>AGTN01506113.1_pt1 | contig 10341 bp, 9 predicted proteins | sample 314218 | NCBI WGS metagenome assembly AGTN01 (sample SAMN02954264, study PRJNA73603) | bioreactor metagenome | biome: terrestrial; feature: non-aerated bioreactor; material: poplar woody material; isolation source: poplar biomass | place: USA | collected 2006-12 | reverse complement strand
GGCGAGTCGCTCGAGCGCAAGGAAAGATCGCTCTTATTGTGCCGATGCCATCGCTTGTTCATTTCACTATGGCAAGTGTGATGGAAAAGATGAGCTCGAATCCGCTCGTTTCCGTCGCTCAAGTGCGTATGCTGAGCGAAGGAATGGATAAGCCGTGGAAAGACAGCGAAATGCTGCCAGAGGACCTTCAACCAAAGACTTTTTTCACCGCAGATGAGATTCGAGCGGCTCTTACAAGTTCTTAAGTAGACTCAACCTAATTGCTTGAGAACCTCTGTTACAATCAAAGAACTTACAATCGTAAGCTGCTCTTTTTTCCGCCGTACTAATCAAATAAATGGTTCAAAAACGCCTGTCCAAGCCTGTTGTATACACCATTGCTATCGGTGCGATATCGATTGCAAACATGGTTCCGCTTGCTCCAGCGCAAGCCGGTGTTGCCGAGTGGGAAAAACATATGACTGCTGGCGGCGAGGCCTACAGGGAGTCGCGCTACGGCGAAGCTGAGCGCGAATTTCAGACTGCAATAAAGGAAGCGGAATCGCTGGGACCCAATGATCTGCGACTGGCTGGGACACTCACCAATCTCGGCGTGCTTTACAACTCTCGCGGAAATTGGAACCAAGCTGAGCCATTGTTCGCGCGTGCCATTGACATAAAGGAAAAGGCTCTGGGTCCACTCGATGTCGAAGTGATCGATGGCGCCGCAAAGCTGTGTCACTTCTATTTGAAGAAGGGACGCTACGACAAAGCTGATCCGCTCTGCCAGAAAATTATTTTGTTCGGCGATTTGCAAATCAAAGACTACAAAAACATGGAGACCTCGTTCCGTCATTTGGACGAGTTCTACGCGCACCATCGCGAATTCGAAAAGGCTCGCAAACTATTCGTCGAAGCACAGAGTATGACGCGAGGAAGGCAGAATAATCATTATTTGGAACTTGCGGTCCTTCAAGACCGGCTTGCTGCAGCGTATTCGGGCAGAGCTAAAAACGGTAGATATCCGGAAGCGGAGCACTTGTACAAGCAAGCGCTCGTTTTGAGAGAACACTGTCTCTCCGGAAATCATATGGGTCTTGCGCAGAGCTATGCGAATCTCGGAAAGTTGTATGCCACCGAAGGTCGCTACGCCATCGCCGAGCCGCTTTTGAAGCAGGGGTTCGAGATCAGCGAGCGGACCGTTGGTTTTGGCAAGCCGCAAACTTATTCGATTATGTCCACCTACTGCGAGGCTTTAAGCTCGCTTGGACAGGGTGCACAGGCAGAGAAACTTTATCGCAGAGCGCTCGAGTCATTTACAGCGGAACATGGCTCTTCCAGCGGATACGTCGCCCAAGTTGATCTGGCGCTTGCTTCGCTTCTTTCAAGTCATGGACGTTATGGTGAGGCGGCATCGCTGATGGGACACGCGCTTTCTATAGAAGAAAAAATCAGAGGACCGCAGCACGCGTCGTTGGTCGAAATTCTCGATAAGTATGCCTCGATGCTCAGCAAAGCGAACCGTCAAAAAGAAGCTTCGCGAATGGCGGCTCGAGCAAACAGCATTCGCGGGTAGTGATACTGAATGCGGTGAGCAATCTGACGCACTGATTGTGGAGGTGCATTTCATTTCGTTAAAAATTGCTGGAGTTTTTATAGTAACTCCTGGATGCTGCTTTTAGGCACCAATATTTCTCCGAAGCTCTGTATCCTCGTGTAGCCTGTCGGTACGAATAGCTTAAGTGGCCGAATGGACGGATTTGACACAAACTCAGAGGTGCTAAGGGTATTATTGTAAGGCTGGCCCTGGGGTGACCTTACATAGACCGCAAATGGAACTCCGCTGAGCTTGGGTAATGCGGAAAGTCTGGAAAGTATTTCTTCCACGTTGGGATCGACTCCCAGTTCTACTGTTTCTATATAACCGGTACCTCGGGGCTTCTCCTTTTCGAAGCCAATCTCAGAACTGAAAAAAGCTCGAGCGATTTGTATGTTTTCGTAGACGTAGTGATTTACCTTGAAATTATTCTGTCGAGCCGAAGTCACGGTTGTAGGCTGTTTCAAATCAGCCGTCCATGTGACCGACATTGCCACATTTCGATATCTGCGAAGCCAATCGTCCATTGATTTCAGCACATACTGCTTTGTGTCTTTCCTCCACGCGCAGATACTTTGATGTTCCTTGGAATACTGTATAGAATAGCCGACGTGATCCGCATCCAGTTGCATCAGCAGCGGCGAAATCACTACGCGAATATCTGCAGCCCACTGCGTGGATTGTCGCAGGAGATAAGTTTTTGCGTTGCTCTTAGCGTTGGCTTTTTTGCTGTGCTGCTTAGCGTAAACTGCTGTTGTCGACAAAAATAAGCTGAGCACCATTGCTGATACTAAGTAAGCCACGGCAATCAATGGTTTCTGTTTCATTGATTAATCAAAAAATTCCATTTATGTCGCTGTCCATTGGTGCTATCACTCGTTGAAAGTCCTTTACCAGTTTGTACTCTTTGGGAGGTATGAACTCCGATGGTAACTCAATTTCCGGATTCTCGTCCAGCTTTATGGTGTGAACCGATGAGCGAGTCTTTTTCTTATTCCTTATGATATAGGCTTCAATGGGAATCTCGTTGTACTCCGGAAAGCCATAAAGTCGCGTGAGAACCACACCGACATTCGGATCGACACCATCAAGTTGAATTGTCTTTATATGACCGGTGGCAGGTATTTTAGTCCGCTCAGGCTTTCCTATGTCTGAGGCGTAATAAGAGCGGACTATTTTGACATCGTCAAAGACGTAGAGCTTTGCCTTTCTGTCCCATTCTTTGACAGTTGTGATCTCGTTTGGCTTTGATAATCCGGAAGTCCAACCGAGAAGCACTGCAAGATTGCGAAATGATTTCAGCCAGGAATTTAATGGTTCCTTTGCATACTCTCGTCGCCCTTTGTGCCATGCATAGACCATTTGATCAGGAACTGAGTATTGAACCAAAAATCCTTGATGCTCAGCATCCAACTGCATGAGTGTTGGAGTGATGATGAGTCGATGATTCGCTGCCCAAACAGTGTTTTGAAGTAGTAAGTACACCTTCCTGTTTTTCGTGGCAGGAGTTGCATGGGCTGGTGGTGAAAACCATACTGCCGCTGCAACGACGGATGTCAGCGTGACGAGCACCATATGCGGTATCAGGACAGTTTTAACCCTCATTTACTTCGGAGATGATCTTTGCGTTTCCCAGGTCCGATTTTCTGCGCTTTGTCATGGCGTGGGTTCATCAGTGTTCCTTTAACGGGTACCTGGCGATGCGATGGGTTGCGGCGTGCTTGATTCATCATACTCGTGCCAGGCTTTTGCGGTTTTCGGGTTACGTCAGAGAACCAGTTTAGTGCCCCGTCGAAGCCGTCAACAGACGAAGATGGATCCTCTTTCTCAATGTTTCGAGGTAAATGTACATAAGAATCCTGGTCAGTGGAGGATGAAGGTACCGTGTCGACACCGTAGAGCCAATCGCACCTCCCATTCATAAACTTACTTACCTCCCTGTTAGCCCTGCAATCTTCAGCAAGAACTGGCACGGAAAGTGCAAATACAAAAATTATCGCGGTCAGAAATTTGAGTGCATGTTTCATTGACTAACTCAGCAACGACGTTGATACCATTATAGTAAATAGAGAGAAATGTCCAGTAAAGTATCAGAGTTGAATCAGGTGCCGTGATTAAAGCTACTCGTCTCTTGAACCGGCCGCTATTTGCTATAGTTAGGTCGAAACATTGCCAACTTACGCTCCTGTTTTTATGAACGACCCGCGCCCCGGCATTCACACTCCAGATACTGTTAGCACTGAAGATGGTACCATCACGTGCCGTGATCCTCTCACAGGGGAGCACTATCACAATAGGGGTGGTGCGTACAAGGAAGCTGTGGAAGGATACGCATTGCCGGCGCGTCTTGATCGGCTTGTCGAGAGAAATCAGACAACGGTTCGCGTTCTCGATATTTGTTTTGGCATGGGCTACAACGCATTCACTCTGGTCAATGAGATTTTGAAGAACGGTGAGCCGTTTACGAAGATTGAAGTCGAAGCTATTGAAATGGATCTCGGCATTCTGCAGCACTTCCCAGCGGTGATCGGGCAAGAAAGTTTCTCTGAGATCCGTGCCGCCGGCCTAACCGAAGAGTGGGCGAGAGACCTTGTTTCCTCAAACAATGAATTGCTCGAATCGAGTTGCAGTCTTAAACGCGATGGGAAGGAACCGTTGTCCCTTACTATCAGACTGCATCGTGCGGACTTGCGAAAAGTAGTTCCCAGGCTTGCGAAACTGGCTGATAGTGGCGGTCATCGCGTTGACTTTATTTTCCATGACCCATTTTCGCCCAATAAAGTCCCGGAACTCTGGACTCTCGATCTCTTCGCATGCTATCGCAGACTTATAGCCGATGACGGTCGCGTGCTGACTTATAGCGCTGCAACGGCTATTCGAGCCGGGCTCATAGAAGCTGGATTTGACGTGTATCGGACAAAGGGTGTGGCTGGAAAGAAGGGTGGGACGTTGGCTGTTCCCGCCACCGGTAGTGGTGCTCAAGTCCTCGACGATTTGATATTCACGTTGGATGACGACGAAGCGAGTCGTTTGCAAGGACGCACGGGAGTTCCTTACAGAGATCAAACCTTTAATGGCTCACGCAACGATGTGCTGCACCGGCGCTTCAAGGAGCAAGATGATGTGGCAGGGAAGAGCTAGGCGTCTTGCTCGCTGCCGCTGACTTCTGCCTCGACAATCGCTTCGAGCGCTGTCATCTGCTTTTCTACCTCGTCGAGTTCTTGGAACAGCAATGCGTTCGGTTCCGCGAGTTCGGCGATGTCTTCGGTGAGATGTTGAATGCGTTCCGAAAAAAGCTCAACGAGTTTGAGCATCAAGTCTATCTGTTCTTCAGACAACTGATCACGACATTGCTCGAGCGCCAGGATAATGAGCGCATATTTCTGCCCAAGCGTAAGCAGCTTGCCCGTTCTATCCGTGATAGATAGATTCAGGCGGCGGATGCGAGCGCAAATCTTAATGCGCTCTCTGGACAGGCGTCTTAAGCGCTGCCAGACATCAACAGTTTCGCCGCTAGTCATTCGAGGGTGTAGCCCGTAGCCTCGGTCTAATGCATTAAGTACCGTTATTTGGCAGCCTGACTGCCAATTGTTACTTACCACGCCGGGGCGTTCTCAAGACGGCGGAGACCCAGAAATTCGTCCAGTTGGGGATTTTCGGACATCCAGATAGGCTCCACATGTAATTTTGTTTGCTTTAGGGCGCCGGCGTCCGATTAGGGTCGGGCCGGCATGGTAATCTGGGCGCTTTGGGAACTGGCGGAGTTTTCTGTGGCAGGTAAAAAAGGTGAAGGGAGAGAACGCCCAAAGCGTCACGATCCCGACGAGCAAGTTAGCAAAGCCAAGGCGGCGCCTGGCAATTCCGGAGTCGATAGCGAGGCGTGTCGGCTGCTTGCCACTACGCCAGAACCGCGCGATTTCGTGAAAAGCATTCTTTCTCAGGTTGCCGACTCAGATCACCTCAACCATTACCTGGAAGAAATTGCCAGCATCCCGCCTCTGACAGCCGATGAGGAAAAGGAACTTATCGCCAGTCTCAATGAGCCTGGTCGCAAAGGCGAAAAGGCGCGCCAACGGCTCAATGAGGGTTATCTTCGCCTGGTTGTCTGGATTTCCAAAGAGTTTGCCGGTGGTTCCGTTCAATTCATGGACCTCATAGACGAGGGCGCCATCGGACTTTTGGAGGCAGTTAATGCATACGAGCCTGGAACGGTTCCTTTCCCAGATTACATAACATCGGCTGTGAAGAACCACATTTCACAGACGCTTGCAGAGGAGACGAGAGCCAGCAGAGTGCCTGATTATTTGCTTGAGAGAGTTACATCGATTAAGAAGATTGCCCGAGATTTGGCTCTGGAACTGCAACGCGAGCCGTCGCAAGAAGAGGTAGCTGGCGCGATGGGTTTGAGCTTGGATGAGCTCGAACGGCTCATCAAACTGGTCGGGCAGGCGGAAGCTGAGCAACCATCCGAGTCTTCAGAGGAAGAAGAGAGCTACGATCCCACGGGTGTCTTCGAGGATTACTCCGAAGAAGATTTCTAGTGGGTCGGCGGGTGCCACCATATTCAATACCAATATTGATGGACGCTAATTCCTTTGGGATTGTTACTATTTCATCATTCTCTTCATAATTAAAAGGCTCTAGGGAAGAACCTTTGCAAGCTCGATATACTGGTGCCTGTTGGAATTGACGTATGTTGCCTGGACTGCTCGGTCAGAAACAAAATCGCCGAAGCGCTCGACTAGATAGGCAACGACAACTTCGCCGGAGGCGTTTGAGAATGAGAACCAGAGTTTTGCTAGGCCTTTCAGTTGCTTTGAGCCTGACGCTCTTTAGCAGTGCTTCCGCGCAGCTTAGACCCGAAATTCCGGAACCAAACGGCGGCGAAGCTGACGTAAATCCGTTGCCAGATGAAGTTTTGCGGCAAGGAGCTGCGGATTCGCCTCCGGCGTCGGCTCCTGGTGGTCTAGATATGTCCGAAATCAAGCCGACGAATGAGCCACAGGTAGCACCGGCGTTCAATCCGACCAGCCCGAAAGCGCCGGCAGCTCCGGCTGTAACGGCTCCTGCGGCGGCGGCCCCTGCCGCGGCGGCACCAGGAGGTGCTAGAGGCGGCGCCTTACTTACAGAACCCGTCAAAGCCGTTGAAGCAGCCGGCCATGGCGCCGTTAAGGGCGTCGAGGCTGTTGGACACGGTACGGTAAAAGGTGTTGAGGCTGTCAGCCGCGGCGCAGTAGCGGGCGTTGGCACAGTCGGAAAAGGTGTTGAGGCGGTTGGTCAAGGGACTGCCAAAAGTGTTGAAGCTGTTGGACGCGGCGCTGTAGCCGGCGTTGAGACAGTTGGAAAGGGCGTTGAAGCTGTCGGTGCTGGCACTGTTACCGCCGTCGGCGCTGTCGGTCGTGGCGTCGGTGTTGGCGCTGAGAAGGTGGGCCAGGGCGTCGAAGACGTAAGTCGGACCGCAGTTAAGGGCGTTGAGTCGGTTGGCAGAGGCGCAATTAGAAGTATTGAAGCATTAGGAAAAGGCGCAGCCAACCTCGGCCGTGGCATTAAAGACAAAACAGTGGAACTTTATCCTGGTGGTTCTCCGAAACCAGCTCCAGCAGCCGCAACCGCGCCTGCCAAGCCAGTTTCGACCGCAAGCAGCACTACCGCTCCAGTTGACACCGCAGCAAGCACACCGTCTGAAGCTGCAGTTGAGACGCCTGGAAGCCGCATAGATACAAGTTCTGCTGACACAGCTCCAGTGACAAGCGATCCGACTCCCGCATCGGGCGCGCCGATCCCAACTGGCTCGGCAGTTGATGCACCATCGGGTTGGACTCAGTAACGGAATCGTTAAAGCAAATAGTCCTGGAACCGAGCGAAGCTTGTTCCAGGACTTTTTAGTGCTTGTATCGGCTAAATGATCCCTGCTTTGAGCAGATCTTTCAGGTCGACCAATCCAATCGGACGCGACTGTTCATCAAGGATTAGCAGATCCGAGATCGAATGCGTTTCCATTACTTTCAACGCTGCTACAGCAAGACAATCTGGTGCGATTGTTTTCGGATTCTTAGTCATAAGCTCCTGAGCCGTTTTCGAGAAGACATCCTCGTTGTACTTTGAAAGCGATCGGCGAATGTCACCATCGGTGATGATTCCCATCAAGCGACCATCATCGTCGAGTACGCATGTAAAGCCGAGTTTCTTTAGATCGATTTCGGCAAGAATCTGTTTGTGGTCGGCACTCAGACCAATCGTTGGCACCTGAACGCCTGATCTCATCACGTCTTGGACGGTGAGGAGCATGCGACCAAGCGAGCCGCCCGGATGGCTGCGCGCGAAATCTTCAACTTTGAAGCCCTTCACGGTCATGAGAACTACAGCCAGCGCGTCTCCCATTGCAAGGGTGGCGGTGGTCGATGCCGTCGGTGCAAGATTAAGAGGGCAAGCCTCTCTTGCAACTCCCACATCGAGAACTGCGTCAGCAACTTTCGCCAGAGTCGAGCTCATATTGCCGGTCATGCCAATTATTTTGGAACCGAGCCGCTTGATCGGATCGAGCACAAGCTTGATTTCTTGAGTCTCTCCAGAGCCGGAAATCGCGATTACGATGTCCTTCTCTTGCAGCATTCCGAAGTCGCCGTGCCGAAGTTCGGCGGGGTGAACGAAGAAAGCAGGTGTTCCAGTCGACGCGAGCGTTGCAGCAATCTTGCTTGCAATGTGACCGGACTTGCCCATTCCCGTGACCACGACTTTGCCTGGGCAATCCATGATCATCTCGACGGCCTGCTCGAACTGCTCCGTAAGCCGGTCGCTCATGCCGAGGATTGCTTCAGCCTCCATCGCGAGCACGTGCTGGGCGAGTTCCACACAGGTGGTTTCACCCTGCGGAAAGTCATCCACGACCACGTTTGCACCCTGAACGGAGAAGTCCAGTTCGATTCCTGTAGCGCTATTGTCTGCTTGCATTGTTTCCTTTTTTGAACATCGGAACGATCGTTACTAAAGATGAATATCGAATAGATATGGGCGGACTCGAGTACAGTTGGTGATTTTACCGGCTTGACAACATTAATTTCTTGACAAACAGATAACCTAGGATGGATTCGAGAAACTTCCTTCGTAAAACTGGGCATTCTCCAGGCAACGCAACTCCTTCCTTTAGTGTGATAAATTCCTTACTAGATTCGTATTGGGTTGCTTGTGACCCTTTTATGGGTGCTTCGACCGGGATTGATAAACAGGGTCTAATCAAGCCGATATGCCATCGGTGCAGATCAGTCAATTCCAAGATCGTTCGAATGGAATCCCTGCTGGCTGCCTCTCGTTACTAACCGCTACTATATCAAGGCTGCATGGACACAATTTTTGCCCGCGACGATAAACTCGAGGATGGTCATTACACCATCTTGCAAGAGCTTGGTGTGGGCGGCATGGGCGTTGTTTATCACTGCAAAGACGAGTTCTTGCAGCGCGATGTAGCGATCAAAATGCTCCTGCCGGAACTTCTTGCCGATTCGAAAAACGTTGAGGTCTTCACACAGGAAGCCAGGCTTGCCGCTCATCTCGAGCACCCCAACATCGTCACCATATATGATATCGGTGTCGAGTCGAGAAATTCCAAGCGCCACCACTTCGTCGCGATGGAGTATTTGCCTGGTGGCAACCTGGGCAACCGAACTCAAAGTGGTGCCTTGCCGGTCGAACACGCTCTTAACTGGATGAAGCAGTTGGCCAACGGGCTCAATTTCGCGCACAAGAAAGGCGTCATCCATCAAGACATCAAGGCCGACAACATTTTCATCACCACTGATGGTGACCTCAAAATCGGCGACTTCGGTCTGGCTCGACTGATGGCAAACAAAGTCTATATAAATCCATCTACGAAAGGAATGGGAACTCCTGCCTACATGTCGCCGGAGCTTTGTCGGGGCGAACAGCAGGATCAGCGTTCTGACATTTACTCTCTTGGAGTGCTCTTCTTCGAGATGGCAACCGGCCAATTGCCGTTTCGTGCAAACGGCATGATCGAGATGGCAATGAAGCACACGACAGCGCCAATACCGTCAGTGCGAAGAATCAATCCGCGAGTGCCCGATGTTCTCGACAGATTGATTCGCAAGATGATGGAGAAAGTCCCTGGCGACCGCTACCAGACCCTGGGCGAAGTCCTTAAAATGCTCGACGATTTGATCTTCGAGTTGCGCCTGGCGCGTATGGGGCTCAGCAAAAAGACGACTCCGACTCCGGATGGTGATGTGGAGCCAGCTGAGCCACCTTCGGAGAAAAAAGAGACCATCAAGCCTGCTGCTGAAAAGAAACCGGTTCCGGAGCCCCCGACAAAGGAATCGTTCACACCTCGTTCTTCTAGTCGCGTGGATCTCTCCGTTCCCATCTCTTTGCCACCAGTCAAATCAGATCCGACTGCGAAAGCTGATTCCGACAAGTCCGGAGGTGCAAGAGGCAAATCGGATATGATGATCACTGATACCGTATCTGGTTACGGCGCCAAAGCTCCGACCTCCGACAAAGGAAGTCCGAAGGTGGAGAGCTCTGCCACCACAGGTAGGGCTACCCCGGATAGCAAAGCAACTCTTAAAACTTCGCAAAAGCTTCCGGAAGGAAAAACCACTGTTGCGGGCGGTGCAAACACTCTGGGGCGAAAGGCTGATGGTTCCGCGCCCCTCAAAGATGATGGTGGTATCGCCAAGGAAGGAATCTCGTATCCTAAAGATTCGATCGCAAAAGCCGGTATTAAGATCCCGGAGCAAGTCGGACCGGTT
>AGTN01588451.1_pt1 | contig 10343 bp, 11 predicted proteins | sample 314218 | NCBI WGS metagenome assembly AGTN01 (sample SAMN02954264, study PRJNA73603) | bioreactor metagenome | biome: terrestrial; feature: non-aerated bioreactor; material: poplar woody material; isolation source: poplar biomass | place: USA | collected 2006-12 | reverse complement strand
AGAATATATCAAACCATTAAAATTAGAATAAAATGAAAAAAGAAAAATTATTTTTAGCAAGTATTGTTTTATTGGGAGCGCTGGCTTTCACATCGTGTGAAAAAGAAGAAGTAGATAACGAAAAGCCTCTGATCGATCTGATTGCTCCTGAAGAAGATGAAGCCTTTCAGCCGGGAAGTGATATCCATTTCGAGGTGGAGTTTTCTGATAACGTGGCATTGGCTTCGTATAAAGTGAATATTCACGGCGCTTTCGACGGACATACGCATAGCGTGGTTTCTACGCGCGCCGAAGAAGATGCGGTGGAGTTTGAGAAAACCTGGATGGAAAGCGATTTTATTGCTTTAGGGGAAGAACCCATATCCGGTAAGAGAAGCGTCACCGTACATCATCATGAAATAGAGATCCCCGCAACCATCAACGAGGGTGGTATCGCTAAACCCATCAAGGAGGGGCACTATCATTTTACGGTTTATTGTACGGATGAGGCGGGATTAGAATCGTCCGTCACACGCGAAATCGTTATTTCGAGCGATGCGGAAGAGCATGATGATCATTAAAAACGGGAAAAAGATTCAATCTATTTACTTTTGTAAAGGTGATATTTAATAAGTAGAGACGCACAGAAGTGCGTCTCTTGACTTTGTCAATGCGTCACCCTAAAAAACATCTTCAAAAAGTTGGGCCAACTTTTTCTGTTTATCCGTTAAAAGAAGTACCTTTTTTATTATCTCGTTTTTATTGGGGAGTTTGAAAACGATTGTAGCAACCGTCTTGGCTATGTAAATAGCTTTGTTGTCCGTGATCGTTAATTTTTGAAAAATTTATCGCCACCAAAACGTTGTGTTAGTCGGATTCATATTTCAGTTCTTTTCCGGGGTATCCGTCATGTAAAAGAGTAACGTTGCACCGTCCATAATGTCCTTGTAGCTGATGGATTGCTGATCGTAAAGCTGTCCGTTCAGTTCTATCTTTTCCACATATTTATTTTCCGGAGAAAGATTCCGGGCTTCCATTGTGAATACCTTTCCGTTACCTGTATTTATCTTTGCGGCAGGAATCTGCGGCGCTCCGAAAACAAATTCACCGTTTACCGGATTCATGGGATAGAACCCCATTGCCGAGAACATATACCATGCCGACATTTGTCCGCAATCGTCGTTCCCGATGAGGCCGTCCGGTTTGTTCTTATAGAAATCAGTACAGATTTGACGAACCAATCTTTGTGTTTCTTCCGGCCTATCCAAATAGGAATAGATGTATGCCACGTGGTGGCTTGGTTCGTTCCCATGGGCGTACTGACCGATCAGTCCGGTTACATCGGAGAGTGTGCCTGTTGTTTCTTGTGTGGTGTTAAACAGATAATCGAGCACCTTTCCCGTGGCCTCTTTTCCACCCATCAGGTCTATCAATCCGGGAATATCCTGCATTACGTGCCACGTATATTGCAGTGCATTGCCTTCGGTATAGTGACCTCCCACCTGCGAGTCGGCGTGCGCCAGTTCATAGGGGTCGAAAGGAGAGAGCCATTGTCCATTGGAATCTTTCGGACGCATGGCGTTGGTCTCTTTGTCGAACAGGTTTTTGTAATAGCCGGAACGTTTCACAAAGAAGTCATAATCCTCCGTCTTGCCGAGTTTTTGCGCCATCAATGCGGCACAATAATCGTCGAAACTGCATTCCAAGGTGCGTGAAACCGATTCCAATCTGACGAGATCGTACGGATAATAGCCATAGTTGTCATACACGTCCCAGTTAGTTTTCGAATGCTTGCTTTCCGTAATCGATTTTTTAATTTCGTTGAAGGCTTTTTCAGCATCGAAACCGGTAAATCCCTTCAGATAGGCATCCACAATCATGGGAATGGAATGATTGCCGATCATGGTGTACGTCTCTTGTCCCATCAGCGCCCAAATGGGGAGATACTCTTTCTGTTCGCTGTAGTCGACCATGGAGTTCACGAGATCAGATACAATCTCAGGGCTGAGGATCGTGTACATCGGGAACGCAGCGCGAAACGTATCCCACTGCGACAGGGTGGAGTAGAACTTCCCGCTTGCCGACTGCGATATTTCACGGTTCGGACCTACATACCTGCCATCCACATCAGCAATGTTGTTAGGCTGGATAAACAGATGGTAGAGAGAAGTGTAGAAGTTGGTTTTTCGTCGTCTGTTCCTTCTATCTCCACGCGGGAGAGATATTTATTCCACTCGTTTTTAGCGTTTTGACGCACTTCTTCAAAATCCCATCCTGTTACTTCTGCATTGAGATTGGCCTTCGCTCCTTCAATACTTGTAGTGGACATGGCAATCTTCATATTCAGCGTAGGATCGGATGGCATATCAAAGGTGAGAATATATCGCGGCGCTTTCTCCCGAGGATCTCTTTGTTCCAACTTTTCTGAAGAAAGAATGGGCTTATCGAATTCAATCACAAAGTAATAGGTTCGTTCCACCCATTCGGTACGCCGGGTATATCCGGTGATCATCCGATCACTTTCAAAGGTCACTTCGTTATCGAGAACATGCGTGAAGAGCCTCTCTTTTTGCCAGACCAGTCCGCTTTGGAAGTCGGCCAACACGTTGGAAGGCTTGTCGGAGGCAAAGGTATACCGATGGAATGCCACATGGGGCGAAGCGGTTATCTCTACTTTTACATCGTTGTCGCTCAGTTGTACCGTATAGTATCCCGGTGAGGCTTTCTCGGTCGCTTTATTAAAACTACTGCTAAGGTCGTCACGCTTTTCTCCGGAAAACGGCTGCATCAGTAGATCGCCCAGATCTACGCAACCCGTTCCGTTGAGGCGATTCTGCGAAAACCCGTTAATACGTTCGTCGTCATAGAAATAGCCGGAACAATACTCCCAGGAGAAATTGCCTGTTTCCGGTCCCGGCTGCATCATCCCAAGCGGATATGTGGCACCGGGGAATGTATGGCCTGTGAATGCCGTACCGATAAAAGGGTTTACATAGCGCGTTAAATCGGGTTTGTCCGAAACGGCCGTTCTGTCTTTTTTTTGCGTACAGGCCACGGCAAGCAATAGCGTAACCGATATTAATAGATATTTTTTCATACGATTGTTTTATTTTTTTACGTCAAAGTATATGGAACTGTTTTCGTTACGCTTAATGAGCATAGGACCGGATTGCTTGTACTATGCCATAGCGAGAAAATATTGAATTATCACATTATAGAATCATCAAATCAAAAAATCAATCATCTTTCTTCGCCCGTTTCGATTCCCACACGAAATAGGAAACCAATCCTATGAAAGCGAACAGAGCGATAATTTGCGCACCCGTTCCACTGGGGTCTCCCCATACGTTGAGATTGAGGGCGTTACTGTTACCCGTGGTGAATATAATCAAAGCACCCAACACGCCAAACAGGGCGGCTCCGGCAATGAAACCCGACGCGATAAGGATGGCGCGTTGATGGCGGGCATTGTTCAACTCCTTGCTCTTGCTGCTTTTGTTGATATGATGATTCAGTAACCCACCTACGATGAGCGGGGTATTAAGAGGTAAAGGGATAAACATTCCGAGAGCGAAAGCCAGCGGCGACACCTTTAACCAGTTCATTAAAATAGAAATAATGGCGCCAACACCCATCAGCATCCAGCTGACGCCGCCACCGCTCATCAGCGGCTCAATGATAGCGGCCATGGCATTGGCCTGTGGAGCAACCATCGGGTTTGTGTGCTCGGGAGTAGCTACGAAGCCGTATGCCTCGTTCAAGATAAAGATAACACCTCCGACCGTGGCTGCCGAAACAAGCGTTCCAAGACTTATACGACTCCTGTTTGGCGGGAGTTGTACCGAGCCAGTACCCGATCTTCAGGTCGGTAACAAAACCGCCTGCCATGGATAGCGCAGTACACACGATCCCTCCGATGATCAACCCGCTTACCATTCCCTGCCAGCCTTCCAGACCGACAGCAACGAGAATAACAGAGGACAAGATCAAGGTCATCAGTGTCATCCCCGATACCGGGTTCGTTCCCACAATGGCGATGGCATTAGCGGCGACGGTGGTGAACAGAAACGAGATGATGGTGATGGTGAGCAATGCCACAAGCGCTTGCACGAGCGTGATCTTCACACCCATAATCAGAAAAACGAAAACAGCGATGAGGGTGAGGAACAAGAACAGCATCACGAACGACATTTTCAGATCGCGTTGAGAGCGTTTGACGTCTGTTTGCACGGCGCCGGCGACACCCTTGGTGTTTATGGCAAGTTTAAACGCGCTGCCAATTACCCCCGATGATTTAATGATTCCGATAATTCCCGCCATGGCAATGGCTCCGATACCTATCGGACGTACATACTCTGCGAAGATCTGTTCGGCAGACATCGCGGCGAACGGGTTCACCCCACCTCCGCTTACCGCTGCCAGCGCCCCTATTTCGTTTACCAACGGTATCAATACCAACCACGACAACAACGACCCGACGGTAATGATCAAAGCGAATCGTAATCCGACCAAATAACCGAAGCTGAAAATAAGGGCGCTTACATTGAACTTCAACACCATTTTAAATCGTTCGGCCAACATGGCGCCGGCAGGGATAATGCGTGTGCTTATCTCTTCGCTCCAAAGACGAAATGCAGAGAAACAAAAATCGAACAACCCTCCAATAAGTCCGCTTGTTACCAGCAGCTTGGCCTGGCTTCCGCCTTTTTCGCCGGTCATCAGTATTTCGGTGGTTGCTGTTGCTTCGGGAAAAGGCAGTTTCCCATGCATGTCCTTCACAAAATATTTACGGAAAGGAATGAGAAAAAGGATTCCCAGAAAACCTCCCAATAGGGAAGAAAAAAGATTTGCCAGAAATTAATCTGAATCTCGGGATATTTGGCCTGCAATATATAGAGCCCGGGAATAGTAAAAACCGCTCCGGCAACAATCACTCCCGATGATGCCCCGATGGATTGAATAATGACGTTTTGTCCCAATGCATTTTTCTTGCGGAAGGCTGCCGATGCACCCACGGCGATAATGGAGATGGGAATGGCAGCTTCAAACACCTGCCCTATTTTTAATCCGGAATAGGCGGCCGCGGCCGAGAATACAACCGCCATAATCAACCCCATTCCTATAGACCATGAAGTTGCTTCGACAACCGGCTTATTGTCCGGCAATACCGGTTTGTACTCTTCACCGGGTTTTAGCTCCCGATAAGCGTTCTCGGGCAGTTTTTTTACTTTTTCTTCGTTCGATTCCATTATTTATTCATTTGTTGATTTCATACGTTTAGAAAATTAGACCCAAGGGTCAGATTGATCGATTTATTGATTTACTGATGTTCTAATCACGTGCGCAGCACAAATACCGGCGCAGCCAAATAACGTGGGCAGCAATAATAACGTGTGAAGCGCAAAGAACGTGAACGCAGTGAACGAATAGAGTTTCACAAATTTTTTGCCGAAAATACAAAAAAATGCGTAGAAAGAAGCCCTCTTACCGCAATTTTTATGTGAAGCCAGCGAGTTTAAGTTTTAAAGACCTTGTCTTTTATTTATTTGAAGTTGTTTTTCTTTTTACTAAAATACATGGCCGTTATCAGTGCCGGGGTTACCCCGCTTATGAAGCACGGCAAACTTATACGCCGGTCCGTTTCATAAATATCGACGAAATAACTATATTTGTAGCTGAATTTCATTCTACTATTTTCGTGCTTGGCATACAAATAAATTTGCTCTGCTCTCGCTTAACGAAATAGTTCAAAACAGTAAGACAGATGAGAAAATTTCTTTTTACCATGTTTGCGGCAATAGGTATTTTATCCCTATCGGCACAGAATTATACATTAAACGATATCCTGAGCGGGAAATTCAGTCCCCGTAGTGTACGGGCAATGGTTTCGTCGCAGGATGGATTGCACTATTATCAGGCAGATCCGCAAAACAGTGCCGTGATTAAGTTTGCCTATGCGGATGGAAATGCTGTGGATACACTATTCAGTACCCGCTCGGCACGGAATTGTACCTTCGATTCGTTTGAGGGGTTTTTGGTGAGTCCCGATGAAAATCGCGTGTTGGTTTACAGAGACCGGGAACAAGTGTATCGTCATTCATTCCGCGCTACCTATTACTATCACGATGTGCGTCGCAATATGGTGCGGAAACTCACAGAGCATCCGTCGAAACAGGCGATTCCTGTCTTTTCTCCCGATGGGAAAATGGTTGCCTACGTAATTGATAATAATATCTGGCTCACAAAGTTCGATTTCGATACGGAATCGCAGGTCACGAAAGACGGAGAGGTGAACAAGATTATCAACGGTGCTACCGATTGGGTGTATGAAGAAGAATTTGGTGTTACGCAGTTGATGGAATTTTCTCCCGATAACCGCCTGCTTGCTTTCGTACGAACAGATGAGGCTCATGTGAAAGAGTTTTCTTTTCAAACATTCAACGAGCAATTGTACCCCGATTTCCATCGGTTCAAATATCCAAAGGCGGGAGAAACGAATTCCAGAGTAGAGTGCCACATCTTCGATATCGAATCGCGGACCACGCGAACAGTGGATGTGCCGCTGGACGACGGGTATATCCCCCGGATAAAATTCACAAACGACCCCGATCAACTGGCAATAATGACATTGAACAGAGACCAGAACCGGTTTGATATGTATTTTACCAATCCGCGTTCTACGGTAGCAAAATTGGTGTTACGGGAAGAGAGCAAATACTATGTTGATTCTGAATGGCTTAAGTCAATTCATTTTCTGAAGGATAGATTTACCTATATATCGGAAAAGGACGGGTTCAGCCACATTTATATTTATGGCATTTCCGGCACGTTGCAAAAACAACTTACCACCGGAAGATATGATGTAACCGCCCTGTTAGGGGTAGATCCGCAAACTCAGACGGTATATTACCAGGCAGCCGATGAGAGTCCGTTGCGGCGCAATATCTACAGGATCAATATTGACAAGGGGCAACCGCAAAAGCTGTCGCAGCAGGCCGGATATAATACGGCTTCGTTCAGCGAAAACGGGAGATTTTACGTGAATCAATGGTCCGATTCCAATACGCCGACGGTTATCTCTTTGCACGATGCAAACGGAAAACAGTTGCGAATACTGGAAGACAACCAGGCTGTTCGAGCCAATATGACTTCAGCCCAATTCCCTAAGAGGGAGTATATTTCCGTAACCGCTGCTGACGGCATCACGCAACTGAACGGATGGATATTGAAACCGGCCAATTTTAATCCGGGAAAAAAATATCCGGTCGTAATGATTCAATATAGCGGGCCGGACTCCCAGCAGGTATATGACCGTTTTAGTGCAGGCTGGTATTACGCGCTTTTGAACGAAGACATCGTAGTTGCATCTGTTGATGGGCGGGGAACAGGCGCCCGTGGTGAGGAATTCCGTAAAAGCACCTACATGAATCTGGGAATAAAGGAGTCGGACGATCAGATTGCCGCGGCGCGTTATCTCGGTTCACTGCCCTATATCGAGCAAGACCGTATCGGAATCTGGGGATGGAGTTACGGTGGGTATAACGTACTGATGAGCATGAGTCGCGGAAACGGCGTTTTTAAAGCGGGTGTAGCCATTGCTCCGGTAACGGATTGGCGCTTTTACGATACGGTCTATGCGGAGCGATTTATGCGTACTCCGCAACAAAATAATTCCGGATACCAAAAAGGTTCTGCCGTGGCGCTTGCCGATCAATTGCAGGGTAATCTGCTCCTTGTTCACGGAACGGCCGACGACAATGTCCATTTTCAGAATTCCATAGAATATACACGGGCGCTCGTTAAGGCAAACAAACATTTTGATATGTTTTTCTTCCCCGATAAAAATCATTTTATTTCCGGAGAAAACACGAGTAAATATCTCTATGAAAAAGTAATCGATTATTACAAGAAAAATTTGTAAGGGACGTTTTAATCGATATTCCTCTCTCTGTTGCTGAACAGGTTTTTACTATTGGGCAACAGATTTTTTTATGCCTAAAACAAAAATGGCCTTTTGTTGTTATTAAAAGGACGATTTATTTGTGACTTTCATCCTTGGTAGAGGTTTTTTAATTAAGATATCTTTTTTAATGATATTTCATCTTTTGTAATTACAGAAGAGGCTTATTTATGGTAGAAACATCCAAGATACATAAAATATTAAGAAATCCGGCATTCGGCCTTATGTCAATGCTTGTTTTTTCGGTTCTTATCCGCTATACGGACTCGCGTATAGCGGGGGGGATTGCGCTGGCGTTATCTCTGCTCGGATATTTTACTGTGAAGAAATACAGCCGGCTCATATACGATGTATCCATTGTTACCTTTCTCGTTTCTTTACTGCTGTCGTTCACTGTTTTTTCACAGCTTCCTGTTTTAAACAGATTTGTTCTTGTGGAAATTATCTTCGTGTTGGTGCTTATTTTGATGCGGCTTTCGAGGGGTAAAATAGTGATGAGATTGGCCAAGGGTAGGAATCCGATGTTAAAAAACTATCTTAAGGAATCTTTCAGGGTAGCTTTTCAGACGCAATACGGGTTATCCATTCATCTGTTGATGGTTTTGATTTTTTATGTTGCGGGTGGTATTGAAGCGCGTTTTATGAATACGCCTGCTATCTTGTTGGTGTGCCAAATCGTGCTGGTGGCGATCATGGTTATGGAGAGTGCCCGGTTATATATCCTGGATAAAAAACTGTACAAGGAAGAATGGCTCCCTGTTGTAACGGAGAAAGGGAATGTGACGGGCAAAGTGGCGAAATCGATAACGAAAGCCCTGAAAAATAGATTTATGCACCCGGTGGTGCGCGTGGCCTTGATTTATAAAGGCGGGATATATCTAACGAAACGGGATCAATCCCGCTTGTTGAATCCCGGAATGCTGGATCATCCGTTTGAGAAATATATGCAGTTTAATGACGAAATTGAGCAGACCGTGCGGAACAGCATCCTGAAAGAGAACGGTAGTGAGAACATACCATTACGTTTTATACTGAAATATACCTTTGAGAATGAAACGACGAAACGACTTATCTTTCTCTACGTTTCCGATATTGAAGATGAGGAGATTTTCAACAGCTTAGACCTGAAGGATGGTAAGTTGTGGACAGAATCCCAAATTGAGGATAATATGGGTACCGATATTTTTTCGGAGTGTTTTGAGCTGGAATTCGAATATCTGAAGAACACCGTTTTGCTGGCACATCAGTTCCGGAACAAATGGAAGAAAGCCTGAACATCCGCTCCTCTTCATGCCATTTATTTTATCCGTTGGGGCGTAACACACTCACGATTATGAAGTCTTTGAATGCCCGCGGATTTTTTTAGACAACCCCGATAAACAATCGTGAGATTGGAAGGTGATTTTTAATTAGGGATTGGAAACAGAAGAAGGGTTGTGAGAATTTTTTTTATCTTCGATTTTTTTGAGTAAATCCGAATTTTCTTTTTTAGTAATGCATTTTCTGCTGATAAATCTTTTACCTCTTTTATAAGCTTGTCAATAGATTGCTCTGTTTGCGAACACATTGTTTTAAACATCTTTCCGGCTCCCGTAAGAAGCCAGCGAGCATCAATATCTACAAACATTTCAGTAATTGCTATGAGGATGTCTGTGGTAGCAACCGGATACTTTTTTGTTCTTGTATCTATATTAAACAATCTGTTTACTGACTGCTGTGCAACGCCTATTGTCTCAGCGAATTTCTTTCTGTTCCCATTGTTCTTACAGTCAATTATTTGAGAAATTCTTAAATTTATTCCGGGGATTTCCATTAAAAATATTTACTGAAATGTTTGTGTATTATATGAAATGTATGTAAATTTGCAAAACAGTTACATAACAAAAGTATAACAAAAACTTAAAAACGGATGGCTCATGTGTAAAAAAAAGAAACGGGCGGGGGATTTAATGACAAGGATTTACACAATGAAGAACAAAAGTACTTAATGAGACTGAAAGAAATCTTTCGCGCGAAGCGTCGCGGTGATTGGGATAAAGTTGCCGTGCAGGTGGGTATCAGTCGCGAGAATGCTATGATGGCATTCAGGCGTATCTATTCAAAATATCATCATGAAGTAGTGGCCGCCCTTGAAGAGGTGATTGAAGAAAGACAAAGAAAAATCAGCAAATAAGAGATCGAAAATATTATAAAACAGCTTCTAAGGCCTCTGATCAATACCCCCGTAATTGGATCTGATAGAATATTTTCACATTAATTTCCCATGAAAAAAAACGGGCCAGTTTGATTCATGAACAATAACGTAGAGTAATCGAACCGTGATGACAGAAAAGCAGGTAAGGAATTCCTGTTTAAATATACCACTGAAATAATTTTACTAATCTAAAAAATGAAAGAATGAAAA
>AGTN01026975.1_pt1 | contig 10345 bp, 9 predicted proteins | sample 314218 | NCBI WGS metagenome assembly AGTN01 (sample SAMN02954264, study PRJNA73603) | bioreactor metagenome | biome: terrestrial; feature: non-aerated bioreactor; material: poplar woody material; isolation source: poplar biomass | place: USA | collected 2006-12 | reverse complement strand
TTTTGTGCCGACAGAGCCTCTATCGCTCTTTTCCCATTTCAGCAGTCTCGGATTCTAAACCCAATTCACGCAGTTGGAAAAACGCAACTTTTGCATTGATTGGGTTATCTTCGACGATTAAAACGCGCACTGGTTCTCGAATTAGTTTAGATTCAATTCCTGCGAGTTTTTGCAGGACTTCAAGTAATTCTTCCTGTCTGAATGGATTCACCAGAATTTCATCGAAACCGGCTTTTAGCGCTTCTTCATTCGCTATTGGATCATCCCATGGTGCTACAAAGAGAAGTTTCAAGCTCTTCATCGTTGAGCTGCGAATCGTGTGCGCTAACTCAACGGCAGAAGCGTCTTCTATCGGCGGTGCAATCGCAACGATTTTAAATGGGTCAGTTTTCGCGCTTCGACCAAGCTCAGTTATCGCTTCGATCCCCGTGGGGGCACCCTCGAGATGGACGCCGGCATGACGGCAATAGTGTTGGATGGCTCGGTTGGGTGGTGGATCATTTGACACGAGAAAAACTTTTGTGTTTGTAAGTTCCTTTCGAAAAACAAACTCCTTTTCCTGGGCGGTACCTCTTACGATCGCGCATTCGAAAAAAATTCGGCAAGTTCGCCCTAGCAGCTTTGCATCGACGTCAAGTTTTGATTCGACTTTTTCAAGTAAGGATGCAATCGGTCCAGCGGAGGTCGTCTCTAGACAGTAACTTTCGATTATCTCGTCCATTCGACTTTTCTCGAGCTCACTTCGTGTATCGCTCACAGCCATTCGGATCGCATTCTTGTTTGGATCTGGATGTTGTAATGCTTCTACTAGAACGGCGTACTGACCTGGTTCCGCATGCGACTTGATACTCGCGGTGATAGCCTTCTCCACTAGAAACTCGAGCAATGCTGATATCGCTTCCTTGTCTCCATGGAGTGATTTGGCTAGCTCCGGAGACACAAAACTCCCGAGTTGTACTTTGTTGATACGCGCAAGATCGGCGAACTTGGCGGCAATTCCTTCAATTAGATCTAGAAGATCGTAGTCGTATGTCATGTTGAAAGCATCCATTCTCCCGATAAGGGAAGTTTCGGCTTTCATAGCATTGATTTCGGAGATTGACGCTCAGGCGACTATGGGTACCAAGCTAGCTTTATTCGAATTGCGGAAGAACAATTTTCTGGTGGAGAACATCCTCAGGTACGCTCTCTTCAAGCGCCTTTATGGTTTTTTCGAATGTCTCTCTCGAGATGTTGACATTGCCCGTTGTGGGATCGATTCCGCGATAGTCTGAAGCATCGATTGGCGGAATATTTCTGTCGAGCGCGATGATATGCAGCTCTCCGGAACCGTCAATGGCTACCCTGCTATCACTCTTTGGAAAATCGACTGAGCGGATTCGGTCAGTTTTGGCAGGCATTTTTGAGCCGGGTGGAGGATAAATCAAAGAAGTTCCCGAATCTCGCGTGAGGAACATATAGACGTATGGCGCACCCTTTGCGTCAATTCTGAATGCTAACTTCTCACCGTCCGTATACTTGTTGAGTGGCTTGATGAAATCAATCAGGATAGGTTGAACATTGGGCTCGTGAAGGGTCCAAGGTTCTTTCTGAGGCCAAACAAGCGCCAGCGAAGTGATCCCGAAAGCGACAAGGGTGCAAACTAAAAACGCCACTATAGCCGGTACCATAGAAGATATACCCGATGTTGATGTAGGGGAACTTTCCGGCACTCCTAATGCAAGAAGCGCATCTGTAGACAGAGCCAGACGAATCGAAGTCGTTGGTAGATTTAGTCCAGGCAAGGTCGCCGTATCGCCGCAGTGAATTGCAACGACCGTTTGACCATCGAATAAAGCGGTTCCGGAATCACCAGGAGAGAGCGCCAGATCGTGCAGCATGTGAAAGCGATCGTTCTTTTTCAACGGTCCCAGGTAACTTCCAACTTGCGCCAGGGGAGAAAGCGACGTCGTAATCTGCTCGAGGTGCGATGCGTATCTCAGCGCTGAAAGTGGTTGCTGCGCGTAAATCTCTTTTTCGTACGTGATTGGAAGGGGCTGCGACTCGGCTTCTTGATCGTGGAGTTCTACCGTCAGCTTGGCGATGTCGAATTTGACAAGTTGCTCCTGTTTCTTTCCGAAACTCGGGTGAAGAGTGATCTCTTTTATGATGTATCGGTTGCCCGAAGCCGGAAACTTGACGGTCAAGGACGCCGGGTTGCGTGTATACTGCTCGACCACGTGACCGCATGTTATCAGCATATTGTCGCCAACTTTCCAGGCTTGACCGAGAATTCGATCCTCGCCATCAGCAACCAGGACTACGTGAGCAAGCGACCCACTGAAGAGATCAGGGTCGGCAGGAATGCTGATTCTTTTGTTGGAAGCAGTACTGGGCACTTAGAAACCTGGTCTATATATGCTTCTATGAATCCGACTAAGATCATAACTAACTATATCTGAATCGTCTCAATTCGCCGCTTGCGTGTTTCAACAGATAAAATAGAAACCGATGACCAATGAAGCAATACCAGAAAATAGCCCGGTAGCTCCGGAGGCAAAACGTCAACGCAAGCCACTGATGGTCGTTTTGACCTATCTGTGGGTGCCACTGTCGTTTCTTGTGCCATATCTGTTGATGAACCAGATGGCTATTACGAGCTATCGAGTAGAGGAGCGCGTGATAACCTCGCCCGTGGCTCGCCAGATCGAGGATGCCAGGAGCGAGGCGGTGAATTCCGGGCTGATCGGCATTCTTGTGGCAAGCGTTATTTTTGGCTTATGGAAACTGGACAAGCGTCTTCATGACAATGAGAGAGACTTCCGTGACGGACGGGTCGTAACAATCCTTGTGGCGCTGGCGTTTCTCGTCTGGGTCGTATGGACCGCCGCCGGACATATCATGATGCGGGCTAATTACGAGATTAACGACGTTCCACCGCAGCTTCCGGGGCTGGATACGCCGAATTTCTAGGATCGAAAAAATCCTTTCTATTCTATAGCGATGTTATGGCGCGCCACGCCCAAACAGTACGTGGCAGGGTGAAATCCGATATTATTATGGGTCGGTGTTGCCTAGCTTTTGCGTGGATAGGACTTTTGGTCAACGCCTGAGGTCGGATTCGTGCTGTCGGCAAAGACAAAACTACAAGAGATTTTGACCATTGCGCCCGAATGGAAAGCTGTCTACGACAGGCTTTTGGAAGGCGCAGAGTCGCCGTCGGCGGCGGACAAATCTCCACAGAAAGCAGTAGATGGCACGCACGAAATTCAACCATTCGAATTCTTCGAAAGGTTGGGCGCCAAAGCTATATATCTGAAGGCGTTGTCTCTTGATAAGTCCGATGCGCTGGTAGCACTCGTTCGAGACTATTACTACCAGCCGATGTTCGCGAAAATGCTGACCAGCAATCACAACCTCAGGCGGTTCTGGAGTCAGCGCAAAATCGACTTGACCACACAGAAAAGCCAGGCGCTGTCAATGTCCACAGAGCTGGCCGCCAAGCTAGAACAAGCCTTCATCAAACACATAACACAGCGAAGTGAGGATGGGTTCAAGGTTTTGCTCCCCGCCTACGCGCAGCGATCTGTTCATAACGCAGTCGTGGACTATGTTAGGCACGAATGGCAGTGGGAAAAGGATACCCTTCAGGACGTAAACCTCGACCCAGAGCTGGGCGACCCGCGCGCCAATGTTGCCGATGACATCAGGTTCTCCCCTGAAAGCCAGGCCATATCAGGAGAACAAGTCACTCAATTGAATGAGCTGCGCTTGAAACTCAAGGCTATGCTGGGAAACAAGAATTTTGACCAGGAACCGCTAGCAGTTATAGATTGTATGTTCGGACTTGGTCTGACGCCCAAATCCCGCATGGGCGAAGAAATGACGATGCGCGAGTGCTGCGATGTACTCGACCTGAAGGGTGACACCCAGGCGCGAAAAATTGCACGGTGTCAGGTTCTTCTCGATAAGGGTCTTGATATGATTCGGGACGTGGTCCGCCGAGATATGCCTGGAGTGGCGCAATCGTGGCAAGCTGACATCAATTTGAATTCGGCCTCGAGGCGAGAACTCAATCACCACCTTGGTTTGACCGAAGGCGAAGTTGATCGACTGATCGCAAACAGGCAGTACTACGGTCTCGAAGACCTTATTGATAAAGGTGTTCTGAAAAGAGATCGCCTGCCCGAAATCGGACAACTGGGCGCTGTTGTGGCTTTCATCCCTGTTGACCTCAACTCGGCAACGCGTCGCGACATTATAGATATCATCGGTTGCGAGAAAGAAGCCTCCAAGAAACTGGTGGACTCAAGGCCCTTTGCCAGTCTCAAGGATATTGTCGAGAAGAAGATCCTCGATAAGGCGGCGCTGGACAAGCTTATCGCCAACGGCGCCGTTCTCAAAGTGACGGATACCGGCGCTAAACGGCTCTCTCTCAACCATGCTTCTCTCGAGGAGCTGACAGCTCTTGGGCTTTCACAAGACCATTCGGCAAGACTCTTACGGGCGCGCCCATTTGCGACCTGGGGCGAACTCGAAGATTTCTTGTGCGTCGATTCAGAAACTTGGACCTTATTGCGGGAACGCTCCTGCCTGACAATGTCTTCCCAGCCCTAGGAGGTCGCAATGCCAACTACAGGCACGTTTTTTGTCCTTTTGCCCGACTAATTTTCCAGGGCAACCGGTAGACACTTTTGTGCGAGGAGCCCCCAAGTTCTCAATCCCAAGTTCTTCATCTAAAAAATAGAGGAGTCTATATCTGAAGCCCGGGGACCTGATGGAAATCTATCAATCGGAAATTGGAGAAAGTAATGAGCAACCGAGTTGAATTTAGCCCTGAGATCGTCAGAATGGCTCAAACTCGTGTCAGAGATAACGGTGGAAGTCTGGCATCGGAGCTTGCACGTCTCGCTGTGGAAGAAGTAATAACGAACGCCGACGTTGAACTCGGACTGATGCTGGAGCACGATGAAACACTGAGTTCTATCGATGCATTGGTCTCGACAGTTGGTGCAAATGATGTAGTCGTCAACGGCAAGCGCATTGATGTTCGCGCTCTGGATGAGGAAGGCTACGTCTCTGTTTTCAAAGCATTAGTTGGCACCCCAGCCCTTTCAGGCGGCACTCTGGTCGTCGAACTTGATGGCACCAGTGGTGCTACCATCATCGCCCACGTTTCGTCCGGTGGCTGGATGGGGGCTGAAGAGCAAAGTAAGGAAACCGATCGCGTCTCCACTAAAGTCGAGAAAAAGGCTGACTTCGATGCAGTCTCGACAATCAAGACGTTGGTCGACAAAGTTCAAATTTCGCTCAACAAAGCGGTAAGCCGAGTTCCTGAAAAGGATGAGCTTAATGAGTTTGTCAATAAGAGAGCGAAACTTATCGTCGCAAGACAAAAGCAAATCGTGACGGCCTTGTGTGCGCGAGCTGATGTGCGCGCTGAAATGCAAAACGTTAAAATCGAGCCGTCGCATAGTGTATTGACACGCGTTCTGCAATCCGAATCGCAATGGAACCGCAGAACCGAAGAGATGGTCGACAAACTTTCTCCTAAGTTCAAATCGCTTACGCGTGATGAACTGAAGAAACATGTCACCGCCTGTGGTGAAGAATTCGGTGGACAACCAGAAGCACCGAAGTTCCGCAAGGCTGTGATCAAGAAAGCGACAATCGATCAGCTCACCCGTCAATTCGGTGGCGCCAAGGTCAAGGAGATTGCCGAGAATATGCTCGCCGGCAAGACTCCCGCCGAAGCCGTCAAACAGATGATCAGCAATAATGTTGCAGTCGACATCGCTGTTGCAATTCGCAAGAAACGCGACAAGCTACAAGGATTCGTCGCTGCTTCCGCCGAAGAGATTGGAATGGCTATGCAGGGATTGGCTATACAGCCCGCATACGCTACCCACAGCTCGAAAGACGCTGGTCTTGATTCAATCAACGAAGCTCTCGAATTGCTCGAAGCAACCGAGATCGTTGAAGCCGCAATGGCTCTTGAAGAAGAGTTGATTAGCGACTAGTTTTTGGAAAGGAACTTAGAGCCGTTAAGTTCCCACAATTTCAAAAAAAGTATGCCACAGCCCCACCGCTGGTGGCAGAACAACGAAGTTTTCTTCGCTGGCTAATTGATTGCGCCGATATGCAGAAATGCATTCGGCGCTTTCGTTTATGCTCTTACTGGTTTAAGAACCTGAACTCGTTTGGGCTAAAGCAATCTGTCGACTCTTTCGCAAAATGGCGGAATGGACCCTTCTTGGACTCTTATAGGTGTTACATCGCTACCGTTGACTGATAGCGTTATTAGGAACTTGATTGGCAACACGTACTTCTTATTGTCGATTGTAAGATTGATGTCCCCTTCAGCAATAGCCCTCAGATTATCGTTGTAGGTTTTATGAACTTTGATCTTTTGAGATAGGAAGGAACCTGTTACTTTACTTGTTCCAATTGCGTTAGCCAATTTCTGGCTAAGTAATGTATACCGAAGTTGGTGCTCTGCGCCAGACTTCGGATCTCCGGGAGTAGCATTGAGTGAGTGACGGATGGTGTCAGAGAGCCACCAAGTTGTGAACGCTTCCGCTGCTTGTTCTGAAGTAAAGTATTTTCCGGATTCTGGTCTTATATATACGCCAGTATTTTTGTCTAACCAGATGACCTCAATCTTCTCTGCGTGGGTCTCGTCTTGCTGATTTCCTAAGAAAAATCCAAAAGCACAAAAGAGTATGCAGATGGTACTTTCGAGCACCAAAATCGAGCCATGTTTCTTGAAGTTAGGAAAATGGGCCTTCATCCTAGGAACCTCAGTCCCATCTTTCCATTTTGCAGCGACATAGTCAAACGAATACATCGCAGCAGTTACTCTTAGACCACAACGATGACAAACGAACGCGAATTTCACTAACGTGCTAGGAGACGCTGCGGTGAAATTACACTGCGAAATACGCATTTAAGCCAGCTCTGAACGAGAAACCAATGTCCTGGATCTTGTCGAGCTAGACCGGTGTCAGAAGCCGTATCAGCACCATTGCGGCACAAAATGCGACGACTCCAATCAATAGTGCCGGAACGAGGATCACATTCAATCCCAGGTTGAGAACTATCGTCAAAACGACGCTCAAAACCAGGCTCAACAATATGCTAGGTAGCCATGCAATAACCATTTTTTACTCTCCCTTTCCTTTAACCACTATGCTTCCAATGAGAACGCGCCCTACTGGCTACCGCCAGGCAGAGCGCGTCTCGGGAGATTCTTTCATTTAATCTCCGATTTGTTTCGGTTGCCTTGTGCTCTTTCTATAGCAAAAAAATCGAATTTGATGCCAGGGAACGTGGCAATTCAATAATTTCGAATGCTAGCGTTTCTTCTTCGGTTTTGCGTTCGAGCGTTTTGTCTTTTTCGGAGTTGAGGCGGAAGGTTCGATCGAGGAGCGCTTGGAGACCGTGGCGGTTGTGGGCTTGAAAATCAAAAAGTACTGATAGGGCAACTCGTCTACTTCATTGTCGAGGCAGAAGCCGGCGGCCGAGAGTTCTTTCACAAGATCCTCTTTCAATATTCGATGCTTCCTCGGTGGTCCTTCCGGTGAGTCCATCGTGAAATCGATGATGGCGACGCGACCATCAGGGCGGAGCCTAGAACGAAGCTCCGAGAAGTAAGATACGCGATCGTCTATGTGATGGTACGTGTCGACTACGAGCGCGAGATCGATCCTCTCGGGTAGATCTGGTGTTCCAGGTTTTATTTGGAACGGTATCACATTTGGTATCGCGCGTTCCTTCACGACTTTTGTCAGATAATCGACCATTTCCTTTTCGACGTCGGCGGCATACACTTTCGCTTCCGGTTGTGACTTGGCGATGCGGAACGAGAAGTAACCCGTTCCGGCTCCGATATCAGCGACAATTTGCTTCGGCTCGACATTTAATGCTGAGACCACCTTTTCGGGCCTCTGCCATTTATCTCGCTTGGGGTCGTCGAACACTTTGACCCAATAGTCGATGCCCTTGAATTCCTTGTGGTAGCCATGTTTGTGCTCAGCGGCGCTTGAATTGTGTTCAATCTGGTGAGCGAGGACAGGCAGGCTGGCAGCGCCGAGACAAAGGGCCAATCCTGAGATTAGAGCGCCTTTGCGAATTTGCTTCCTGTTTCCCGTAAACATAATTACCAATAATAATAGATGGTGCAATAAACTCTTCCGTATTGGGCACGGTGTTACTGGACCATCTTACTAGCTACTTGGGTTTTCAGCATGGATGAGAACAGCCAGGGCACGCGACGGGTAAACGTCGATCACTACATCGGCAAGACGCTGGACAAGTATGTCCTGACGGAATCGCTTGGTCGGGGCGGTATGGGTCTGGTTTTTAAGGCGGAACAGAAGCGCATTAAGCGCTTCGTCGCCATCAAGATTTTGCCGCCGGCGCGCATGGACGAGGTGAGCATCAAACGCCTCGAGCGGGAGGCGACCGCGATGGGCAACATGAAGCATCCGCACATCGCGACGCTGTTCGATTTCGGGATGTCTGAAGACAAGCAGCCTTATCTTGTGATGGAGCTGATCGAGGGCCGCTCTCTTAAGCAGCTCTTGAAGGACTCGGGTGGAATGCTCGAGGCCGATCGTGTCGTCGCCATTCTGATTCAAATTTGCGATGCGATGGACTATGCGCATGCCAATGGTGTGATTCACCGTGATCTCAAGCCTGATAACGTCATGCTCGCCAATGACGTGCACGCCGACTTCGTCAAGATTCTCGATTTTGGGATTGCAAAGTCGCTTGACGCCTCCGTTTCGCTGACCAAGACCGGTCAGATGGTTGGCAGTCCGGTTTATATGAGCCCGGAACAGTGCACTGGCAAGAGCGTTCCGGATCATCGCTCCGACATTTATTCTCTTGGTTCGTTGCTTTATGAGTGTTTGACGGGCGTGATCCCCCTGAAGGGAGACACATACCTGGAGACGGTTTATCGCAAAACCAACGATACGCCCGATCCATTTCCGGCGCATCTTGATGATTGCAAGAAACTCGAGGAGCTGGTTTTCAGGTGCTTGCAGGCTGACCCTTCCAAGCGCCCTCAGTCGATGGAAGAAGTCAGGGCAGAGCTGATGCGATTTGCGGGTAGTCGCAGTGGTTGTTTCGATGGAGCGAAAGCTGCGTTCGATGCGCTGCAAGCAAGCGGCAATCAGCGAACTACTGCCTCGCAGATGATGACAGCCACTGTTGCGCAGACAACTGTTGTTGTCGAGCAACCGCAGCCCGAGCAAAAGGATAATTGGCGCCCGACTCGACATGATTTGCAGTTACCGCTTGCCTTGACGATGGCGTCGATGTTCATCGTTACGGTTACGGCGGGCAGTCTGATGGTAGCTCTGAAGACGTCGTTACCTGGCTTTATGCCGCCGGCGACGCCAGTACCTAATCAACAGGGTAGTATGGACGATGTGATGACGCACGGGTTAGCACCAGTTCCTGTCAAAGCAACTCCCGTTCCCGCCAACACGGCTCCTACTGCGCCGAAAACGGATGATACTGCTGACGGTGCGCCCGGTGCAACGGTGCCGGACAATTCTTTGAAAGAACCTTTGTCCGCTCCGCAGCGCAATACTTCAGCGCGTCCTAAGGCAAAGGGCTCTCATTCTCACTCGTCGGCACCGACTCTATACTCCGGGGCGGGCGTTCCATCTGCGCCGGTGCGAACATCTGTTCCATATTCCACTTATGAGTCGCCATCACATACAGTGCCTGAACACACGAGTTACCAGGCACCACCTAAGAAGGGTTCCAAAATTGGTACCAAGACCAAAAGGTTCCTTAAAAAGATAAGAAATACAATCGATCAGGTAATTCGGGACTGAAAAAGAACTGAATCGAGAACACCTTGTGGGCGTATAGCGCCACGGGTACCCATGCGTGGTAGAGCTCGCCCGGGAGACTGGACAGGCGGTTCTGCGCAGTTATTTCGAGATTCTGTCGAAAATCCGGCGCTGCCGCATATACACTCCTAAGTCCCCCCTCCCCTTATGCGGCGTCTTAGAGCCGTCTCCCTTCATATGGACGAACAAACTACTGAAATTCAGGTCAAACCTGAAGTTACTTCTTCATTGAATTCCCTCGACGTATCAGGAAGACCTGAAGCTAGAGGAACTGCCAATGCGGTTGAATCTGAGAAGAACACTAATAAAGGAACAGTTGCAACCGATAAAGGCGCCGACACGGTCAAAGAGGTCGAGCGCGGCAATCTGCCTGCGGTGCAACTCGTGCCTGACGAAAAGGGTGGCGCTGACATCGCTGCTCAGCAAAAGCCAGCCGACCAACCCGAGAAGGCATTGGAATCTCGGAATCCACAAGCGAAACTTTCAAAGGCGGAGTT
>AGTN01437241.1_pt1 | contig 10348 bp, 9 predicted proteins | sample 314218 | NCBI WGS metagenome assembly AGTN01 (sample SAMN02954264, study PRJNA73603) | bioreactor metagenome | biome: terrestrial; feature: non-aerated bioreactor; material: poplar woody material; isolation source: poplar biomass | place: USA | collected 2006-12 | reverse complement strand
TAGCCTGAACCGGGCAGCATCGTTATCCTGTAAATGCAATGCGATTTACGAAATTCCCGCAGAGTTCGCAGAGACGGCGCAGAGAACTCGGTTGATGATAAATGGGTTTTTTCAAGTGGGGGCCATGAAAATCGGCTCTGTTTCGGCATGCGTCGTACTAAATACCCGCAGAGAACGCAGAGACGGCGCAGAGACCGCAGAGACGAACGATTTTTCATGGAACGCAGAGACTGCAACAGAATTAAAAATGAATGTTTTACATGTGGAATATGGGAGTGAAGGCTCTTTTTAAAGAGACTCTGTGCGCCTGTGGGCTCTGTGAACTCTTAAATGCCTTCCCGCCCGAGCAAAAGGTCACGCCCATGAATATACTCTTGTAACTGTGGCGCGCGCTGCCCTCATAGCCACAGTCCGCATGTCTGCAAATATACGCTACCTGTTCACGGTCGCTGACACGGAATTATCGGAAAACTGGCAAGCGTCTCGTGGCATTAGCGATAGTTTCAAAAAGTATAATATTTTCAGCGATATTTACCTATTTTTCCGTAATGTAATATCTAATGTGTCCAGCGCTGTGGTATATGTCGATTAATGTTTATCCTGTGTCACCACGATAATATATTAATTCAACACAAATTATAGAAATGCTTAAGTATTAATTAGTTAATATACATCTGGTATTATAAAAACCTGATGGGGTTGAAAAACATCGAAACGCTGAGCAGTCCGCTGGTTCGAAGCGATAGCAGAGTGCACGCATCGTGCTGGCTCTACGGAATCAATGCGATCGGACGCAACTGTACGATCATGGAAAACGTCATCCTGGGATACCCCGGCGGCCGCGTGCTGAACGAGATGCTGGCAGCCGGAAAGGGACCGGAGGAATACCCGTTCAAGGGCGTGACCATTGGCGATAACGCCGTGTTGCGCCCGGGCACTACGATCTATTGCGACGTGGTGGCCGGCAGCAGCTTCAGGACCGGGCACAACGCCCTGGTGCGGGAGCAGACAATCCTGGGGGACAGTGTGCTCGTCGGGACGAACTCGGTCATCGACGGGAACTGCATGATCGGCAGCCATGTGAGCATCCAGAGCAGCGCGTACATCCCGACGAACACGGTCATCGAGGACTACGCGTTCCTTGGCCCCTGCTGCGTGCTGGCTAATGACAAGTACCCGATCCGTGCGCCGTACGCCCTCAAGGGTCCGGTGTTGCGAAAGGGCGCCAGCATCGGTGCCAATGCGACGCTTCTTCCAGGCGTGGAGATCGGCGAGGGCGCCATGGTCGCGGCCGGTGCACTGGTCACTAAGGACGTGCCGGCGTGGCGGCTTGCCATAGGCTGCCCTGCGAAGGTCGTCGAGCTGCCCGAATCGCTGAGAAGCCTGAACAGGATTTGATACGATGATACCTATAGCAAAACCATTGATAGGTCAGGATGAGATCCGGGGCGTGGTGGACGTGCTCCAGTCCGGCACCATTGCCGAAGGCCCCCGGGTAAAGGAGTTCGAGGATTCGTTTGCGTCCTACATCGGGACAAAACACGCAGTCGCTGTCAATTCCGGCACGGCCGCGCTGCTGGTGGCGCTGCTCGCACGGGACATCGGGCCCGGAGACGAAGTCATTGTTCCTCCTTTCACGTTCATCGCGACCGCTAACGCTGTGCTGTTCACCGGTGCCAGGCCGGTGTTCGCGGATGTAGAGCCCCGTACCTTCAACATCGACCCGGCGAAGGTCCGCGCGAAGATCAACAGGCACACAAAGGCGATCATTCCGGTTGACCTGTACGGGCATCCGGCACCCATGGCCGAGATCATGGAGATCGCAGAGAAACATCATCTCTCGGTCATCGAGGACGCCTGTCAGGCCCACGGCGCCGCCATCGGCGGCCACAAATGCGGCTCGTTCGACATCGGCTGCTTCAGTTTCTATCCCACCAAAAACATGACTACAAGCGAGGGCGGGATGATCACTACGGACGACAGCACGGTCGCCGAGATGGCCCGGATGATCCGTTCCCACGGCTCCAAGGTGCGCTATTACCATGAGATGCTCGGCTTCAACCTGCGCATGACGGACATCAGCGCTGCCATTGGCCTGGCCCAGCTCAAGCACGTCGATCGCTATGATGACATGCGCATTGCCAATGCCCTTCGTCTCAACGAAAAGCTGAGCGGCATCGAAGGCATCGCCACTCCAGAGATCGGCCCTGGCTGCAGGCATGTGTTCCATCAGTATACCATCCGGATCACTCCCGGATTCGGCATGTCCCGGGACGAAGTGATCAGGAAACTGACCGATGCGGGCATCGGCACCGGCGTGTACTACCCGGTGCCCATCCACAAGCAGACCTATTACCGGAGCCTGGGTTACGACGATCATCTCCCCGTGTCGGAACGGCTTTCCCGAGAAGTGATATCGTTACCGGTCCACCCTGCGGTGACCCCTGAAGACATCGATTTCATTGCAGACACCATGCGGAGGCTCTGAGATGCGAGTCGGCGTCATAGGCGCGGGCGCGATGGGCGAAAACCACATACGGACATACGCCCGGATGAACGGAGTGGAGCTGGCGGGCATCGCCGACGTGGATCGGGCCAGAGTAGAAGCGCTGTCCAGGCAGTATGGCACCATGGGCTTCACGGACTACCACGAGATGCTCAAGCTGGACCTTGATGCAGTCAGCGTAGTAGTACCCACTACGTTGCACCGGAAGGTTGCGACAGACATCGCCAGCGCAGGAGCTAGCATGCTCGTCGAGAAGCCGATCGCGGATACCCTCGATAATGCCGAGGCTATAGCCTCTGCGGCGGAGGATGCCGGAGTGACGCTGATGGTCGGACATATCGAGCGGTTCAATCCAGCAGTCACGAACATGAAGCAGATCATCGACTCGGGCAAGCTCGGCAAGGTCGTCTCCATCTCGACCAGTCGCGTCGGGCCCTATAACCCGAGGATCCGCGATGTGGGCGTCATCCTCGACATCGGCGTCCACGATATCGACATCATCTCTTATCTGTATCACAGTTGTGTCAGCGAGGTCTATGCCATTGCCGGCAAGGAGATTCACGCTTTCGAGGACCACGCGTCGATCCTCCTGCGCTTCGCGGGTGACCGGGCCGGCGTAGTGGAGACGAACTGGCTGACGCCGCACAAGACCCGGAAGTTCGTTGTCATCGGCACTGAGGGTGTTGGCTACGGCGACTACATCGAGCAGAGCGTTACCATTCACGACAAGGAAATGATCAGCGACGTCAAGATCGAGAAGAAGGAGCCGCTAGCCTGCGAGATCGAGAGCTTCATCGACGCTTGCCGCTGCCACAGCACGCCGGTAACGTCGGGGGTCGACGGCATCCATGCGCTGAACGTGGCCATAGCTGCCATCGAGTCCTACAAGAGCCGGTCGATGGTGAAAGTCGATTCCCGCTCCTATCTCCATACGAAGATCGAGCAGACGCAGCGTGCGGTCGTATGAGGTCGGTGAGAGTCTTATGAGTGCCGTACTTCCCATATCCGGGCCGCTTCAGTCTCGCGAGTCCTTCATGGAAACCAGCAATGGACGGGAATTTCCAGGCCATAGCGCAGTCGTCATATACGGCCGGACGAGCTACCTTGCGCTTGGCACAGTAATCGCCGTAGCCCGGAACTTCGCCGACGAGGTGTTTGTTGCGATAGATCAAAAAGATCCGCGCATCGCCGGACTGGCACGTTCGCTGGGCGCCGAGGTCATCTATCCTGGCAGCGATCGCAGCCTCGACAACATCTTTACGAGCTACAGTCCTGTCGCTGCCATGCATGGCGATGGCTCCCACGATCCTTACCTGCTTCCCGAGCTTTTCTTCGGCATTCGCGAAGGATACGACGCGGCCATCGCGGAAACCCATGAGATCTGCAGCCCTGACGAGTGTGTGATGCTGTTCAACAACAAGCGGCCTTCCAGAGATAGCCCGAGCTTCGTCGCGCTGTCAGGGCAGGCGGCGCGGAAAATGAGGGTCCGCGAGAGCGATAGCCTCGGCTCGGAGATGGCCCGTTTCGCGAACGCAGCTGGCATGAAAGTCCTGTTCACAGGCGACAGCCGGCGAAACGACGCATTCTTCCAGAAGTATCGCATCGGCGTGGTCGTTCCGGCCTACAACGAGGAGCGGCTTCTCGGGCCGACGGTCGAAGGCATCCCGGCCTACGTAAGCAAGATCTATGTGATCGACGACTGTAGCACGGACGGGACATCCGAGGTCATCAAAGGACTGAAAGATCCGCGGGTAGTCTCGCTAAGGCACGAGGTCAACGGGGGCGTCGGCGCGTCAATTCTTGATGGCTACCGGATGGCTCTCCGTGACGACATGGATCTCGTAGCCGTGATGGCCGGCGATAACCAGATGGACCCCGCGGAGCTTCCGAAGCTGCTGATGCCCGTGATCGAAGGAAAAGCCGACTACGCTAAGGGAAACAGGCTGCTCAACAGGGACTTTAGAAAGGGCATGAGCTCATGGCGTCAGTTCGGCAATACTATGTTGACTATGCTGAACAAGATCGCCAGCGGCTACTGGCAGATCAGCGATCCGCAGAACGGCTACACCGTGATTTCGCGGCGTGCGCTCGAGCTGCTCGACCTGGGCTCGATTTACACGTACTACGGGTACTGCAACGACTTGCTGGTGAAGCTGAACACCTTCGGCTTACGTACCGTAGACGTGCCGATACCGGCCCGATACGGGAAAGAGAAATCGAAGATCAGGTACGGGCGTTTCATTAAAAGAGTCTCGCCCATGCTGTTCAAGTCGTTCCTGCGGCGCCTCAAGGTGAAGTACATGATCCTCGACTTCCACCCGCTGGTGCTGTTCTACTACAGCAGCATGGCGCTGGTGCCGCTGGGACTGCTTGCCGGAATCGTCGCCCTGGCGCTCCTGCCCTTTGCATCGGGCGTCGCAGTGCCGCTAGGACTATTCGCGGCGATCATGGGGCTCGTCGGCCTACAGTTCCTGTTCATGGCCATGGTCTTTGACCATGAGGCCGATCGCCAGGGCCGGATCGGCCGGCAATAATATAGCTATGATTACGAGCCCGCAAGGGCACGAATGATTACTGTGAAAACGATGGGAGGAGATGACTCAAATGTCAGAAAAAAGGCAGATATGCACGAGATGCATTTCCGATACGACTATACCGAACATCCGGTTCGACGCCGAAGGCGTGTGCAACTTCTGTAAGATACAGGACGCGCTGGAGGCAGACAGCCAGCTCGACGAGAAGAACCGGGCCCGGTTCGAGAAGCTCGTCGAACAGATCAAGCGCGAGGGCCGGCGCAAAGAGTACGACTGCGTGGTAGGCGTGAGCGGGGGGCGAGACAGCACTTACGTTCTGTACAACGCCGTCAGGCTCGGGCTGCGGCCGCTGGCCGTGCACTTCGACAACGGCTGGAACTCGGAGATCGCCGTGAGCAACATCAAGAAGGCGACGACGAAGCTGAACGTAGACCTGCACACGGTGGTCGCGGACTGGGAAGAGTTCAAGGACCTGCAGAAGGCATTCTTGCGAGCATCGGTCTCCGACGCGGAGATCCCCACGGACTACGCAATCCTGTCGGTGCTCTACAAGGAAGCGGCCCACGCTGGCACCAGGTACATCCTGAACGGCCACTCGTTCCGGACCGAAGGCATCGTGCCGCTCGGATGGACGTACATGGACGGCCGCTACGTGCGCAGCGTGCACAAGAAGTTCGGCCGCATGCGGATACGGAGTTTCCCGATCATGTCCATGGCCGACCTGATCTACTACACTGCCGTCAGGCGGATCACCTTCGTCAACCTGCTCAAGTACATCGAGTACGACCAGAAGCAGGCCGGCGAGATCATGGGACGGGAACTGGGATGGCAGTACTACGGCGGCCACCATCACGAGAACGTATACACCCACTTCTTCCAGTCCTACCTGTTGCCGAAGAAGTTCGGCATCGACAAGCGTAAGATCGAGTACTCTGCGCTCATCCGATCGGGCCAGATGACCCGGGAAGCAGCGCTGGCCGATACGGAGAAACCGTATCCGTTCGATAAAGAGGTCGTCAAGTACACGGTCAGCAAACTGGGCCTGTCGCAGGCGGAGTTCGACGAGATTATGGCTGCTCCGTCTAAAACGTTCCACGACTACTCGACCTACTACCCGGTGATCCGGGCCATGAAGCTGCCGATCAGGCTGTCGTGTAACATGGGCCTGCTGCCAATGATCTTCTACCAGAAATACCTGGGATGACCTGCCATGATCGTCATCGTCGACTATGGCATGGGCAACCTCAGGTCCATCCAGAACAAGATCGAGCGGCTGGACGCAAGCGTGATTATCTCTTCCAAGCCTGACGATATCGAACGCGCCGATCGCCTAATCCTCCCTGGCGTCGGCGCGTTCGACGCCGCCATGGCAAATCTGAAGCGCCTGGGCCTGGTACCTGTCCTCAACAAGAAAGTGATAGCCGACCGGACGCCGATACTGGGTATCTGCCTGGGCATGCAGCTCTTCTCGAAGTTCAGCGAAGAGGGTTTCGCAGACGGCCTGGGATGGATCGATGCGCGTACCGTGCGGTTCGACTTTGGCGGCAACGGCAACGGCCTGAAGATACCGCACATGGGCTGGAACTCCCTAGCCGTCCGTAAGCCGTCTCAGTACCTGGACGGCATCGACCTGAACGCAAACTTCTACTTTGTCCATTCCTACCACGTCAGGTGCAACGATCCGTCAGACGTGCTGGCGACTACCAGCTATGGCCTCGAATTCGCCTCCATGATCCAGCGGGACAACATCATAGGCGCGCAGTTCCACCCTGAGAAGAGCCACTTCCACGGTGTCAGATTGCTGGAAAATTTTGCAAGGGGGAATATCGATGTTGCACAATAGGGTCATACCATGCCTGCTGATGCAGGGCGATGGCCTGGTGAAAACAATACAGTTCAAGAGCCCGACCTACGTGGGAGACCCGATCAATGCGGTCCGTATTTTTAACAGGACTGAAGCCGACGAGCTGGTCTTTCTCGATATCATGGCCTCCCGGAAGAAAGGCCTCTTCGCGCCGCGTGGCAGCGGCAGGCCCCGTGTCGACCTGATCGGCAAGCTGTCGGACGAGTGCTTCATGCCGCTGGCCTATGGCGGCGGGGTCAAATCCGTCGAGGAAGTCAGGGACCTGCTAGGGGCCGGTGTCGAGAAGGTCGTGATCAACACGCATGCGGTCGAAGATCCACTGTTCATCAAAAAGGCGTCTGACGTGTTCGGCAGCCAGAGCATCGTCGTCTCCATCGACGCAAAGCGGCTGCCCGACGGACATTATGAAGTCTACACCCATGGCGGTGCAATGCCCGCAGGCATCGACCCGGTAGCCCATGCGAAGCGAATGGAATCGATGGGCGCCGGAGAAATTTTCATCAACTCAATAGATCGAGACGGCACCATGCAGGGCTATGACCTCGAGCTGATCCGATCCGTTTCTTCTGCAGTCGGCATTCCGGCCATCGCCTGCGGAGGAGCCGGCAGTCTCGACCACTTCAGCGAAGCTATCCGCGTCGGCGCATCGGCAGTGGCGGCAGGCAGCTTTTTCGTGTTCCATGGCCGGCGAAGGGCGGTTCTGATCAACTACCCGACGAGGGATGAGATCGATCACGTATTGCAGCCATTCGGAGCTGCTGTGGTACAGGGGAAGTGATCGTCGTGCGCATAGTAGTCGATATCAACCACCCGGGCCAGGTGCACTACTTCAAGAACTTCGTGCGTGACGTGCGGAAGCACGGTCACGAGGTGCTCATCACTGCCAGCGAAAAGGAGATCACCTTCCAGTTGCTGCGGGAGTACGGCCTTGACTTTGTGCCGCTGGGGAGCTACGGAAACACCATGGCGAAAAAGGCCCTGAACATCCCCCGGCTCGACCTGAAGATGTACGAGGCCGTCCGCAAGTTCCGACCCGACCTGTTCCTCGGCTTTGGCTCGATCAGGAACGCGCATGTGTCACGACTGATGCGCAAGCCTGCCATTGCCTTCGACGACACGGAGCCGTCACCAATCGAGCACATGCTCTACGTGCCGTTCACCGACGCCATCCTGACGCCGGCGTGCTTCCGGAAGGACTTCGGCCGCAAGCACATCCGCTACGACGGGTACGTCGAGCTGGCCTACCTACATCCCGACTGTTTCCGGCCAGACCCTTCGGTGCTGGACCTGGCGGGCATCGGCAGGGACGAGCCATATACGATCCTGCGGTTCGTGGGCTGGAATGCGGCCAACGACATCGGCCACTCAGGTTTCGACTTGGAGACGAAGCGGCGTGCGGTGCAGGAGCTGGAAAAGCACGGTCGGGTCTTCATTTCCTCCGAGTTGCCCATGCCGGCCGACCTCGAGCCGTACCGGCTGGCGACTCCGCCGGGCGTGATCCACAGCCTGCTGCACTACGCGAGGCTGCTGGTCTGCGATTCTGGCACCATGACCACAGAGGCGGCCCTGCTGGGTACGCCAGTAGTGCGATGCGATAGCATAGCGGCCCGTAACGACTTCGGCAACTTCGCCGAACTGGAGCGTCGCTATGGCTTGATATATAACTTCGCCTCACCGCAGGAAGCGCTAGACCGGGCACTCGCCCTCGTAGCCAGGCCCGGACTCAAGGACGAATGGCAGGCGAAACGCGACGTCATGCTGAAAGAAAAGATCGATGTCAATGCCTTCATGGTAAAATTCGTGGAGGAGTACCCGGCGAGCTTCGCATCGTGCCGGGATCATGGGGCCTCTCTCTGCCGGAGTGGATCAGGCTCGTAGCCGCGTGTTTGCGATACTACCCTGATAATAAAAACTAAATGTATATATAGAAATAATATTATAATTACAATTGCCATGCAAGCCATTCGAGAGCACTCGATCACCATGACAGCACAGGCATACGATCAGCTCATGAAGCGGAGCGATCTCTGGGACCTCTTCACCCGGAAAGACGACTATAACCGGGATAAGGCTGTAGAGCACAGGTCACTGTACCGGCTCAACGGCCGCGGCGACATCAGCATCGCCCCGGTGTCCAGGTTCCTGAGCGAGCACGGGATGCGCTGGGAGTATCCAGAAGGTCGCAGTTTCGGCGTATGCCTGACGCATGACATTGACGACATCTACCCGCCAGGCGGACATATGCTCCTCTCGGCGGCCCATAACCTTGCGTACCTCGACCTGCCCGGCGCCAGTCGGCAGTTCGCCTGGAAATTCTCCAAACGCAGTCACAGCCCGTATCGGAACTTCATGGAGATCATCCGGCTGGAGAAGGAGTTCGACGGCGTGTCTTCATTTTACTTCCTGGGCAATGGTAACGACGTCCGGAGGTTCAGGTACGACGTGGAAGACCTGGAGAACGATCTCGGAGAGATCGTGGACCAGGGCTGTGAGGTCGGTCTGCACGGCGGCTATCACACTTATGGCAACATCGAGGCCATGAAGGCGGAGAAGCGGCGGGTGGAGCGCGTCCTCAACCGGACCATCCGCGGATACCGGAACCACTACCTCTCGTTCAAAGTTCCGGACACCTGGGGCCTCCTGGCCCGGGCAGGGTTCGGCTACGACACCACGCTGGGCTACAACGACCGGCCAGGCTTCCGCAACGGCATGTGTCACCCATTCCGGCCTTTCAGCCTTATCACAGGACGGCCGGTAGACATCGCAGAGATCCCGCTGACCATCATGGACGAGAGCCTGTTCTGGGGAAACAGGACCTTCGAGGAGGCATGGCCCGTCGCCCGGCGGCTCGTCGACGATGTGGCCGCCTGCGGCGGAGTGATCACACTGCTATGGCACAACAGCGTGCTGGCATCGGGCTTCCGCAGGTCATGGACGCAAATGTACCGGAAAATACTGCGCTACTGCCGGGATAAGAATGCCTGGATCACCAGCGGCGAGAACATATGGCAATGGGGCATGAAACATGGCTATTTCGATTATTGACGATCGCGAGATCTGGGACAGCACGGTCGACCAGAGCCCGTACGGGCTGCTGTTTCATAAATGGGACTTCCTGAAGATCGCGGAGAAACATACCGGCTGGAAGCTGCTGCCCATGGGCATATATCAGGGAACGAACCTGCTTTCGCTCTTTCCGCTGTTCTACAAGAAAGACCTCATGTTGAAGTCGGTATTCGCCCCGCCCCCGCTGTCATGCATCCCCTACCTCGGGCCCACCATGAACGCCAGCTATGACCGGGTGAAGCCCAATACACGGGAAACCCAGCTGCAGGTGGTGGTTGATGAGGTCAGCGCCGAGATCAAGAAGCTCTCGCCGAGCTACGCGTACATCCAGTTGCCGCCGGGATTCCGGGACATCCGGCCGTTTCAGTGGAACGGCTA
>AGTN01214162.1_pt1 | contig 10353 bp, 8 predicted proteins | sample 314218 | NCBI WGS metagenome assembly AGTN01 (sample SAMN02954264, study PRJNA73603) | bioreactor metagenome | biome: terrestrial; feature: non-aerated bioreactor; material: poplar woody material; isolation source: poplar biomass | place: USA | collected 2006-12 | reverse complement strand
GATAGCACTGTCGATAGTGGCAGGCACGCTTTCTGTCCAGCCGGTTTTCGCGCAGTTACACTACACAGCAGGTCAGACTGCCAGCGACAGTCCGTTTGGTCTGGTGCTTTCCAATGCCGCCAAATCCGGTGTCAGAAGTTCCAACCCCAATTTTAAGTCACAGGCTGCACAAAAACCGCTTTCATCAGGTAACTCCAGCGCGACAAGTGACGATCGATCTACCACCGGCTCGAGTGGAATATCCGGTCTCCGTGGAGATGCCGCCGCCGGCCTGAGTACCAATGGAATATCCGGTCTTGATGGAGGTGGAACTTCCAGTCTCGGCGGAGATCCCGCTCTCCCGCTGATCGCACAGAATCCGTCGCCCTCCTTCAACAACAACTCACCGGACCCGCAGTCGAGCTCTTCATCCAACTCATGGAATTCATCGCCCAGCTCAAGTAATTCCAGCAATCAGGGTAGCTCTTCAGTCGGCTCGGCAAGCGATTCTGCCGGCAGTTCAACAAGCCAGTCTCGCGAGGCCAAGAAGATTGCGCAGTCGCTCAAACCAATCTCCAAACTACCAGAGCTACCGACTGTTACGGGCACGGTCAAGATCAGAAAGCCGTTCAAGCTGTTCGCTCAAGCAGGAGGTTTAATTCATCATCTCAGCTTCCGCGAGACCCCTGTGCGAGAAGTAATCTCAGAGATCGCCCGGCGCGGGAATCTCAACATCATAATCGACAAATCGGTAACGGGAAAAATCACAGGCGAGTTGACCGACGTCACACTCAACGAAGCAATGGACAACGTCCTTGCAGCAGCTGGACTGGAGAGCCGAACCCTCGATAACAGCACCGTCGTGATTGGAACTCTGCAAGCGATGGTTCAGCTCGGTCTCAATCGACCAGTCGCAAGAGCGTTCAAACTATCCTACGCTCATCCGTTTGATGTCGCCAGCATTTTGCAAGCCTCGATTTTCAACCGCGGTTACAAATCCATTTTTCAGGCCTCTAAAAAAGGTGGAACTGAAAGTGGACAGGAGCCTGGAAGCGATGGCGATGATCTTCTCGTTCCATCCGGTGACACGCAAGAAACAAGAAGCGACGAACAGACCAAGACTATCCGCGGCTCTATCCGCGAACAAATGCAAGAGGGCGTAGGCTTTAACAACGCCGCGGTCGATCCCGGCACACAACAGATTCGACAACTGCAAGCACTTACATCGGACTTTGTCGTCTCACCTAATGATGGTGGCACAATTGTTATTCCTGATGCGAAGGGCCGGCAAGTTTTCGTAGTCGGTACCGAGCAAGACGTGCTCCTGGCCGAAGAAGCGATTCACTTGCTCGACAAAAGGCCCAAGCAGATCCATATCCAGGCATCGCTGGTCGAGCTGAGCAACCAGGGCGTCAGGCAGCTTGGTGCTACATTCAACGTCCAGGGACAGGGATTGTCGGCGTCTATCATGGGTAACTCGAGAGCACCATTGCTCGGGTTCCTTCCCGGATTAGGAAGCACGGCAAACAGCATTCCGGATACAAGCGGCGCCGCAGGCACCATGCCCAACGTACCATTCGTGCCCACTTCCGTAACGCCATCCGGTCCGGGATCAGCTTTTTCGGGTCTGGTCGGCTCTCTGCTGCCAGCCGTACCTGCCACCATTGCTGGTGTCACTCCACTGGCCAGCTCGCAATCAGGATTCGATTTCCTGACACTCGGTGGTAGCGGCGGCGGTGCCGCTAACATTGCCACCATGCCGACCGCCATCAACTTGAACATTCAGATGCTTTTGCAGACAAACAAAGCAAAGGTAATCGCCAACCCGTCTCTGGTAGTCGTCGACGACACCGAAGCGTTAATTGCAATCGCAAACGAGGTAATTCACAAAGTAACCTCGACAGTCAGCCTTGGCGTCGTCACGACAAACGTCGAGCTTGCCAAAGCCGGAATCTTTTTGAACGTGCTCCCTAGAGCCACCGAAGATGGTTTTGTGCGCATTCGACTGAGACCGCAAGTTTCAACACCGCTGGGACCGCCTACGACGTTTGGATCGGGCGCTAACCAGACGACAGTCACGCTTTTGAACATACGCGACGTTCTCACTCAGGAAGTGCGAATCAAAGACGGACAGACGCTTGTAATCGGGGGATTGTTCACCGAGCAGGAAGCCGCCACTCTGTCGAAAGTGCCCTATCTGGCAGAGATGCCAGTTCTGGGAGCATTCTTCAGAACCACCCTGAAAGGGCGAAACCGAACCGAGTTGATGCTTCTCATCACACCGAAAATTGTCGAAGAAGAACCGCAACTCTCGCAAAGCGGATCACCCACAATCTAGGCGTCGAGCAAAAGCCAGTATTAAATCGAGCCTTTTTGGAACAACGCTTTACACAGTTTTTTTCGAGTAACTCTTTTGAGTGACAAGGGTAGCTCGCGATAGTGATCGCTGAAGCTCAGCTACTGGAAAGTATTACCGCGCTTTGGCAGTGGCTTTCGTGGGAATCTTTTTTGACCACTTTCAGCAAAGCCATCCTTTCTTTATTCACCCACTTGCCGAGTTTCCCTTCAACCACTTTCCAGGCCGACTCGCCAAAATAGGCGCGCATTCCCATGATCGAAGGGACGACGAAAAGGGCTGCAATCGAGACTGTGACGACAAAGTTGCGAATTCCAACTTGCCACATGTAGCCACTGGTTCTTGATACGTGAAACTCTTTGTTGGGCTTATCCGGATCTCCGTAAAATACCTCTGCCATTTCGCGATACGTCTCCTGGGGCGTATTCTTTTGCAGATTTGTCCAGGACTGGCGCGGCTTCTCGAGCGGTATCGGGTGGTTGCAAGCTTTGCAGACAACACCTTTTTGACGAATCTGCGTATGACCGCAGCGCTGACAATTCAGCATTTGAAAGGTCTCTTCGTCGTGACTAATGGAATATGGATCTTCTATCCGTACGTCGTTTTTATCATAGAGAGTCATGACTTTATCTCCGGTAGTCCGCGCGTGAACAACCTGCGACCCGCAAGGGTTGTGCCCCTCAGCCACGATCGGATAACAGCATCACGTTTTTGGACTAGTAAATGAGGTGTCTTTTGTTAAGAGAAAGGCTGTGTGTGAACCTTCTGATCCGACTATATTCAACGCCTGAATTCGTTGTCAAGCATCTGTAACGAGTAAATCGGTCGATCACTCTTTTGAGCGAGATGCCTTGGGGAAGCTGAATTTCAACAAGCAGTGAGAGGCCCTCGTTGGTTATCTCCGAGCCTAAATCGAACCATCGGAGAATAATTGCGTCACCCGAATTCCATTGGTTGAGTCGTAGCAAATTCCTACTCCCACCACCTTATGATTGGGATTGAGAATGTTTGCTTTATGAGGCGGTGAAGCCATTAGACCCTGATGCGCCTCAGTAACCGTTACAAGAGCAGCACCTCTAGAAGGATTCGTGGCGATATTTTCGTATATTGATACGTCTGTGATACCAGCGGCATTCGCCCTCTCTTGCGGACCTCTATTTTCAGGATTAGTATGCGAAAAGTAGTTGCGCTTGAGCATATCAGCCGAGTGCGCTTTGGCTACTTGAGCCAGTCTGCCGCTGGCCCTCAAACTGGAGAGCCCGACCTTGTTTCTCTCTTCGTTTATGAAACCGACCATTGCGCTTTCCAGGTCTGCTTCTGGGACAAATCGCCTTGACGTCGTGTTACCAGTATTGCTCCCGGTCCTACTGACAGCTCTAGCCGGGAGAATGCCACTTTTCAATTTTCTATAGCTATTGAACTGGGCATACAGGGCCGCTTTCAAGCTTGCAAGACGAGGTTCAATCACAGAGACCGGTTTGCCGGCTTTTACTTCCTCTTCGATAGCCGCCAGTGCATCCTGGTAAGGCTTCACGCCTATATGATGGGCCTCGGCGTTTTTGATCAGTTTGCAAATCTCTTCTCTTTTCTCCAGGCAAGCTCCAGGAGCGTGAGACTCTTCCGCCGATACGACTCCGCCCGTCGTTAGAATGAACAACGCGACTGCAACTCTGTTTACTATCCTGGCCAAAACTACTCTACAGTGACAGACTTAGCCAGGTTTCTCGGTTGATCCACATCTTTGCCGAGGAAATCGGCAACGAAATATGACATCAATTGCAGTGGCACTACGGTGAGCAGCGGGCTGACAAACTCATCAACCGGCGGAATCGACAGCAGATGATCGAATGTCTGTGGCGCAAGCTCGTCACCATCGACGACGACAGCAACCATTTTCGCCTGCCGGGCGCGCGATTCTTGCGCATTAGACAGAGTCTTCTCGTACACTTTACCTGGAACAAGAACTGTTACCACTGGAACCGAGGCATCAAGAACAGCAATCGGTCCATGCTTCAACTCGCCTGCGGCGTAGCCGGAGGCGTGGATGTAGCTCAGTTCCTTCAACTTCAAGGCCCCTTCAAGAGCGGTCGGATAGTTGAGCCCACGGCCGATGAACACGGCTCCCTTTGCCTCGGACATCTCGAGTGATGCTTTCTTGTAGTCTTCCGCGCGAGCGAGAACTTGCTCGACCAGCGCCGGAATTTGCAGCAAGGACTTTTTGACTTTAGCCGCCTCAGGAGCCGACAGCGTGCCACGAATCTCTGCCATGTAGATAGCCAAAAGATAGAAGCAAACCAATTGAGCCGAATAGGTCTTGGTGGCAGCCACAGAAACTTCGATACCACATTCGGTGACAACCAAGTTTGGTGTGATTCGAGCCAGGTGAGAGTCGGGTCTGTTTGTAATACCCAATGTGAAGGAACCCAGACTAATCGCTTCTTTGATCGCTGCAAGAGTGTCGGCGGTCTCTCCCGATTGGCTGACGGCAATCGTCAGCGTTTTGTCGTTGACCAGAAGCCGTCTGCCGCGAATCTCAGAGGCGATTTCTACCTCGACCGGAATGCCGCAAAGTTCTTCGAGAATATACTTACCGACCAGACCAGCATGATAAGCGGTTCCGCAGGCGACGATCAAAATGCGTTCTACCGACTTGATTTCATCTTCAGTCAGACGTACGCCATAGAGGCCTTCGCCATCCGCTTCAGCCGCAAACTGCTCGATGTTGAAGTCGATCGGTTTGTTTTGGGAGCGCACATATTTGCTCAGAGTTTGACGAAGAACCAGAGGTTGCTCGTGGATCTCTTTGAGGAGGAAGTGCTTGTAGCCCTCTTTGTCGATGTGATACGGATCGCCGTTGAGGGTAGCTGGTTCCCGAAACTGCTCCTTGCCCTGGAAGTCGAACAGTCTGACACCGCAGGCGGTGATTTCGGCGATTTCGCTTTGCTCCAATCTCAAAATCTTATTTGTGTATTGTCTGACAGCAGCGCTGTCGGAGGCGAGGAAGCTCTCTTTGTCACCAAGACCGACGACCAGCGAGTAGTGATGGTTGACTGCAAAAATACGATCCGGTTCGTTCTGACTGACGATGCCCAGCGCGTAAGCACCTCTCATTCGCACAACGGTAGCGACAATAGCTGCAAGAATGTCTTTGGTCTTGGCGTACTCGTATGCCACCAGATGTGCTGCCACTTCAGTGTCGGTATCGGAGCGGAATTCGAATCCGAGTCCTGTCAGCTCGTCTCTGAGTTCCGAGTAGTTCTCGATGATACCGTTGTGAACGACAGCAAGCGTTCCCGACTCATCGATGTGCGGGTGAGCGTTGGCGTCTGTCGGCGAGCCATGCGTGGCCCAGCGAGTGTGACCGATCCCGACGGTAGCGGCTGGGCGTTCCTTCTGTAATAAAGTCTCGAGATTTGAGAGCTTTCCGACCGACTTGATTACGTTGAGTCTGCCACCTTCGATGACGGCAACTCCTGCGGAATCGTAGCCTCTATACTCAAGCACTCTCAGTTTGGACAATAGTACAGGCGCAGCCTGATTCGAGCCAAGATAGCCAACGATTCCACACATCTTCTGAACTCCTCAGAGCCGCTCTCTGCAAGCCGACTCAACTCCCTCTCCCGCATCTGTTGTTCCATTGCTTATGGCATGGAACTGGCATGCGTCCTCCGTTTTAGATTTCGAGAATTTCCTTCTCTTTTTCTTTTATAGCGCTATCGATCTCTTTTACATAGCGGTCGGTCAACTTCTGCAAATCATCCAATTTACCTTTGACTTCGTCTTCCGAAATCCCGGAATCCTTGCTCTTCTTGATCTCCTGGTCGCTGTCACGACGTATGTTGCGCACTGCTACCTTCGCTTCCTCACCAACTTTTTTCACAAGCTTAGTCAGGTCTTTACGTCTTTCTTCCGTAAGCGGCGGAATTCCGATACGGATCACGTTGCCGTCGCTGTTAGGCGTAAGACCGAGATCGGAGGCATGAATTCCTTTCTCTATGTCTTTTAGCGCACTTTTGTCATACGGTTGGATTACTAGTGATTTTCCGTCCGGCGTCGATATGTTCGCCAAACTCTTGAGCGGCGTGGCTGTTCCGTAATATTGGACTTCGACTCTGTCGAGCAGCTGCGGATTGGCTCTGCCGGTCCTTATAGATTGAAACTCGTGTTTCAAGTTCGCTATAGCTTTCTTCATGCGCTCTTCTGCAGAGGCAAGAGTTGTATTTGTGGTGCTCATCACCGTCCTCCTAGACGCGATCCAACTAGGGTACCGATTTTATCGCCTAAAACAATTCGTTCGATGCTTCCGGGTCTGCCAAAATCGAACACAACGATTGGAATACTGTTCTGTTCGCAAATAGAAACAGCGGCTGGGTCCATGACTTTGAGCCCCTGCTTGATTAAGTCGTCAAAGCTGATTCTGCCAATTTTCTTGGCGTCAGGATTCTTGCGCGGGTCGTCGCTGTAAACGCCATCAACACCGTTTTTTGCCATCAGGATGGCGTCGGCTTTGATTTCAGCGGCACGCAGTGCGGCTGCAGTATCAGTAGTTACGTGCGGGTTACCTGTTCCGCCGCCGAAGATGACAATGCGGCCCTTCTCCAGATGCCTGATAGCGCGAAGTCGGATAAACGGTTCGGCAACGGCAGGCATTGTAATAGCTGTTTGAACGCGGGTCTGGATGCCTTTTCCAGAAAGAACGTCCTGCAGAATCAAGGCATTCATAATCGTTCCAAGCATTCCGACATAGTCGGCGGCAGCTTTATCCATACCGCGCGAGGCGCCTTGAACGCCACGAAACAGGTTGCCTGCCCCGACCACAATCGCAATCTGAACGCCCATTGTGTGCGCCGTGACAATTTCGTCGCCGATACGGCTGATGATATCGAAGTCGATACCAAACTCTTTGTCGCCCATCAGGGCTTCGCCGCTAAGCTTTAAAAGGACTCGTTTATACTGTGGCTCGTTCATGATTTCGTGGAAACCCTGGATATGACAGTGTTCGCAGGGCGATTCGCCTGCGTGATCATACCGTGTTCTGCCCGAAACATTCTAGGTAGGCGCTTTAATAGCCAACTGCACTTAATTTCGATATACAGTTGCCAACACCTTAACAACGAACCTGCTGGCTCGGAAGCGGTTGTGCCGCACCAGCTCTACTTGTCGGACAAGGGCTTGACCAGATAGTGAGAGCCAGGGGCCAGCGAGCGCTCGATGAAGTTGCCTTTATTGTCGCACCAGTAGAGTGATTTAACGTTTTGACCGAATGAGCCGACAATGCCAGGCGACATTATGTCAGTTGCCTTCTCGAGTTCTGTCGGGGCTCTGTCGACCACATTGACGTTGCCAAGCGACCTTGCATCGAGTATTTGCCTGCCGGAACTGTCGAAAATTGCTATAGCACGTGACGGACCACTGCATCCGGACATAGGGATAGTTACTTCGACGGTTTGGTTCTTGTCTAAAACGTACCTGTAGTCTATGCCTTGCTTGTCAGACCAATTGAGAGCGAGATTCTGTTTGCCATCGTAATCCTCGAAAACCGAGGTAGTTACCTTTCCAACCAGGGACGACTCGGCACGAAGGCTCTGGTATTCATCAAACATCTTGACAGTTGCGCCGTCTGCGACACTTTGCTCCGGCTGATCAAATAGCGACTTGTGAACGGCTTCGGCGCCATTGAGTTCTGCCATGTCATCTCTCCTTCAATGCGTGCGGTAATTCTAAGTAGGCGGGCCACAATCAGACAATGGGGAGAGTGCCATTGTGATATTGCGCCTGAAAAAGCGGGACGACAGTTGTCGTCCCGCTTTTGGGCAAATCAATTATTTGTCCTACTGACCTTCGCCGAGAATGAACAGAGCGAAGCGAGCTGGTGTCAGCGATGCGCCAACTTCTTTCGACTTGGACTCGAGATACTTGTTGATCGACAAGCTCTGATCCTTGACGAAAGGTTGCTCTTGCAAGCAGCGCTCAGCCATGTTCTTATCGACACGACCTTGCACGATTTTGTCTCTGATTTCAGCGGGTTTGCTGGCGAGATCGGCGCGGCCGGACTCGATGCGAGTCTCTTCCTCGACGATTTCTTTCGGGACTTCTCCCTTATTGAGGTAAGAAGGTTTGGCCGATACGACATGCATAGCCAGCTCGCGAGCCAGTCCTTCGACTGCCTCGCCTTTGGCTTCCTTGTCTGATTTCAGCTCAACGATAGCGCCCATCTTGCCGCCAAGTGCGTGGACATAGAGTCCGAGCACGCCGGTGCCTGTGAGCTCGAAGAATGCAACCCGCTTCAAAACGATGTTTTCACCGATTTTGGCGATTGCTTCTTTGAGTGTATCTACCACGGTTCCATCAGCTGTTTTGACTTGTTGAAGAGCCTCGGCATCTTTGGTTTTGTTCGTCAAAGCCAGTTCGGCAAGCTGGTTTGTCAGCTCGACAAACTGCTCGTTGCGAGCCACGAAATCGGTTTCGCAGTTTACTTCAAGAAGTACTGCGGTTTTGCCGTCTGCGGAGACTTTACCGACTACCAGACCTTCCGAAGTCGCTCTGGAAGCCTTTTTGCTTGCAGTGGCAGCGCCGTTTTGGCGGAGCCATTCGAAAGCTTTGTCGAAATCCCCTGAGGTTTCAACCAGCGCTTTTTTGCAGTCCATCATCGCGGCTCCGGATTTTTCTCTCAGTTCCTTCACCAACGAAGCGGATATTTGAGTCATCATGTCATTCTCCCTGAATTATGTCGAAGCTTCTTCGCTACTTTCGTCATCGTCATTGCCACCGCCGACGAGACTAGCTGCCATTTCCTTATCGTCTTCTACAGACGGTTCCTCTTCTTCAAACTTCGGCTTGCGAGAAGCTTCCACCTGTTGAGGTTCCGGAATGTCCGGTGAAGCGCCTTGCTGGCCTTCGAGGATCGAATCAGCGATTTTGCTTGTGATCAAACGGATAGAACGAATTGAATCGTCGTTGCCCGGAATCACATAATTGATTCCTTCAGGATCGCAGTTGGTGTCTACGATTGCGACGGTATTGATACCGCTCTTGATGGCTTCTGCAACGGCAATCAGTTCTCTTCTTTGATCAACGATGAAGAGAATATCTGGTTTGCCGCGCATCGTTTTGATGCCACCCAGAGACTTGTCGAGCTTGGTGAGCTCACGGTTGAGAACCGCTTGCTCTTTTTTGCCGCGTCTGAAGAAATCACCGTTCTCTTTCATCTCCTCGAGTTCTTTGAGACGGTTGATTCTCAAACGGATAGTTTCGAAATTAGTGAGCATTCCGCCCAGCCAACGTCTGTTTACGAAGTGGCTGTTGCAGCGTCTTGCTTCTTCTTCCACGATGTCGGCGGCTTGTTTTTTAGTGCCGACAAACACAATGTTTTTTCTCTGGGTGGCGGCTTTGCGAACGAAATCGCAAGCCTTATCCAGAGCTCTGCTGGTTTGCTCCAGGTCGATAATGTAGATGCCGTTGCGCTCGCCATAAATGTATGGGCGCATCTTTGGGTTCCAACGTCTGGTTTGGTGACCAAAGTGAACACCCGCATCCAATAGTTGTCTCATTGTTGCTACTGGCAAGGCTAGATTTCTCTCCTCTTTCAATTGAATCATCGCGTATCTCTTCTTTCTAAGCGACTGTGACTATAACGCCGGAATTTCCGGAAAGTATTTAGATTGGCGGCTGGCACGGCGCTTCGCCTACACGATCTAAATTGTTTGGCGACAAGCGCCAGGGGCCGTTGAGGTCAAACGCCTGCTCTGGCAGTGCGGTCCCAACGGATATCCGAATGGCCGTACGAAGCAGATACCTGCTTAGAACGAAGGAATACGCTCCGGCTATCGTAACGACGCAGTATTGCGCCTTCTACGAGCCCAGCGTTGCCTTCCGGACAATCTGGACATTCTACCACAAGCCTCTCTAGAAGCCTATTTATGGACAACTATGAGGGACGATAGTTATAATAATTCTACGTGAACCGTCACTAATCGTTGTCTCCAGGTGTACTTTGTCGAAGGTTTTAGTCCTAAACG
>AGTN01203701.1_pt1 | contig 10372 bp, 9 predicted proteins | sample 314218 | NCBI WGS metagenome assembly AGTN01 (sample SAMN02954264, study PRJNA73603) | bioreactor metagenome | biome: terrestrial; feature: non-aerated bioreactor; material: poplar woody material; isolation source: poplar biomass | place: USA | collected 2006-12 | reverse complement strand
CCCGACGGCGCGCCGCCGGCGGCAAGCCCTGGGGCAACCGTCCGGCCAAGCCGGACGGGGCACGCCACGAGCATGGTCCGGCGAAAGGCGGCTTCAAGGCTCCCGCCCGCGCCGGCAAGTAAGGCATTGGAAACACGGCGGGCCCGCGAAGGGCCTGCCGCTTCAATGGAGGGGCGGATGGCGGACCGTGAGGCCCTCGAGGCGCGGCTGGTGGAACTGGAAAGCCGGCTGGTCCATCATGAGCGCATGGCCGAGGAATTGTCTGCGGTCATCGCCGATCAGGGCCGGACCATCGATCTTCTGACGTTCCATCTGCGCCGTCTGGCCGACCGCATGCGCGAGGCCGAGGCCGGCTGGGAAGGCTCGCCCCAGGACGACAAACCGCCGCCGCACTACTGATACCGGCAGGCCATTGAAGGGGACAGCCCTTGGGCCTGTTCCAGCGCAATCCCCCTGTCCCGCGCAGACTATGGCAGCTAGTCCGATATCGGAGGTACCTCGTCGGGAGAAACACCCTGCGCACCTTCAGCACTGGTGCCCAACACTCCGATACGAGGCCTGGGGCCCCCGAGGTGGATATTGGTGGATTGATGGTTCCAGACGTCTCCGAATCCCAGGTTGGTACCGCTGTCCACCTGCACTTTGGCAATGACGGATTGCCCGTTGTAAACGGTAACGATCGCCCGTCCCCACCACAACGCGGCATGCGAACCGCAGCCGACGGTCAGATAGGCCGTGTCGCCACCACCCGTAGGAAGCAGTTCGAGAACCATATATACGGACTGGTTATGATCTTTCACCCGCATGCGCATGGATTGCGGCCCGATCTCAGGGCCTTGTTCAACCAAGTTGGCGTTAGGTTGGCGTAGAACGCGCCCGAGTCTGGCGTTCTGAAGCCACAGATCGACATCGCCCGAAGTACCAATTACAAGCTGATACATTTCGCATGATCCCCACCATAGATTGAAGATGGCAGACTATCCGAATGGTGGATGGATTTCAGCATTTTTAAGCCAACGGCCAGCATCGGCGACGCGGGCAGACAGGGTGCCGATGCCGGTGCCGGGTGACTCTACGGCGCCGTCGGCTCGAAAGGGATAGTCCTTGATCTGCGTTGTCATGGGGCAGCACGGCATCAGGCCGGTCTTGCCGTCACGGGCGTCGGGGTTCCGGAAAGGTAGGCCGAGGAGGGTATGCTCAGGGAATCAGTCCGGTCTCATCATGTTGACCGAGCCATCCCCAAGGACCTGATCGATGGTGTGAAACAGTCTGTCCGGCGAGAACGGTTTCACCAGGAGCGGGGTGCCGGCGAAGCGGGAGGGCAGGTCCGCGCCATCGCAGCCGGTCAGGAAGATGAACGGGACCCGCCGCGCGGCAAGGGCATCGGCCACCGGATAGACCCGGTGGCCGGCGAGATTGACGTCCAGCAAGGCCAGATCGGCGGGGTGTTGCCCGGCGACCGCCTTCAACGCCTCCTCGACGCTGGGGATTGGCCCCAATACGCAATAGCCCGCCGCCTGGAGTGCGATTTCCAGGCCGGTGGCGACCAGGAACTCGTCTTCGACGACCATCAACGTCGTTTCGCTATCTCTTGTCATGCGGTGTTCCCAGGTTGACCGGCGGTGGAGCCGGGTGGCACAGCCCATCCAACGGAATGGAAATCCGGGCTTGGACTCCTGCCGGAAGAAAGTCGATCTCCGCCTCGCCGCGCAGTTCGTACTTGATGCCGCGCTCGATCATCTCCGAACCGAAGCCCTTGCGGTCCGGCGGCAGAACCGGCGGTCCGCCGCTTTCCTGCCAGCGGATGACCAAGCTATCGCCATTCGGGCGTGCTTCCCGCGTCCAACCGATGTCGATATGACCGGTGTCGTTGGCGAAGGCGCCATATTTGGTGGCGTTGGTGGCAAGCTCATGAAACGCCAGGCTAAGCGTCGTGGCCGCTTTCGCGCCCAGGCGGATCGGCGGTCCGTCGAGCGTGACCCGCTCCTTGTCCTCGGACTGCAATGCCAGTCCCGCCGTAATCAATGCCTGTAGCGGGACTTCCGCCCAATCCTCGTTCGATAAAACCTCGTGGGCCTTGGCAAGTGCCTGAAGCCGGCCCAGAAAGACCTTGGCGAACTCGTCCGGGGACGTGGTTCTACGCAGGCTCTGTGTCGCCAACGACGAGGCCACTGTCAGGATGTTCTTCACCCGGTGGTTCAATTCGGCGATCAGCAGCCGATGGTAGCGCTCCTGCGCTTGTGCCTCGACTGCGGCGGTGACGTTGACCACGGTGATCAGCACCCCGTCCACCTTGCCCTCGATGGTGAGGTAGGGAATAACGCGCAGCAGATAGTTTGCCCCGCCATCCCGGCGTACCGCCGCTTTTTCCACCGCCTGGCTGGTTTCCAGCGCCGTGGCGATGTCGGCGGCCAACGTGTCGTAGTCCAGGAAACTGACGATGTCGGTGAGCAAGCGGCCGCAATCGCTGGGCACCAGCCGGAACATCTCGGTGACCGCGCCGGTGAAGCTGCGGATGACGAGGTTACGATCCAGAAAGACGACGGCGATCTTGGTGGCCTCGAACAGGTTGCGCAGATCGCCGTTCGCCTGCTTCAGCGCCTCGATCTTCACGGCGAGATCGGCATTGACCGTTCGCAACTCGTCGTTGACGACGTGCAGTTCCTCCTTCGAGGCCTCAAGTTCCTCGTTGGAGGCCTGGAGGTCGTCGTTCATGGACATCAGTTCTTCGTTGGACGAGCGCAATTCCTCGACCGCGATTTCGTATTCGTCGATGGCGGCCTGAAGGTTTTCCCGGGTGTCATGGAGTTCGCGCTCCATTTGCTGGATCGCCAGATCGGCCGCCGCCGACATGGTGTCCTTGGGGGCGATCTCGGCGGCGTCGGCAGCATCGCCGATATCCAGGAAGGTCACCAGCCACAGGGGCGCCTCGCCCTGGTGATCCAGGGGGGCCACGGTGACCCGGACCCTTTGCACCGCGCCCGCATCCAACGCAACGGAGATGCCGTCGCGCACGGTGGTGCGGCCGGTCTTCCAGGCTTCGTGCAGCGCGCTGCGCAGCCCGATCCGCAGCCCCTTGCGGGCCATGGCCAGAAGGTTCTGACTGGGACTGCCGGGAACCGGCTCCAGGTATTTTCCGGTACGTGACGAGAAATGAACGATGTCGCCACGGCCGGTCACCACAACGCTGGCGGGGCCATGGATCCTCAAGGTTTGCGCGTCCGCCGATTGCGCGATAGTCCGTTCTGTCACGTGTCTTCCTTTGCTTGGCGTGTGGCGTCGCGCCGCCGTCTTGCCTTTCGAGGGCGGCAGGAACGGGATCGAGCGGCGCGCGCTTCCCACCCGTTCGAAAAGGCGACTGGCGCTGTCGATGGAATAAAAGAGGTCGTCGTGCTGGCCGATGTTCTCGGACGGGCCGAGAAAGAGAATGCCTCCCGGGCGCAGGGCGAAATGGAAGGTGGGGATGACCTGGTCCTGGAGGTGCCGGTCGAAATAGATCAGCAGATTGCGGCACGAGATCAGATCGATCGAACACAGCGGAGGGTCGCGGATGACGCTGTGAACCGCGAAGGTGCAGATCGCGCGCAATTCCTTGCTGGCCACATACTTGTCTCCCTCGCGGGCGAAATAATGCCTGACCCTGCCCTCGCCCACATTCTCCAGGGCCGAGACGGCATAGCGCCCCGAACGGGCGATCCGTAACGAATTTTCATCCACGTCGGTGGCGAAGAGCTGGATTTGCGGGGGCAGGGCAAGGGTCTTTGCGTATTCATGCAACAAGATGGCGATGGAATAGGCTTCCTCGCCGCTGGAACAGCCCGGCACCCAGACGCGCACCTTGTCCTGCGGCCCCTTGCCCTCGAACAGCCGTGGAACGATACGGGCGGCGAGTATCCGGAAGGCCTCGTCGTCGCGGAAGAAAGCCGTGACGCCGATCAGCAGGTCGCGAAACAGCCGCAGCACTTCGTCAGGGGTGGCGCGGGCATGATCCACATAGGCGGCCCAATCGGCAATCTCCAGCACGCGCATGCGCCGTCCCACCCGGCGCAGGAATGTGGAGGCCTTGTAGCGGCTGAAATCATGCCTGACCGCCGTTTGCAGCAGCGTGCACAGGTCCTCCTTCACCTGTTTGAGACGATGGGGGGCGATGTCCGCGGGGCGGTCGTGGCCGGAGGACAAATCCTTGGCATAAGCCATCAATCGGCTGGCCATCTCCTCGATCGGCAGCACGAGATCGACCACCCCGGTGGCGATGGCGCTGGCCGGCATCTCCGGATGGTTGCTGTCGTCTTCGCCGCCGTCCTGGGCGATGGTCAGGCCGCCCCTGGCGCTGATCGCCTCGATGCCACGGGAGCCGTCACTGCCGGTGCCCGACAGTACGACACCGACGGCGCGCTCGCCGTATTCGCTGGCGAGCGAGCAGAAAAGCGTATCGATCGGATTGCGGACATGTTCCTGCGCGCTCAGATCGATCCTGGCTTCAGCGAGGGTTGCCAGCATTCCCGGCGGTACGACATAGATGTGATCGGGTTGGATGTCTTCGTCGGGGGTGGCCGCCGAGACCGGCAAGGCCGTGCGTTGCCCCAGGATGCCCGCAAGATGGCTGGTGGCGTGGGGTGGAAAATGCAGATAGACGATAAATGCCAATCCGCTGCCGGCAGGTACCGCGTTGAAAAATCTGCATAAGGCTTCGACGCCGCCGGCGGAGGCCCCAAGTCCGACGACTGCTGTAGGCTTGGCGGCATTAAGCATGCGTGCCTGTCATTGAAAAGTGGACCGCCGCCAGCTTGGCATCGGGCATTGGAAAGCACTAACGGTTTGTATGACCTATCGCAATAGGCCGAACGCAGAACGGTGATCCTATAGATGGTCGTATTGCTTTGGGTCCGTCAACCGGAATGCGGGTCTGGAGATTCTTCGCGGGCGCCGGCGATCCCGGCCGGATGACCGCCAGGTTCAGAGGGCATGCGGCCCTGGGCGCCCGCCCATCGCCTCCAGCTTCTCCAACTGTTCGGAAAGCTCGTCGGCGATTGTCCGGTGATGCTGGATCGCCCGCTCCAGGCGTCCGATCTGCTCGCGGACAAAGCCCCGCTCGTGTTCGTCCAGATTTTCCAGGTCGCTCAAAACATTGACCTGGACCTGGCGGGACATGCGCAGGGCGGCCGCCATGGTTTCCCAGGGAAGGAATCCCTCCCGGCCATGGAAAGACAGCGCATCAAGGCCGTCCCGGTTGACATCGAGAATGACGAAGCGAAGGCGTTCACTCTCGCCGTCATGCGGATCCATGCTGACATATTGCCCGGCCTTGAAGACGTCCTTCAACATCACCGCCTTATCCGTGCCGTCCGCCGGTCGGACAGTGCCCTGACCGGTATCGACGATAACCTCGCCGTCCCCGGGGCCGAAATCCGAGGTGAGGTAGCGGTGGTTGCTGCGCAAAAGGTCGTTCAGGGTGGTCATTCTGGCCTCGCCGGATTGTCGTGCTGGGATAGGGAGGGTGCGGGAATGCGGGAGGCGTTCAGACCCCGTGCGCGACCACTTCCTTTGCCACCAGCCAGATGGCCAGAACGGTGATGGAAACCCCCGGCAACACGATCGGTGGGACTGCCCACGGCGCCACGCCATGGAAAAAAATTAAACTTAATATCATGTATCATCGTCACTGCCTTTTTATTCCATTTATTATATGTGGTGATGGTGTGTATTTATTGCAATAAATTATATTATGATCGTGGACATCATGCGCAGTTGCATTATTTTTTTATTTAGTGATTAATGGAGGGTCATGGAATCAATATCTGCTGCGGGCAAAAGGAGACGCAAATGCATTCATCATTGGTTGGCCGCTTCGGGCAGTGCTGGGTCGTGGAACTGCCGGATGGTGACCAGCATGTCCTGTCTGGTCTCAACGTCGTGACCGGCGGTGTACCGGCCTTCGTCGGAATGGAGGGGATTGTCATCACCTTGACCGGCGGCCATGGACGATATCGCCGTTTTTTCGCCCGCTGGACGTCGGGTTCGGCGGCAATGGCCGTTGTTCCACCCGAACAGCGGGTGCTGGCCGCAATCTCTTCCGGCATCAGGGCTTCTGGCGGGGCGGCCTGAACGGACGGTGGACGAGGCATCATGCGCTCGCTGCCGCCGCGTCGTCCGCTGCCAGGACGTGTGACCTGAGTGTGATCTCCGAAATTCAGATTCCGGCACGGACCAAATGTCGCTCTCGGCCCGGCCCATGGGGCCGAGTTTCGGGCGCGGCCTGTCGGCCTTGACCGCCTTGCGCATGTTGATAAGCCGAGTGTTTCCACGCCGCCACAGGCCGGCCAGGAAGCCAGCGAACCCTGTCGGCGCGGATGGGCGTGTCCGCAATCCCCAAAACCGCCTTCTCTTTTCAGGATTTCCCGCACGGATGATGGCCGGAATGCCTGGGATTGAAGCCGCGACGGCCCCGACAAACCGGAAATCAAGGCCCTTGGCGGCGATACCGTCCATCATGTCGCCGTCCGATCCGGAAAACAGCGGTTTTTCGAGATGTCCAGGCACGGAAATTCGGACAGCATGAGAATTTTGCCTTATCGTGCGGTGAGATTACTATATATCCACGCATATCCGTATTGCTTCGATACATGATTTTGAATCATTGTCGCAGCAGGCTGAGATATATTTAGTATTATTATATATTTATAGAGTACAATTGAAGACAATTACATTGTCTGATTTGCGACAATGATTCTTTATGCAGCGTTCGCGCACGATGCGGTCATGAATGTGTTTGACTTATCCCCGCCCAATGAAATAAGGACATATCATTATGTCGTCATGATATATGACGGTGGTGGCGGGAGCGACCCGCTCCAAGAGGCAGAAGGTTGGAGCCCGGATATGACTTTGCGCCGATGTGCCCGTGGAAAACGATTCCCGCCTGGGCGCCGCCGAGGATAAGCGGCGAGGTGGTGGGGCATGATACTTGAGGAATGTCTGCGTGCCGTCGTCGGGACTGCAAGTTCCCTTCACACGCTTGACGCCGGACAGACCCTGTTCTGTCGGGGAGACCGGACGGTAGGCGTTTACGTGGTGGCCAGCGGTTGCATCCGTCTGGTGCGGAACGATCCGGCAGGCCGGGAAGCCGTCCTTTTCGTGGCACATGCCGGTGATCCGTTCGCCGAGGCCTCGATCTTCACCCCCATCTATCATTGCGATGCGATTGCGATGACGGACACCACGGTAAGGCTTTATCCGAAAACGATTCTGCTTCCCGAAATGGAACGCAATCCGCGCTTCGTCCTCACCTATGCGGCAATGCTCGGGCACCAGTTGATGGCCGCACGCACACGCCTGGAACGGCTCAGCATGCATTCGGCGCGCGATCGCCTGCGCCATTTCCTCATGCTTGAGGTCGGAGAAGACGGCTGCAGCGTCGAAGTGTCGGGAACCCTCAAGAATCTGGCCTCCGAACTGGGCCTGACCCACGAAGTGCTTTACCGCACGCTCTCCCGCATGGTCAGGGATGGAGAGATCGCGCGCGAGGGCAACGTCATCAGATTGCTCGATCCCCCCGAATGAGTTCCCGCCACGCCACCGGAAAGGGGCGTTGCCCCCCATGGCAGAGCTGTTGCCGATATCCTTCCGCTCCGGATTCTACAGCTTTTAATATACATTAAAGTTATATTATCGGATTAATAGAAAATATCCGCATTCAAAAATATCCACGTCCATATGACCGGAGTCATAGCGAGCCCGGCCACGGCCACCGTAATATAGAAGATCGATATAACGGTTTGCCTGCCCGTGGGGGGCCATCATGTCGCTGAACCGGAACAGGTAACGTGGAACGGTCTTGGGAAGTACCCGCGCCGCCGTCTCGCATGTCCATTCGTACTGCTGCTTCCGAAAGGGGCAACCGGCAACCGCCGGTGCAGGGCAACATTATCCTCATCCTCGCCGATACGGCCACCTTTTCGGTCGAGATTCAGAGCATCGTGGCCGATGGCGTGCGCTGCGGCCTAGAGGACACGGGACGGCACCGAATCTGCCGGGCGCCTCCGGTAACGGCGGGACGATCGCAGTCCGCAGTGACCCGGAGCGGCGGAATGCGGGCCTTCGCGGGGCCAGGCTCCGCCGGGCTTTGCCTCTTTCTTCCATTCAACCTGCCGAGACCCGGACGATGACGTTCAAAGCCTTCCTCGCAGCCGCCACCGTGCTGTCTGTGTTGCCCGCCGCTTTCTTTTCCGCCGCGGCCCAAACCATCCCCAACTACAATATCGGCGATGCACTGCGGGAGGCGGCCCCTCCCAAACCGCCGGTGGAAAAACCGGAAGCGGTGCCCGTGCTGCCACGGGTGGACGACGAACCGCTGTCCTTGCCCGACGGCGGCAGGTTGTTCGTGCGGGATTTCCGCCTGGAAGGCGCCGAGTTCATGGACGAGGCGGACCTGCAGGTGCTGCTGGAGCCTTATAAAGGCCGCGACCTGTCGCTGGCCGAGATTTTCGAGGCGGCCAACCGGATCACCGTGTTCTATCGCGAGCGGGGATACATGGTGGCGAAGGCCCACGTGCCGAAGCAGGACGCCCGCTCCGGCACCCTGACCATCAAGGTGGTGGTGGGCCGCTATGGCCTGATCGAGGTGGAAAACTCGTCGGTGGTCCACGGCTTCCTGGTCGAGGGGGCCTTGGACACCGCCAGGGGCGAGGACGGCGTGGTGACCGCCCAGGGGCTGGAACGGGCCATGCTGCTGGTCTCGGACATGCCCGGGGCACAGATGCCCAAGCTGACCATCGCCCCCGGCACCGAACCGGGCACCAGCGATTTCGTCGCCGCCATCGAGGGGGCGGACCGGTTGGACGGCTATGTGCTCGCCGACAATTTCGGTTCGCGCTACATCGGCCGCAACCGTGTCAATGCGGCGGTGAACGTCAACGCGCCCCTGGGGCTTGCCGACCGCCTGTCCGTGTCGGTGACGAATTCCGAGGCGGCGGGGCTGCAAAACGGCCGCGTCTCCTATTCCTTCCCGCTCAGCTACGACGGCCTGCGGGCGGAGGTGTCGGCGGCACGCACCACCTACAAGCTGGGCGACATCTACAGCGATCTGGATGCCACCGGCGTGGCGAACACCTGGGAGGGCACGCTGTCCTATCCGGTCATCCGCAGCCGGGCGGAAACCGTGACGGTGTCCCTGAACGTGGCGCGCAAGCGGCTGCGCGACAAAATCTTCGGGCTGGACAACATTCCCAAGGACGCCCAGACGACGACGCTGGGGATGAACCGCCTGGCCTATGGGTCGCTGCTGGGGCTGCCGCTGATGACCACGGTGCAGTCGGCGGTCACCCTGGGCCGGCTGGATTTCGTGAATTCCGCCGACGAGACAGCCAACAAGGCGGGTGCCGATACCGCCGGGACCTATTCCAAGCTGCTTGTGGGGGGCGCCGGCACGCTGGCCCTGGACCAGGATTGGTCGTTGGCCGTCGGCGCCAGGGGGCAACGCACGCTGAGGGACAAGAACCTGGACGGCTCCGAGCAGATGAGCATCTCCGGCCCGAACGGCGCCAGGGGATATGCGGAGGGAGTCAGCGGCGACAACGGCTATCTGCTCTCATCCGAGCTGCGTTATGCCCTGCCGCAACGGGGCGATCTCCGCCACACCCTGGGCGTCTTTGCCGAAATGGGGCGGGTCCATGCCCAGAACAACGAATACACGGGCGAGGGCACGGGCACGCGCATCAACGACATCGGCGTCAGTTATTCCGCCAATTTCGAATATTCGGAAGGCCGCTACCTGACCGGCACCGTGCTGGCCACCCGTGTCCTGGGACCGCAGCAGCAGACCGGCGAGAAGACGGGCAAGGGCAGGGTGCTGGCCCAGGTCGGCATCCTGTTCTGAGGAGAACGCGCATGGACATGGATTGGCTTGCGGGCGCCATCGATTACGGCATCATCGGCCTGCTGGTGGTGCTCAGCGTGGCGGTGGTCGCCATCGCCGTCGAGCGGGCGTCCTTCTACCGCCGGCTGGACATCGCCGACTATCCCGACATCAAGTCGCTGGAGCTGGCGCTGGGCGCCAAGTTGTTCGTCATCGCCTCGGTGGCGAGCAACGCGCCCTATCTCGGCCTGCTCGGCACCGTGCTGGGCATCATGCTGACCTTCTACCACATCGGCCAGGATTCGGGCGCCATGGACGCCGGCAGGATCATGACCGGCCTGGCCCTCGCGCTCAAGGCCACCGCCGTCGGCCTGGTGGTCGCCCTGGTGGCGGTGGTGATCTACAACGCGCTGCTGCGCAAGGCCAAGGTGCTGACCCTGCAATGGGAGATCGCCCATGGATGAGAAGCCCTTCGAGACCATGAACGTGATCCCGTTCGTGGACATCATGCTGGTGCTG
>AGTN01188719.1_pt1 | contig 10421 bp, 12 predicted proteins | sample 314218 | NCBI WGS metagenome assembly AGTN01 (sample SAMN02954264, study PRJNA73603) | bioreactor metagenome | biome: terrestrial; feature: non-aerated bioreactor; material: poplar woody material; isolation source: poplar biomass | place: USA | collected 2006-12 | reverse complement strand
AGGCGCGCAGGGCGCCCAGGATGGTCGCCCCCACATGGCGCAACGCCGCCTCGCCCGCCGGCAGGCCGTGACGCGAGCGCAAATCCTCGAAGCCGCAGACCTGGATCACCGCCAGGATGCCCGTCAGCGCCTCCTGCCCCGCCAGGTAGTTGTCCACCTCGCGCAGCACGGCGCGGCGGCTGAGGCAGGGCACCACGGAATGGCGGTCGGCCTGCTGCTCCAGCCAGGCGATGCGGTGGGCGGATTGGCCGGCCTGCCAGTGCAGATGGTCGATCTCGGACAGGAGCGGCGTCAGCGCCGCCAGCAGTTCCGGCGAGACCTCGTCGGCGGGCAGGCCGATGACCGAGGCCACGTCGTCGGCGCTGAAACGGGCCGGCGGGCGCGGCTGCTCATAGGCATGGGACGGCAGGTGCCGGCGGCCGCCGTCATGGTCGTGGATATGCTCCTGCACCATCCAGGTCCGCTCTACAGGCTTGGTGCGATAGTCGTTGCCCATGGAATTCTTCCGCCAAATCAATGGGATTGTAGCACATCGCACAGCACACTTGCACCCAGGCGCGCGATTCCTATAATCCGCCCTTTCCTCGGACTCCCCCATGGGGGAGAGGACATCGAACGATGACGAACGTTCCGCCGCTGGTCGGCATCATCATGGGCAGCCAGTCCGATTGGGAAACCATGCGCCACGCGGCGCAGGTGCTGGCCGATCTCGGGGTGCCCTACGAGACCCGCGTGGTCTCGGCCCACCGCACGCCGAAGCGGCTGGTGGATTACGCGACCTCGGCCAGGGGGCGCGGCCTCAAGGTGGTGATCGCCGGCGCCGGCGGCGCCGCCCACCTGCCCGGCATGACCGCCAGCATGACGCCCCTGCCGGTGCTGGGCGTGCCGGTGGAAAGCCGCGCCATGAAGGGCGTCGATTCGCTTTATTCCATCGTCCAGATGCCCGGCGGCGTGCCGGTGGGCACGCTGGCCATCGGCAAGGCCGGCGCCACCAACGCCGGGCTGATGGCGGCGTCGATCCTGGCCCTGTCCGACGCGGCCCTGGCCGCCCGCCTGGACGCGTGGCGCGCCCGCCAGACCGACTCGGTGGCGGAGAAGCCCGTCGATCCCGAGAACCCCGACCTGATTGCCTGATCCCATGACAACGCCCGCCCCGCTTCCTCCCGGAAGCACCATCGGCATCATCGGCGGCGGCCAGCTCGGCCGCATGGCGGCGCTCGCGGCGGCGAAGCTGGGCTACCGCGTCCACGTCTTCTGCCCCGAGGCCGACAGCCCGGCCGAGCAGGTGGCCGCGGTCGCCACGGTGGCCGACTACACCGATCTGGCGGCGCTGGAGGCCTTCGCCCGCGCCGTGGACGTGGTCACCTTCGAATTCGAGAACATTCCGGCCGAAAGCGTGCGCCTGCTGGCCAGCCTGGTGCCGGTGCGCCCGAGCTGGCGGGTGCTGGAAGTGGCCCAGGACCGCATCAGCGAGAAGCGCTTCTTCAATTCCATCGGCATCGAGACCGCGCCGTGGGCCGAAGTGGGCAGCGCCGCCGAACTGGCCGGCGCGGTCGCCCGCCTGGGCCGGCCGGCCGTGCTGAAGACCACCCGCATGGGCTATGACGGCAAGGGCCAGGTCAAGATCACCGCCGAGACCGATCTCGACGAGGCCTGGAACGCGCTCGACGGAGCCCCGGCGGTGCTGGAGGGCTTCATCGATTTCGCCGGCGAGATTTCGGTGATCGTGGCCCGCGGCACCGGAGGCGGCTGGTCCACCTTCGATCCCGCCTGGAACGTGCACACCAACCATATCCTCGACACCACCACCGTCCCCGCCCCGATCACGCCGCAACTGGCCGCACAGGCCCGCGAGGCGGCGCGCAAGGTGGCCGAGACGCTGGAACTGGAAGGCCTGCTGGCGGTCGAGATGTTCGTGACCAGGGATGGCCGCCTGTTGGCCAACGAGATGGCGCCCCGGCCGCACAATTCCGGCCACTGGACCATGGACGCCTGCGTCACCGACCAGTTCGAGCAGTTCATCCGCGCCGTCTGCGCCCTGCCGCTGGGCAGTGCCGAGCGCCATTCCGACGCGGTGATGAAGAACCTGATCGGCGACGACGTGCACGACTGGCCGCGGATCCTCAGGGACCCCGGCGCCAAGCTGCATCTCTACGGCAAGGCCGAGGCCCGCGCCGGGCGCAAGATGGGCCACGTCACCCGGATCTCGCCCCGCCGCCCCTGATCCGTATTCTCCCGACATTGAAAAGCGGGAACGTTTGACCGAGATTAGTGCCCTGGGCGGCATGGTCATTTTTCATGACGTTTGCGTCATTATTGAATTTCGCCATTGACGCCCTGCCGGTGCATGCCGGATTTTCTGCCGTCGCCAACGACAACGTCGCGGGTCAGCCTTGCAAGATTTCTTTCTTCGGGTCATCACCGAATACCATCACCTGACCTACCTTGTCGTTCTGGTGGCAACGTTCATCGAAGGCGAAACCATCGTCATTCTGCTGGGCGCGGCCAAGTCCGCCGGCGAATTGCCGATCAACGTGGAACTGCTGGCCCTGGCCGCCTTCACCGGCAGCTTCATGGGCGACCAGCTCTATTATCTGATCGGGCGGCGCTACGGCACCCCGCTGCTCAGCCGCTGGCCGACCCTGGGCGGCAAGATCGAGTGGGCGTTCCGGCTGGTCAAGGACCACCCGAACCTGTTCATCCTGTCCTTCCGCTTCATCTACGGCATCCGCAACATCGCGCCTTTCGTCATCGGCATCGCCGGCGTGTCGCGCCTGCGCTATCTGATCCTGAACTTCATCGCCGCCCAGGTCTGGGCCCACAGCTTCGCCTGGGGCGGCTACTGGCTGGGCAAGGCGCTGGAGCACTGGCTGGGCGAATACAAATGGCTGGCCCTGCTGGGCTTCTTCGCCATCGCCGTGGCGGTGGGCCTGTACGGCTACATCAAGCAGAAGCGCAAGCTGCGCGCCCTGGAAAAGATCGAGGCCGAGACCGGCACCTGCAAGCTTCCCGCCGTCAGCGAGTGACCGGGTCCGGCGGGGCCGGTTCACAGGATCATACCCGCTTCACCGCCCGCCCGGTGGGGCCGGGCAATCCCGCCGCCCATTTCCCGACGCGCTTGCGCAAGGCCGTGATGCGGCCGACATCGGCCAGGCGGCGCTTGAGGAAGGCGCCGGTGGCGGTGCCGTCCTCGGACGGATCGTCCAGCCAGTACAGCACCGTGGCGGAATAGACCGCGCCCAGGGTGGCGCGGCGCGTGTACCAGGAAAAATCGCTCGACGATTCCCCCGCCGCCCGCCAGATGGCGTCGACGGTGCGATGGGTGGCGCGCACCGCCGCGCCGGGATTGAGCGCCAGCGCCGCCAGCCCGCGCCGGACCGCCTCGCGCTGCGGCGCCCAGCGGGCCAGCCGGGTCTCCACAATGCGCTGGATGCGCTCGGGCACTCTCAGCGCGGCCATGTCCACCCCGGCCAGATCCTCCAGCATCAGCCGGTCGCCGAGATCGGCGAAATGCTCCACCGCCGCCGCCGGACCGGCCATGAAGGCGCGCTCGGCCATGGTCGGGTCCAGCCCCTCGGCACGGGCGGCGGCGGCCAGGGCGGCCGGCGACCAGCCGTCGAAGGCCACATGGGGCAGCGCCGCCAGCACCAGACGGTCGCGGATATGGGTGAAGTCCATGGCGCTCATCCGTCTTGCTCCATCCTGCGCCGCACTTCCTCGACGAAGCCGAAGCGCGACAGATCGGTCATGCGGGCGGGATAGAGGATGCCGTCGAGATGGTCGCATTCGTGCTGCACCACCCGGGCATGGAACCCCTCGGCCTCGCGCTCCAGCGGGTTGCCCTCGCCGTCCAGGCCCCGATAGCGGATGCGCGCGAAACGCGGCACCGCCCCGGTGAGGTCCGGCAGCGACAGGCAGCCTTCGTACCCCACCTGGACCTCGTCGTCGAGGGGGGTGATCTCGGGATTGACCAGCACGGTCAGCGGCACCGCCCCGGCCACCCCGGCGCGGGCGGCGGGAGCGTGGAAGATCACCAGCCGCAGCGGCACGTGGACCTGCGGCGCGGCCAGCCCGGCGGCGTTGGCATCCTGCATGGTCTCGATCATGTCGGCGACCAGGCGCCGGATTTCCGGCGCCCTGGGGTTCGCCACGGGGTCGGCGCGGCGGCCGAGCACGGGGTGGCCCATACGGGCGATCTTCAAAATCGGCATCGGCCCTTTCGCTTCCTCTTCACAAGCGCCCGGGCCTGTGCTATCAACGCGTTCCCGGACGGCACCCCGTGTCGTGCGACGGGGTACTATTCAGCGTAGAGGAGCTGTGACGCAACGTGCAAGTTCTCGTTCGTGACAACAATGTCGACCAAGCCCTGAAGGCGCTCAAGAAGAAGATGCAGCGCGAGGGCGTTTTCCGCGAGATGAAGCTGCGCCGCAACTACGAGAAGCCCTCGGAGCGTCGCGCCCGCGAGAAGGCCGAGGCCGTGCGCCGCGCCCGCAAGCTGGAGCGCAAGCGCCTGGAGCGCGAAGGCTTCTAAGGCCGCCGCCAGGCACCTTGCCGACGGCCCTTGGCTCAAGCCTCCTCTACCCCCTTCGGCGGAACCACGGTTCCGCAGAGGGGCGCCTTAAGGGCTGCCCGAAGCAGAATGCGCGAAAGCGCCGCGATGGAAACGTCGCGGCGCTTTTGGCTTTTCTCCGCTCCATATTTTCAGCCTATAAAATAGGCACGGCATTGCCGTGAATGGTTATGCCTATTTGTGCGGCAGTCATGCGTGTTACGCACTACTCAACCTGTGCACAGCACGTCATAAGTGCACGACGATCCGTCAACGGCCTGAGAGGGCTCCCCGCGCATGGCTTCCGTCGCCAACCTGCTTGAGATCACCAATTCGGTCGCCGCCGATGCCGACCACAAGATCGAGCGCATCCACAACATCACCCGCCGCTCGCGCATGCTGGCGCTCAACGCCTCGATCGAGGCCAACCGGGTCGGGCAATTGGGCCGGGGCTTCGCCGTGGTGGCCGACGAGGTCAAGGCGATCTCGGCCGAAATCGCCCAGGTGACCCACGCCTTGCGCGGCGAATTGCGCGGCAAGCTCGATACCCTGACCGATTTCGGCCGCTCGCTGGCCGCCGAGGTCGAGCGGGTGCGCGGCGAACGCCTGGCCGACATGGCCCACAACGTGGTCGAGATCGCCGACCGCAATCTCTATGAGCGCTCGTGCGACGTGCGCTGGTGGGCCACCGACGCGGCGGTGGTGGAATGCGCCGGCGCGCCCGGCGATCACGCCAAGGCCGCCCATGCCGCCAAGCGCCTGGGCGTGATCCTGGCCTCCTACACCGTCTATCTGGACCTGTGGATCGCCGATGCCGGCGGCCGCGTCATCGCCACCGGACGGCCCGGCCGCTATGCGGGCGCGCCGGGCGCCGACGTCTCGGGCGAGCAATGGTTCCGCGAGGCCATGGCCACCCCCGACGGCGGCGCCTTCGCCGTGGCCGACATCGCCCATATCCGGCCGCTGGACGACGCCGTGGCCGCCACCTACGCCACCGCCATCCGCACGGGCGGCGAATCCGGCGGCGCGCCCATCGGCGCCCTCGGCATCTTCTTCGACTGGCAGGCCCAGGCCCGCGCCATCGTCGAGGGCGTGCGCCTGTCTCCGGCCGAGAAGGCGAAAAGCCGCTGCATGATCCTGGACCGCGATCACCGCGTCATCGCCGATTCCGACGGCGGCGGCGACCTGTCGCAGCACTTCCCCCTCGACACCCGCCAGGGCGAGCGCGGCTTCTACCTGGACCTTTCCGGCAATGTGGTGGGCTATGCCCTGACGCCGGGCTACGAGACCTATGGCGGCCTCGGCTGGTACGGGGTGATCCTGCAGAAGGACTGATGCCCCCGCGCGTGCGGGTGCCCGGCGAACCTGCCGCCCGGGATGCGTGTTCGGGAAATGCCAATCCCGCACACGGAGACACATCATGCCCTTGGCCCGCCAGTCCACCCCGCACGACGCCGCCCAGACCCTGGCCGGCATCGACTTTCCCTGCGACCGCGACAAGATCGTCGAATACGCCCGCACCAAGAACGCCTCGTCCGAGGTGATCGACGCGCTGTCGGGCATGCCCGACGACCAGTACACCAGCATGGCCGACGTCTTCAAAGGCCTGGGCAGCCAGCAGCAATCCGACCGCTGAAGCTCACCACCCCCCGCCGTCATCCGATGGCGGGGGGCGCCCTGCCCCCCCCGAGCGGAAGGAGGCCGCCATGGCCGTGTGGAGCCTGACGCCCTATCTGATCCTGCCCGACGCGGCCGCCGCCCTGGCCTTCTACGCCAGCGCCTTCGACGCGCAGGAAGTCACCCGCCTGACCGCCCCCGACGACGGCCGCGTCGTCCATGCCGAGATCCTGCTGCACGGCGCCAAGGTCTATCTGTCCGACGATTTCGGCCACGACATCGGCCCCGGCGGCGGCATCAGCCTGCACCTGGAAGTGCCCGACGCCGACAAGATCCTGGCCCAGGCCGCCGCCGCCGGGGCGAAGGTGACGATGCCGGTGGAGGAAACCTTCTGGGGCGCCCGCCACGGCCGCTTCCAGGATCCGCTGGGCATCGGCTGGTCGGTCTCGACCCAGGTGCGCATCCTGAGCGAGGCCGAGATGAAGGCCGCCGTCGCCGAATGGGCGGCCAAGCAATGAAAAAGCGGCGGGACCTGCGGGTCCCGCCGCTTTCCGTGCGTCCCGGAACCGGTCACCCCAGGGCCTGGACGATTTCCTCGGTCACCTTCTTCGCATCGCCGAACAGCATCATGGTGTTGGGACGGAAGAACAGTTCGTTGTCCACGCCGGCATAGCCCGACGCCATGGACCGCTTGACGAACAGCACCGTCTTGGCCTTCTCCACGTCCAGGATCGGCATGCCGAAGATCGGGCTGGCCGGGTCGGTCTTGGCCGCCGGGTTGGTGACGTCGTTGGCGCCGATGACGAAGGCCACGTCGGCGGTGCCGAACTCGTGGTTGATCTCTTCGAGTTCGAACACCTCGTCATAGGGCACGTTGGCCTCGGCCAGCAGCACGTTCATATGGCCGGGCATGCGGCCCGCCACCGGATGGATGGCGTAACGCACGTCCACGCCTTCCTTCTTCAGCGTGTCGGCCATCTCGCGCAGCGCGTGCTGGGCCTGGGCCACCGCCATGCCGTAGCCCGGCACGATGATGACCTTGGACGAGTTCTTCATGATGAAGGCCGCGTCGTCGGCCGAGCCGGCCTTGACCGCCTTGTCCCCCGAAGCGCCGCCGGGACCGCCGGCCCCGGCGCTCTCGCCGCCGAACCCGCCCAGGATGACGTTGAAGATCGAGCGGTTCATACCCTTGCACATGATGTAGGACAGGATCGCGCCCGACGAGCCCACCAGGGCGCCGACGATGATGAGCAGCGGGTTGTGCAGCGTGAAGCCGATGCCGGCCGCCGCCCAGCCCGAATACGAGTTGAGCATGGACACCACCACCGGCATGTCGGCGCCGCCGATCGGCAGGATCAGCAGGAAGCCGAGCGCCAGCGCGACGAGGGTGATGAGGACGAACAGCGTCACCGAACCGCCCGACAGGGCGAACAGCACGATCAGCACCAGCAGGAGGGTGCCCAGGGCGGCGTTGAGCGGATGCTGCATGGTGAATTGCAGCGGCTTGCCCGAGACCAGGCCCTGCAGCTTGCCGAAGGCGACCAGCGAGCCGGTGAAGGTGATGGCGCCGATGGCCACGCCCAGGCTCATCTCGATCAGCGAGGCGGCCTTGATGCCGCCGTTGGCGCCGACGATGCCGTAGGCTTCCGGCGCCGCCAGGGCGGCCCCGGCCACGAACACCGCCGCCAGGCCGACCAGCGAGTGGAACGCCGCCACCAGTTGCGGCAGCGCCGTCATCTGGATCTTCCTCGCCACCACGGTGCCGATGCCGCCGCCGATGGCGATGCCCAGCGGGATCAGGATGTACGAGACGTGCGGCGTGATGACCGTGGTGACGATGGCGATGGCCATGCCGGCCATGCCCCAGGTATTGCCCGAGCGCGAGGTTTCGGGGCTCGACAGGCCGCGCAGTGCCATGATCATGCACACGGCGGCGACCAGATACGCGAATTGCGTGAGATTTTCACCCATGTCCGTAGCCCCTTACTTCTGCTTTTTCTTGAACATGGACAGCATGCGCTGCGTCACGATGAAGCCGCCGAAGATGTTGACCGAGGCCAGGACCACCGCCAGGAAGCCCAGCAGCTTGGAGGCGCCCACGTCGGTGGAGGCGGCGACCAGGGCGCCGACGATGATGACCGACGACACCGCGTTGGTCACCGCCATCAGCGGCGAGTGCAGGGCGGGCGTGACCCGCCACACCACATAATAGCCGACGAAGCAGGCCAGCACGAACACGGTCAGCAGGCTCATGAAGCCCATGCCGTGCTCGGCGCCGGGGGGGACGAGCTGGGTGGCCTGCTGCGCCAGCAAGGCGGCCTTGGCGGCCAGTTCCTGGGCCTCGGTGGCAAGCTGGGCGGCGCCGTCGACGATATCCTTGGGGTCCATTCTTCCCTCCTTCTCAACCGGCCAGCGCCGGATGGACGACCTGACCGTCGCGGGTCACGCACGACCCCTTCAGGATTTCGTCCTCCCAGTTGAACGTCAGCGCCTTGGTTTCCTTGTCCACCAGCGGGCTGATGAAGTTCAGCAGGTTCCTGGCGAACAGCGCCGAGGCGTCCACCGCCAGCCGCGCCGGCACGTTGCCGTGGCCGACCAGGGTCACGCCGTGCTTGACCACGACCTTGTCGAACTCGGACAGCGGGCAGTTGCCGCCCGCCTCCACCGCCAGATCGACGATGACCGAGCCGGGGCGCATGGCCTGGACCTGCTCCTCGGTGACCAGGACGGGAGCGGGCTTGCCGGGAATCAGCGCGGTGCAGATCACGATGTCGGTCTTGGCCAGCACCTCGGTGATCTTGGCCGCCTGCTTGCTCTTGTAGTCCTCGTCCATCTCCTTGGCGTAGCCGCCGGCGGTCTCGGCGTCCTTGGTCGCCTCGGGGTCCACCTCGACGAACTTGCCGCCCAGGGATTCCACCTGCTCCTTGACGGCGGGACGCACGTCGAAGGCATGGACCACGCCGCCCAGGCGCTTGGCGGTGGCGATGGCCTGCAGGCCGGCGACGCCGGCGCCCAGCACCAGGAAGCGCGCCGGCGCCACGGTGCCGGCGGCGGTCATCATCATCGGCACGGCGCGCTTGAACTCGTGCACGCCGTCCAGCACCGCCTTGTAGCCGGCCAGGTTGGCCTGGGACGACAGGATGTCCATGCTTTGCGCGCGGGTGATGCGCGGCACCAGCTCCATGGCGAAGGCGGTCACCTTGCGGGCGGCCAGCTTCTCGACCATGTCCTTGTTGGTCAGCGCCGCCAGACCGGCGATCAGCACCGAGCCTTCCGGCAACAGCGCGATCTCGTCATCGGTGGGACGCTGGATCTTCAGCACCACGTCGCCGGCGAAGCCCTGCGCGGCGTCTGCGGCGATGGCGGCGCCGGCCTCCTGGTAGAGGGAATCGGCGATGGAAGCGCCTTCGCCGGCACCGGTTTCCACCACCACCTCGAAGCCCAGTTGGACATACTTCCTGACCGTATCGGGCGAAGCCGCCACGCGCGCTTCACCGGCGCGGCGCTCTTTCGGTATGGCAATCTTCATTATCATTTCCCCTGCTCGAGAGACGGGCAGCCTTCTTGCTTCGACAGGACGGGCGGCGGGACCGCCCCCAGGACATCGGAGAGAAATTTCAGATCATTCCCCGCGATGATTCCCGTCTTTTTATTTCGCGTGCACGGCGAGGGCCACCGTATCCGGGCGACACCTTATGGCGGTGCACCATTCCTCCGACTTACACCAACCCGCGCTTCGAGGCGAGGGGATCGTGCGCCCTATGCCCTCTGGGTAGTTGACATGGGCTGAGCACCCCCGCCCCGACGGGTGGGGCCAGCTATGTCTCCAGCGTAACCCTCCCCTCGCCCCCTGGCAATGTCCGGCGCATGCGCCCATGTCGCAAGGGTGTCCCGACCGACAGGAGGGGAGATGCGATCCGTCGCCCTTGCCTTGGCCGCCGCCCTTGCCTTGGCCCTGGTGCTGTCCCAATCCGTTTCCGCCTGGGCCGACGATCCGGTCGAGGTGCGCTACGACGTGTTCTGGGGCGGATTCCATGCCGCCGAGGCGCAACTGATCCGCGCGGAGGGCGATGCGCGGCTGGCGGTGCACGCCACCGGCGTGATGGAGAAGCTGTCCGCCTTCGTCCTGGAGGCCGAGGCAAGGCGCAGCCAGTTCAGCAGCCGGTCCAGCAGCCGGCGCATGGTCAGCCTGCTGGAGGTGGATTTCACCGGGACGCCGCGGACCATCATCGACCAGATCAGGCGCGCCGACGGC
>AGTN01193210.1_pt1 | contig 10437 bp, 12 predicted proteins | sample 314218 | NCBI WGS metagenome assembly AGTN01 (sample SAMN02954264, study PRJNA73603) | bioreactor metagenome | biome: terrestrial; feature: non-aerated bioreactor; material: poplar woody material; isolation source: poplar biomass | place: USA | collected 2006-12 | reverse complement strand
CGCCTCGCCATGGGCGGCATGGGCATGGGCATGGGCATGGCTATGGGCATGACCGTGGGAATGCCCGTGCCCGTGGTCATGGCCATGCTTGGGGTCATGGCTGCGGCACTGACCGTGCCCGTGGCGGGAAACCGGCTTCTCGGCGCCGAGCGGGGTGAAGCCCAGCGCCACCACCACCCGCTCCATGTCGGCGATCGCGATCGGGGCGCCGTGGCCGACCACGACGGTGCCGGTGGACACGGACACCGCCACCTCCTCCACCCCCGGCAGGCGGCGCAGGGCGGTCTCGATCTTGCCGGCGCAGGACCCGCAATCCATCCCGCCGACCTTGAACCGCGTCTCCAGGACGCCTTCGCCACCGCCATGCATGCCCCTGCTCCATCCGCCTGTTGCAATCACGGCAACGAGGCTACAATCTCTAGCGACTAGAGGATCAAGAGGGATTCGTCATGGGCTCCATGGTCATCGGCAAACTGTCGGCGGAAACCGGGGTGAAGGTTCCGACCATCCGCTATTACGAGGAGATCGGCCTGCTGCCGCCGCCCGGGCGCACCGGCAGCAACCGCCGGGTCTATCCCGATGCCGCCGTGCGCCGCCTGCGCTTCATCCGCCATGCCCGCGACCTGGGTTTCGAGATCGAGGCCATCCGCCAGTTGCTGGCCCTTGCCGACCAGCCCGACCGGCCCTGCGGCGACGCCGACAGCATCGCCCATGTCCATCTGGCCGATATCGAATCGAAGATTTCCCGCCTGACCGCCCTGCGCGACGAGGTCCGCCACATGGTCGAGGATTGCGCCCACGGCCACATCCGCCAATGCCGCGTCATCGAGGTGCTGGCCGATCACGGCAATTGCCTGCACGAGCGGCATTGAAGAGACGGGAGAGCGGAACCTCCTCCTGGCTTTCATGATGGCGGATCGTTCCATTTTCACCGCTTCAGCGCCGCCTCGGCCACGTGGCGGATGTGGCGGCGGGCCTGTTCTTCCGCCTCGCCGCCGTCGCGGTGGCTGAAGGCGGCCAGCAGGGCGGCGTGGTCGTCGCAATAGTCCCGGCGCTGCTGCGGCGTATTGGCGACCACCGGGCCGCACATGGCCTGCATCTGGGCGTAGATGCCGGCCAGCATGCGCTCGATGGGCTCGTTGCCGGCCAGGGCCACCATCCGGCCGTGGAAGATCTGCGTCGCCTCGGCATAGTCCCTGGCGTCGTCGCGCGCGAGCGCCGCGCGCTGGCGGGCCACCAGGGCCGACAGTTCGTCCAGGCCGGCCTGTGTCACCCGCGCCGCCGCCAGCCGGGCGGCCATGCCCTCCAGGGCTTCGCGGGCCTGGAACAGGCCGCGCACCTTGTCCGCATCGAAATGGGCGAGGAACACGCCCTGACGCGGCACCACCCGCAGCACGCCCTCGGCCTCCAGCCGGGCCACCGCCGTCCAGATGGGCGAGCGGCTGACGCCCAGTTCGCGCGCCAGTTCCTCGATGCTGAGCTTCTCGCCCGGGGCGAAGCGGCCTTCCACCAGCAGGATGTCCCGCACCGCGCCATAGGCGTCCTCGGTCAGGGTGGAGCGGCGCAACTTGCGCTGGGGCGTGGTCGGTTCGGCTGCGGTCATGGTCTTGGCATGGTGGGTATCCGGACCGACATGATTGCCGTGATTGCGGGTCATCGTCAATCGTGTTACGTATCATGAAACATGAAATATAAGACATCAGGGGGCACGATGAAATGGCGCGATACCCTTGAGCGGCTGGCCGAACGCAGCAACCCCGTCCTGGTCCGGCTGGCGGTCGGGCTGGCCATGCTGGTGGTGCTGATGGCGGCGGCGGAACATTACCGCCCGGCCAATCACCCCGCCGCCCGCCCGGCCGTCCCGTCCGAACCGGCCGAGCTTCACGCCACCGACTGAAAATTTTTCAGCCAGACTGGTTGATTCCTTTCCACATTGGCGGCCACAATAGGGCCGTTCGCCGCTGGAAAGGACCCCCGTGACCAAGCCGCCCATCGTCCTGGTGATCGACGACGAGAAACAATCCCGGGAAGCCCTGCGCCGCGTTCTCACCGACGAGTTCCAGGTTCTTGCCGCCTCGAACGCCGACGAGGCCGAGACCGTCCTGTCCCACGAAATGGTTCACGCCATCCTGTGCGACCAGCGCATGCCGGGCACGCAGGGGGTGGATTTCCTGCGCTCCGTGCGCGAGCGCTGGCCCGATCCGGTGCGCATCATCATCTCGGGCTACACCGCCTCCGAGGACATCATCGCCGGCATCAACGAGGCGGGCATCTACCGCTACATCACCAAGCCGTGGGAGCCCGACGACCTGATCGCCACCCTGCGCGAGGCGCTGAAGCTGTGGGAGTTGCAGAAAGCCAACGCCCAGGCCTCGCTGGACCTGAAGGTGGCCCCGGCCATGCTGGAAGGGGTGGTGGCGAAGAAGACCGGCGCGCTGAGGAAGGCGCACCATTTCGACCGCATCATCCACGCCGCCAAATCGCCGCTGACCGACATCATCGCCCAGGCCAGCCGGGTGGCGGCCTTCGACATCTCGGTGCTGATCACCGGCGAATCGGGCACCGGCAAGGAATTGCTGGCCCGCGCCATCCACTACAACAGCCCGCGCGGCGACAAGCCCTTCGTGGTCGAGAATTGCGGCGCCCTGCCCGACCAGCTGCTGGAATCGGAACTGTTCGGCTGCAAGAAGGGCGCCTTCACCGGCGCCTACGAGGACCGCATCGGCCTGTTCGAGCAGGCCGACGGCGGCACCATCTTCCTCGACGAGATCGGCGAGACCTCGCCCGCCTTCCAGGTGAAACTGCTGCGCGTGCTGCAGGAAGGCGAAATCCGGCCGCTGGGCGCGCGGCTGACCCGCAAGGTGGACGTGCGCGTGATCGCCGCCACCAACCGCAACCTGGAGGAGGAGGTGCGCGAGAAGCATTTCCGCCGCGACCTCTATTACCGCCTCGCCGCCTTCCCGCTGCACATCCCGGCCCTGCGCGAGCGGCCCATGGACGTGCAATTGCTGGCCGAGCGGCTTCTGGCCGAAACCCGGCGGGGCTTCGGCAAGCTGATCCGCGGCTTTACCGAGGACGCCCTGTCCGTGCTGAAATCCTATGACTGGCCGGGCAACGTGCGCGAATTGCAGAACGAGATCCAGCGCATGGTCGCCCTGGCCGACGGCGAGGCGCTGGGCATGGACCTCATCAGCCCGCGCATCCGGGCGCGCGCCTGCCCCGGCGGCCGCGCCATCGCCGACGGCACCGGTTCGCGCACGCTCAAGGACCAGGTCGAGGCCCTGGAGGCGACCCTGCTGGGCGAGGCCCTGGCGCGCCACCGCTGGAACATCAGCCGGGTGGCCGACGAGATGGGGCTGTCGCGCGTCGGCCTGCGCGCCAAGATGCAGCGCTACGGGCTGGAGCGGGCCGGCTAGACATGGCGGACACGGACCCCGAGATCACCCAGGCGCAGGAAACCGCCTGGATCGAGGTCATCCAGAAGATGGAGGAGGTCTATTCCGACCTCATCTCCTACGAGATCGAGCTTGAGGAGAAGAACTCGGCGCTGGAGGAAGCCCAGCGCTTCATCACCTCGGTGCTGTCCTCGGTCTCGGACATCCTGGTGGTGTGCGACCCCAAGGGCAACATCCAGCAGGTCAACCTCGCCTTCCTCAAGCTGACCGACTTCGCCCAGGTCGACCTGCTCGGCCAGCCCCTGGCACCCCTGCTGGCCGAGGAGAAGGGCGGACCGGCGGACGAGGCCGGAAGCGACCGCGAGGTGCGCTTCCACACCAGCGACGGCGGCACCAGCGATCCGGTGGCCCTGACCCGCTCGCCGCTGCTCGACCATCGCGGCCTGCCCATCGGCACGGTGCTCACCGGGCGCCCGGTCGGCGAGCTGCGCCGCGCCTACGAGGCGCTGAAGCGCGCCCAGGCGCAACTGGTGCAGCAGGAGAAGATGGCCTCGCTCGGCCGCCTGATCGCCGGCGTCGCCCATGAACTGAACAACCCCATCAGCTTCGTCGTCGGCAACGTCCACGCGCTGACCCGGTACCGCGAACGGCTGGAGGCCTATCTCGCCACCATCCATGACGGCGCCGGCGAGGCCGAGCGCGAGGCCGCCCGCTCGCTCCTGCGCATCGACGCGCTGATGGCCGATCTGCCCGGCCTGATCGACGGCACCCGCGAGGGCGCCCAGCGCGTGGCCGACATCGTCAAGTCGCTCAAGCGCCTGTCGTTCTCGACCAGCGACAGGCCCGAAGCGGTGGACCTGGAGGACATCGCCGACAGGGCGGTGCAATGGGCCGCCAAGGGCCGCAACAGCCGCGCCACGGTGGCGGTGGATCTGCCCGCCGGCCTCCATGCGCTCGGCCATGCCGGGCAGTTGCATCAGGTGCTGGTCAATCTGGTGGAAAACGCCCTCGACGCCGTGGCCGACGCCGCCGGGGCCACGGTCTCGCTCACCGGCCGGCGCGACGGCGCCCAGGTGGTGCTGGAGGTCGCCGACAGCGGCCCCGGCATCGCCGAGGCCGATCTGACCAAGGTGTTCGACCCCTTCTTCACCACCAAGCCGGTGGGCCAGGGCACCGGCCTGGGGCTGTGGATCAGCTACGGCATCGTGCGCGACCACGGCGGCACGCTGGAAGCCTGCGCCGCGCCCGGCGGCGGGGCGCTGTTCCGCATGACCCTGCCGGCGGGATGATCCCTATTCCACGAACAGCCGCACCGACCGGACCCCCACCTTGATCCGGCTGCCGGAAGCCAGGGCCAGACGTTCGTGTTCCTCGCGGGTCAGCTCGGCTTCGAGCGTCAGGCCGCCCACCGCCAGTTCGGCACGGACCACCGGGCCCAGCACGGTGAGATGGCGGATGTGGCCGGGCGCGCCGTCGCCGTCGTTGGCGGCCCGTACCTCGATGTCGTGGGGACGGATGAAGGCGGTTCCCGGACCGGTCTCGCCGGCACCGGCCGAACACACCAGTTCCAGTCCCTCCAGCAGGGCGCGGCCCTTGTGGATCTGCACCGGCAGGGCGTTGACGTTGCCGAGGAAGCGGTAGACGAAGGGCGTGGCCGGGCGGTCGTAGATGTCCGCCGGGGTGCCGATCTGCTCGATGCGGCCCTGGCTCATCACCACCACCTCGTCGGCCACTTCCAGGGCCTCCTCCTGGTCGTGGGTGACGAACACGCCGGTCAGGCCCATGTCCTCGTGCAGCGAGCGCAGCCAGCGGCGCAGATCCTTGCGCACCTGGGCGTCGAGCGCGCCGAACGGCTCGTCCAGCAGCAGCAGGCGCGGCTCGATGGCAAGCGCGCGGGCCAGGGCGACGCGCTGGCGCTGGCCGCCGGACAACTGCGCCGGGAAGCGCTTGCCCAGACCGTCGAGTTGGACCAGCCCCAGCAGTTCCCCGACCCGCTGGGCGATGGCGGCCCTGGACGGCCGTTGCGCGCCGCGGCGCACCTTCAGGCCGAAGGCGATGTTCTCGGCCACGTTCATGTGGCGGAACAGGGCGTAGTGCTGGAACACGAAGCCGACGCCGCGATCGCGGGTGCGCAGCGACGTGGCGTCGACGCCGTCGAGCAGGATCGAGCCGGTGTCGGCGAAGTCCAGGCCGGCCAGGATGCGCAGCAGCGTGGTCTTGCCCGACCCCGACGGCCCCAGCAGCGCCACCAGCTTCCCGGTGGGGACGGTGAGGTTCACCTCGTCGAGGGCGGTGAAGCCGCCGAAACGCTTGGTCAGGTTTTCAACGCGAATCATGTCAGTGCCGATGGAGACTTGCGAGTTCGTGACGGTATCGCCATTCGAGGGCCGATTTTGCTGCGAGCGTGACCAGGGCCAGAAGGGCGAGGAGAGACGCGACCGCGAAAGCGCCGACGATGTCATATTCATTGTACAATATCTCCACATGCAAAGGCATCGTATTGGTCAGGCCGCGTATGTGGCCGGAAACCACCGAAACCGCGCCGAATTCCCCCATGGCGCGCGCGTTGCACAGCAGGACGCCGTACAACAGCCCCCACCGCACGTTGGGCAGGGTGACCAGGAAGAAGGTGCGAAAGCCGCCCGCCCCCAGGGTCAGCGCCGCTTCCTCCTCGCCGCGCCCCTGCTCCTCCATCAGCGGGATCAGCTCGCGGGCGACGAAGGGGAAGGTCACGAACATGGTGGCGAGCACGATGCCGGGAACGGCGAAGACGATCTTGATGCCGTGCGCCAGCAGCCACTCGCCGAACAGCCCCTGCAGGCCGAACAGCAGGACGAAGACCAGGCCGGAGATCACCGGCGACACCGAGAACGGCAGGTCGATGAAGGTGATGAGCAGGCTCTTGCCGCGAAAGTCGAACTTGGCGATGGCCCAGCTGGCGCACAGGCCGAACACCACGTTCAGAGGCACGGTGATGGCGGCGACCAGCAGCGTCAGCTCGATGGACGAGATGGTCATGGGATCGGCGAGCTTGGAGAGGTAGACGTCCCAGCCCTTGCGCAGCGCCTCGACCAGCACCGCCACCAGGGGCAGCAGCAGGAACAGGGTCAGGAAGGCCAGCGCCACGGCTAGCAGGGCCAGGCGCATGGGGCGGGATTCGGTCACGGCCGATTGCGCCATGGCGTCAGGTCCCTTTCAGGCGGACCTGCCGCCATTTCTGCAAGCCGTTGATCGCCAGCAGCAGCACGAACGAGATGACCAGCATCACCGCCGCGATGGCGGTGGCGCCGACATAGTCGAACTGCTCCAGCTTGGTCACGATCATCAGCGGCGCGATTTCCGAGATGCCGGGCATGTTGCCGGCGATGAAGATCACCGAGCCGTACTCGCCCACCGCGCGGGCGAAGGCCAGGGCGAAGCCGGTCAGCAGCGCCGGCCCCAGGGCCGGCAGGATGACGCGGAAGAAGGTCTGGCCGCGGCTGGCGCCCAGCGAGGCGGCCGCCTCCTCCACCTCGGCGTCCAGGTCGACCAGCACCGGCTCGACCGTGCGCACGACGAAGGGCAGGCCGATGAAGACCATGGCGACGACCACGCCGGCCGGGGTGAAGGCGATCTTGATCCCCAGGGGGACGAGCAGCGAGCCCAGCCAGCCGTTGGGGGCGTACAGCGCGGTCAGCGCGATGCCGGCCACCGCCGTGGGCAGGGCGAAGGGCAGGTCGACCATGGCGTCCACCAGCTTGCGGCCGGGAAAGTTGTAGCGCACCAGCACCCAGGCCACCAGCAGACCGAACACCGCGTTGATGGCCGCCGCGATCAGGGCGCCGCCGAAGGACAGGCGCAGCGAGGCCTGGACGCGCCAGTCGGTGAGGGTCGCCACCCATTGCGGCCAGGTCATGTCCGCGGCCTTGAGGAACAGCACCGCCAGCGGGATCAGCACCACCACGGACAGCATGAGAAGGGTGATCCCCAGCGTCAGACCGAAGCCGGGGATCACTCTACGGGGGGCGCGCACGCGCCCCCCGATCAGGCCTGCGCCGGGAAACGTCATTTCTTCACGTAGATACGGTCGAACACGCCGCCATCCGAGAAGTGCAGGGTCTGCGCCTTGTTCCAGCCGCCGAACACGTCGTCGATGGTGAACAGCTTGACCTGGGCGAAATCGCCCTGGACCTTCTTCCACACCTCGGGATCGCTGGGACGGTAGTGGTTCTTGGCGACAAGCTCCTGAATCTCAGGGGTGTAGAGGAAGTTCAGGTAGGCTTCGGCCAGGGCGCGGGTGCCGCGGCGGTCGACCACCTTGTCCACCACCGTCACCGGCGGCTCGGCCAGGATGGAGATGGGGGGAACGACGATCTCGAAGCCGTCGCCGAACTCCTTCAGGGCGAGATGGGCCTCGTTTTCCCACGACAGGAAGACGTCGCCGATGCCGCGCTGGGTGAAGGTGATGGTGGAGCCGCGAGCGCCGGAATCCAGCACCGTCACGTTCTGGAACAGCGCCTTGACGAAGGCTTCGGCCTTGGCCTGGTCGCCGTTCCACTTGTCCAGGGCGTACCCCCAGGCGGCCAGATAGTTCCAGCGGGCGCCGCCCGAGGTCTTGGGATTGGGGGTGATGATCGAGACGCCGGGCTTGACCAGGTCGTCCCAGTCCTTGATCGTCTTGGGGTTGCCCTTGCGCACCAGGAACACGATGGTCGAGGTGTAGGGGGCGCTGTTGTAGGCCAGCCGCTTCTGCCAGTCCTTGTCCAGGAGGCCCCGTTCGGCGACGGCGTCGATGTCGTAGGCCAGGGCCAGGGTCAGCACGTCGGCCTCGAGGCCGTCGATGACCGAGCGCGCCTGCTTGCCCGAACCGCCGTGGGACTGGTTGATCTTCAGGTCCTCGTTGCCCTTCTGCTTGAGGAAGGCGGCGTTGACCTGCTGATAGAGTTCGCGGGTCGGGTCGTAGGACACGTTCAGCAGCGTGCGTTCGGCGGCCTGCGCGCCGGGAATCAGGGCCGCGACGCCGGTGGCGAACGCGATGGCGAACAGCAAGGCGGCCAAAAGGCGCACCCAATCCTCGTCCAGATAACGGTTCATGATACCTCCACCCTCAGCTTCGCTTCAGAAATCTAGCTCTATATAGATTTATGAATTATCTACTGTCAAATGGAGTTTTAAGTTTTATAAATCCATTTTTTAGATGTGGAATATGGCCTTTCCCGCCGCGTCGAGGCCAGCCTAACCTGTTCCTATATGTCGTACATTAAAATAGGTTCGGGACGTTTGTGCAGGGCCATTTCGGCCAAGGTCGTGCGGTCCAGGATACCGGCGATGGCGTCGCGGACTTCGCCCATCACCGCGCGGATGGCGCACCTCGTCTCGTCGGTGCAGTCGTCGCACCGGCGATAGGCCGTGCGGGACACGCAAGGAACGGGCGCCAGGGGGCCGTCGAGAACGCGCACGATGTCGCCCACCATGATGCGTTCCGGCGCCTTGGCCAGGGTATAGCCGCCGCCCTTGCCCTTCTTGCTGGACAGGAACCCGCGGTTCTTCAGCTCCAGCAGGATGGCGTCGAGGAACTTCTTGGGGATGTTCTCGCTTTCGGCGATCGCGGCGATCAGGACGGATCCCTCATCCATGTGCCGGGTGAGATAGACCATGGCCTTGAGCCCGTACTTCGCCTTGCTGGAAAGCATTTCCCCACCGAATCAATAGACTTCGGTGAAGATGTCGCCCACGGCACTACTTTTGTCAAGTCTTGCCGCGCGGGGGCCCAACCGCCGCGCGGCTTTTCACGTTATCGCAAAACCGTGGCCGCCGGGGCCGCCGCCGCGATCTGCCGCCCCTCCTGCGGCCCGCCGGGCACCAGTTGCGCCGCCATCCAGCCGAACGCCATGACGAACAGCAGGCTGAGCAGGAAACGCCGCACGTCGTCGAAAATCACCCCCGCCATGTCTTCCTCCACCCGTTCCAGATCATCGCAAGGACACTGTACGAAATCGATGGGGCCGGCCGGTGTGACCAAACTAGGGTTTCGACGCCTCGTCGAAGCCCACCGCCTCGCGCACCACGTAGAGCGGGCGGTTCTTCACCTCGGCGAAGACGCGGCCGAGATATTCGCCGATGACGCCCAGGCTGATGAGCTGGACGCCGGCGAAGAAGGTGATGGCGACGATCAGCGAGGGATAGCCGGGCACGTCGATGCCGAGGATCAGCGTCTTGACGATGAACAGCAGGCCGTAGAGCAGGGCGAAGGCCGCCACCAGCATGCCCATGAAGGTCCACACCTTCAGCGGCACCGAGGTGAACGAGGTGATGCCGTCGATGGCCAGCCGCCACAGGCGGAAGGCGTTGAAGCTGCTGCGGCCCTCGGTGCGCGGCGCCACGTCGAAGGGGATGGCGGTCTGCCTGAAGCCGACCCAGGCGTACAGGCCCTTCATGAAACGGGTATGCTCGGGCATGGCGTTGAGCGCGTTCACCACCTTGCGGTCGAGCAGGCGGAAATCGCCCGCCCCCGGCGGCAGCTTGACCTCGGACACATGGCCGAACAGGCGGTAGAACGCCCTCGCCGCCGCCCGCTTCAGCGGGCTTTCGTCCTCGCGGCCGGTGCGCACGGCGATGACCATCTCATAGCCGTCGCGCCACTTGTCCAGCATGTCCCCGATCAGTTCGGGCGGATGCTGCAGATCGGCGTCGATCATCACCACCGCCTTGCCGGCAGCGTGGTGCAGGCCGGCGGTCAGCGCCAGTTCCTTGCCGAAGTTGCGCGACAGCTCGACCACCTTTATCCTCGGGTCCAGGCGATGATGCGCGACCACGCGGGCCACGGTGTCGTCGCGGCTGCCGTCGTCCACGCACACGATTTCATAGGTCACCCCCATGCCGGCCATCACCTCGGCCAGACGCGCGAACAGGCGGTCGACGTTGCCCGCCTCGTTGAACATGGGCACGACCAGGGACAGGTCCACAGAAGGCATCGCGTTCATGATTCCCGCCTCGTCTCAAGCCCGGGCAGTGTAAGGCATGACCGGTTTGGCAGCCATGACCTTGTGCGCCGACGATTACG
>AGTN01619890.1_pt1 | contig 10456 bp, 8 predicted proteins | sample 314218 | NCBI WGS metagenome assembly AGTN01 (sample SAMN02954264, study PRJNA73603) | bioreactor metagenome | biome: terrestrial; feature: non-aerated bioreactor; material: poplar woody material; isolation source: poplar biomass | place: USA | collected 2006-12 | reverse complement strand
AAAAACAAATATTCGTATAATTTACAAAAAAGATGGGACTAATGAATCATTAAAAAAAGAAAGATTATAGGCAAAGAGGATTCTTTTAGTTTACTCAGTGATTTACTGATAAGGTTGCGGCAAGCCGCTATGGAAATCTGCATAAGTTCTGCAATTTCTTCGTAGCTATATTCCTGAATGTACCGTAAGTAAATAATTTCGCGCTGATGATCGGTCAACCGGCTCAATACGCTTTCCACTCTAAGGCGTATCTCTTCGGAATCTTCTTTCTCGATAAGCTCATCTTCGACGGTTACGTTCAGTTGAAAAGAGAGATTCTCGCGAATATCTTCTACAGGCAGCATCCCGGGATATTCCCTGTTCGTCCGCTGCATATCGATAAGCCTGTTCCTTAGCGATCTGAAAAGATAAAATTTAAGGTTGGATATTTCGTCCAGCGATGCGTGCTGGGTACACAATTTGTAGAAGACATCGTGGATCGCGTCCATCGCGGTCGGTTCGTCAAACCCCAAATGCAAAGCATACGAATACAAGGTGTCTAAATATTCGTTGTAAGTTGATGCTATGTCGGAAAATCGAATTGTTCCCATTGTGGGGTTTTTAAATGTTCAATATTTATTTAATCATTTTCATGCGATTTTTAATTCTTTTTTGCGATGCAGAAGACTCGCTCTACTCATGGCCTTTGACATGAATCTTTCTCATGATTATTTCGAACAACGGCATAATCGCAATAAATTTGTCTTCTGTATAGTGCTTTTCGAAAACATTACAAAGAATCTTGTTTTCTACTAACTATTTAAAGGGAAAAGTCGAAATAATATGCAAATTAATGAAAAAATACAAGAAAAATGAAATTTATGTGTGAAGTACAAGGGAATTTATAAAATGAGAGGACCTTCTTCCTTCATCATACCAAGAGTCGAACAAGTTTCCTTTTTGGTTTCGATCGTCAGTTGCTCTACTTTCCCTCCATGAAATAGTTCGGTTATTTTTCTTATTTTTGCAGAATAACTATTTTCCATTTTCGATGACGCCATTCCTCTATAAAGTAGCTGAAGTTTTTTATGCACAATACGGCAACGAACTCTATCGCCATACTTTTGTGTTTCCCAACAGGCGTGCGGGAGTCTTCTTCCGGAAATATCTCGCCGAGATTGCGGGTAAACCGCTTTTCTCTCCTTCTGTGATAACCATTCAGGAGCTTTTCGAAACCCTGTCGTCCTATCAGCCGGCCGATAGAATAGAGATGCTGGTCATGCTATACGACCATTTTGGGAAGATTAGCGGATCGGACGAGTCGTTCGACGATTTTCTGTATTGGGGAGAGATGCTGCTGAACGATTTCAATGATGCGGACAAGTATTTGGTGGATGCGCGGCAGCTTTTCCGCAATGTGAATGATTTCAGATCACTGGACGATGATTGGTCGCACCTTACCGAAAATCAGATAAATGCCGTTCGCCGGTTCTGGACCAATTTTATGCCCGTGGAAGGAAACGAAGCCAAGCAGAAATTCCAGGAAACATGGAAGGTATTATATGAACTCTATTCCACTTTTCGTGCAGCACTACATGAGAAGGGGCGTGCTTATGAAGGGATGATGTTCCGCGAGGTGGCGGAACGCGTAAAGGCAAAGGAAGAGACGGGTTGGCATACGGAGGGATTCATTTTTGTAGGGTTGAATGCGCTCACCCCGTCGGAGACATTGTTGCTCGAGCATCTGAAAAACGCGGGTATAGCCGATTTTTATTGGGATTATGAGTCGCCTTTCGTACACGATACGCTGAACCGCGCATCGTTGTGGGTGAAAGAGAATCTTGCGCGCTTTCCCTCAAAATTTACGTTGAAGGGGATCGATGGAGGGATAAAAATCGACGGGGATGCAGAAAGAACAACGATCTTTTCAGTCAGATCGAACCCGGGGAAGTTTTCAGAGAATATTAATTCAGAGGATATTAATAAGGAGACTGAGAAAGTAAATATCGAGGAGGATGAGGACACAAATATTGAGGGAATAGAGAAAGTAAATATCCAGGAGGCCGAGAAAACAAAGATCGAGGTCGTCGGGATTCCGTCCGGAGTAGGACAGGCGAAGCATGTGACGCGCATTCTTTCGGAACTTATCCAATCGAACGAAATACCCGATCCTAATGAAGCCATTAACACGGCGATAGTGCTTCCCGACGAAAACCTGTTGCTGCCGGTGCTTATTCCATTCCCGAAGCGATCGGGAAGATAAACATAACCATGGGATATGGATTATCGCACGCCTCGGTGGCGAGTTTGGTGGAACAGCTCGCGCTATTACAGCAAAACCTACGCAGTTGGGTGGGGAGACCGCGTTTTATCACCGTTTTGTGAAAGCTTTGCTGAGTCATCCGCTGGTGACGTCGGCTGCAAAAACAGAAGCTGAAGCATTAAAAAAACATATACTCGCGTTTAACCGCATCGTGGTACCCGAATCGGAAATTCCCACGCATCCGTTGCTGAAACAGATTTTCACTCCCATAACAGGATGGCAGGAAATACCCGCTTATTTGAAAAATATTCTTTCTTATCTTTATAGCAGTCTCACAGAGGAGAGACACAATGAAGAAAATCCCGTCGGCAACGCACGTTCCATTGACTTGGAGCGAGAATTTATCGTGCAATATTATAAAACCGTTACCCGTTTAGAGGACAGATTGAGCAATGCGGGAGACATGTCGGCGGAGACCTTTTTCAGGCTCCTGAAAAAGCTTGCGAACGGCATCAGCGTGGCATTCAGCGGCGAACCGCTTTCAGGATTGCAGGTGATGGGTGTGCTGGAGACGCGGGGCATCGATTTTGAAAATCTGATTATTCTGTCGATGAACGAAGGTGTTTTCCCTATGAGAAATCCTACGAATTCATTTATCCCCTACACGCTCAGAAAGGGTTTTGGGTTGCCCACCTACGAACATCAGGACAGCACCTATGCGTACCATTTTTACCGGATGATCAGTCGCGCCAAGCGGGTGTTTATGCTCTATGACACACGGACGGAAGAGATGCAGACGGGCGAAGTGAGCCGCTATTTCTATCAATTGAAGTATCTCTATCACGATGCGTTCGATATTTCGGAGCGAATAGTTACCTATGATGTCTCGGCTCCGGAAACGGTACCTGTTTCGGTTACCAAAACACCTGAGGTGATGCGGAAATTAGACGCGTTCAGAGCGGGAAACGAGAAATCGTTGTCGGCTTCGCTCATCAATAATTATATCGATTGCCCGTTGAAGTTTTATTTTACGGCTGTTGAGGAACTTTCGGAAGAATCGGAGGTGCAGGAGTCGATAGAATCGGATGTGTTCGGTTCCATTTTTCACCGGTTAATGGAAACCATCTATAACCGGTACACAGATAGGGTGGTCACCCCCGATGTACTGACGGAAATCGCAAAGAACGACCTCTACCTGACGGATATTTTAGAGAAAGCATTTGCCCGCTATTATTTTAAGGATGAGAAAAATCTGCGCCCGTTGCAGGGACAACACTATCTTATCGGCGAGATCTTGCGGAGTTATGTGAAACAAACATTAGAGAAGGATAAGCAGTTCACACCGTTTGAATATATAGGGTCGGAACATAGATTCACCCGCTCGTATCTCGTGAATGATGGGCTGACAGTAAATTTCAAAGGAAGCATCGACCGTATAGACAGGGTGGGGGAAATGCATCGTATTATTGATTACAAAACCGGTACTGGAGCAACCGATTTCAAAGATATCCCGCAATTGTTTGATGCATCAAAGAATAACCGTCCTTATCAAATATTGCAGGTATTTGTTTACGGGTTGTTCTATCTTATGGAGAGTCCCCAGACCAAACTGTCGCCTGCAGTTTATTATCTTCGTTCGGTTTTTGAGAATTTTGACCCCACCATCACCTGCAATAAACATCCTATCGAAGATATTTCCCTTTATCTGCCTGAATTCAAGGAAAGATTCAATACGCTGCTGGAGGAGATTTTCGATCCTAAGGTACCCTTTTCGCAAACGCTTAATGAAAAGAATTGCGAATGGTGCGCGTTTAAGGAGTTGTGTAATAAATAGGTTGATTGCGACGGATGTTGATACCTCAGGGCTAAAGTATTCTGACTATGCCGCTATGGTTATTCCCGAACAGGCCTGTTTACTGTTCGTGTGGCTTAACGGAAACGTCCGGATTTGTAAAATCAGCAGGAAAAGTCGTTTTATCCTGTATTGTTCCGTCCAAAAGACGCAACCAGGTATCGAATTCCCGTTTCTCTTTTTTGAGCACCACCACCCGCACGCCGTTCATCCGGGGCGTATAGGTTGTTTTCCATCCGCTGAAACATCCGTAGGCAAGCGCAATATCGTAATAGGCTACTATGTAGTTGTTCACATGGTCGTGCCCGACAAAAGTGCTCATCACATCGCCCATCTCGCGCATCGCCAGGAACATTCCCGCATTGAGTTGGGGAGGACATTCGTCTTCCAGTCGTATGCCATAACGAGCATTTTTTTCATCGTTGAATGCCAAACGATACTCAGGCAGTGGAATATGAAAATAGGCCAATGCAGGCAACGGGCGGAAGTTATTCTTTACGGTATAGTGCAGACTCTGTTTTTTATACCATTCAATCTGATCCGTTGTTATCCAGCCGTATCCTTTTACTCCGTCAAGGGTGGAATAAGCGCCGGAATCGAAGCAGTATATTAATGCGCTTACGCTCAAGTCTTTTTCACTGCTGTAAACAGGGATTACATCGTCCATTACCCTCCCCACCGCTTTGCTCGATGTTGTATTGAGGTTATAGGGATAGGCGGTAACCATCCGTGCGATCTCTTCACGTGTAACACCCTGTTCATGATCGTGATTGCCGAGCGTTACGGCAAACGGTATTTTCCGGTCGATAACAAATTTTGTTAAGGCATCCCAGCCCTCTTGAACCGGAGGCCCGGTCACAATATCTCCGGTAAAAACCACCATATCGGGCTTTTCGGCATCCAGCACCCGTGGAATGAGCAATAAGGTCGTATCTGATTTCGGGTTTCCATGCACATAATGCATATCGGTAAACTGTACAATTTTAAACGTTTCGTCTTCATTGAAAGAGAGTTTTTGTGCCTTCACCGAAAAGAACAGCGTGGTGAAAATGAGAAGAATTATCAATTTACGAATCATAAGTGAAACTATTAAATAATTGTACGTCTTCAAAGTAAAGTTTGCAACTGCAAGTCTAGTAAATTTATCCTAAAAATCCTATATATCCGAAATCTTTTATTTAATGCGGGATAACTTCCGGTGACAAAGTTTGCTCCGGCTTGTTTTAGCGTATCAGCATCGAATTGGCCGTTCTTCTCATGTATAAGCTCTTCAATTTTAATATTATTGTCTATGTTCTCGTATACATAACGAAAGAAAGATTCGTCCGATCTTCCCACAAAATCATGAAGGAGGGATTGGGGATAAAGGATACCATGCTTTTCCAATGTGAGTCCCATAGCACGGAGATGCAATTTCTCCGAATCGATCACCACTCCGTCCAAATCAAAAAAAAGGGTCTTAAAAACATTCTGTAAAGTGTTATTTATCGTCATAATGTCCCCACAGCGCGATAATATATACAGTTATTATCGCGTTTTCTATGGTATACATCATTCGGTGCTTATCATCAATCCGGCGTGACCATAATCCCGCTTGTTGATATTTAAGAGGTTTGGGCTTACCGCAGATAGACAGCCGCGAATCGTGCCAGGGATCCTGTTCCTTCTTTGTTCAGCGATAACGTATCGTTTTGAATGGTGTAATTGTCGCATATTTCGAATACCTTCAGATATTCATACTCATAGTCGATGCCTATACATGCCATTCTTGTGGTCGCCAAAGGAGAGAAGCGGATGGTGTTTTCTTCCCCGGAAAGCTGGTAGGTTCCGTTCATGTTATTGCATCCCGTGTTGCCCGTTACCCTTTTGTCTTCGTTTTTCAGGATAAAATGCGCTTCTCTGTTTTGACCTTCCGGTGAGGACGTTATCTCTTTTCCTGCCAATTCGATCAGTTTCCAGTATTTCTCGGTAACGACATTATCCCTATCCAGCTTCTCGAAGAAATAGATTTCGGGAGGAAAGTTGCTTTCTATACGATTGCCTTCGATATCGAGAGCGATGAGTTTGTTCTCACCCACCAGAAACCAGTTGTCAGTTGCATCGGGAGAACTGGTGCTGGTCAGCTTGATCCTGCTCCCCGTCTCATCCCATTCGAACCGTCCGTTGTCGGGATATCGATTGTCTCCTTTTCCCAAATAGCTCATCACCCTTTCATACGAAAGATCTTCGTTCAGGCGTATCTCTACCTCTATTCCGGAACAGTCGGCGCAGGGCAGCGTTCCGCGGTATACTCCGGCCCAGTCTAATGAGTTTCGGCTGTTGTCGCCCAAGGCGATGGCTTCAGCTTCGTTTGTTGGAGCGTTACTTGCACGTTTGCCCGAATTACACGCGCTAAGCGCTGTAACTGCGATACATAGTAAAATAATTCCTTTTTTCATTTTGGTTTTATTTTGGTTGCTGATATGGTTTTTATTGTTGTATGCCGGTCGGAGGGGTTGTATGTCGCCTCCGATTGATCTGTTTTTATTTGTTTTGACTTAATCTTTTGACCGTTTATTCCTGATAAACATGTTGTATAACAGATAAACAGCAACCATCAGTATAATAATCAGCGAGATATAGGCAATAGTGTCTGTTACTCGTATGCTCTGGGGGGCGAACCGGAACTCAATGGTATGTTTTCCCTCAGGAACACGCAATGCGCGGAGCGTATAGTTTGCCCGCAGCATTTCGGCCGGTTCCCCGTCGATGGTGATTTGCCACCCGTTGGGATAATATACTTCAGAGAAAACGGCCAGTTCATCTTTTTTGGCATCTGCGGCATAGACCACGAAGTCTGAATCGTAATCGGTCAGATAGATGGTAGATGTCGAGTCGGCGGGTGTCGGTAGAAATCCCTCTAAAACCGGTTCGAATTTTTTGTCGGCTACCGCTTGTTTCCGGGGATCGATAACACCCAACTTCTCAATCTCCTCGTCGGCATTGTCAACAAATTGAATATCGTCTACAAACCATGCGTTGCCCATGGCATATGGATTTTCTATAGGAATAGTCGCACCTCCCTGAGCAGGCATAATAATCCACTTGGCATTGAGCATGTTAAGCACGTTGAATCCTGCGGCATTTACGGAATCCATTGCTCCCTGCGTAGCAATAATGTCGTTTTGCAACACCGGCATTTCTTTGGTTAAATGCACCTCAATCAAGTCCTGGTAACGACGCAGTTTCGCGGCATGATACCCTCCGATAACTTTATGCCAATAGGGGGTTATTCCATCGTCAAACGTGCTGGTAGCCATATTCAGCACGCGGTAGTACTTGGTGCTGTCTTGCAGGATATACTCATCGGTTGGCGATTTGGTAAACAGTTGCTGGGTATTGGTTTTGTGAACAAAATCACTGTCGTTGAGATAACGTTTGCTCACACCCCACATATCGATAAGGCACAAAAGCAGGATTCCGGCCATCGTCCATTCCGGTTTTATTTTTTTGTTGATGAATAACCATAACAGAACAGCTCCTATGGCGATGATAAAGAAGCTGCGCCATGCATCGGCCGTGAATATGGAAACGCGCATATCGGTCAGATTGCCGATAACGGTCTGGATGTGCTCGGCCGGAAGCGATTGCAACGCCTGCATCTCGGAAGAGGAGATAAATGAGGAAAAGAAAAGTTTCGGGACGACAGCGAACAATAACGCGATACCCGCCGTGAGTCCGAGGCTTATATATAGCGGTTTCAGGTTGTTTTTCAACGCATCAGGCTTCTGGATAACTTCTTTCACAGCCAGCGCTGCAAGCAGGGGAATACAAAATTCGGCAATCACCAGAATGGATGAAACCGCGCGAAATTTATTGTACATGGGTACATAATCGATAAAGAAATCGGTCAATCCCATAAAATTCTTACCCCACGATAGCATGATCGAAAAAACAGTTCCGGCCAAAAGAGCCCATTTCATCGGCCCTTTCACGATAAAAAATCCGAGAATAAAAAGCGCTAACACAAATGCACCTACATATACCGGACCGGAGGTGCCCGGTTGTTCCCCCCAGTATTGTCCGATTTGCTGGTATAGCTGAACGTATTCGGGACGCGCTTTGCTCATCGCTCTCTCGTTTTCAGAAATAGGGAGAGAGGCTCCTCCCTTGGTGTTCGGAACGAGCAACGTCCATGTTTCGCTGATGCCGTAGCTCCATCTCGTAATGTAATCTCGTTCCAGCCCGTTATCGGTTTTGTTTTCTTCTCCGTGATGCGTCAGCTCCGATTTGCCGCGCATCGTTTCTTTCGAGTATTCATAGGTATGGTACAGGTTACTCGCGTTCGCAGCTACGCCGATGATTCCGGCAATAACCACCACCGCCGTCGATCTCCAAAAACCGGCCAGTTGTTTTTTTCGAATGGCTTCCGCAAAAAAGGCAATTACCATAAACAGCATCACAAACAGGAAGTAGTAGCTCATCTGTATGTGATTGGCCGATATTTGAAACGCCACGAAGATCATAAAAAGCAATCCTCCCCAAAGGTATTTTTTTCGATAGATGTACACCAGGCCCGCTATAGTGGGTGGGATATAGGCCAGTGTAATGAATTTCCAGATATGTCCGGCCGCGATGAGAATGAAGAAGTAAGATGAAAAAGCCCATACAACGGCTCCCAGAGCACTAATCAAGGGAGAAGCCCTGAGGGCGCGCATCAGGATGTAAAAACCGAGCAACATGATAAATACCAAAGCAACGTAGTTCGGCAGGAAAAGTTGGTAGGCCCTTTTGGCCACATCCTGCGGTTTGGAAGAGTCGTAGGTAGGGCTCATCTGATAGGAGGGCATTCCGCTGAACATGGAGATGTTCCATCGGGTACGTTTGCCGTCGTGGCGTTCCATATAGTCGCGTTGCTCCTGACCTTGCCCTATGGCGGCCAGCGAATCGTGTTGGGCGATTACGCGTCCCTCCATCACAGCCGGGGCAAAATAGATGAATGAAATAAGAATGAATGCCGCGATCACGATCAGATCGGGGAGGAATTTTTTGAAATCAACCGATTTTAGCATCGTTTATTCTTTGTTATTGATGTTTGAACCACAAATAGAGTGCAAGCCGAGAGAAACGGGAACTTGTTCACCGTTTCCCGAGGCGCCGCCAATATTATGCAAATTTACGTTTTATTCTTGAAATAGCTATAAATAAAAAATGAGAGAAAATTTCTTCCTCTCATTTTTGCTATATTGTACAGGCGTTTTCGTTAAAAAGAAGCCAAGTTGATGAATTATGCTGTTGTGTGAAAATGCCTGAAAAGTTTGTATTATTATACCGTTGCGCGAAAACGCCTAAATTGATTGAAATTTTTTAAAATCGTTTTCCGATGGTAATTCCCATCCGGGGATAAGCGCCATCGTTTACAAAATCGCGGCCGGCACCGAAATAGAATTCACCCACCCAATTGTTGCGTGTGAGATATTTCCAACCTAAAGCCAGTCCCAACCCGGCGCCAAATTCGGATGTCTCATTGTTGCTATCATAGATATCATAGTAAGAGATCTTTTGTGATAACAGTGCACCGTTCGCCTCAATAAAAAAGCCTGCTCCATATTTTTGAAGATTGGTAGAATTTCCGCCGAAAAACCAGCGGACATAGGGCGTAAGAGCAAAATCTACCGGATAATCATCCGGATCCAATGCAACTCCCGCTGATACACCCACACTCAAATCTTCGTTGAGAATACGTTCATACGAAACTTCGGGATAGAGTCCGAAGATGGTAGTTCCCAAATTCAACTTTAATTCATTCTGCGGAATATCTCTTGATATTTTCCACCCCATCACCCGGTGTGTTCTCTGTGAAAATGCGGTAAGACTAACGAATAGCATCACGGCAAGCATAGTTTGTTTTTTCATAATTTATAAATTAATAACTGTTACTTCTTTTAAGATGCGGAAGACGGGAAAAAGTTACAGGAATTAGTGTTAAAAATTGGAAAACAGGATCTTCTATACCCCACACCTGATAGCCTGCGGGCGTCATGATAGAAGATTCAATTTACCTCGCTTCCCGGCAGTACCTCTTTTGTCGGTGCAATCAACGTATACGAGCCATCGTGGTTTACGGCAGAAAGAATCATTCCTTCCGAAAGAATACCCCGTAGTTTTCTCGGTTCCAGGTTGGCGATAAAACAAACCTGCTTGCCGATCAATGCTGTGGGATCCGGATAATAGTCGGCTATTCCGGAGAGGATGGTGCGCTTCTGTAACCCATCGTCGATCAGGAAACGGAGCAGCTTGTCCGCCTTGGGTACTTTCTCGCACTCCAGAACGGTACCCACACGTACATCCAGCTTTTCGAACGTATCGAATTGAATCGTCTC
>AGTN01079394.1_pt1 | contig 10488 bp, 8 predicted proteins | sample 314218 | NCBI WGS metagenome assembly AGTN01 (sample SAMN02954264, study PRJNA73603) | bioreactor metagenome | biome: terrestrial; feature: non-aerated bioreactor; material: poplar woody material; isolation source: poplar biomass | place: USA | collected 2006-12 | reverse complement strand
GCGGGGGCCGTGAGTACGGCGTACCGGGCTTATGAGTATCTTCACCACGACAAGGCGCGCGTAGATGAGATTCTCGCGCAAATGTAGATCGATTTTTTGATGGAACTTCCGACTTCGAAAGTAGTGGTATCAGATATGGTATTATAGATTTTCGCGTTTACGTCCTTTAGGTTTCCGTTGCCTGTTCTATCCCACAACTACAAACGCCCTAAATAGCATTGCTCAGACCGATAAGTGCGATATATCCATTGGATGAATTAGACGTTTCAAGTTTTTCAATTCCAAAAACTTATGATAGTTTAGATGTAGGCTAAATCTCCAGTGGTAGAACCGATGTCGTTACCAGGCAGGCTTCAAGAACTAGCGGAGAATCGATACAGCCAGCAGGAATTCTTAAGGACCCTGTTCGAGCTAGCAGTCGAAGACCAATGGTTTGACTTGCAGCACATGATCCAGCACGACATGGCGAAGGCGATAATCGCTGATTATTCACTCGAAGAGGGCAAAGGATATCTCAATCAAGATATCTATTTGAGCTGCTGGGAAGAGGTCATAGATATCGGCTGGGCCAAGTTTTGCGGACACACCGGACTGACTCGCGACAAGGTTAATGTGCAACTGAAACGGTTGCGTGAGGCCATTTAGATCTCGGTTTTTATTCGGATCGGAACTTTTAGCTTATATGTAAATTGCTCGATTCACGTCTTCTGAACTGGGACAGTTCAGAAGCGATCTAAAAGCAAACTCGATCTAACTGCGTTGAGCACTGCGCGTCACAGAGCAGTATGCGCACAGAACACCTATAGCGTGTCAACAAATTTGATTCTATTTCGATGCCGAAAACCCAACAGGTACGTAAGTTTGTCCCGGAAAAAAGAACCAAATTTGCTGAGGCTGTAGAGAAAAAGACCCTGATAAATCAGGCATCATTCCTCCGGCGGAAGTCCCGTAGCGGGCGCACCGCCACCTGCGTCAGCCTGTCCGTACTTAATTACGCAAGCCATACCGCCGGGGAATTTCCCGTTCCTCGTAACCTGATGCGCCAGCTCGGACGAAAGCGACCAGACTCCCGGATTGTCCGCCATGATCTCCAGCTCTTTTCTGTCGGACGGATTGAGCGTGATTGTGTCTCTGAGAATCTGCGGTTCCAGTCTGTCGCTCCCCTCGTGAGACATGACGATAAATCGGTGGCCGCTCAAATGGAGGGGCACCGGCGTTCCACACGCATTAATAACGCGCAAGAGAACGCGACTGCCGGCACGAAACTGAATCGGCGCGATTGCAGGCGCAGACTTGCCATTCATCAAGTAGTCATACTTCGCATTGGCTGGTGGTATCGGACCGTTCGTCAAAGCGATTGCATTGAAGTTGGCACTACCGGTAGAACCATCTCCTTCTCCACCCTTCGCAGCCGCCGCACCACTCGTGGTGGGAACTTTTACCAGCTCGGAAAGAACCATAGCAATGTCTTGGTCCACTGGTTTGCGAGTTCTGGACTCAACAATCAAGGCGCCATACATTCCGAGTTGCTTTTGAGAGGCGTGAATCACTTGCGGGTGATACCAGTAAGTTCCTGGTTGCTTAGGGATGAATTGATACGCGTATGTTCCGCCTGGTTCCACAATTCCCGCACCGGCCTTGGGAAGTCCGTCGACTGAATGTGGCAGAATCAATCCGTGAAAGTGAAGACTTGTTGGGACCTTCAGTTGATTGTGCAGAATAATCTGAACCGCCTCGCCTTCCGTGATTCGAATGGCGGGACCAGGTACCTTGCCGTTGTACGTCAGGCAGTGGACCGTGGAGCCCGGGTATGTCTCCCAGTCCGCTTCGCGGGCAAACAGATGGATCTCTTTTTTATTCGCCTGGGCTCGCTGCTGTTCCTTCACCTGGTTTTGCAAGCCCTGAAGTTGATCGAGCGCGTCGTTGATGGTCGACTTCACATCGCCCATCTCATTTTTCATGTCCTGGAGTTCCATCTTCTCCTTCATCTGCTCTTCGCCGAGATCCCCGTCGAAGTCCATGTCGGCAAAGGCCGGCGCGCATGTTAGAGACAGCCATCCGAAAGCAAAAACCATCATGGCCTGTAGCGCTGCAAGCTTAAGTACTTTTGTCGGGGAATGCATTCTTGACCCCGGAAAACTCATTCTTAACGCCGTCAACTTCATTCTTGAATCCTCAATTGCCTTTTGATAATTGCTCGGTGCTTCTTGCTGTATGAAATACGGTGAGCTTTGCATACGATGTTGGATGTAATCTTTGACCGAAGCCCGACCCGCTCCCTATGAGCTTATGTACATCTTCAATTTCGCATTCTATCGATTGCGCCGTTTATTTGCTCATTTTTACGACGGCCACCGAACAGCGCGCGTGCGCCACTACACGATTGGCAACGCTGCCTGTGAAGACGTGTTCCAGCGCTCCGTGTCCTTGAGCGCCGGTGACGATCAGTTCCGCGTTTTGCAGTTCTGCCAGTTTGATCAACTCCGTCGCCGGGTCTCCCCTTTTTAGAACCGGCTCTACTTTTGATACGCCGAGGTCGGTCAGCGCTTTGAGAGCGTCGGCTATGATCGTCTCGCCTTGCATCTCGAGGTTCTTCTGCAAGCCGACTAGCACTCCTGCTGGTGTCAACATGTTTACGATAGGCGGCGTTGCCACCACGTTGACTACCCAGGCCGAGATTGGCTTTTTATCTAGGTGAAACAACTCCACAGCCCGCTTCATCGCGTACGTCGATTGCGGTGTGCCATCGACACCGAAGACAACGCGGTCGAGTTCATTGTGGTTGGGGTTGTCACGCAAAACTACTGTCGTTCCCGGTGCGAGGCTGACGACATTTGCTGAAGTGGAGCCCAACAAAAACTTATCGATGTTCGAGTGGTGCCCTGGTGCCACCACTGTCGCGTCGACCTTTCGGCTTTTGGCGAAGTCGGCGATAACGAGTTCTGGTGCGCCAGATGCAATCTCAACGGAGACGCGCGAGCCGCGGGCGATTATCTGTTCCTTTAAAGGATCCAGAATCTCATGGGCTCTTTTTTCGATTATATGAGTCCAGTCCTCTGGGAAGTCGGCAGAGGCTGCCATGACGTTCTCATAAGCGGGCAGGATCTCCTTGACAAACAGAAGGGTAACTTCGCTGCTCTCCAGCGGCAGAAGCCAATCTAGATGGTCGACTAGATCGTCGTGCGGGTGTGTGACATCGACGGGAATGAGAACTTTCATTGACTTGTAACCTTTATAGTTTTGAATGCCTATAATTTCTTTGCGATATTTTATCGCCAATCAGAAGGACGAAGGGACAATATGTCGATTGAAGACGAAGCTCTGCTGGAGTCGATTGATAAATTCATTTCGGAGTGGCAATTTGCGCGCGGGCTTTCGCTCGACCTGCTTGCAACATTGAGCCCGCAGCAGTTGGAAGCCTCGCCGATTGTGGGTGCCGGCGCATTTTGGAAGCAGTTTCGCCACGTCGGACGCGTCCAGGAAGATTACATAAGCGCGATTCGCACGGGAACCGTGCGCTTCACGACGGATGGCAAAGGGTTTGCCGGCAAGAAGAGCGCTTCGGCGCTCAAGGCTTATATGAAAGCTTGCGACGAAGCGTTGCTAAGCGAAATCAGGAAAATGTTCTCAAGCAAATCAGAAGCGCCGGTTATCAATTGGTTCGGCGAGCACGTGCGCATCAACGAGCACCTCTGGCGGCTGTACGCGCATGAGACTTTTCATCATGGACAGTGGGTTCTCTACATGCGTGCCCTCGATGGTGAATTTCCTTCGAGCTGGTCGGCTTGGGGTGTGTAAAAAGCTCTTCTGTGATTTTGAGAGTGCAGGTCACGATTTCGTGACGTGCACTCTGAGATTTCTAAATGGCGATTTGATGCACCTAAAGTGCGATCAGCTCTCCGTCAAGAGGCGGTTAAATCCGAGTGATTGCAAGTGCGGCGGCGCCCTGCCATTCTGCTAAAATAAGCGGTCGCTGCAGTAATACTGGGTGTTCAAGCCCGTATAGATTGTCGTCAGACAATCGCGCGGCATTGTCAGGAGATTGGTTGTGATCGAGCGATATACGAGACCGGAAATGGGAGCGCTCTGGAAAGACGAAGCTCGTTTCCAGACATGGTTGGACGTCGAAATTGCCGCTGTGGAAGCGCATGTTCAGATGGGACTGGTTCCGGCTGAGGCGCTTGCTGAGATAAAGGCGAAAGCGAAGTTCGACGTTGAGCGAATCAAGGTGATCGAGGCTGAAGTCAAACACGACGTCATCGCGTTCCTGACCAGCGTCAACGAGAGTGTCGGTGATTCGGGACGATATATCCATCGCGGTATGACCAGTTCTGACGTGATAGACACGGCACTGGCTCTGACTTTGAAGAAGTGTAGCAAAATTCTTTTGAAGGAACTGAACGCCTTGCATCAGGCAGTGCTTGGTCAGGCGAGGAAGCATAAGCACACCATTACGATCGGCCGTTCTCACGGCATTCACGCGGAACCGACAACCTTCGGATTCAAGCTTGCCGTGTGGCTCGAGGAGATTCGTCGTCACATCTTGCGTCTTGAAGATGCAACTGAAATGATTTCTGTCGGCAAGCTCAGCGGCGCTGTTGGCACCTTCTCGAACATCTCACCTGAAATCGAGGTGAAGACCTGTGAGATTCTCGGTCTGACACCGGCGCCGGTCTCGACGCAGATTATTCAGCGAGACAGGCATGCTCAGTATGTTTGGACGCTTGCTGTCATAGGAAGTTCTCTTGATAAATTCGCAACTGAGATCAGACATCTTCAGAAGACTGATATTCTCGAGGCGGAAGAACCTTTCACCGTCGGGCAAAAGGGCAGCTCCGCGATGCCTCACAAACGGAATCCGGTCGGTTCTGAAAATATTTCCGGATTGGCACGCATTCTCCGAGCCAACTCTTTAGCCGCGCTCGAGAACATTCCTCTGTGGCACGAGAGGGACATCAGTCACAGTTCCGTAGAGCGTGTCATTCTGCCGGATTCGACGATTCTTGCCGACTACATGATTCACAGATTCACTGGTATCATAGACGATATCGTCGTTTATCCCGAGAACATGCGCCGAAACATGGATGTATTCGGTGGAGTCGTATTTTCGCAAGCGGTGCTTCTCGCGCTCGTCGACAAAGGATTGAGCAGAGAGGACGCGTACAAGATTGTCCAATCCAATGCGATGGAAGCGTGGAACAAGGATGGCTCCAGCTTCAAGGAAAATCTACTCGGCGATGAGCGAGTTCTCGCCAAGCTCACGAAGGAAGAGATCGTCAATTGTCTTGACCCCGAGAAATATTTGAAAAACATCGACCAGGTCTTCGAGCGAGTCGGAATTTAGAAGACGAATGGCAGGAAATTTAGAAGATCTGAGACGTAGGAACGGATTGCAAGGTAACCAGATATTCGTCCGGAGCCAGAAAAACAGTGGTAGCGGGAGTGGTGCACAGATGCCGATTGACGTAGACAAAAAAGTAGCTGGGCTGCTGATTCCCGTGTTCGCTTTGAGAAGAACCGGTGACCTCGGCATCGGTGACACGATCTCGTTTAAGGACGCCATCGCGTTCTGCGCTCGAAATGATTTCGCCATTCTGCAGACGCTACCCATTAATGAGACCAGTGGTGACAACAGCCCTTACAACGCCATCAGTGCCATGGCTCTGGAACCTGCGCTGCTCGCGATGACACCGGAGCTGGTGCCCGGGCTAACGAAGGGGATGATCGATTCTCTCATCTCTTCGGATGCCGCCAGCAGTCTTGAAACGGACAGTATTGATTACGACAGAGTCAAAGATATCAAAGTTGCCCTTCTCAAAGAGGCTTTCCACGCCTTTGAAGGCGAAGCCGACAAGCATCGTGAACTGCACGACGAGTTTTCTGAATTCGTCGTCGCCAATGCCGCGTGGGTGACACCGTATTCGGTGTTTCGTACTCTAGTCGACGAGCACGGTGGAGATCCGCGCTGGACGATCTGGCAACCTGAGTTGCGCCAATTCGAGTCAGCAGTGAGTTGGATCGAGAAGAGCGCCGACCGAGATCGGCTCAAAGACTCGAATACATTCTGGTCTTACGTGCAGTGGGTCGCGCACAAACAGTGGGTGGATGTAAAACAATTTGCCGATCAGCAGGGTGTTCGCGTGATGGGTGACGTTCCATTCGGCATCAGCCGTTATAGCTCAGATGTCTGGCAGAGGCAAGATCTATTCGATCTGGAATGGTCCGGAGGAGCGCCTCCTGAGCCGTTCTTTCACAGTGATTCATTTACTGCAAAATGGGGACAAAACTGGGGAATTCCTCTTTATAAATGGGAAGAGCACAAGAAAGAAAACTACCAGTGGTGGCGCTTGCGCATCAAACATTTGCTTCAGCACTTCCATGATTTTCGCATCGATCATGTTCTGGGATTTTTCAGAGTTTACGCATTTCCGTGGATTCCGGAGCGCAACGATGAATTTCTAGAACTCACGGAAGAGGAAGCCGAAGAGCTCACTGATGGCTTGCTGCCTGGCTTCCGTCCGCGTCCGGATGAGCCGGAGGAGTTCGCCGAAGAAAATTGTCAGGAAGGCATTGAAATTCTTTCTGTTCTCAGTGATACCGCCGGCGATTGCAATATCGTCGCCGAGGATCTTGGTGTCATCGTTCCTGAGTACTTAAGACCGGCTCTTCATGACGATCTCAAGATGGCCGGCTTTGCAATTCCAATCTTCGAGCGTGTCGAAGAGACCAGAGAGTACAAATCTCCCGAAGAGCTGCATCCACTTTCGCTCGCCACATACGCCACGCATGATCATCAGCCGATCGCCGCATTCTACGCGGAGCTCTCCGATCGCTGGCACTCGCCGGATGGGCATGAGGGCTGGCTCGAAGTTCAGCGATTGATGCGCTTTCTAGGACTGGATGAGGAAAATCCGCCGGTCGACTATAACGACACTCTCTATGAAGCTTTTGCCGAAACACTTATGAACACGCCATGTTGGGCGGCGCTCTATATGGTGACCGACCTTTTGGGCACTTCGCAGCGCTTCAATCAACCTGGTATCAGCGGCGCCGGTTGCTGGACCGAACGACTTGGCAAGACTCTTTCCGAGTACGAGGCAGACCCGATATTCGGACCTCGCATTCGCCTTTTCAAGAAAATTATTGGCACCACCAAACGGGCGCCAACAGCCCGTGTAGTCAGTAGCAAGGGGCCGGGAGCCTGAAGTGTTCTTGTACTTTTGCTATAGTTCTAGATGAATCAACGAGGTATCCAAGTGCTTCCAGCATTCCTGATTCGAGCAGGCATTGACTACGTAAGGCATAGTGAAGGGTTCAAAGACTCTAACCCGTATTCTCGTTGTGAAGAGATAATCGTTGTCTGCCGCAAGCTCTGGCAGGAGAAGATCGGTCGAGTCGACCAATCGCTCCTGGAAGTTGCTGTTGTCACCTCTTACTGGGAAGAGTTTTTCCATGCTGAAGACCCGCTTCCTGACGAGCGCGAGTGGCGTGAGGGTCTGGCTAAACGTTCCAGTAACTACGACTCGTTTGAAGAGTGGCAGGAGTGGTTCAAGAAAAGCTACGCGCAGGTCTATCAGGACAACAATATCTGGACGAGCGTTCTGATGACCTCCTGGGCGCACACGCACCAGTACCAGTTGATGTACAACGACGAGGAGTGGGACTTCAGGCTCTCCAAGTCATACCTGCCCACATCGCATATGTGGCGTCTAGAGCCGCATATCGTCACGGTTTCTCAGGTTCTCAAAGACTGCTGGCGCGAAGAGATGCGGCATTACGCCGATGCTGGTTTCAATATCGAAGACGCAGGGCTGCACTATCTGGGACGCATTGAATGTCTGGGCTTTGACATGCAAAGACAGCTGATTAACTGGCCTGTAAGAGCCAATCGCGAACCCGAACTGCTTGATGTCGGCGAGATGGTAGCAGACATTGTGTTGCCGGTCGGTGACAGCTGGTACCGACATCCGGACAACGTCATATTTGCTCTTGAGCATCTCGACGTCACCGCTTTGATAAATCGTGCCAAATACGTTTTCGGCAGCAAGCGCCGTGTTCTAGAGCTGATAACCGATTCGGGACCTCAGGGGGCGCGTTTGCAAGCGCAAGCCGAGGGCTGGATGGTTGCCGAAGAGCTCGAACAAGACGACGATCTGCCTTCGCTGCCAACGTCTCAATCCAGTGTGCCCGCCTAGATCTGTGTCCGCCGCAAGACGTCAAAATGCAAACGGTTTTGATCAGGCTATGGCTTCAGCTCGCGCTTCATCGTCGCCCATGGGCGTGGATACTTCGCTTTGGTAGGTTCAACTTTTTCGATAGCCACCACACAGCGGTCGGTGTCAGGTTCTTTCAATTCCGGAAAATGTACCACGGGCTTCCCGCCGCCCAGGCTGCGGATCAAATCGTTTGCCTGGTCGATCTCGGTCTTTGCCTGAGCGCTGGTTTTCTGGCAGAACACCCGACCTCCCTTTTTCAGACAAGGCAAGGAAAGCTCGGCAATTAGCGACAGATGACCGAAAGCGCGATTGGTGGAAAAATCGAATGACCCGCGATAGCGCTTGTCATGCGCCAACTCCTCCATTCGATCGTTTACAACCGTGACGCGATCGCCCAGAGAGAGCGCCTCGACTAGTTCTTGAAGGAACGCTGTTTTCTTGCCGACTGAGTCGACAAGAACGAAATTAATCTGTGGAAAAGCAATCGCCAATGCCATTCCAGGAAATCCTGCTCCCGAGCCGATATCAAGCGCCCGCAGCTGCAGCTTTTTATCAGTCGTATTCCTTTGGTCTATCAGAGGCTGAATATACTCTACAAGCGATAGTGAATCGAGAATGTGTTTCAGCACTACTACGTCTGGGCTTGCATCAGCTACGAGATTGACGTTCTGGTTGTGGGAATAAAGCGATGAGCAGTAGACGGAAAACTGCTTTTGCATCTCGTCCGTAAGCAAAAACGACACCCTGGTCGGCTTAGGAAATGACGAACTTGCGAGCGTGTGCAGTGCTGCTGCTATAACCTCTGAGTCGTTCAAAATGCCCTGTTTCCTCTATTCTGCGCGCTCGTTTATCTTACTTTGGTTATTTTCGTGACAAAGGTGTTAATGATCAACTAAATATGTCTATAAAGTTTGTGGTATTCCGGTAACTCAGTTTCGTTGGCTGCCGTAAGGCTAGCAGAGTAAATAGAGTCGCTGAACTCGAAAGAGCGAAGTATAGATAATAGAGCGTTACCAAGAGCGTCAATGAGTCCACGTGCATTCCAAACCATCCTCGTTGCTCCAATGGGCATCAAGGACAGGCTCGAACTTGAAAGCAGAGTTTTGGCTGCTGCTCTCAAGCAGAGTTTCGAGCGCGGTGACACGGCTGGCGTCTCTTTAGCCCACCGGCAGATATTTTTGCTACTGCGGGCCGCTCAAGAAGTCAAGGATGATTCTGCAAGCTCAGGTGCTGCACCGGTGCTCTCGGTTGGACGCTCTGCCGCAGACCGCACCAATGCACGGTTGCCTGCTAAAGGAATCAAAGTAAAGACCCGCAAAGGCAAAAAGCGGGTGATGCCCGATATCGTCTGGACCGAGGACGAAGAGGGCGATGGCGATGAAGACGATGATGACCATGGCGACAATGGTGTTGGTGAGGAACATGACACCTCGTCCGAAGGGCCGACACGAGAGGTTGCCGATGCATCACCTGTTGCCGATTCGGGTGTGTTTGACGCGAGTGCCCCAGAACCTGCCAGCAACAACGCCTCCGGTCCCTCGATCAAACCAGTTCCGGCTTCGTACGTGAAACAGTCCAAGTCTGGGGCGCTCAAGCCGCTCACAGAGGCACTTTCATCCATTGGTGCCGACGAGCAGCGCGCGACGCAAGGTGAATCCTCTCAGGCACAACCGGTTGATCAAGCCGGTTATGACGTTTCGCAAGCGGGAAACAAAAGTAACGGACTCGACCAGTTTGATGCTCAATCGCCTTCGAATGCCGATGCTCTGACTGATGATGCTGCCCATATTGAAACACTGCCGCCTATACCTCGTTCTCACGCTCAGCGCGAGCTTGAAGGCGATGACGAAGAAATGAAGGCTACAGAGTTGCTTGAAAGTCTAAAAGCAACTGGAGATCGCATCAAGCAAATCTCAGCCGATGAGTCGCTGGAAGCTGATGAACGACCGGAGTTTGACGCCTACGACATTCTGCACGTAGAACAGATAGCAACTTTCGAAGAGATCCACAGAAATTTCCTCTATCTAGTTCGCAAGCTGATGTTTGCGTTGAAGAAAGTGAAACGCAAACAGAGAAGGCTTCTGTTAGCGGACCTTCAGGACCTCTGGATCGCGCATGATATCTTGAGTGATCCGGTGACGCGTACGGACTATGATTTCAGAATCCTCGGTCTGCGCGGCGCACCCGACGTGATAATTCACACAGCGCCTGAAGATCGAGAGCAATCTCAGTCGAGCACACGCACTCCGTTGCGAATCGGAGAGCTCATGCA
>AGTN01660298.1_pt1 | contig 10490 bp, 8 predicted proteins | sample 314218 | NCBI WGS metagenome assembly AGTN01 (sample SAMN02954264, study PRJNA73603) | bioreactor metagenome | biome: terrestrial; feature: non-aerated bioreactor; material: poplar woody material; isolation source: poplar biomass | place: USA | collected 2006-12 | reverse complement strand
GGCGGGGTCAGGTTTTCGCAAAAAGCCGCGATCCCGAATTTTTGAAACGCTTTTATCCCCTCTTCGACGGCCTCGTCCGCCCGTCTATCGGTTATCCCGAGCTTTTTATATTCGATTTTCATCGCGTCGGCCTTACTTTCGTACATCGAGTGGTATTTCATGATCTCTATTTCCGACTTGCCCGCCGATGCGAGCGCCGAGGCGACGTAGGCTATATTTTCTTCGGAATCGTTGAGGCCGGGGACTAAAATCATCCTGAACGCTATATTCGCGCCCGCCTCGACAAGTTTTTTCAGGTTTTCATAGACGAGCGCGCCGTCCGAGCCGGTCAGCTCCTTATGCTTTTCTCCCGACGCGCCTTTCAGGTCGACATAGAAAAGGTCTATGAAAGGGAGCGCTTTTTCGATATTTTCCCACGGGGCGTTGAGCGCCGTCTCCGCCGCAACATTGATATTTTCCTTTTTAAGCTCTTTCAAAAGTGAGATAAGCGCCTCGGCCGGCTGTAAAAAAGGCTCCCCGCCCGAGAGAGTTACGCCGCCTCCGCTCGAAAAATAATAATTCTTATCCTTATTGATTATCCTGACGAGGTCGTCTACCGAATAATCGGCGGCCCGCTCCGATTCGAACGGGAGCCCTTCCGGATTCTGACACCACGGGCACCTCAGGCCGCAGCCTTGAAAAAAGAGCGTCGTTCTGATACCCGGCCCGTCGTGGACGGACGTTCTCTGAATTTTGATCAGTTTTAAAATTGACGGTTTTTTCGCGGTTTTCCTGACGGCCGCCGCGGTTTTGACTTCCGGCATATGGCACCCCTTCAATAAAATATATGCGAGAAAACAAATCGAGTAAATTATCCATATTTTAATTCCGCTTATCAAATTTGTCAATAGTGGAAACTATTTATGGGATAGGGCATAGAAATCAGAGTTGCATATCTTGCAACCGAGTTTTTTATTCGATATTGACTATCCCTATTATCGATAATAGAATTATACTGTAATATTCCAAATTCCTTATGCTTATGCTATATGCCTTAAATCGGAGATTTTTTCTATGAAATTGACCGGCGGAGAAATAATAGTTAAAGAGTTAGCGAGGCGCGGGACGCCTTATATTATAGGAATTCCCGGGCACGGCGTGCTCGGCTTGTTCGACGCGATAAGAAAAGAAGAGGCGGCGGGAAATATCAAATACCTTCAGGTCAAGCACGAACAGGCCGCGACCGCGATCGCGGACGGGTATTACCGGGTTTCGGGCCGGCCTCTCGCCGTCTTCTCCTCGATAGGCCCGGGCACCTTGAATACCGCGATAGGTTTGGCGACGGCCTACGTCGACTCGACGGCTTTTATAGAATTTTGCGGCGACGTTCATACCAATATGAAGGGCGTGGGCGTGTTGCAGGAAATCGATAGGTATAGAGACGGCAATATTATCGAAAGCCTTTCCCCTCTCGCAAAACGGAGCTGGCGGGCCGAGTCGGTAAGGCAGCTCCCGCGCATTATGAAAAGGGCCTTCGGGCTGTCGCTCGGGGGAAGGCCGGGGCCGGCGGTGATCGCCCTGCCTATGGACGTTCAGTCGGCCGCTATCGAAGTCGCCGAGGCGGAGGAAAAAGACGACAAGGTCGCCCTTCCCTCGGCCGACTCGGAAAGCATAGAGAGAGCTATCAAATTGATGAAAACCGCCAAGAGGCCGGTCATTCTCGCGGGCGGCGGGGCGCTGAGAGCAAAGTGCGCGCCGGATATCGAGGCCCTCGCCGAAAAATGGGGCGCGGCGATAGCGACCACTTTGGCGGGAAAGGGAGCCGTAAGGGAAAATCATCCTCAATACGCCTTTCACACCGGTTCAAAAGGCACGCCGATAGGGATCAAAATCTGCCGCGAAGCCGACGTGATCCTCGCGATAGGCGCGCGGTTCGCCGACGAGACGGCCTGCTCGTACAGAAAGGGCGCGAGCTTCGATTTTCCCGACACAAAGTTAATTCATATCGATATCGACGCGGGCGAGATAAACAAAAATTACCGCGCGGACGTAGGGATCGTCGCCGATCTGAAGGACGCTCTGAAAAAACTGAACGAGAGCTTCGGCGGCTTCGAGATAAACGGCGCTTATTTATCCGAAATCGCGAGGCTTCGCGGGGAATGGAAAAATTATTTAATAAAAATCCGCTCCGCGGGCGCGGAAAAGCCGACTATTTCTCAGCTCGTCGGCATTCTGAACGAGACTCTTCCCCAAAATACTATAATTTCCACGTCCTCCGGCAATACGCAGGCTCAGCTCTTTCAGGAGTACGAGTATCCCGAGCCCTATTGCAACCTGACGACCGGAGGCTTCTCCACAATGGGCTGGGCCGTGCCCGCCGCTATCGGGGCTAAGCTCGCTCTTCCGGAGAGGCCGGTGGTCGCGCTTCTCGGCGACGGCGACTTCATGATGATAATGCAGGAACTCTCGACGATAGCCCAGTACGATATCCCCGTCGTGATAATTATGGCGGACAATATGGGCTGGATGGCGATCAAGGATCTCCAGGCCGACGCGCTCGGAAAAGACTTCACCTTCGGCAACGACTTTATGAAGGGCGACAAGGTCTACGCGCCCGACTTCAAAAAGATTGCGGAGGGTTTCGGGATCAAAGCGTACAAGCCCGAAAGCCTCGGGGAGATTCGCAAGGCCGTTTCGGACGCGGTGGCTTTAAACCGCCCCGCGTTCGTCTCGGTCGACGTATCGCGCGAATACCCCCATACCGGCGGAAAGGCTTTCGGCTGGTGGGACGTGCCCGTTCCCGAATACATCGAAGACAAAAGGAAGGGCTTTGAAAAAGCCTCCGCGGGAGAGACCGTATGACCGAAATATTGAAATATTTTGCCGGAGGCGAATTCAAATCCTCGGCGACGACAGAATTCTATAAAGTTTTCGATCCCTCGACCGGCGGGCATATCGCGAATTGCCCGAGGCTGACTCTATCCGAAGTCAAGGGAGTGATAGAGGCCGCGGCAGAAGCCTACGACGGCTGGTCGAGGACGCCCGTGATGAAGAGGGCGCAGATCCTCTTCAAAGTGCGCGGACTGATAGAAAAAAACCTCGACGAGCTGACTATGCTGGTAGCAAAAGAACACGGCAAGGTTTGGGAAGAGGCCAAAGGGGACGTTCTGAAGGCTAAAGAGGCGACCGAGCTGGCGATCGCCGCCCCGGCGCTTCTTCAAGGCGACTCGCTTTTCGACGCTTCGACCGGCTACGACACCGTTTCCTATCGGGAGCCGCTCGGCGTCTTCGCCGGCATTTCCCCTTTCAACTTTCCCGCGATGATCCCGATGGGCTGGATGGCTCCCCTGTGCGTCGCTTCGGGCAACACGATGGTTCTGAAGGTCGCGGGGGCCACGCCGCTGACCTCGCTCAGGTTTGCCGAGCTGTACAGAGAGGCCGGCCTTCCGGCCGGAGTCTTGAACGTCTTCTCCTGCGGAAGGGACGAGGTGCAGGAATTGTTGACTAATCCTCTCATAAAAGGTATTTCCTTCGTGGGCTCGACGAAAGTCGGGGAGTATATCTATTCGACGGGAACGGCCCGCGGGAAGAGAGTGCAGGCTCTATGCGAGGCCAAAAATCACGCTCTCGTCCTGGAAGACGTGTCTGTCGCGAGAACGGCCGCGGGAATAATAAACGCCGCCTTCGGCTGCGCGGGAGAGAGATGTATGGCGCTCCCGGTCGTAGCCGTTCAGGAGAGCATAGCGGATAAGCTTGTGGCCAAACTGAAAGGACTCGCCTCCGAGTTAGTCGTCGGCCCCGCCTACGACAAAAAAAGCGGTTTAGGTCCCGTTTACTCGGCGGAGCACAGGGCGGACGTGATAAAGAAGATCGAGCTCGGGATAAAAGAGGGCGCGGAGCTCGTTCTCGACGGAAGAAATTTAACCGTCAAAGGCTTTGAAAACGGCTTCTATCTCGGCCCGACCATTCTCGACCGCGTCACGGAGGAGATGACGGTAGGCACTTACGAGATCTTCGGCCCAGTCCTATGCGTCAAGAGGGTCAAGGATTTCAAAGAGGGCCTCGCCCTTATGAATAGAAATCCTTTCGCCAACGGCTCCGTCATTTACACTCGGAGCGGCTACTATGCGAGGGAATTTGCCCGCCATACCGACGCGGGAATGGTCGGGATCAACGTCGGCATACCCGTGCCGGTAGGCTATTTCCCCTTCGCGGGGCACAAGAGAAGCTTCTTCGGCGACCTCCACACTCTGGGGAAGGACGCTTTCCGTTTTTACACCGAAACTAAAGTCGTCACTTCCCACTGGTTCGACGAGGAAGAGGAAAAGAGAACGAAAGTCAATACGTGGGACGGGACGATTTAGCTTCCGGCTTCCATAATTCCCGACCTCCGACCTCTTAAGAACAATTAGATATCGAGGAATAATAATGGAAAAAATGAGATTCGTTCTTGTCGGCTGCGGCCGCATCGCCACCCTTCACGTAGCCGGCTACAAGGACAGGGAGGACGCCGAGCTGTACGGCGTCTACGACAAGAATAAGGCGGCGGCCGAGAAATTCGCAAAAGAGCACGCGATACCGAAGGTTTACGAGAGCTACGAGGAAGTCCTCTCCGACCCTACGGTGACGGCCGTGGAGATCCTCGTGCCGCATCACCTTCACGCCGAGCTCGCGATCAAGGCGGCCGAGGCCGGAAAGCACGTCTCGGTTCAAAAGCCTATGGCCCTCAATCTGGAAGAGTGCGACAGGATGATAGCCGCGGCGAAAAAGAGCGGAGTCAAACTCAAGGTCTTTGAAAATTTCGTCTTCTATCCGCCCTATCTTCTTATGAAAGATCTGATAAGGAAAGGGGAGATAGGCGACGTAGTCGGGGTAAGATATAAGATGAACAACGGCGGGCTCCTCTCGAATAACGCTCCCGCATGCAAGGCCCGTGCGAAATCCCTCGGCGTCGATCCCGAGACCTGCGGCCTCGATTTGACCGGCTGGAAGGTCGACACGCTCTCGTGGACGTGGAGATTGAACGACACTCTCTCCGGCGGCGGTCCCGTCGTATTCGACGACGGCTATCACAAATTTTCGCTCTTCGTCGACGTCCTCGGCGAGGCGGAAAAGGTATTCGCGTGGATAGACGAGACGAAGGTTCTGGCCGGCCTCACTCAGGACGCGCCCGCCGTCGTAGTCTGGAAATATAAGGATAAAAAAGTCTACGGCGTTTGGGATATAACCTCGTCGGAAGGGCTCTATATAAAGGGCAAATATTACAACTGCGACGAAAGAATGGAGATCACCGGTTCGAGGGGCGTACTATGGCTGACTCGCTGCACGGCCTCTATGCTCGAGGACGTGGCGCCGCTCATAATGTATAAGGACGGCAAAATCACCGAATACCGCGACATACCTTCCGATTGGCAGGACGCCTTTATCAACTCGACTCGCGACTTCATCGACGCGATAAAGAACGACAGGGAGCCCGTCCTCTCGGGGGAGCGGGGCCGCGAAGTCTTGAAGTTCGCCCTCGCCGCCCTCGACTCCTCGGCCGGGAAGAGGGAGATCTATTTGGATTCATACGAAGATAAGCCTTTGCCGAAGAAGAAGAGTTTTATTAGCTTGTTGCTCGGTATAGGGAAGGGCAAAGGGCAAAGGGCAAAGATCAAAGTGCAAAGGCAGGGATCAAAATGAAAATTGCAGTTTTAAGCGAAATTTCAGCGCGCGACAAAAATCCGTTTATCCTCTCCGCCCTCGAAAAGACGGGGCACGAGATAATCAACGCCGGGATGACGGAGAGCGGGCCGGGGGAACTGACGTATATCCACACCGGACTTATGGCCGGGATAATTCTCAATCTGGGATGCGCCGACTTCGTAGTGGGGGGATGCGGCACGGGCGAGGGATTTCTTCTCTCGGCGATGCAGTACCCGAACGTCTTCTGCGGCCACGTTATCGATCCCCTCGAAGCCCGCCTCTTCGGGATGATAAACGGCGGAAACTGCGCCTCTCTCGCGTTGAATAAGGGCTTCGGCTGGGCCGGCGATATCTATCTCGACTTTATTATCGAAAAATTGTTTTCCTCGGAGTTCGGCGCGGGATACCCCGAGCACAGGAAGGAGAGCCAGAGGATAAGCCGCGAGACCCTCAAAAATATTTCCACAGCCTCTCATAAGCCTTTGGAAGAAATACTTCGGAACATCGATTCGAAGATAACGGAGACGGTATTTTCACACAAGCCGTTTATTAAATTAATTTCCGGCGAATGCAAAAACGCCGGGCTCAAAAAATTTATTTCGGAAAGGTTTTTGAATGGGTAAGGCGCTTGAGACGGGGCTCTCCGTCCTCGAATTCATCTCTTCCAAACGCTCCTGCACGGCTACCGAGGCGGCGGAGGCTTTAGGAATAAATAAAAGCACGGCCTCCCGCGTCATCAACACCTTTATCAAGCGCGATATGGTCGAGAAAAACAAGTCGACCGGAATGTACAGCGTCGGCCCCGCCATACTCAGGATGTCCAACCGCTATTTCAAGGCCCGGGGCGCGCTCGGGAAAATAAAGGCGGCTATGGAGTTTTTGATGAAGCGGTTCGGGGAATCGTTGCATCTCTGCGCCCTCGCAAACGACGACGCCGTCGTCATCGAGCAATCCGTCTCCGACTCACGGCTGATCGTCAACGCCAAAATCGGAAACCGCGAGCCCCTTCACGCCTCGGCCGTGGGAAAATGCCTGCTCGCCTTCGCCGCGGAAGAGGACAGGAATTCCATGCTTTCGCACATCGCCTACGCGCGCTATACCGATAACACTATAACCGACGAAAAAACTCTTCTCGGAGAGCTTGAGAAAATAAGGGGGCGCGGCTACTCGGAGGATCTCTCGGAGCTGACGCCGGAGATAAGGTGCGTCGCCGTCCCCGTCTTCGACTCCCGCGGGAAGTGCGTCTATTCTCTCGGCGTTTCGGGGGCGAGAAGCGGAATGACGGAGGAAAAAGTTAAATTCATAGTGGAAACAATGACGGAGACGTTAAAAGAATTGAAAATTGAGAATTGAAAATTATGGATAATTTTAAACGGGGGTAATATATGAAATCTCGTACAAAATCCATTCTCTCCTACGCTTCCGGCGACGTCTACGGCGGCGGCTCTTTCCTCATCTTTTCAATGCTCTATATGAATTTTCTCGTCCTCGTCGAGGGGCTTCCCGTCGTCTGGGCGACCGTCGTCATCCTGATAGGAAAGATCTGGGACGCGGTGACCGACCCGATAATGGGGCGCATCTCGGATAAGACCCGGACGAAGTTCGGCAGGCGGCGGATTTACTTCCTCGCCGGAATTATTCCAGTCTTTTTGTCGTTCGTAATGCTCTTTTACTCTTTCGGAATACAGAACGTCGCGTCGAAAATCGCCTATAACGCCTTCGCCTATATGTTTTTCGGCACGGCGTTCACGATAGTGATGATACCGTATAACGCCATCCTCTCCGATATTACCGACGACTATAACGAGCGGACGACGTTTACGACCGTAAGGATGTGCTTCAGCGGCGGCACGAGCCTCGTCGCCGCCGTTCTACCCGGATTGATCATAAACGGGATAGGCGGAAACAAAATCGGCCCCGCGCAGGTGAACGGCTACCTTGTTATGGCGCTCGTCTTCGGCCTGATTTTCGCGGCCGCCTGGCTCTTCACCTTCCTCGGGACTAAAGAGAAGGAAAATCTTCCCGTGCCCGAGAAAATAACGCTTCGCGACTGGTTCGGCGTATTCAAAATGAAGGCCTACGGGAATTTCCTCGGCATCTTCCTCTTCTTTCAGGTCGCCGTCGATCTGGTTCTCGCCCTTTTCATCTTCTACATAGACATAGTGATTTTGAAGTACAGGGATTATACGCTCGTAATGGGCGTGCTGCTCGTCAGCCAGCTCGTCTTTATGATCGTAAACGGGGCTATCGCCAAAAAGAAGAGCAAGGCCTTCCCGCTCTATATCGGGCTTCCCGTCTGGATAATAATATCCTTATCGTTCTTCTTCGTAGACGCTTCCACACCGACCGGAATTATCTGCCTTATGGCCGCGCTGATAGGCTACGGAGCTTCCGCGGGAAACCTTGCGACGTGGTCGATGCTCTCGGACGTCTTCGACATAGACGAAGTCGTGACCGGAAAGCGGCGCGAGGGTATTTACTCCGGCCTGACGACTTTTTTGAGAAAGACCATGTCCGGCGTCGCGATCTTCATTCTCGGCATAGGCCTCCAGGGGATAGGCTTCAATCAGGACGAATACAACGTCCTGAAGAGCTCGGCCGAAAATTTCGATCCGGCGTCCTACGCTCAGTCCTCGATAGTCAGGGGAATTAAATTGATTTTCATCATCGTCCCCGTGATCCTGCTCGCGGGAAGTCTTATTTTCGCGTTTTTCAACAAAATTAACGGAAAAAGATTTGGCGCGGTCATGAAGGCGATCAATTCTTTCAAAACCGAGGGAAACCTTTCAAATATGGAAGAAAAAGAGATTATCGACGTGGAAACCGCCACGGGGCTCGACAGAAAAGAGCTTTGGAGAAATTAGACTACTTCTACGTTTTCAAGCGCTATACAAGCCGCCGACCCCGCCTCCATATCCTCTTTCAGATTTGAAGCGAGGATCTTTACCGGGACGAGGCGGCGGTAAATCGCCCTCGAATTGACGGCGTCCGAAATCAGCGGAACGAGCGTTTCCGGTTTATAGACGATTTCCCCCTGCAATACTACCGTCTCGACGTTGAAGGCGTTTACGGCGTTTGTTATGAGCGTGGCGAGATAGCCGGCTTCTCTCTCGATAACCGCGAGCGCGAAAGGATTTTTTTCGAGCGCGAGGTCTATGATATCTTTCCACGCCTTGATTTTGGGGATAGTCTTTTGGGCGAAGGAGAGGGCGGCGGGTATGGACGCGTAGAGCTCGGCGCAGTCGGTGTTGCCGCAGGTGCATTTCAAACCGTTCCCGGCTATCGTCATATGCCCGAGCTCCATTCCGAGTCTGGCGCCGCCGTGATATAACTCGCCGTCCCGAACGAGCGCGGAGCCTATTCCCGTGCCTACGGAAACGACGAGGAAGTCTTTATATTCCCTGCCTATCCCCCTGTTTTTTTCCACCAAAGCGGCCGCGCTCGAATCGTTTTCGAGAAAAGCCGGGCGGCCGAAAGCCTCTTTGAAAAAAGTTTACTATTTGAAGATTGTGCCATTTTTTGAAATTCGCCGGATTATAAATGGTGCCCGTTTCGGACGAGAGCGGCCCCGGCGCCGTAATTCCTATCCCTTTCGGACTTATCCCGAGCCTCTCTATCATCCGCGAGAGCTCGCCTATCGTTTTCTCTATGACGGCCAAAGCGCTCTCCGATTCGGGATATTCGGAAAAATAAGAGTCTATAGCCTCGCCGCAAAAGTCGATCAGGCCTATGTGATAGCCCCCGCGGTTAATTCTCACTCCGGCGAAATATCCGAATTTTGAATTTATTCTTAGAAAAGTAGACTTCCTTCCCGCGCCCGCGCTTTCCGATTTCTCCCCGTCGAGCACGAGGCCCTCGCACATCATCTCGTCAATCAGCATACTTATCGCCGAGCGCGTCAGCCCCGTCTCCTTAGCAAGCCCCGCCCTCGAAAAATTCCCGAACCTTATCAGGTCGAGCAGGTATTTTTTGTTGGCCTTCTTCATCGCGTTCAGATCAAGTTTTTCCATAGTTTTTATTATAGCCGCCGCATCCGAAGAATACAATTAAAATATTCACTCCAAATATTTGCAAAATTCAATGCTCTTATATAATAATAACATTCACTTTATGGATTTAATACATTGAAGACCAGAGACGCTATTTTACGGATAGAGGGGAAGGAAATGAGAAAAGGGGTTCGTCAAGGGGATTGGAGCGATTTTCCCCCTTGATCTCTACACCTCCTCATCCGTTCAAAATGTTTGACAACCTTACACGTAAGCTAAAAGCTGGAAGCTGAAAGCTCTTGATTTTGCTTCTTATTAGAGATATAATTATAAATACCTATGAAGGGAAAGTCGTTGAAAAGTAAGCTTCTTATCGTCGTAGCGGCGGCCGTCGTTATTCTGTCCGCCGTTCTTTTATTCGCCTGCAATAATACTACCGTAGAGCCGATATACGTGACGATCGCTTTCGATACCGACGGCGGGTCTGATCTCGCTGATTTCGTTTACGACTTAAACGAGATAATCGACGTAGACGACCTCTTTCTTCCGACGCCCGCGAAAAGCGGATACTCTTTCGGCGGCTGGTATACCGACTTCGATCTGTCCCTCCGTTTGGAGGCCGTTCCGGTATTTAACGTTACGCTTTACGCAAAATGGGCTCCCAAACGTTATGCCCTGACTTTTCTGAGCGAGGGCGGGAGCGAAGTTCTCCCGATAACCGGAAACTTCGGCGATCCCGTCTCGAAGCCGGCCGACCCGACGAGAACCGGATATACGTTCGACGGCTGGTTTGAAAGTCTTGCGAGCGGCTCGGCTTTCGTCTTTTCGACTATCCCT
>AGTN01627375.1_pt1 | contig 10520 bp, 8 predicted proteins | sample 314218 | NCBI WGS metagenome assembly AGTN01 (sample SAMN02954264, study PRJNA73603) | bioreactor metagenome | biome: terrestrial; feature: non-aerated bioreactor; material: poplar woody material; isolation source: poplar biomass | place: USA | collected 2006-12 | reverse complement strand
CCTCCGGCGCCGCCACCGCCGAAACTGCCCCCACCGCCACCGCCGAAGCCGCCTCCTCCAAAACCTCTACCGCCGAGGCCGCCACCCCAGCTGCCGCCACTTCGCCTGCCTCCCGTCATCGGAGGAAAAAATATAGGCGGTCCGCTGCTTCTGTGGTGTCCGTCGCCGTCGATATGCTGATCTCCGCCGCCGAAAATGGCAGAAAGCACTATAATGATGCCGATGATAATAATGATAATAACAAAGAACGGGAGCCCTCCTTCACTTTCAGCGTCGGCGGCAAATTCTCCGGAAAGGCGGGCAATCATGGCATCGATAGCAGCGTTCACCCCGCCAAAATAATCTTCTTCCACAAAATAGGGAATCATCTCATTGCGTACAATACGGCCGGCATAGGCGTCGTTAATGCGTGCTTCAAGCCCGTAACCGGTAGCAATAAAAGCCTGCCCGCGGCTGTTGCCGATTTTAGGTTTGATGAGGATAAGGGCACCGTTATCTTTACTTTTTTGTCCGATTCCCCATTGCTCACCGAGGCGAAAAGCATAATCGGATGCCGGGTATCCACCCAAATCGTTGATGGTGACTACATATATTTGCGTGGATGTGGAGTCGTTGTAAGCGAGCAGCTTTTGCTCCAGAGCCTGTTTTTCCACTGATGAAAAGACATTTGCAAAATCGTTTACCAGCCGGAAAGGAACCATCGGTTCGGGAATATCCTGTGCCGATAGTCCGAAGGAAAAATATAGGAATAGGGCGGTAAGGAGATGCCTACTCTTCCAGAATAACTTCATTGTCCAGTTCATTTACATCGTTTTCCGATACAGGATAGCGGGCTTTGATCAGTTCCCCCACTTTTCCCACACCCTTGCAAATACCTTCCGCTATCAATCCTTTTTTAAAATAAGAGATCATCTCTTCCAGCGCATCATCCCAAAAGTCCGGCCGTTCCAACGCGTGATGAATCCCCTCATCACCGAAAATGGCTGCTTTGTGATCGGCAGGAGAGACGTAAATGAGAACGCCGTTCCGGAGTTGAGTCGCTTCCATCTTCATAAGGCGAAATTTTTGAAACGCTGCCTGCAGCGGATCGTCTTTACACCGTTTCGCTACGCACACGCGTATCTCTCCTGAAGTGTGGCCTTCGGCATACCGGATGGATTCCGATATTGTATGCAGTTCTTCTTTGTTCAACATAATTCCATTGCTTTCACGTGCGTTGTAAAATCTTTTCCTGACCGGTTGGAATGTGGGTTCATACTCCATCAAACTACGCGGTACATCTTTTTAAATTCGCACATATACCTTCCCTGTCAAACAGCACACTATATCGTTTTTTAAAACTGTACCTGCGGAGCGGTTTGTGCTTCGGGGTTCGCTTCAAAATATGCCTTTGGTTCAAAATTAAACCATTTGGCATAAATTACCTGCGGGAATTTGCGGATATACGCGTTGTAATCCTGCGCTATTTGATTGAATTTGTTACGCTCCACGGAAATTCTGTTTTCCGTTCCGGCCAGTTCATCCTGCAATGCCAGAAAGTTCTGATTCGCTTTCAACTCGGGGTAATTCTCCTGTATCAACAACAGCCTTCCCAACGCCTGGCTCAATTGGTTCTGGGCCTGCTGATACTCCTGAAGGCTTTCCTGAGTGAGGTTTTCGGGGCTGATGGTCGTTTGCGTAGCCCTTGCCCGCGCTTCGGTTACCTGCGTAAATGTTTCCTGTTCATGTTGGGCATAGCCTTTCACCGTGTTTACCAGGTTGGGAATGAGATCGGCGCGGCGCTGATAGGCGTTTTGAACGTTCCCCCACTGTGCCGTTACCGCTTCCTGTTTTTCTACCATCCGGTTATAACCCTGACAGCCGGAGAGCATTATTGCGCCGGCGACAATCAGTAAAATGTAGGATAATTTTTTCATTTCGATATGGAATTACTTGTTTTAAGAATTTTGTGCAAATATAAGATATTTCAGCAAATTAGATGTTTTCTTGCGATGGCATATTCAGTAAAACAATTTTTCACTTCAGCAGATCGATAAAACACATCTTAACGGATCTAATAACAGATGAACCGTGAGAAAAGTTTCCCTCCGGTATCAGAACTTCGTAATCCGCTGCAATTCTATCGGTCTTCTCCGCGCCGGTTCCATGTCTCTAAAATAGGTGTTATTTTCCACCAGGCCACTTGTCCTGAAAGTCAATCTTTTTCCTTAGCTCCTTTGAGCACTCCGGCAAGAGAAGGCTGATCCGCTTTTTTTAAAAGAAAATTCCCCATTACCAGGCAGTCCATTTCAGTGGACATAAAGCAACGATAAGCGTCATCGGGTGTACATACGATGGGTTCACCTCTCACGTTAAAACTGGTGTTCACCAACACATCGCATCCGGTTTTATGGGAAAAAGCCTGTAAAAGCTTATAAAAAGATGGATTTGTATCGGAATTTACCGTTTGAATACGCGCCGAATAATCGATATGGGTTACTGCCGGTATATCGGATCGTTGATGATAAAGCCGCTGTATAATCGGGATCCCTGATTCTTCGGCAATATTCCGGCACCGGTCATGCCTGACAGGGGCGACAAACAGCATATAAGGAGATGGTCTGTCGAGATCGAAATATTCGCTTGTTTTCTCTTCCGTCACTGCCGGGGCAAACGGCCGGAACCCTTCACGGTATTTGATTTTAAAATTCAACTTTCTCTGCATATCCGGATTTCTTGCATCGCCCAATATGCTTCTGTTTCCAAGAGCACGAGGACCATATTCCATCCTTCCCTGAAACCATCCCGTCACGTTGCCGTCGGCCAGTAAATCGGCTGTTTCGGCACATAAATTTTCAAAATCGTTATAATATATTGCTTTCGCGTCGTATTTTGCTATCACTTTCATGATATCCTTTTCGTTAAACTCCGGGCCTAAATAAGCGCCATTCATTCCATCCGTTATTTCAGGAGTGCGTGCCTTGTCAAGCCCGATGTGCCAGGCTGCAAGTGCAGCTCCTGCAGCTCCTCCGTCATCGCCGGCAGCAGGCTGTACCCACACATCATTGAACAAACCGGTTTTCAATAATTTACCATTGGCCACGCAATTCAAAGCTACTCCTCCGGCAAGTACCAGGCGGTCGCATCCTGTAATCTCTTTGGTATGCCGGGCCATACGGAGCACAATCTCTTCTGTTATTTCTTGGATAGCTAACGCAAGATTCATATAATCCTGTGTGATTTCACTTTCGGGAAGCCGGGGCTGTAATCCGAAAAGGCGTTCCCATCTCCGGTTGTGGGTCATTTTTAATCCCGTAGCGAAGTTGAAATAGGTCATGTTCAGCAATATTGAGCCATCCTCTTTGATATCCACAAGGTGATTCATGATTTTATCCTTAAACTCACGGGTCTGTAAAGCATCATGGTGTCCATACGGGGCCAGTCCCATCAGCTTGTACTCCCCACTATTCACCCGAAATCCCAGATAATAAGTAAAGGCCGAATATAACAACCCTACCGAATGCGGGAAATGCAGTTCTTTTAGTATCTCGATACGATTTCCTTTTCCTTTGCCAATGGTTGAGGTGGCCCACTCACCGACCCCGTCAATGGTCAAAATGGCGGCTTCTTCAAAAGGAGAGGGGTAGAATGCGCTTGCGGCATGTGAAAGATGGTGTTCCGGAAACCATAAAGGGCACTTTAATTTCCCGAATTCCGACAGTTCATCTTTCAATATTTTTTTCATAAACAGTTTGCCTTTGAGCCAGACGGGGATAGCTTGCATAAAGCTTGCGATTCCCTTTGGGGCAAAAGCATGGTAGGTTTCGAGCAAACGCTCGAACTTAATCAACGGCTTTTCGTAGAATACGATGGCTGAAAGGTCTTCAAGTGTGACAGCCCCTTCGTCCAGCACGTATCTCACGGCATTCCGGGGGAACGATATATCATGTTTGATACGCGTAAAACGTTCTTCACAGGCGGCCGCAACCAACTTCCCGTCGACAACGAGTGCTGCCGAACTGTCATGATAATATGCCGAAATGCCTAAAACCGTGCCTGACATAGACATTCAGAAGATGGAATAAATAAACGGCGCCAGGGCCGAGCCTCCTGACAATACGATAAGCGCTCCCAATAATAAAAGTATCACAATTACCGGCGCTAACCAGTATTTTTTCCGTGTCTTTAAGAAAAGCCACAATTCTTTCAGAAATTCCATAGTGAATAATTTTTAATGTTCATCAAAAAGGATAGATTAAGTCCTGAGACGTGAATACATGGTCACGCTTTTTATACGCTGTCTTATGCTCTTTCTTAAAAGACCTGAGTTGCAGGGAATCCTTTCCCATGAAACGCCGGATAACACCCACCGGCGTTACAAGCAGGTAAAAAACTAGGATGAGAATGATCCGTGAAGTGATCCAGCCCAGCGCTTTTGACAGGATAAACCAGATATAAGCCAGAGGTTTAAGAGCTAAGGGAAAAATCAGTGATACGAGCAACAGCCCTCCTGCAAGGAGAAACCAGATATCAACTCCCGAATATAACCCCACGATGATGAACACGAGGGCAAATACGATACCTGTTTCAGTGATTTGCTTTTTTGATACGCTTGTATTTTTGACCATCTTTAAATTAGTATTACATCATTCATACAATCAATAACTTCCATAATAATACTTTACGTAAAAATTCCTGACTGCCGGGTCAGCATTTTGCATCGCTTCGGGATTTGAAGGGTTTTATTGATTTTTACTTTCTTTCTCAATTATTTCCAGATAAGCTTTTGCCGTTTGATTACCCGCGTCTATTGCGAGTACCTGCCGGGCATATTTCTGTCCGGCCTCGAAATTGCTAAACTTGACATACAAGCCTGCTATCTGGTTCAATATATGAATATTACTGTTAATATCCGTTTCTTGAGGATTAGCTGGCAACCTGGATTTCAGCGCAACTATTTCTTCGGCGGATAATTTTAAAGGAGTCAACACGGAGCCTCTACCACTGTGTTGAATACCATACTCAATATACGGGATTGCCAGTTCCGGTTTGTCATTTTTCAACGCCGTGATGAATAACTGCTCCGCTATCGGGTAATTTTGGGTAAACGCTCTCCATATTTTTGACAAGTAAAAGAAATACCGGTCGTCGTCCTGTATCTGCAGGGCAAGTTTGGCGGCCATTTCGTGATAGCTAACCACATGAGAATATTCCAGGCAAAGGCCCTCGGCTATTATCAAAGCCTCCCCGTATTGCTTATTAGCCATGTAATGGCTGTATAATTTCTCCATGGCCTCTTTCCAGGAGTACTGCCTGACGGCAAATCCCCCGGCAACTTTACCTTCGTACGTTTTTTCCCCGGCGGTAGGTGTAGGTAACGGCTCGTTAAATGGCCAGTTTTCCCTTAATAAAATATTGGAGATGTATCCGTAAACCGTATCAAATTTACTTACCGGGTACTGCCTGATTATCGTATCCTCCGGAATATCGCTTCTTCGCAAATCCCTCATCATACCTGTACCGATATACGATTTCAGGAATGCGTCAGCCATAAGAGAGTAACCATGCAGATTGGGATGCACATGCTCAAGAAGGGTTTCATCCCCGACAATACCGTGCGGGGATTCTGTTTCAAAAGCCTTGCATACATCGACAAAATGAACATGGTCAAACTCATGCGACACCTTTTCCAAAAACACATTGAATTCTTCAGGAGCACGAAACCTGAGCTGATCATATTGCTTGGCCTTTGTGAAAAAAGCCTTTGCCTTGTCGTAGTTGCCCCTTGCGTACTCAAGTGTACCGATATGGAAACAGCATCCGGCATGAAGACTGTCGAGGGCATACGCTTTCGTGAACGCATCAAGGGCATGAACCGTATCATTCCTTGCAAGAAAATCTTTCGCCCTTTCAAATTCGTTTTCAAATGCTGGATTTGCTTTGTTTTCCCCAGTGCCTGAAATAAAAGGATGTAAATCCTTCATATTGGTAACCAGGTTGCCGATGAAAACAGGTATGTGGTGTTTGTTAAAAATCTCCAGGATACCGGTGATGTTGTCCTCAAACTGCTGTAGACCCCTTTGGAATTTTTCCGAACCGTATTCAACGGTTTGCCCGGAAGCAAGCCTTTCCATTAATGTGCGGTATAAATCCGTGGAAATATCATCTTTTGGTTTTGAATAGACCAGGTTATACACCCACTGCATTAACCTGGATTGTTTTGACAGGATAAAGGCCTTTATAAAAAAGGAAGAATTGCCAAACGAACCGGAAGAGGCCACTCCCAGCGCACCATGGTATTCATTTTGGCCACAATAGATCATTACGGCATCAGGCTGGTAGTCGACTACTTTTTTCGCCATGTCGAGTACCGCATAAGAATTGATGCCGGAGAGGGACAGGTTTATTACCTCGATATTTTTATCGGGATACTGACGCTGCAACCTGTAATTCAGCATTCTGGGAAAGGCTCCGTTATACATGTAAGGAAATCCGAGGGCAACAGAAGAACCCAAAACGAAAATTCTTATCGTTTCGGGTGTTTTATCTTTCCGGAAAAAATCGATGTTCCCATCGGTGGCATTTATTTCCTGTTTAAAATAGCGTTTGCCAATCTCCGGGTTCATATAATAGTACTCCCCTGTCTGGTCAGTCAAAAACACGCGAAGGTCATTTCCATAACCAATGGCACGAAGAAAAAGTTCAACGAGGAGTAAGACAACGAAGGGCAATGAAACAGCTATCATCTTAAAAAGCAATAATCTGCTTTTATTGACAGGCTTCCCGGATTGCTGTTTCGGACACATATTATTGACGATTTTAAAAAAAGGTTGGGCAACACGCCCAGCATGTTATGAAAAGTTCCAGTTCAAGAAAAGAGATATGGCTATGAACAGGTGTAATTCCCCTTGTATATGTTTCATTACAAACTTACTAAAATAGTAGCAAACACAAGTCCCTTATTCTAAAAAAGTTTCCAATCAATGGGCATGGGTATGGGTATGCATATTGATGCCATCTTGCGGTTCATCTGAATAAACAAGGTAATCGTTTGCCCATAAACTATACCCGTTTTTTGGGTTGGTCACGACTACCTCCACAACATGCTTGCCTTTGGGCAATTGGTATTTCCAACATATTTCAAGCTTTCTTGTTCTGTAATCGGTAGGCATGCTAAACGCTTCGATTTTCCTGCCGTCAATGAGGATTTCTACGTCGAAGGTATAATCCGGCAACGTACCGTTCTGTGCTTCCCCCCTTAATACCACTCCCGTTCCTTCAAATTCAAAAGTGTATGTGGAGGTTATATGTTGGCGCACGTCCACTCTCTCTACAGGATACAACCCTTCGAAACTCTTTTCATAACGTACCGGCTCAGGCGCTTGCACGGCTATGGTTACCTCGCTGTCCCCCACTTTCCCTTCATTCCGTTTAATCATTTCCAGGGCATGTTTATAGCTTATTTCATAAGCCTTATTCAGCGACATCACGGTATAGTCTAGATTTATATCCTCCACGTCTGCCAACCCCCTTTTCCAATACTCCGGTATATTGCTATAGCCCAGCATGGTTCCAAGGATTCCACCTGCGCTGGACGGGTTGCAATCGGAATCCTGCCCTGCCCGGGTGGATATTTCCAATGTTTTGGTATAATCACCAGCTCCATACAACAACCCGAGCACGATGTACGCAGCGTTTATTTTAGCATCGATATTGAACGGGGCGAACACGCCATCGGGACACCCCACTTCTTCCGCCCATTTTTTCTGTATTTCATGCCAATTCTGTTTCCAATCATCGGGGTATTGCTTATGCCATTTAATCACATCGGCAATGCATTGGTAAAAATCGCTTTGCTCCGGGATGGTTTTCAGCGCCTCGTTTACCACGAAGTGGATATCATCCGATACAAACGCCAGAGCATACATGGCTCCGACATAGACACCGCCGTACCAACCATCGCCATAATTCATGATATGGCCCACCTTGTCGCTGATTTCCGAAGCGGAATTGGGCATCCCCGGGTTCATCAACCCGGCAAAATCCGATTCGATCTGGTAGTCGATATCATCCGCATGCGGATTATTCAGCCAGTGTCCGGATTCCGGGGGCATGATACCGTTGAGGATATTGTACCGGGCTGCCTGGTTGGCATGCCACAACTCGTATCCCGCACGTGCAAACGCTACCGCAAAGGAATCGGCCGGCGCATCCAGCCCCACACGCTCCAATACCTCCACGAAAGACAGATCCAGGTAAATATCGTCATTGTTGAAATACCGCTCGATTTGGTCGTCTGTCATGCCTAAGGAAACCGAATCCGGTATCATGACGCCGTTATAGTTGAATTCGGTGGGGGCGCCAAAAGATACTCCGATAGTCTGACCGGCCCATCCGCCCTTTATTTTGTCCTGTAGTTGTGCTAAGGATAGTGTTTTGGATTCGGGAAGGCCTCTTTTACCGGTATTGCCGGCACAGGAGCCGCACAGGAAAAGAAAGCATACTAATCCTAAAGTCAATTTCCTGAAATTTTTCATTGTTCGTGTTATGTTTATTGGTGTGCAAACTTAGTGCTATATTCTTGTTAACTTCTTTATAATAAAACAATTCAATCCACAAAATCACTCATGAGCATCAGCCAACGGGTAGATGAATGCACCCAGATTTCTTTCCAGGTATAACCATTTTCCGTAGGCCAATATGGTGCGTCCCTGTTGAAATGCGTCTGTACACCTACAGGAAGGCCGCCCACGATATTACCGCTTGAGACGCTGTATTGTCCTGCATAGCGGTGGCCTTCGCCATACATCAGGCTTTGGTTGAACGGATTCAAACCCAGATGCCAGTTAAGTTGTCGATATGCAATGGATAGCAAGTCCTTGTCGTTGAAGTGTCTGGCAATTTTGCTCAACCCTTTTGCCTGCGACAAGATCGTACCGCTGTTGCCCCTGTACATGCCCCATACCGGGAATCGCCTCAGGTAATAACGGTCATTCAATCTGACGCCGCTTCCCACCTGCTCCTTGAATTGGATGGCCGTTACTTCCTGATCATCCTCATCAGGGTCATTCCACACTTTGGTGATGTCATATATCCCTGCTGGCAACATGTAATAGGGAGCCGTGTAGGAAGCGATGGTTTTGTAATAGTCGGCATATAGACGGAGTGCGTTTTCCCATGTAGCAGCACTTTCCGGAAATAACTGCGACAACCCGACCAACCCCACCACCACGTCGTGTTCATGGCCACCGTGGGAATAATGGAGGATATCTTCTTTGTCGGGGCTCCGGTAGAAAAACCCTTTCAGGGGCAAGTCCCTGTCCAAGTCATCCTGCTGCTGGCACTGTACAATATAATCGGCATACGAAAAAGCCGCAGTTTTATACCGTTCGTTTTTTGTGGCATCATACAAGGCAAGGGAAGCATTCAGTCCCGCTCCGGCCAATTCTATGTCCATCTTTGCGTTTTCTGAAGCAAACCCCCAATCCGCTACCGCACACGCAAGGGCGTGATCGGCCAGATACGGATCATCGGCCTTCAATAGCGCTGCTGCAGTGGCTTCTGCGGTGGCCGCCATAAAATTGCAGTGTGCACTATTTTCTGCGGTACCGAACACATCATCCACCGTTCCGATGATTCCGTCTGTCCACATGTCGTATACAGCCCAGTTGCTTCTGAATCCATCGCCAAAACGGTTTTTCAATAGCCAGCCCAATCCCCACTTCGCTTCTTCCAGTAAGCGGCCGGATAATTCAGCATCCCTTTCCCTGAGATCGTTCGCGAGCGACAACATCGCGTATGTTGCTTCCGCCGTATTCACCAAGCCTTGTGACAAATCGCCCGCATCATGCCAACCGCCGTTTATCTGAATCATTTTATCACCGTGTACACACATCCAATCCCTATGGCAGACATCATGTATCCCTTCTACTGCAAATCCACACCGCTGGGAATAAAAATGATTGATGGTCTTGATGATGGAATTCCTGTAAAGCTGGTTAAAACGATTGATTTGGAACGGTTTGGTTTGCCGGTCGCCCACCTTTATGGCATACCTTCCAATGGCATCTACTTCACTGAAATCCAACACCTGAAAGGTACCCAAAGAGGTTTTCCTTGCTTCGATGGGTTTTTCGATGACCGTTTGACTGGAAGTGGCGTCTATCAACGAAAATGTTTTTGCCGAACGGTCGGAAACAAGCGCTGTTTTTGGAAATCCGGCCACATATCCGGTGTGGTTATAAGCGATTTCACCGGGAGCCACATCCCAACCTTCAAAATGATCGGCGTTCACTTTCTCCAGGTACAGCTCATCAATGTAAAATTTCGCAGTGTCTGCCGCTCCGGGTTCGTTGCCCTGTAATTTGTACCGCACTTCCACACCCGTGACCCGATCCCGCCCAAGATGGGCGATTTCCAAATAAACCTGGTTCCATTTTTGGTTTTCAAGAACCTGGTACTTCATTCCATTCCAACTATCGGAGGCAGGCACTTTTTCTGCTCCGTCATTGTGAAAAATCAAGCAGATGGACACGTTTTTA
>AGTN01715733.1_pt1 | contig 10521 bp, 10 predicted proteins | sample 314218 | NCBI WGS metagenome assembly AGTN01 (sample SAMN02954264, study PRJNA73603) | bioreactor metagenome | biome: terrestrial; feature: non-aerated bioreactor; material: poplar woody material; isolation source: poplar biomass | place: USA | collected 2006-12 | reverse complement strand
CAGGAGCGGATTACCGGGAAGGAAGAGAAAGTAGGGCGATGACCGGTGAACCGTCCGCCCCCGATAGTGCCGATAAATTGGTCATGGGTACCAGCTGCCAGTGGTACGCCAAGGCAAGCGGGCAGGAAACCACGTTTCCCGATTGCCCTTGGGCGGTACCGTTTTCGGAAGCTACCTGCATGCACAAGATCAAGGGCGATTGGAACTGGGAAACCGGTTTTTATAAAGACCAGGTAACAGAAATAGAACATATCCGGGACTACGCGTTACGGGTTATTTTTGGCAATTGGTCGTTCATAAAAAACCATAGCACGAGAAAAGAACGTTACAAAAATTATTCATTGCATTGGATAGCATACATCGGAGGAAAAAGAGAATCAAAGAGATTATTGGGTGATATTATCTTGAGTGAAAACGATATCATCAATCAAGTCCCCTACCCGGATGCAACGTTTAGTACAACGTGGAGCATCGATTTACATTACCCGGTTTACAAAGACAACTTCGAGGAGCCTTTTTTATCCACGGCAAAAAAACAAAAAATAGCCCCCTACGCGATCCCCTATCGCTGTTTGTACTCGCGAAACATACCCAACCTTTTTATGGCAGGCAGGAACATAAGTGTCACGCATATTGCTTTGGGCACGGTCAGGGTAATGAGAACAATTGCGATGATGGGAGAAGTGGTGGGCATGGCAGCCTCTCTATGCACAGAGCATGATTCGCTTCCACGTGCTATTTATACCGACCATTTAGATGGTCTCAAGGAGAAATTAACCAGTATATAAACCAATAATAACAGGATTAAATGATACACTACACAAAAATAGAGGGCTTGATTGCACCTACCTTTACTTCGTTTAATGAAGACGGGGAAATAAACACGGGTATTATTTCCGCGTACGCGGAGAAGTTAAGGAAAAAGGGGCTCAAGGGTGCTTTCATCTTGGGCTCTTCCGGGGAAGGGATGCTTATGAGTGTAAGAGAGCGGAAAGCCGTTGCCGAGGTGTGGGCAAAAGAGTGTTCAGATGAATTTAAACTCATCGTGCACGTGGGAGCCAACGCCTATAAAGATGCTCAAGAATTAGCACTACACGCGGTGGAAATGGGCGCGGATGCTCTATCCATCATGGGGCCTACCTTCCTTCAACCGAAAACCATTAAGGAACTCATTGCGTATATAAAGATTATTGCCGATGTCGTGCCTAACGCTCCCTTCTACTACTATCATATACCGGTAAGAACAGGGTTGAATTTCAATATGATAGATTTGTTGCATGAAGTAGGAGACGAGATACCCAACTTCGTGGGTATAAAATACACGAATAGCAACTTCAAGGACATGCAACAATGCATTCTCTTTGACAATGAGAAATATGACATCCTGCATGGTTCGGATGAAACCCTCCTTTGTGGATTATCACTCGGCACAAAAGGCGGGGATCGGCACCACTTATAATTTGATACCCGAGCTCTATTACGAGATGATCGAGGCTTTTGACACCAACAATATTGAAAAGTCGCGACAGTTACAGGCCTATGCGATCGAGCTGATAAACATCATCAGCAAATATGGAGGAGGTATCGTTGCAGGAAAGCACCTTATGAAGATCGCGAACATGGACTGCGGGCCATGCAGACTGCCATTAAACACCATCCACAGGGAAGAGGCTAAAGCGATGGAAAACGAGTTAAGGGCAAAAGGTTTGTATGATCCGATAAAAAACTCGTTTGTAGTATGAGAAAAACAATTATCGGGTTGATACTATTCAACATTTTTTCTTTAGTCCATTCTCTTATCATCAAGACCGTTTTTCTTATGTAGCTTACTTTGCGAAAATCCTTTTATATTATCGGTTATCTTTATGGGGATAATCTGCAACCGATATACACCGTCCAAGAAAACTTTTGCTGCAATTAAATATTTGTTCTTTGTGGCGATACTGAGAGTTTCCGTAGCACTTAAAGGACGCTTATATTGCAAATAAGTATTACTATTAATGCCGTGAGTTTGTGTGTGACGGATAAAGTGTCTGATGAAGCATTTATGGATCGTCTGTCAAAATAATTGATAATGGTTGTGTAATGGGCAGCTATACTTCTTTTGGCAGTATTGAAGGTTTTGAAGGCTGACTGTTCCACGGTTTCATACCACCGGGCAAGCCGCCCCAGGGCAAATTTTTTATCCGTAGTATGCTCGTAAATGCCTTTCAACTGCATGGTCAGTTTGTAGGCTGTTTCAAGGTTGGGGTAATAGTGGAACAGGATTTCGGCCCGGACACGCTGTGAAGGAGTCCACTTGTTTTCCGCCTTGAAAAGCAAATACCGGCTTCTTGTCAGCAGCTGTTTATGCGTATCCCCATTCTCAAGTTGTACAGGTTTATAGCCATTGCCGGTTTCCTTGGCCAGTTCCATTTCCCTGTTTTCCAGGTCAAGGGCTTCCCAGCAGTAGGCAATACGCATCTCCTGCAGGGCTTCGACAGCCAGCTTCTGGACATGGAAACCGTCCGTGACAAGACTTGCCGCCGGATAAAAACCTTTGGAAATGAGGGTTCTACCGGATGCCTCAGATGGAGACAAACTTTTCTCTTCCAGATGTAAAATGATAATCTTATCGGCCTCTTCCACCTCTACTACCTCAAAGTAGTCCGTCATGCCCCGGGGCAACAATAACTCATAACCTGTTTTCATGATACAAAGGTAAAAGAATTAAAATCCCTCCACAACTTTTAGGGTTGATCCCTTTTAGGGTTGATCCAGAAAAATCGGGTGGGGATCTATATAGGTTATATAAAAAGAAAAACACCTGAATTATCTGATATTCAAGTGCTTTTTTAAGTGGTACCACCAGGAATCGAACCGGGGACACACGGATTTTCAGTCCGTTGCTCTACCGACTGAGCTATGGTACCGACATTTCTTAAAATGCGAATGCAAAGATAATCGCATTTTTGTGATTTGCAAAATTTCGAAATAAAAAATAACGTTTTCGCAAAAGAAAGGCAACTCTGTTTGCATCTTACCATAGCGGGAAAACAACCGTACTTACCGAACATTTTCGTTAAGCAATGCGTAGAAAACGAGTTTACTCTGATTATACCGTTGCGGGAAAATTTCTAATGTAATTGAACGAAATGCTATTCTACTGCAAGGGGATTCCACCCTTGCGCGCGAAGTTGCATTTCCTGCCCGTCGCGGGTTACCAGAAAAGATCCGTTTTCGGGTTTGGTAATATGTCCTATAAGATGAACGCCCGTTACAGCGCTCATTGTTTCGTGAAGATGCAACGGAACGGTGAACAATAATTCATAATCTTCCCCGCCGTTTAAAGCTACGGTAGTCACATTCATACTGAACGTTTCGGCCATCACGGCTGTCTGATAATCGATGGGCAGGCGCTCCTCGAAGAGTTGGCAGCCCACGTTGCTCTGTTTACAGATGTGCAACATATCAGACGATAAACCGTCAGATATATCTATCATGGAAGTAGGAACAATCTCATGCTCCGCCAGTATGTTCACAATATCTCGCCTTGCTTCCGGCTTGAGCTGTCGCTCCAGCAGGTATTCCTTTCCTGAAAAATCGGGTTGGAGTTCTTTGCTCCCGGCGAATACTGCTTTCTCTCTCTCCAACAGTTGCAACCCCATGTAAGAGGCGCCCAGATCACCCGAAACATAAATGAGGTCGGTATCTTTTGCCCCATCACGGTAAACGATCGTACCTTCGTCGGCCGTACCGAGGCAGGTGATGCTTATGGTGAACCCGGTGAGAGAAGAAGTGATATCACCTCCCACGATATCCACACCGTAGATTTCACAGGCGAGCTTCAGTCCATCGTAAAAACTCTCTATGTCTTCCACCGAGAATCGTTTCGATATCCCCAAGGAAACAGTTATCTGCTGTGGTTTCCCGTTCATGGCGTAGATGTCGGAGAAGTTTACTACTGCCGCTTTATACCCCAAATGTTTCAAAGGGACATAGATGAGATCAAAATGAATTCCCTCTAAAAGAAGGTCGGTTGTTACGAGCGTTCGTTTGCCGGAATGATCCGCTATCGCCGCATCGTCGCCCACTCCCCTTATGGAAGTCTCTTGTGTGAGCTGAATGTTTTTGGTAAGGAGATCAATCAGGCCGAATTCTCCGAGGGTTGCTATTTCAGTTCGTTGCATAAAATAATTCTCTAAAGTTAGACTATTTGAATTTTATTCTACTATTTCTTTCAGACTATTTCTTCGCTCGGCATAATCCAAACGAGTTTGGCTTCTGCTCTTGCTTATCGAAATAGTACTACGTTCGGCAAAGTAAATAAATTTACTTTACCTCGCTTAATGAAATAGTTCTCGTAATAGCATAGTCCAAATAAATTTGGCCTCTACTTACATTGCTTAACGAAAACGTTAAATAAAAAGAGGCTGTCTTGGAAATACTGTGACACATGGTAAGCATTTACAGACATCCTCTTTTGTGAAGTGTGAAATCTATTAAATTCTTTGTATGATTGTACGCATTATCTCTGCCATTTTAGGCTGTGCGATTTTGGCGGCTTCTTGTACGTCTTCGTGCGACACCTCCACAATTTTTCCAATCACTCCCAAATCGGTAATGATGGAGAAGGCGAGCACTTTCATCCTGGCATGGTTGGCTACAATCACTTCCGGAACGGTAGACATTCCCACCGCGTCGCCTCCGATAATCCGCAGAAAGTTGTATTCAGCCGGTGTCTCGAAGGTAGGTCCCTGGAGACCGATATAAACACCGTGTTGTAGTTTAATGTTCTTTTCCCGGGCAATTTCCATTGCCCTGATACGAAGTTCTTTGTTGTACGCCTCGCTCATATCGGGGAAGCGCGTGCCGAGCTCGTTATAGTTTTTTCCGTGAAGCGGATGTTCGGGGAACAGGTTTATATGGTCTTCAATAAGCATAATGTCACCGATATCGAAACTCGAATTCATTCCTCCCGCCGCATTCGACACAAACAGATATTCTATGCCGAGCGCTTTGAAAACGCGTATGGGGAAAGTAACCTGCTTCATGTCGTATCCTTCGTAGTAATGGAAGCGTCCCTGCATGGCGAGCACTTTTTTACCCCCCAGCGTACCTACTATCAACTTCCCGCTATGCCCCTCCACGGTGGAGACGGGGAAATGGGGTATCTCCGTATAGGGAATTTCGTTTTTGTCCTCTATTTCGTGCACCAGCTCACCCAAACCGGTACCCAGGATGATGGCAGTATTGGGTACTTCCCCGATTTTATTTTTTAGATAATCGGCTGTTTTTTTGATAGTTTCTAACATGTTCTATGATTTTATTGTTGAATGATTCTTTTTCTTTCTCATCGATGAACGTAATGCGGATAGGAATATAATAGAGCATTTTTTTCATCTCTTCATCCAGATAAGGTAATGCCCGAAAACGGACAGCATCTTTTTCCGTGGTAAGAATAATTTTATCGTCATCATCCACCGATTGCATCATTTCGCGTATGGATTGAATATCTTCGGTGGTGAAGGAATGATGATCGGGGAAGAATTTGGTGTAGAGATTGTATGTTTTATGTTCCAGTTTATCCACTAAAGGCTGCGGCGATGCAACGCCTGTAACCAAAAAGACGTGCTTCTTGCGAAGGTCGTTCAGTACCAATTGAGCTTCCTGATAATCAGGGAAAACAGGCTTCACCATTCCGTAATCGAGTGATGTGAAATACAACTCCTGATAGGGAAACAGGTTGAGTCCGTTCGTGTAAATCCGGAAATCGATGGGTTGCATGTCGGGATTGCATTTAGTAACCAATACTATCGAAGCCCTGTCTTTTCCGCTCAGCGGTTCGCGCAGTAACCCTGCCGGAAGCAGCCGGTCTTCAAATACCGGACGGTTGCTGTCTGCCAGAAGGATGGATAACGAGGGCTGTACATAACGGTGCTGAAATCCGTCATCGAGCAAAATCACATCGGGGCGTTCCTCTTTTTCAATCGAACGTATCTTTTCGATGGCGCCGACTCTGTTCTCATCAACCACTACTAATGTCTCAGGATATTTTTGTTTGATCTGCAAGGGTTCATCTCCCACATTGCGCACTTTTGAATCCGTATCTACAATCAGAAAACCCTTTGTCTTACGCTTGTACCCCCTGCTCAATACCGCTACTTTATACTTCGGCGACAGCAATTTTATCAGATATTCAATGTGCGGCGTCTTTCCCGTGCCGCCCACCGTGATGTTGCCCACACAGATAACCGGGATATCGAATTTTTTTTGTTTGAGAATCTTTCTGTCAAACAGAGCATTCCGCAGATTCACACCGAATCCGTACAGCCATGATAACGGCAGCATCGATCGACGGATTTCAACGGTAGGTTTGTCCATTACGGTTATTCTATATTCAAATAAAAATCGTATCTCATAATAAACCCAGGTCTGGATTAATAATCGTTTTATAATAGTGTCCGGCCGGATGCTTTTGTAGGGTGAAAATAAATGATTTACCGTGATCAGCTTGTTATAAATAAACGAATGATACTGCTGAAAACCCAGGTTCCCCGATTTTTAGTCGGACATCCGTACTGTTTTTGTAGATAACAATTATCTCAGGGCGACATGCAGATTACGATCATTGTATGTTTAAATCAAAAGGAAGCCGCGCTTGTATATAATCCTGTTCCTTAATATCTTTCAGAAGCATGAACAACTCGTAACTTTCGCCCAGATATTCTTTCAGTGTTCTGGCCGCCAAATCTTCTTTTGCCGGGTTCAGCAACTCTTCAAATCGGGAACGCATTTTCGGATATTCGAAAACTACATAGCTTTTACCCAAATTTGCCAGATCGGCCGCAATTTCGATGGCGGTCTCAATGCCACCCAGCTCATCCACAAGACCCAATTGTTTTGCCTGGTTCCCGGTCCATACACGGCCTTCGGCATACACGGCAAGAGAGTCTTTCGGCATATTTCGCCCGTCAGCACAGCGGGTAAGGAAGAGGTCGTATCCCTTTTCTATCATCTGCTGCAGCATCCGGCTCTCTCTCTCGTTGAAGGGGCGCGTAAGATCTCCAAAATCTGCGAATTCATTCGTTTTTACCACATCGGTGTGAACGCCTATTTTTTTTGTTGTTCCTTCAAAGTTAGGAATCATTCCGAAGATTCCTATTGAACCGGTAATAGTGGTGGGTTGGGCCACGATCTGGGTGGCATTGCAAGCGATGTAATACCCCCCCGAAGCGGCCACGTCGCCCATAGAAACCACTACCGGCTTTTCGGCTTTCAGGTCGGTAATCGCTTTCCATATTTGTTCCGATGCATAGGCGCTCCCGCCTCCCGAATTGATGCGGAATACAACCGCCTTGATGTCGTCGTCTTTTCTCAGTTTTTCAATCTGATCTACCATATATTTGTCTTGAATATTGCTCGACCCGTTACCGGATGCAATATTCCCCGTCGCATAGAGAATACCAATGGTGTTGTCGGTTTTCTTTACCGACTTCGTGGTAACCGATTTCATATTAGCCACCGTTGCCGAAGGGATTTTCTTATCTTCGTCGATGTCCAGCAGCGTTCGCAGATAATTTTTCATTTCTGTTTCATAAAGCAGGGTGTCTACCAGATTTGCGGCAAGCAGAAAATCCGTCGTCTGTACGGCGGGCAATTGATTGGCTAAGGAATCTATTTCGGCTACAGTGAGGGAGCGGGCTTCCGCCAGGTCGCTTCTGAGGAAGCTCCAGGCGTCGTTCAGGTAAGAGGTTACCTGTTCTCTGTTGGCCCCGCTCATCTCGTTTTGAGTGAACGGTTCCACCGCCGACTTATAGGTACCGACTTTAAAAATCTGCATTTCGATACCCAATTTATCGAGGGCATCCTTAAAAAAGATAGGTATGGAGGCTAATCCGTGCATGTCCAGCATTCCCTGTGGGTTGAGGGCCACCTTATCTGCCACGGAGGCAAGGTAATACCCTCCTTGTGTATAAGTGTCGGCATAGGATACCAGAAATTTGCCGCTCTCTTTGAAACGTACCAGTTCCCCCCGAATTTCAGCCAGTGTGGCCATGGAGGCCGACAGCATGCGGGAGTCTAAATATATACCTTTTATTTTATCGTTGCTTTTCGCCTTTCGGATAGCGCTTACTATATCGTTTAGCCCCATTGCAGAAGTCTGATCGGGACTTATCATAGAGGTGAACGGGTCTTCTTCGGGCGTACGTTCATTGATAGGTCCGTTCAAGCGTAAGCTCAAAACCGAATTATCCTGGAGTGTGAATTTTTCTGTCGACATAGAACCCACAAAAGATCCCATTGCTCCAAAAAAGAAGATCATTGCAATCAGGGAAAAAATAATATTCGCAATAACAAATCCTAGCGCGGACGCAAGCATGATTTTTAAAAAATCTTTCATAAAAAGTAATTTTTAATTGATTTACAAGACAAAAATAAAGAAAAAACGGTTATCTGCAATTTAAATTTACACATTCTTAATTGTTTTCACTTGTTGTATTTTTTGACAAATAGTATATTTGAGGATTGAAACTCGTTTCCTTGTACGAGACGGGGACTTTATTTATTAAAAAAAAGTAAATAACGAAAAAAAACGAATACCGGTGCAACGTTTTTTCTCTTTTTTCATCTATATAATGAACTGCGATAAAGAATGGATGATTCGCAATTAATAATAGCGTGTAAGAAACAGGACCGTAATGCTCAAAAAGCATTATATGAGCGATATACTCCTATAATGATGGTAGTGTGCATGCGCTATTGCAGGGAGGAGGAGACAGCTCGCGACCTGTTGCACGACGGATTCATCCGCGCTTTTACGCAGATAAGCTCGTATTCGGGCAAGGGCTCTTTTGAAGGTTGGCTAAGGCGGATTTTCGTAAATCTGGCGCTGGAGAATTACCGGAAGGAAAAGCAAAAAAACCGGGTTCTGGAGGAATATGGATACATGTATGCCAATGAAACGGAAAGTCCGGACGACGATATCCTTGATATAGATAACATCCCCCGCGAAGAAGTCCTTGGAATGATCAGAGATTTGCCGCCCGGTTACAGAACGGTGTTTAACTTGTTTATTTTCGAAGATATGTCGCACAAAGAAATTGCCCGGATGTTGGGAATAAATGAAGCGGCGTCTCGCTCTCAATTCTTCAGGGCAAAGACTATTTTACAGAAAAAAATTTCAGCCATCCTTAACAATGAGAATCAACGGCAAATACAATGAATTCAGACAACGATATAAGAAGGGAGTTTCAATCGAAATTCGGTGATTTTAAAGCGCCGGTTCCCGCCGATGGATGGGATGAGGTAGAACGATCGCTGAAAGTACTTGCAGCCGCCAGGAGGGCGGCTCGCCGCAGGTGGTATGCCGGTTCGGCCGCTGCCGTGCTGATACTGCTCATCGGCAGCGTTTTGTTCTTCCAAATGCCGGTGAACCAAACTGAAACGATGGTTTCGGAGGCATCCTCGCCGGCTTCCGTAAAGCAGGAAAAACTGGGGATAAAAACAGAGACGGCTAAACAGCCTGACGCTTCCGTTCCGCCTGTTGCTCCATCCAAGCGAAACGAACAATATTTTGCAGCAAGAACCGCCGGAGGACAACAAAAGCCGGCCATAAGCAAATCGGCCTCCCCCGGAATTATTGAGGCATGGTTGCGGCGCGAAAGAGGCCACGATGCGGGGGAGGAGAGGAAATTGGAGCCGGACGATCTTCAAGCTGTGGCAAAACCCATTGACACACAAAAAGAGGACGAATATAAGAACCTGCAGATAGAGGAATTTGTAACAGTAGGAGAACGAGAGGTATTATTTGCAGAGAAGGCATCTCGGGATAAAAAAGAGGAAAAGCTCATGCTTGCTGTAAACGGTAAAGGAGGGCTGTCCTCCTTTCATCAAACGGTGAACTCGCCCATGACCTTGCGTAGTGCAGCCCTACCCGAAAGCAGTCATTTCTCTGCCGAAAACAAAAAATGATGCTCACGGCAAACAATACAGCCGATAATATTTCGGAGATGGAGCATGAGCAACCCGTATCGTTCGGAGTTACCGTATCCAAATCGTTGTTTGAGGATCTTTCCATAGAAACCGGACTTGTATATACCTATCTGCATTCAAAAGTAAGGAACATCAACTCCAGTTTCGAAGTACGGGAAACCCAGCATCTTCATTATCTGGGAGTTCCGTTAAACATAAACTATAACATATTCTCTCTGAATAAACTGGATGTATATGCCTCCGTAGGGGGAATGATTGAGAAAGATATATATGGCGAATACAGAAGAACAGGCGAGGGCCAAATGTCGGAACTCAATACCAAGTCGGAGGAAATGGAAGTGACCGAGATTCGGCAACGCCATCCCCAGATTTCCGTAAACGCCGGAGTGGGAGCCTCATATCCGATTTATAACAGTTTGAGATTGTATGGAAAAATTGGCGGCGCCTACTATTTTAATGCCGGAAATGATCACAAAACCATCTATTCCGACAGGAAGATCGTGATGGATCTGAACGTAGGACTGAGATATGAATTTTAGTATTAAC
>AGTN01558509.1_pt1 | contig 10524 bp, 10 predicted proteins | sample 314218 | NCBI WGS metagenome assembly AGTN01 (sample SAMN02954264, study PRJNA73603) | bioreactor metagenome | biome: terrestrial; feature: non-aerated bioreactor; material: poplar woody material; isolation source: poplar biomass | place: USA | collected 2006-12 | reverse complement strand
CGTGAATTAATGGCTGCCCTGATGGAGATGGATTCCGATAAGACATTTTATCCCGATGCCAATTTCACGCAACGCATGAGCTACGGAACAGTGAAAGGTTACCGTCCGCGTGATGCTGTTTGGTACGATTATTATACTACGTCGCAAGGGGTGTTGGAAAAAGAAACACCCGGCGACCCCGAGTTCAATGTTCAGGATTACATTCTGGATGCCATCCGCTCGAAGGATTTTGGACCCTATGCCCATAAAGACGGGGTAATGCGGGTCAACTTTTTGTCGAACAACGATATTACTGGCGGTAATTCCGGTAGTCCGGTGTTGAACGGGAATGCGGAACTTATCGGTCTGGCATTCGACGGAAACTGGGAGTCCCTCAGCGGCGATATCCTTTTTGAACCCGAAATGCAGCGTATGATCAGTGTAGATATCCGTTACGTGTTGTATATGATTGATAAGGTGCTGAATGCACCGCATATTGTAGATGAACTGAAGTTACAGTAGAGCTCCTTATTTACGACCGCATGCGAGTGAGAGATATAAATTATCCTTTCTTATGCAGCGTTTTTTCCATTTTTGTATCTTATAAACAGACAGTTGAATTTCAACTGTCTGTTTTTGATATCTATAATTACTATTTAGTACTTTTACCCTAAAATAACCGACCAAATGATACCGAATCCTCCACCGGGCTGTTAATGCCGCTTGTAAACGAAGGTTGCAGGCGGATAAGGATTCTTTGAATACATTTATTTATCAACTAAAAAACAAATAATATATGAAACTAAAAAATTACGTTTAATAATACTATTGCTGTTTATGATAGTAGGATTGGCCGGATGCGAAGATGACAAAAATGAATATTTTGATTTTGTCGAAGGATATATTGTCGGTTCGTTTATTTGTGATGAGACCGCTAATAACGGACAGGCAACCGGAAATCAGACGGAAAGAGGTTATTGTATTTTGATCGAGGGGAGTAAAAACTTAGAATCACACTGGCCCATGGATTTTTATACTTTTAACTTGCCGGATAACTTGTTTGATTTTCCGGAAGAATTATTACCCCCGGGGTCTAACGGGAAAGACTGTGGTCCTTTTTTCTTCCCCGAAGAAGTTAGGTATTTATATAAGATCAAATTTAAATATCGGATAAAGGATAATACTGAAAAAATTAAATTTGTTTGTGGCTTATGTACGGCTATGAATCTTCCTTTTCCTTGGGATAATTATAGAGAGATATCTTTAAAAGATGTGATTGAAAAGTAATTCAAAAGTGAAGGTTATGAAAAAAACAATTCTTATAGCCATATTGGCAATATTTGTTTCATGCAGCAAAGATGAGACTTATATTCCCCCTGCCGACCCCAAACGGGCGATATTGGGAGAATGGGAATTGATTGAAAAGGGAAATTGGTCCAATATGCTGCCTAACGAACCTTCTTATTATATAGAATATTTGTCGGATAGCCTTGTCGGATGGTATAATTATGAAACAGAAGAATATATTGTATTACCTGAAAAATATTGGATTGATTCTTTGCTTCATATTGGTGAAATAAGGTATAGTTATATATTTTATGAAAATAAAGTTCGCTTAGATTTTGTAGATATTCTAGCAATCAACAATACTTTTATTTATCAACGTAAAAAAATAAAATAGCATGAAAACATATAAATTACTTTTAATAATACTATTTTTATTTATGATAATGGGAACAGGATGTGAAAATGAAAATCAGGAATGTAATACGGTAGCCGTAAAAGGCGCGATAGATAATGTCGGTAAATGGAAACAAGTCAGAGCCGAAAGGATTCCTGATGAAATACTCCATGGTTGCTGATTATTCTTGTGATAATATTCTATATTCTTTTCAGGAAGATGGAAAATTAATTATAATGAGTGATAAAAATGATTATATAGGACATTCGACAGGGGAATATGAGTATGAATTTAACCAATCTCCTTATGGACAAATTTATCATACTTTGATTATTGATGGAAATTAGTATCCCTGCACTATAAACAATGACAATACGATGATCTTTGATTTGGAACCGTATCCCGGACCTTTAGGAATCAGAGCTTATAATACTGTTTTATATTTTATCAGAGTTCAATAATTGTTATAATAGAAAAACACTATGAAAAGAATATTAAGTATTGTCGTTATTGTTTTTTGTTTGTTATCTTGTGAAAAGAGTAGGGAGAACGATAAAGAAATAATTGTCGCTTGCGGAATAAATGACCCTAAAGAAAATATAGTTTGGCTGGCCGATTTAATAAAAAAGCAGAAAATGATAAAAGTGGAAATTACCTTGGTACTATATGGTTAGAGAAATATAAAGGGAATGATATCTTTGTTACCAATATGGCAATGGGAAGTGGAGCTGTGGCTTATTACTTCTTTGATTGTGAAGGCAATTCATTTATACCGGAGTCTATATCTGATATAAAATTTAATGTTGTCGTGTATACGAACGTAATAATTAAATGATAGACAACGATGAAGAAAATATTGATCTTAATTTTAGGCTCTTTTATTTCTTACCTCAACCCCGCCACCGATATGGTCACGGTGGATTTGCAGGAAAGCACTGGAATCGATGCAACTGCCAAAACCCAAAACGCAACCGGCACAACAGCGGGCGCTTACGAAGTGCAACTCTTGAACTCTGCTCAGATGCTCCGTTCATACAAAACGAGCGATGAAAAATTCCAGTTCCCGCTCAGCGGACTGCCGGCAGGCATCTATTTTGTGCGAGTGATCAAAGACGGGGAGACGTACACGAAGAAATTGGTGAAGAGGTGAAGATAAGGAAGAAGAATTATATAGGTTACCCGATTTTTGAGACGTTTTCATGCAACGTTCTGGACTGTTTTTCATCTTTTATACAGAGAGTGAACTTTAACTGTTTATTTTTGATCTACAATAGGAATATTTAGTACTTTTACCGTAAGATAATCGACCAAATGATACCGAATACTCCACCGGGCTGTTAATACCGCTTGTAACCTTCTTCGATTGCAGGTGGAAAGAAAAAGTGTGGGAAACTGACTTATTTATTAAAATAACATAAAACATGAAAATAACTACATTATTATTTTTACTGATCATTCCCTTTATGGGATTCGCTCAAATGAATCAACCGAGTGATTTTAAGAAACTTGGGATTGGTATTGGCTATAACTTTCATCCGGCAATGAGCGACAGCATCCGCCCGATAGAATTGTCGTTACGCTACCGGATAAATGACAGGCATACATTGCAGGTGTATACACCTGTAAGTTACAAAAAAACAAGTATCCGCAATGCTGATGATACCCGGAAAGAAACGCTCTGGGGTGTTGGTTTAGGGTATGATTATACGTTTTATACCTATTCTCATTTTAATTTCTTTGCCGGGATTAGTGCCGATTATCAGAAATACCAGAATAGGCACGATGAGTATTACAAAGGACCGAGACATGCTTCCGATGGTTCTTTATATGAAGTAGAAGAAACCTATTATTACTGGGATAAAGTAAACGGATTAAATATAGTCCCAAATGTCGGTATTCGTTTTTCCTCAAAACATCTTACCTCTGAAATCCGGATAAATATGGCATCATCCAAATTAAAAAAGAATCATATTCATTTTATAAAGAAATAGACCCTGGAGGAACTATGACTTCCGAAATGTTTTATCCGGACAAAAAAATTAATGAACTTAAGACAAATGCAAATATTGGTGTAAATATTTCCTATTATTTCTAACAAACAACAGGCAAACATGCAAACTTTAAATCGACTTATATGCATAGGCTTCGTCATAAACTTTGCCTTAAATGTGTTCGGAAAAGACAATATAACCATATTCAGAGATGATTATTTAGTACAAAATGCAGCTTGCCCCATGACAGAATATACAAACGGATATTGGGTTGAAGCCAAAAGTAATTATAAAGTATACGAATGGAAAATTACCGGAGGGTCTTTTAAAGATAACTTCGGACAACTGAAGGATAAGATAATTATTTATCAGAATGAGATTGTATTAGGCCGTTCGTATGTTACAGTTATCTGGAATAATGTCAAATCGAAGGATGGCAAAGAGGCTCCTAAAGGTACCGTCACTATAGATGCGTATAAAAATGAAACTTTAATAGAGGAGAACATAATAGGGAGTGGCAAACGTGAACAGGAAATCAAAAGCCTGAAAGATATGATTCCTCCTTCCCTGAGCAGTAGCGCTTCATCTCCCCGGTTAAACTTCGGGGAACAAGAAGTAAGGGTATTCCTTAGCGGAGCATTTAACTTTCCGGGTATCAGGAAAAACGGCTTTCCGGTTTCTGTTACCCAATACGAATGGCAAATACCCGCCGGATGGACGGCTAAAGCCGGAAGTGCAACCCCTTCCGGTACATATATCACATCATCAGCCGAAATCAAGCTTATTACCGATGCTTCAAGCGGAGGACAGGTAAGGGTGAGAGGAGTCAATGATTGTGCCGGCTCCGGCGATTACAGTGAATATTCATGGACTACTTTTACCCGGGCGGCAGGAATTGAATTTTTAGAATATCCTCAAACCGTACCCCTCGGAGAGGTTGGTACATACAAATTCAGCGTTATGTCATTGACCGGAGTTTCATTCGAGTGGGAAGCTCCTGCCGGGTGGAGCATTAACGGTGGAGGAAATACCTATACCGGAGGAAATGTGGTGCAAATCACCACAAGTGAATGTCCGACTAATCAAAAAGTCAAAGTCAGGATGGTGCAGGGAGATGATATTTCTCCGTCGGTAGAATTTCCCACAACAGTTGCCTTACCTGCGATAATCATCCCGACAGGAGAAATAAAGCAGTATCAACCTGCAACATTTTCTTTGGATATGCCCGACACTAATATTGCATCGGTGGAATGGCTGGTAAACGGTAATCCTGTAGGTACGGTAACGAATACATCTTCTTTATCATTCTCGATCAATGATTCGGGGAAAGTGAAAATATCGGCCAAATTAACATTGAAAGGGTGCTCTTCTGTTTCTATCCCGGAAATAGAGATAGATGTTGCAAAAGCGCCTGACCCTGTTATTTCCGGCCCTTCTTCCGTCTGCGATCAGGCCACTTATACCATCGAAAACTTCAACAACCTGCCACCGGGAGCAACAGTGCAGTGGAGTGCGAGCAACAGCAATCTGACATTGATTTCGGAACAGGGGACAGCAACGGCAGTATTTAAGAAAAGCGGGAATGGAAAATCTCAAATACATGCAGAGATATCGTTAGGATCACAGGTAATCACTCATCTATCGTTCCTGGTAGCTACCGAAATCAAAGTGTCCATCCTTGGGTCTAAGGGGATGGTGGGATGCGGAACTACGCGCATATGGACATCTTCCATGACCTGCCTGCCTCTCGAGCCGGAAGGAGGGCTGAATATAAGATGGACGTTAGAAAATAAAGAACAACGATTTTTTGGTTCAGGTCCTGATTTTGCAATTAGGACAACCTGTAAACGGAGTACTTCCAGTGTTTTAAGACAACCGATAGATGCTCCCCATGCTATTTACACCTTGCGTTTAGATGTTATTTCCCCTGACGGTACTATTTATTCTGCTCCTGATGAATCAATTGAGATTTTCGGATATATAGAAGTATTGCTTGGATTGAATAGTAACGTATTAACCGTTTACCCTAATCCTGCTACGGATGTGGTTACCGTGGAATTGCTGGAGGAACAAGCGGCAGATGCCGATCTTTCCACGCAACAGACTGCCAACACATTCAGTGCCGGCACATATGAAATTGAGCTCTGGAGCGCAACCGCTATGCTCAAACGGTTTACAACCGACCGGCCTGTATATCAGATACCGCTAAGCGGTTTGCCCGCCGGTATCTATTTTGTGCGCGTCACAAAAGACGGAGAAACCTATACAAAGAAGCTGATCAAGAGGTGAAAGGTTAGCTCCTTTGCAGGCGGGTGGAAAAGAGTTACGGAATAAATTCCTCTCTGTCGAATTTCACGTACCTGGGAGGCGAGGGAACATAGCTGTCGTCATCCCATAAGGAGCTGGTGATCATCAGGTCGGCGCTGTAACGGTTGCAGGCAATAGGCACGTTGTGTACCCTGCATTGCCGGAGCAACATCATGATATCCGCCTCATGAGGTTGGGGGTTGAGGTCATCGATCAGGAAAACGGCCAGGTCGATCTCTTTGCGCACCACCATCGCCGCAATTTCGGCATCGCCGCCCATGGGCCCGGAGTTCATGATGGTAATTTTCGGAAACACCCCTTCATGGTGCATGGCGTCGCGTATCAAACCCCCTGTTGTACCCGTACACACCAGATGGTGTTCGGCCAGAAAGTCGGAGTTGAAGATAACCCATTCTACCATATCCGCTTTGCGGTGATCGTGTGCGACCAGCGCAATGGTTAGTTTTCGTCTCATAACTTTAGAGTAAAGCTGATTTACCGATGAGTTAATTAATACATCATTAAATCATCAAATTATTAATTCATTAGTCTATTAGCACATTGGCACATTAAACTCCCAATTCTTTGCGAATAATATTGATTTTTTCATCGGCTGCTTTTTCCGCCTGTTCCATTTCTTCCCGTGATTTTGCCGAGCCCCGTACTTCTATATAGAATTTGATTTTGGGTTCCGTCCCGGAAGGGCGGATGGATACTTTAGTGCCTTCTTCCGTGAAATATTGCAATACATTGGAGGTGGTGGGCATTTCCAGGGCGATATGTTCGTTTCTGACATAGTCCACTGCTTCGAGCGTGGCAAAATCTTTGATGAGCGTGACAGGCGATCCGCCGAGCAACGGCATCGGGTTGACCCGGAAATTTTTCATCATGGCCTCAATCTCATCGGCACCTTCCTTACCTTTGCGCACCAGGGAGATACCTACTTCTTTGGAATAACCGTATTCCACGTAAATATCCTGCAAGACTTCGAACAGGGTTTTGCCGTTGTCTTTTGCCCAGGCGGCTATCTCCGCAAACAGGGTGCAGGCCGATACGGAGTCTTTATCGCGGACAAAATCACCGGCCAAAAATCCGTAACTCTCTTCACCCCCGCCGATGTATTTTTTTATGCCTTCATTTTTACGGATGATCTCTGCAATCCATTTGAAGCCGGTATAACAATCATATATTTCAATGCCTTTCTTAGCGGCAATATCTTTCACCAACTCGGTGGTCACGATGGTTTTCACCACATACTCCTTTCCGGTAAGAAGTCCCAGCTCCTCGCGTTTGGTCATGAGGTAATAGAGACAGAGAAGCATGGTTTGATTGCCGTTTACCAATATGAAATTGCCCTCCTTGTCGCGGATGGCTGTCCCGATACGGTCGCCGTCGGGATCGGTTGCCATCACCAGCTCGGCGCCCGTCTCTTCAGCCCTTTTTATGGCCATATCCAATGCCGCCGGTTCTTCCGGGTTGGGGGAGACTACGGTGGGAAAGTTTCCGCTTATCACATCTTGTTCGGGTACGTGAATGATATGGGTAAAGCCTACCGCTTTCAATGCGTTGGGAACCAGGGTGATGCCGGTTCCATGGATGGGCGTATATACTATTTTTATATCTTTGTGTCTTTCAATAGCTTTCGGTGAGAGGACAAGCTTCTTCACTTCTTCAATGAATGCTTTGTCCATATCTTTTCCGATAATCTCGATCAGATTTTTATTTCCTTCGAAACGGATATCATCTACAGAGGTGATACGGTTCACTTCCGCGATAATGTTCCGGTCGTGGGGGGCTAGCACTTGTGCGCCATCGTTCCAATATGCCTTATAGCCGTTATACTCCTTGGGATTGTGCGATGCCGTCATCATGATTCCGCTCTGGCAGCCCAGTTTTCTAATGGCGTACGATACTTCGGGAGTAGGGCGGAGGCTCTCGAAAAGAAATACTTTAATGCCGTTGGCGCTGAAAATATCAGCGGAAATTTCCGCGAATTTACGGCTGTTGTTGCGGCAGTCGTGCCCGATAACCACTTTTATCTCTTCCAAATCGGAAAACTCTTTCTTCAGGTAATTGGAAAGTCCCTGCGTTGCCGAGCCGACCGTGTAAATATTCATGCGGTTGCTTCCGGCTCCCATGATGCCGCGCAGGCCGCCCGTACCGAATTCAAGATCTTTGTAGAATGCGTCGATGAGGTTCGATGTATCGTCGTTATCGAGCATGCGTTGCACTTCATCTTTCGTTTCTACATCGTAATTTCCTGTAAGCCACGACCAGGCTTTGTCCGTGACTTGTGCTAATAATGTTTCTTCTTCCATTTTAGAACTATGTTATTTTTTCTGATAATCAACAGGCTGTACTCTGTTAATATGTTCCGGCTCTCTGTTTCAACGGTGTGTTTCATCTGTTACTCCACAGGTTGTACCTTGTATTTATCTCCTGTTTGTTCGACAATCTTTTTGTAATATTCGTTTGAATATCCGGGACGTGTGGGAAATGCGGGTAACCCGTAAGGATTCCGTTTGAATTGTCCGTTTTCTTCTTTTTTGACCACCCCGTCGATATATTTTACCATGAGGTATTCACCCAGCTTTTTCCATTCCGCCACCCCTTCTTTTACCAAATTATTGGAGTATTGAGTAAGATAATGGATGGCTTCCGGCTGGGATTTTTCATAGAGTCCGGCGGCTTTCTTCTCCACCTCGGGTTGGGACGCTTTGAATTGACCCTCGAGTTCGGATTGCACTTTTTTCATATCCTGGCTCATATCGCTGTAGCGTGTATACACCATATTGGATACCCAATTGTGGATCCAGAAAGCGGAAGTCCAGGAAAAATTCAACAGGTCTCCGTTACCGACGGCCATCTCATGAGGTACTTCGGCATGCCCGCAATAGATGGGATAATAGACCGTTTGAGCGGCATCATCGATTCCGAACCAGAGAATGCCTCCAATTTCGTTGGGCAGCCAGGAGCGCATTTGAGCCACAAAAGAGAAGCCTGTCTGCTGGGTGGCAATGGGGCGTTCGTTGCAATATTCCACAGAATCCACCTCAAAAGTGAGGGGCGACCAGCGGTAAGGCGAATTGAACGGGCCGGCACCCACATCGAAACGCCAGTCGAGTTCGGTTCCTTCATAATGGTCGCGCATGGTGTTCTGGATATCCTGTGCGCTTAATTGCCTGTCCGGTTTAATATACAGCGGCATGGGGTCGGTGGTTTCTCCCAATGCATACGTTACGTATGTTCCCATATCTTTGTTCACTTTGTTGAAAAACGACCAGACACGGGCTTCACAGAAACGCATGGCGCCAAAATCGAGGGGAGCGTAAGCTTGGGCAAAACTGAATTCGACATCTGTACCGGTGAAATATCCTTTGTCGCGTGCGAACGAGATGACATCGGGGGAATAGATGCAATTAGCGGGGTCGTCAAGCGGAAATTGCTGAATACGGGCCTGATTGGCGTGAGCCGCCACGCAATCGTCGGGGATACGCACGGCCACCCACACGGCCCCTTTATTGCCCGGCCCTTTTCCAATCATTTCCATGATCCAGACCTCTTCGGGGTCGGCAATGGAAAACGATTCGCCGGAACTGTAATATCCATGTTCCTTCACCAGGCCGGCCATTACTCCTATCGCCTCGCGGGCAGTTTTGGCGCGTTGAAGCGTAATATATATGAGGCTTCCATAGTCCATGATTCCGGTTGAATCCCCCAATTCGCTGCGTCCTCCAAAGGTGGTTTCGCCAATGGCAAGCTGATGCTCATTCATGTTACCTATTACATTGTATGTTTGCAGCGCTTGAGGTATTTCACCTAAATATTTTCCGGTATCCCATTCATAGACCTTGAGCATATCACCCGGACGGTATTGCCTTGCAGGCCAGTGATATAATTCTCCGTATAATCCGTATGAGTCGGCAGCATAAGAGATGAGGGTGGATCCATCGGTGGATGCTTTCTTCCCTACCAGTAAATTTGTGCAGGGCAGAGATAAAGAGGGGGCAAATAATACCAAAATTGCTATTAAAAAGATTTTCTTCATTCTACAAATCTAATCTGTTATTGAAATTTTCAACTACTGCGTAAAGATACTTTTTTTGTTTAATCTTCCCAAAGAGTGGAATGGATATTTTTATTTAATTCTGTAAAATGGTTGGCTTAAATAGAAAAAAACGCTATTTTTGTTCTTTATAATTAACGTGTTCCGAACATTTCAAAACGGATGCCTTTATTGAATTTTCAGTGCATCGATCAAGATGAAAGAAAAAGAGAAAAAATTGGGATCAAAAAGGATGCTGGGGCTTACCGCAACTCAGATTATCATTCTCATTGCGCTGGTTGTGATGTTGTTCTTTTTTAGCGACAGCAGCGTCACCAAAAGAATACAATACGAAACCCAGATTAAAGACCTTGAATCCCAGATTGAGTTTTACCACCAACAGACTGAAACAGACAGGGAGAAGCTGAATGAGCTCCAATCCAATAAAGACGACCTCGAAAAATTTGCCCGTGAGAATTATCTCATGAAAAAAGAGAATGAGGATATATTTATTATAAGTA
>AGTN01017977.1_pt1 | contig 10539 bp, 8 predicted proteins | sample 314218 | NCBI WGS metagenome assembly AGTN01 (sample SAMN02954264, study PRJNA73603) | bioreactor metagenome | biome: terrestrial; feature: non-aerated bioreactor; material: poplar woody material; isolation source: poplar biomass | place: USA | collected 2006-12 | reverse complement strand
CCGGCGCGGGCCGCCGCCATCCTGGCCGGCCTGGGCTTCGATTCCGAGGCGCAGTCACGTCCCGTGTCGGACTTCTCGGGCGGCTGGCGCATGCGCGTCGCCCTGGCCGCCGCCCTGTTCGCCCGGCCCGACCTGCTGCTGCTGGACGAGCCCACCAACCATCTGGATCTGGAAGCCACCTTGTGGCTGCAATCCTTCCTGGCCAGCTATCCCGGCACGCTGATCGTCATCAGCCACGACCGCGAACTGCTCAATGAGGTGTGCTCGCGCATCCTCCACCTGGAAGCCTGCAAGCTGGTGGCCTATGGCGGCAATTACGACGAGTTCGTCCGCGTGCGCCGCGAGAAGATGGACCTGGCGGCCAAGGCCCAGGCCAAACAGATCGAACAGCGCCGCAAGATCCAGGGCTTCATCGACCGGTTCCGCGCCAAGGCGTCCAAGGCCGCCCAGGCGCAAAGCCGCATCAAGATGCTGGAACGCATGGAACCGGTGGTCTCGGTGGTCGAGGAACGCTCGTTCACCTTCGACTTTCCCGACCCCGAGCCCCTGTCGCCACCCATCGTGGCGGTGGAGCGCGGCACCGCCGGCTATGGCGACACGGTGATCCTGCGCAACCTGAACCTGCGCGTGGACATGGACGACCGTATCGCGCTGCTGGGCGCCAACGGCAACGGCAAATCCACCCTGTCCAAGGTGCTGTCCGGCCGCCTGGACCTGCTGGACGGCGAGTTGCGCCGCTCGGCCAAGCTGAAGGTGGGCTATTTCGCCCAGCACCAGACCGAGGAACTGGTCCCGGCCCACACGCCCTACCAGCACATGGCGGCACTGATGAAGGACGCCCCCGAGGCCAAGGTCCGCGCCCAGTTGGGCCGCTTCGGCTTCGAGCAGGACCGCGCCGACGTCAAGGCCGAGAACCTGTCCGGCGGCGAGAAGGCGCGGCTGCTGTTCGCGCTGATGAGCCGCGACGCGCCGCATTTGATGATCCTGGACGAGCCGACCAACCACCTGGACATCGATTCCCGCGAGGCGTTGGTGGCGGCGTTGAACGCTTATGAGGGCGCGGTGGTCCTGGTCAGCCACGACCCCCATCTGATCGAGCTGGTGGCCGACCGGCTGTGGCTGGTGGCCGACGGCAAGGTGGACACCTTCGACGGCGACCTGGCCGCCTACCGCAGGCTGTTGCTGGACAAGGCGCGCGAGGCCCGGCGCGGCGGCGCGGCCGACAAGGCCGACGGCCCCAGCCGCAAGGACGAACGCCGCGCCGCCGCCGAAACCCGCGCGCAGTTGGCGCCGCTCAGAAAGAAAGCCTTCGAGGCGGAAAAGGCTTTGGAAAAGCTTCTCGCGCGAAAGTCGGCGGTGGAAGAGAAATTGGCCGATCCCAAGCTCTATCAGGGGCTTCCCGAAAAGGTGACCTCCCTGCAAAAAGAGCTCGGCGATTTGGACAAGGCCATCGCCGATGCCGAATCCGCATGGCTCGCCGCCCATGAAATGCTGGAGCAGGCGCAAGGCTAGCCTTCCAACCATTGGCGTTGGCTCGAAATGGGTCTAGGGTAATTAAGCACACCCCCTGACCGATGCGACGACGTGGCCCTTTCACTGTTTGACCGCCAAAGCGGTACCCGGCCCGAACCAACACGGCTGCGCCAGAGATTGCGCCTGCTGGTGGCCGCCGTCGCGGTGGCCGCGGTGGGGGCCATGCTGCTGTTCCTGGCCTTCCTGCGCCAGGCCGCCATCGACGACGCCACCACCCGAGCCATCGACGCCGCCCGCCTGCTGGAGGAGCACATCGTCCGCACCCTGCGCGCCACCGACTTCATCGTCGGCCGGGTGGCCGATCTGGGGCGGTCGCACCCCATGGAGCGGCTGGCCGCCGACGGGAAGGCCTGGCGCGAGCTGATGTCCCTGAACCAGGGGCTGCCCGAGCCGGGAACCCTGTGGATCATCGACGCCGGGGGCACCGTGCGCCTGGGCACGCTGAAATTCCCCGCCACCCCGAACAGCGTGCTCGACCGACTGTACTTCACCGCCCACCGCGACGCCCGGCGGGACCTGGTGATCGGCCCGCTGGTCCAGGTCAAGGGCGGCAACAGGCAGGCTTTCCACCTCAGCCGCCGCATCGAGGAACCCGACGGGCGTTTCCTCGGCGTCGCCGTCGCCGGTTTGGACGCGGGCACCTTCACCGATTTCTACCGCACCCTGCCGCTGGGCCGGAAGGCCTCCATCAGCGTCGCGGACCTGGAGGGCCGCCTCATCATGCGCCAGCCCGATCCCGAATTGTGGGCGGGCGCCAACATCTCGTCGGGACGGTTGATGTCTGGGCTGAAACGCGGCACCGCCACCGGGCTGATCGTCTCCGCCTCGCCGATCGACAACGTGGAACGTCTGCTGGCCTATCGCCTGGTACCCGAATTCGGCGTGGTGGTGATGGCCGGCATCGCCATGGAGGACGTGCTGGCCGGCTGGCGGCAATCGGTGTGGGGCACCGTCGCCGTCGCCGGCCTGCTGGCGGCCGTACTGGGCACCCTGATCGCCATCACCTTCTCCAGCCTGTCGCGCGAGGAGGAACTGGTGCGCGGCCTGGAGGAGACGGTGCGCCAGCGCACCGAGGAAGCCCACGCCCAGGCGGAGGAGGCCCGCCGCGCCAACGAATCCAAGACCCGCTTCCTCGCCGCCGCCAGCCACGACCTGCGCCAGCCGCTGCAGGCCGCCGGCATGTTCGTCGAAGCCCTGTCGGCGCGCCTGGAAGGCAGCCCGCTCCTGGGCGTCGTCGACAAGCTGCGCCAGAGCGTGGACGCCACCCAGGCGCTGCTGACCACCCTGCTCGACGTCTCGACCCTGGAGGCGGGCAAGATCGAGCCGCAGGTATCGTCCTTCTCGCTGATGCCGCTGCTGGCCAACCTCTACGACCAGATCGAACACGAGACGGTGGCCAAGAACCTGAGCCTGAACGTGGTCCACACCGGGGCGCGCGTGCTCAGCGACGCGGTGCTGCTGGAGCGCATGCTGCGCAATCTGCTGATCAATGCCGCGCGCTATACCCGCCAGGGCGGCATCGTGCTGGGCTGCCGGCGGCGCGGCGATTACCTGGCCATCTGCGTGGTGGATACCGGCGAGGGTATTCCCGACGACAAGCTGGACACCATTTTCGACGACTTCACCCGCCTCGGCGAAAAAGGCTCGGGCGCCTCGCGCGGCCTCGGCCTGGGCCTCGGCGTGGTGCGGCGCATGGCGCTGCTGCTGGGCCACCGCGTCGAAGTGCGCTCGGTGGTGGGCAAGGGATCGTGCTTCGCCGTGGTCGTTCCCCTGGCGAAATAGTCAGTAGGCCGCCGCGGATTTCAGGGCCCACAGATGCGCCGCGACCAGGGCGCGCCACGGCGAGAAATCCGCCAGCCAGCGCCGCGCCCGCTCCTCGGTGATCCTTTCCGGAGCGCCCAGCAGCACCTGCAGGCCGCGGCGCACGGCGACGTCGCCGTGCAGCGAGCCGTCCAGCCAGCCGAAGCCGCGCAGCAGGGCATAGCTGATGGTCCACGGGCCGATGCCGGCCACGGCCCCAAGCCGTGCACGGATGTCCTCGACCGGCACCGCCGCCGCCCATGCTTCCAGCGGCAGCGCGCCGTCCCGCACGCCCCGGCCGAGCGCGATCAACGTCCGCGCCTTCGTCTGGGAAAATCCGGCCCGGCGCAGATCGGCCTCGGCCATCCCCGCGATCCGGCCGGCGTCGGGATAGCACAGCAGCCCGCCGGAATGCCGGCCCCCCACGGCGGCGACCAGCTTCCGGCGCAGGGAGGTCGCGGCGGCCACGCTGATCTGCTGGCCGGTGATGGCCCAGGTCAGCGCCTCGAACGGTGTCGCCGCCACCGGAACCCGCAGGCCGGGATTGCGGGCGATCAGCGGACCCAGACGGGGATGTGCCGCGTAGGCCCGTTCGAACGCCTCGATCCCTTGCGTCAGCCCCAGCATCCGCCGCGCCAGGACATCCAGGGCGACGGCCGCCCCCTCCCCCACCGGCCCATCCACGGCCAGTTCCGCCAGGGCACGGCCGGGATGGAAGGCCACGGTCAGGCAAGCGGCATGGCCGTCCCAGAGCAAGCCCTTTTCCAGCAGGCCGGCGCCGACCCGCTCGGACAGCATCTGCGGGTCGCGCCGGTGGAAGGCGAGGATGTCCTCGGCCCGGAAACCATCCGGCAGGGCGATCTCGCGGGACAGAAAGCTCACAGGGCGCCTTCCCGTTCCAGCAGGGCGCGCTTGCGCTCGACGCCCCAGCGATAACCCGCCAGCGAACCGTCGGTCCGTACCACGCGGTGGCAGGGGACCGCCACGCCGAGGGGATTGGCGGCGCAGGCGCTTCCCACCGCGCGGACCGCCTTGGGCTGGCCGATGCGCTCGGCAAGCTCGGCATAGGTGGTGGTGGTCCCCGGCGGGATGTCGCGCAGCGCCTGCCAGACGCGCTGCTGGAAAGCGGTGCCGCGCACGTCGAGCGGCAGGCCCAGGCCCCGCGACGGAGTGTCGATATAGCCGATCACCCGCGCGATCAGATGCTCGAATCCCGGATCGCCGCCGATCAGCCGGGCGCGCGGAAAGCGGTCCTGCAACTCGCGCGCCAGGGCGCCGGGGTCGTCGCCCAACAGGATGGCGCAGACCCCGCGTTCGCTGCGCGCCACCAGGACCGACCCCAGGGCGCATTCGCCGACGGCGAAATGGATATCCGTGTTCGCACCCCCGGCACGGTAGTCGGTGGGCGTCATCCCGAGCATCCGATCGGACATTTCGTAGAACCTTCCGCTGGAGTTGAATCCCGCGCCGTAGATCGCCTCGGTCACCGAGGTTCCGCCGCGCCCCAGTTCCTCGCGCACCCGTCTGGCGCGGTGGGCCATGGCATAGGCTCTGGGCGTGACGCCGGTGACGGATTTGAACAGGCGGTGGAAGTGGTGCGGGCTCAACCCCGCCCCGTCCGCCAGATCGTCGAGGCTGGGAACGCCCTCGGCCGCCTCGATCATCCGGCAGGCCCGCGTCACCGTGGCGGCATGCACCTGGGCAAGCGGCGCCTGGTCCGGCCTGCACCGCTTGCACGGGCGGAAACCCGCCCGTTCGGCATCGGCGCAGGTATCGTGAAACATGACGTTCTCCCGCCTGCCCCGGCGGGCGGCGCAGGAGGGGCGGCAATACACCCCCGTCGTCTTGACGGAATAGACGAACCGGCCGTCGAAGGCGCGGTCGCGTGCCATGACGGCACGCCATCTCGGGTCCTCCGTCGCGGTCTCTGGCATGGCGTTGCTCCCGGGCGGCCCTTGATCGTGACCGCCAGTGTAAGGCGGGAGGCCGGAGCTCCGCACTCCGAGTCTTGCTTTCAAATCCGGAACATGAGCCAACCTGAAGCCTGCCCGATCTAGCTCCGCGCCTTCTCCTCCCAACCACCGTTCAAACTTTGCTGGTAATAGACCAGTTCGTGCCCCTCGGCCTTCCAGGCCTTCCAGCGCTCGCGGGCGGCCTGGACGGCCTCGGGGTCGTTGCCGTCGAACAGATCCAGGCAACGGTCATAGCCCATCACCTGGGCCGGCACCACGCCGTCGCACAGCACCAGCACCCCGGCCCCGTTGGGGTTCTCGTCCCGCTCGGTCAGCCAGATGGGCTGCTCCGCCGCCTCGCCGTCCCTGGCCGAGCCGTGGGGCAGCCAACTGTCGTCTGAATAGGTCCACAGATGGCCGTTCAGGTGCTCGACCCGCTCGGCGCTGCCGGCCATCACCACCACCTTCAGGCCGGCGCCCAGCGCCTTGTCCAGCAATCTGGGCAAGGCCTGTTCCAGCGGCAGCCTGAGGAGGTGGTAGAAGCCGATCCGGGTCATTTGTCCTCGTACCTGTCCGCCACCAGGCGGTCGAGCAAGCGCACGCCGAAGGCGGTGGCGCCCTTGGGACAGGTGGCGGCATCCTTCTTCGACCATGCCATGCCGGCGATGTCGATATGGGCCCACGGGGTGTCGCCGACGAAGCGCTTGATGAACTGGGCGGCGGTGATGGAGCCGCCCTCGCGCCCGCCCACGTTCTTCATGTCGGCGATGTCGGATTTCAACTGCTTGTCGTAGGCCTCGCCCATGGGCAGGCGCCAGACCGGCTCGGCCACCGCCTTGCCGGCGGCGGCGATGCCATCGGCCAGCGCGTCGTCGTTGGCGAACAGGCCGGCATATTCGTTGCCCAGCGAGATGATGATGGCGCCGGTCAGGGTGGCCAGGTCGATCATCGCCTTGGGCTTGAAGTGCTCCTTGGCATACCAGATGGCGTCGGCCAGCACCAGCCGGCCTTCGGCGTCGGTGTTGATGACCTCGATGGTCTGACCCGAGGCGGATGTCACCACGTCGCCGGGACGCTGGGCCGTGCTGGAGGGCATGTTCTCGACCAGCCCGACCACGCCGACCACGTTGGCGGCGGCCTTGCGCCCGGCCAGGGCCTTCATGGCGCCGATCACCGCGCCGGCCCCGGCCATGTCCCACTTCATGTCCTCCATGCCGCCGGCCGGCTTGATGGAGATGCCGCCGGTGTCGAAGCACACGCCCTTGCCGATCAGCGCCAATGGCGCGCCCTGGGCGTCCTTGGCGCCGGTCCAGCGCATGACCACCAGTTGGCTTTCCCGCGCCGAGCCCTGGCCGACGCCCAGCAGCGCGCCCATGCCCAGCTTCCTCATCTGCTTCTCGCCCAGCACCTCGACCTCGACGCCGAGACCGGCCAGTTTGCGGCATTCGTCGGCCAGGCTTTCCGGATGGATGACGTTGGCCGGCTCGCTGACCACATCGCGGGTCAGGAACACGCCGTCCGCCACCTTGTCCAGCAGGGCGAAGGCGGCCTTGGCGCCGCCGCTGCCGGCGGCCAGCACCGACAGCTTCTTCAGGCCCGGCTTGTCTTCCTTCTTTTCCCTGGTGAAGTACTTGTCGAAGCGATAGGCCCTGAGGCGCGCGCCCAAGGCCACGTTGGCGGCCAGATCGTCCGGGCCGATCCCGGCGCCGTCGATGGCGTCCACCGCGATGGCGGCGGCTGTGTCGCCGCTGTTCAGCACCTGCGCGACGGCGGTGCCGCCGAAGGACTGCGCCGCCAGCGCGTCCAGCGCCTTGGCCTTGCCCAGGCCGACCAGCACCACGCGGGACAGTTCGGTCCCGTGCGGGGCCAGCACCGCCAGGGACTGGCCCGCCTTGCCGTCGAACCTGCTGGCGTTGACGGCCCGCATCAGCGCGCCGCCGCTGGCCTGGTCGATCTGCTGGGCGGTGGCGGTGAGCAGCTTGCCCTCCAGCACGCCGACGATCACGGCGCCATCGGTGGGAAGCTGCGGCTTGGCAAAAGAAATCTTCATGGGACCCTCGGGCAGGGGAACGGGAGTGGATTTTCCGCGCCTAATTTAGCCATCCTGGCGCGGACATAAAGACGATATATGGCGCCCTCAATCAAAATAATAGCCGCCGCACACCCTCTCCCCGATCAGGGACCGTCCCCGGACATAATCGGCAGAATCGATCGGCCCGACCTTCACGTCAGCATTGATTTTTTGATAGCCGGCCAATGCCTCGCGCATCGGCTTCTCATTGAAGCCGCGTTGGATGGATTTTCTTCTTGACGGCACGAAGACGTAATCGCCGATATATATGATCTCTCCTGCCTTCACGTTGAACTTCACCGTACCTTTGCTCGTACAAAGTACATGACGCGTATTCCCGTACTGAAACGAATACGACGAGATCACATACTCTCCCGGATCAAGGGCGGCCATTTGATAAATGCGACTTCCCTTGTTCTTCAGAATTTCCTTGCGACCATATTCGACGATAGAGCCACTCCACTTCTCCAGATGGCCGTTCTGCATGTTTATTCTGGAAAACGAGACAATGAAACCGGCCTCATCGGGCCCGGTCTCCAGCCCAATCATCACCATTCCCTGGGGCGAGGCCCCGGTAAAGGCGGTATCCTTGGTGACGCCGCAGGCAGACAGCAGCACAACCATGGCCGCGACAATGACGAAACGCATCGTGCCTTGCTCCCGGAAGTGGTAACGAAATAACTACCACCCACCCCAGGCCATGGCAATCAATACGGGAGCTATGCCCGCCGCTCCCCGGCCTCCGCCGCCATCTCCTCGGCCTCCATCTTGCGCCCGCCGGCCATCAGGAAGACCAGGCCGCCCGGAAGCGCCGTCGCCATGGTGACCACCCCGAACAGGATCGACAGCACCAGCGCCGATTCCTCGGGCACCCCGACCAGGGCGAAGGCGGTGACCATGGCTGTCTCGCGCACGCCCCAGCCGGCGATGGAGATGGGCAGGGTCATGACCAGGATCACCGGCGGCACCAGCACCAGGCAGTCCAGGACGTGCACCTCCAGTCCCAGGCCCACCGCCAGGACATAGGCCACCAGCGACAGGTTCGCGTGCCCGGCCAGGGCGACCACCAGGGTGACCAGGGCATAGCCGGGATGGAAGAACAGCTTGCGGGTGTCGGCCGCCAGTCCCGCCACGCCGCGCGCCAGCTTCCAGCGCAGCAGCGATTGCGGCAGCCGGTCCAGCGCCGCCAGGGCCAGGATGCCCAGCACGCAGACCGCCAGCAGCGCGGGGAACACCCAGGCGCCGGGCAGGTCGGGCAGGCGCATCATCAGGATGGGCTGGGTCAGGCACACCAGCAGCACCAGCCCGAACACGGTGATGGCGCGCTCCAGCGCCACCGAGTTGACCGCCGAGGCCAGCGACAGGCCATTGCGCCGCGCCGCCCACATGCGCACCGCGTCGCCGCCCACCGCGCCGGGCAGGACGATGGAGAAGAACACCCCGATGTAATAGACGGCGGCGGTCTGCAGCCAATGCAGGTGCGCCGACAGGGCGCGCAGCACCAGCCCCCAGCGCACCGCGCCCAGCGCGATCTGGGCCAGCATCAGCGCCAGCGCCAGAACGATCATGGCCGGGTCCATGGCGACGGCGCGGGCCCACACCTCGGCCAGATCCACCTTGGACAGCACCCAGGCGATGAGACCCAGGGAAATGCCGCCCTTCACCACCCAGGGCAGCCAACGCTTGATTGTCGCCAACACCGCAACGCCTCCGACAGGTGGCGAGAGCATTAGCACAAAAGGCCGGGGGTGCCTATGCCCCCAGCCGCACCCTGCGGCGCTGGCGTCCCCAGCCGCCGGGGGCGGCCTCGAACACGCCCGGCAGGGGGGTGCCGCAATCGGGGCAGGCGCCGGCTTCGGTCAGGCGCCAGGCGGTGATCTCATGCCAGTCGCGGCCGATGAGAAGGCCCCCGCAGGCGTGGCACCAGGTTGCCCCGCCTTTCGCGTCGTGGACGTTGCCCGTGTAGACATGCCTCAGCCCATTGGCCCGGGCGATGGAGCGGGCGCGCGACAGTGTCGAGGATGCCGTGGGGGGCAAGGACGACATCTTCCAGTCGGGGTGGAAAGCTGTGAAATGTAACGGCACGTCGGGGCCGAGCGACCTTGCCGCCCAGCGGCTGAGCGCGTCGATCTCGGCGTCGGAATCGTTCTCTCCGGGAATGAGCAGCGTGGTGATTTCGAACCATGTCTCGGTTTCACTTTTCAGGTACGCAAGGGTGTCGAGCACGGGACCCAGATGCCCCCCGCACAGGGCCTTGTAGAAGTCCTCGGTGAAGGCCTTCAGGTCGACGTTGGCGGCGTCCATATGGGCGAAGAATTCCGCCCTCGCCTCGGGCGCGACGTAGCCGGCGGTCACCGCCACCGTCTTCAGTCCCCGCGCGCGGCAGGCCTTGGCCGTGTCCACCGCGTATTCGAGAAAGACCACCGGGTCGTTGTAGGTGAAGGCCACCGAGCGGCAGCCGGCCCGCAAGGCCGCCTCGGCGATGGCGTCGGGACTGGCGGCGTCGTTCAGCCGGTCGGTCTCGCGCGCCTTGGATATCTCCCAGTTCTGGCAGAACTTGCAGGTCAGGTTGCAACCCGCCGTTCCGAAGGACAGCACCGGCGTGCCGGGCAGGAAATGGTTCAGCGGCTTCTTCTCGATGGGATCGATGCAGAACCCCGACGAGCGTCCGTAGGTGGTCAGGACCATGCGGCCGCCCTGCCGGGCACGCACGAAGCACAGGCCGCGCTGGCCCTCGTTCAGCTTGCAGAAACGGGGGCAGACGTCGCACTGGATGCGGCCGTCCTCCAGCCGGTGCCAGTACCGTCCCGGAAAATGCGAACCCATGTCCATGGCCGGCACGCTACGCCCATGACGCCCATCCTTCAACGGTGGCATGGCTGCCCCTCCTCCCTCGAAGGACTCTACCCCGTTGGTGCTTTACAGCGCCGCCCGGACAGCGCTTACCTATGGGGAAAGCCCCCGATGAAGGCCCTGCCATGACCGCCCTCCGCCCCACCGCCGTGGCCGGCATGTTCTATCCCGACGACGCGCGCGAACTGGCCCGCCAGATCGATTCCCTCCTCGCCGCCGTGCCGGCGCCGCCCGAGGGCGCGCCCACGCCGAAGGTGCTGATCGCCCCCCATGCCGGCTATGCCTATTCCGGGCCGGTGGCCGCCCGTGCCTATGCCCTGCTCCGCCCGG
>AGTN01372868.1_pt1 | contig 10544 bp, 8 predicted proteins | sample 314218 | NCBI WGS metagenome assembly AGTN01 (sample SAMN02954264, study PRJNA73603) | bioreactor metagenome | biome: terrestrial; feature: non-aerated bioreactor; material: poplar woody material; isolation source: poplar biomass | place: USA | collected 2006-12 | reverse complement strand
GTGCCGTTGCCGCAGCGAAAGCTTACGGACTGACCTGGGAAGATGCATCAGCTCAAAAGCTTTACAAGCCGATCGGCATGGATTCTACGAGTTCCAGATATTCTGATTTCTGGTCGAAAACAAACAAGGCAGTCGGTCACACATTCGTTGACGGCAAATGGGTGCACAAGGACCAACGGCAGCCAGATGCCCAGTCGCCCGCAGGGGGAGTAAGTTCCTCCGTGAATGACATGACTAAGTGGATGCGTCTTCAGATCGGGAATGGAAAATTTGAAGGTCGTCAGATTATCGACGAGAAGGCACTGACGGAAACTCATCATCCGAAGATGTTGACACAATTTAGCCCTCTGGACGGACTGCCCGGCTTTTACGGATTGGGAATGAACGTCAGTTACGATGAGCACGGTCGTTTGCGACTAGGGCATTCTGGCGGATTCGCAATGGGTGCCGCCACAAACGTATCCATGGTGCCAGGTGAAGAGTTGGGTATTGCAGTTCTTACAAACTCCAGTCCAGTCGGTGTTGCAGAGGGTCTGGCGATAACATTCATTGATACAGCATTAAACGGAAAGCCCGCTCGTGATTGGTTGGCATTTTTCAAGAAAGTGTTCGCTGATCCGAGTGTAATCGGCGTAATTAAGGGATTCGATTATTCCAAAACTCCATCGCCGCTTGTACCTGCTTCGAACAATCAAGCCTATGTCGGCACATACACCAACGACTTCTATGGCGACATCTCGATCATAGAACGAGATGGTGGTTTAGCAGTGGTAATGGGTCCGCAAAAGATGACGTTACCTATTTCCCACTATAATCGAGATGTATTCACATTCGAAACCGTTGGCGAAAATGCAAGTGGCAAGAGTGGTCTTACATTCACGGTTGGCGCAGACGGCAAAGCAAACACCTTATTGGTAGAACATTTCAATGAATTCGGTCAGGGTGAACTAAAGCGAGTCGAAAATGAAAAATAATCGTACAAATCTGATTTCGTTGTTGGTTTCGCTTATCTTTTGTGTGCCACCATCCCTGGCGGCACCACCATCTACGAAAGTACGACCGCCCTCCAAATCAGATGATGGCGGTCCACCAAGAGCAAGAAATACGCAACCCTCAGTCAGGCCGAACAAGTATCAGCTTTCGGTTGCGCGCAGGTGGGCGTTGGCTTGTCCCGCCGTTCTCGACACAAGCAATGGCGACGGCCACAATGAGTTGTGTGGTGACGAGAGAACTCCGGAAGCGATCCAACAGCAGCGCGAATCACTGGATCGCTGGTGGGGTATAAAATCGCATGCCGATCTCGTTGGCATATTCGACTGGATTGAAAAGGAAGGTGGTCATCGCATCTTTTTCGAGGAGATCGAAAAGGTTCTGAAAATGCCGAACTCCGAGGAGGAGTTGGAGAAACTCCGACAAAAATACAGCGGACGTTGGAGCCAGAGCGAGTTCAACGATAAAGTGACAATTGTGCGTCAATACGCTCCGAGTTTGAAAGGCAAAGGCATCTTTGGTTGGGATTATGCTCGCTATATAGGTCTCTGCAGGTGGGGCGCAGAAGCTGGCTATCTCAGTGAGGAAGAAGCCTGGCAAAGATTGATGCCCGCGGCGCGCAAGGTGCAGAAACACTTTGGTTCCTGGAATGAGCTTGGTCGCAACTACATAATTGGCAGACGATTTTGGAATCGTGAAATTGCCTTGAGAGACGCAACAAAGTTCAATCAAATTTTGACCGAGCTCACCACAGACGTATCGTCTCCATGGGTGACCATTCCCTGGAACACAGACTTGCGCCCCGGTCCGAATACCGGCGGATACTGAAGAGTTACGGACCGAGCAACGCAGTTTGTTCGTCCAGTCTTCTCAGTTCCTTTATCAGTGAGCGGCGATCTACTTTGAGATTGTCGAGAATCTGACAGCCAATGCCCTCTCCGTCTTCAGTCAAGGCGAGCAAAATGTGTGCCGGCGTCGCGTAAAGGCTGCCCATTTTGGATGCCAGTTTCTTTGCGTTGTCGAGAATCACTGCTGCCCTTGGAGAGTAGGATTGATTTGTCACGGTCAGCGGATCGTTTGTGCCGACAAGCGTCCTGATCTCTTTGTGCATGGCAGTAAAGGTGAGACCGTACTGCAACAACAATTTTGGAACCGGTGAATCCGATAACAGAACTGCCGCCAACAAAAGACGTTCCGATCCGACTTCAAGAAATCCATCTCTTGCTGCTTCGCTACGTGCCGCTGCGATCAGCACCTTTGCTTCCGGCGAAAATTCGATTTGATTGCATCGAATATCTTCGACAAGACGAACCGCGTACTTGTATCCGAGGAACGCGGTGCCAAGCATGAGTAGTATTCGCAGCAGTGTCATAAATCACCTAACCTTAGGTTGAACTTGCTTATTCTACAGGTCTGGAATACAGGCCTCAAGTTCATTTTGTAATTCAGTTGCAGTTTGAAACCTCTCTTGCGGTTGTTTCTCCAAACATTTGAGAACAGCTTTGCGCAAGCGTTCCGGAATTGGACTGTAATCACCGAGATTTTTTGGTGTCTCGTACAAGTGTTTGACGATAACCGACATCATGTTGTCAGCTTCGAAAACCGGCTTGCCTACTAGCGCTTCGTAAAGGCAGCAACCGAGTTGATAAATGTCAGACTGCGGAGTGGGCCTCGTTCCTCCACAAAATTCTGGCGCAAAGCCTTTTGCCGAGCCATAAACGCTGGCGGTGTGCGTATCTGTCGACGGTCTGTCCCACTCCATGTCCTGGAACATTCGCTCGGCTATGCCGAAGTCGACAAGCATGGGACGCGGATTTGTACCGTCTTCAGAAGCGATGTAAATGTTGGACGGAAGAATATTCGAGTGAACTATATCCAATCCGTGTGCGTGCGCTAGTCCACTGCACAGCGCGATGAATGTCTCTACGACATTCCCTGGATCGTTTTTTAGCGTTTCAATCTTGTTCTTCAATGAGTCACCGACTATGAATTTCATGACCACGTACAATCGCCCGTACCATGTGGCTTGCGCAGAGAGGACGCCCATGACGTTCGGATGATTCATGACAGCGATTCCATTCGTCAGTTTCAAAAATCGCTCGTAAGTCTTCTTGTCATTGAAGTGATGGTAGTGAAGGAACTTGATCGCGACAAACTCCTCTTTCTCCAGATCGAATGCGCGAACCACGTCCGATCGCGTTCCGCAGCCAATGTACTTGTCGAGAACATAGCGATCCTCGAGCGTTGGACCCTTTTCCTGCTTGAATGTTGTGCAGGTGACAAGAAGCGAGTTGTCATGCGGGCAGCGGTCCGAATCGTGTTTGTAGAAATGCCTCAGGCATTGCACACAATGTCGCGAATCCACGTAAGGACTTTGATGTAACCAATCCTCCAGCTCGTTGCCGCAGCTAACGTTGAATTGCGGCGTCAAAAGCATTGTCCTGTCTGCGGGGCAAATCACCATTTCCTGATCGTAGCCACGGTCGCATGCGGGGCAAATCTTGAAGGCAAATTGGCAGAATTTTGTGTTTTCGCCCATAGTGAACTCATGGTCCTCGGATGTTCCGAATATGCCCATTAGTGGGGTGTTCCAAGCATCTTTCGGTGACGTAGTCCAGGTAGGTCTGGTAGTGTCGTTCAAGCCACTTTCGACGTAGTTCAATACGCTTTCGGTGGTGTATTCCTAGCGGTTGCTGGCGTAAAATGAACCAGTTAGCGGTGCGTAGTAAAGGTGTGCAAATGTCAGGAGCAAATCGCATTGTCGCCCTTGCGGCAAAGGCTTACGAACTGGTCGTAAAAATTTGCGATTTACTGCGGCATCCGCTTCTCCTGTTATTCCGTTTGAATTGGGGCTTGCAGTTCTATCAAACCGGTCTTGGGAAACTCAAAAATCACAAGGACATAGTCGAGTATTTTACATCACTCAATATTCCATTGCCCGATCTCAACGCATGGATCGCCGCTGGTGTTGAGTGTTTCGGTGGGATTCTTTTGATGATTGGTCTGGCATCGCGTCCAGTTGCGACGCTGACAGCATTCACTATGATCGTTGCTTACATGGCTGTATCGGATGATCGGCAGACTGTTTTCGACTTTTTCGCCAACTTCTTCGGCGACAGCAAAAAGCAAGATCCCTTCCTGCAAGCAGCGCCATTCTTCTTCCTGCTAACGTCGCTTCTGGTGCTCGCTTTCGGGCCGGGTGTATTTTCGCTCGACTTTTTGATCGGCAAGTTGGTCAAGAAAAAGCTAGGCGATCAGTCCGCTCAAAAGCCGACGGATGGATAGCTATTCTTTACCGAACAGCCCGTAGCCTGCGCCGTGAACGTTCCTTATCACTGATTCTTCATTCGGCCTATCGACCTTCTTGCGAAGCCGCTTGATGCAGCTTGTCAACGCCTCGGTGGTCGAGTCGGTTTCGCTCGGCCAGACATGCTCTAGCAATCTATTAGCGGCGAAGATTTCTTCGGGATGCCGCATGAGAAACTCCAGCAGCGCGAACTCTTTGGGCAGGAGCTTTAGATCCTCTCCAGCGCGCTTGGCAGTGTGGTTCTTGGTATCAAGTTCGATATCACCGACTTTGAGAACATCTGATGTCAAAACCTGCGGACGTCTGATGAGCGCTCGTATGCGAGCGGTGAGTTCTCTTCCGTCGAACGGTTTGGGAAGATAATCGTCGGCGCCTTCCTCGAGACCTTTCACTTTCTCTTCGATGCTCTTGCGCCCGGTGAGCATGAGGACTGGGGTTCTTCCACCACGCGATCTAAAGTCTTTGAGAATATCAATTCCTTCGACTTCGGGAAGATTCCAATCGAGAATTATCAAATCGTATGAGTCGAAACGCAGCCGCTGAAGCGCTTCTCCGCCGTTGTCGACATGTTCGACCACGTGACTTTCCTTCTGCAGCCATCGCTGAACGAGAGCCGCCAGTTGCAAATCATCTTCGACTATCAGAATCTTGGCCACGTTGCCCTCAACCCACTCTGCCGATAATAGCAAATCAAGGAGATTCAGTTAAGAGTATGGACAAAATCCTTACGAAGGTGCTGAATACACGCCGCACGAGGCCTGCCCAATGCCGGCCTACTTCGGCGCTCCCAAGCCCCGTCAGGTTGGCGTTCCCGAAGCTGCCTTCTCGTCCTTGTTTAGAGACTCGTACATGCTCTCGGTGGCAGGCACGGTGAACCAGAACGTCGTTCCCGCGCCCTCGACAGACGTGACGCCTATATTGCCTCGATGTCTTTCAACTATTGCTTTGGAAATCGCAAGACCAAGTCCGGTACCCTTGTGAACGTGCTCGTCTGCTTTCTCGACCTGCCGGAAACGCTCGAACACTGCCTGGAGCTTGTCAGCGGGAATGCCGCGCCCTTTATCGGCAACTGAGATGCGCACCATCTCCTGCTCGCGCTCCGCTGTGATCGTGATCTCAGAGTTGTTGGGCGAATATTTGGTTGCGTTGGAAAGCAAATTGATCATTACCTGGATGAGTCGTTCTTTGTCCGCATAGATCTTCAGTTTAGGATCGACCTTTCTTGTGACCTTGATTGATTTTTGACGGAACAATGAATCGATCGCATTGCTCGACGACTCGATGACATCTTCTGCGTTAATTGTATCCGCAACGAATTCAATGAATCCGGATTCGAGTTTGTCGAGGTCCAGGAGATTGTTGACCAGCGCCATAAGCCGATTCACGTTGTCCTGTGCAACGTTGAGACTTCTGGACATAAACTCGTCGAGGTTCTCTCCAAGCTCTTCGGCAAGCAGAGAATGGGTCATACTGATCGAAGTGAGCGGCGTTCTGATCTCGTGACTGACCATAGCAACGAACTCGCGCTTCAAGCGGTCGAGGTGTTTTCTTGCGGTGATATCGTGGATGATGCAATAAAGAGAACGTTCATCCTTCGACCATGTTACCGTCCACTCAGTATCGGCGATGGTGGCATCGAATCTTCGCACTCCGCATTCGAACTGAATGTTCTCACCTTTATCAATTGCTTGTATCAATAACTTCATCACGTTATCGCGATCGTCGTTGGCGACGACATCTACAGGACAGCCTCCGATGAGGATCTCGCGTTGATACCCCCAGAGTCGCAGCGCCGCTTCATTTATATCAGTGAACCTGATTTGCGAATCGATCGAGCAAACTACGTCGGCAACGTTCTCTAGAATTGCTCGCTCCCTGCGTCTTAAGATGGTCAGCGAATCATGCATCTCGTGATAAAGATGATCGATTTGCGCGAGTTCATCGTTCCCTCTAAGAGATTGACTGGGAGGCTGGCCATTAGCCATTCTTCGTGTGTTGTCCATAATCACTTGAAGACGATTCGCGATTCCGTGATTGAAATAGAGGGCCAATCCAAACGCGATGAATAAACTCATCAGGAGAGATAGATAAAGAACGAAGCGAAGCAACTCGGTCAGCTTCACGGTATTCATGCCATCACCGGTTGCCTGCAAGTTAGTCATCGAATCGCAGATATCGAGCAGCTCTTCCATGTGGTGCTGCATCTGCATATAAAGCATTCCTGCGGTGGCGCGATCACCCTTTTGGAATGCATCATATGCGTCGGAGTACTCGTGATCGATCTGCATTACGGTGGAATAGAGACGTTTCCATCGCTCATTAGCCTTGTCGTTCTTTTTGATCATGTCGTGAATGTTGGAGATCTCTGCGCGCATCTTGCCGGCATTCATCTTTGCCTTGTCATAGAACTGCATATCTCCGCTGCTTTTGGCGATCATCAATTGACAGAGGCGTTGAATGTGCAGACCGAAGATCGTGTATGTTTTGCTTGCGAGTTCCTTGGCTTGCTGCTCTCGAATTCGCGCCTCATCCGCCTGCGCCATCAAAAACAAAAGCGCTCCCACCAGGACAAGCTCGAATACCACCGGGACGGCGACTGCTACGACAAATTTCTGGGAGATCTTTAAATCCATCTGGTGATCAATTGTATAGAGAAGCTATCGCTAATAGTAGCAGAGCTCGATGTATGCTGCAGGAGTTGGAAGCGCCGTCTTATACATCATACACATGTTCCAAAACGACTCGCGCCAGTATACTAGAGGAGCGATATGCTGGAGCCTAGATGCAATTCAAAAGCAAAATCTCACATAAGGGACTTTTACTTGTTTCAGTGCCGTTGATTTTCGAGCTTGTTTTCGTCGGCACCCTTTTTGTGTTGCTCAAACAAACCCAGGAAGTTGTACGTCGCGAAACAAGGTCACGCGCAGTTGTCGCGGAAGCCAACCAGCTTTCACGGTGTCTTTTTGATGCCGGAACCTCTTTAATTGCATGGAAGTATTACAGGAGCGAAACTTTTCTTACTCGTGAACGTGAAAATATCTCGTTGTTTGAAAGTGGCTTGGCGAGATTGAAAAACCTGACTGAAGATGACGAGCGACAGTCAGCGCACGTTCTTCGGCTGGAACAGATGGGAAGCAAAATACTACATATGTTCGGCGAGTATCAGACTCTTGTGGAGGAAAGGACGACCTATCCTACGCTTGGACCGGTGCAACGCTTGCAGTTTGTGCGTCAGGGGCTTAATCCATTTCTCACTGAGGTCCAGACCATCAACCGGGAGGAATCTCAAATCCTAGATCTGTCTCCACTGTCCGCCGAGAAATCGCAGCGACAGTTGGATCAATTCCTGCTCACCGGGGTTCTCGCCAACATATTTTTGGCTCTAACACTGGCGCAATTCTTTAGCAAACAGATCACCAAAAGAGTTTCTATCCTAATAGAAAACTCGAAGCGACTGGCAAGTCGACAACCACTTCTGCAGCCAGTGAAAGGAACCGACGAAGTCGCAGAACTGGATCGGGTTTTTCATCAAATGGCCAGCTCTCTTGCACTGTCCGAGCGAAAGCGTCGCGAGTTCGTAGAAATGGTTAGTCATGATCTTCGCAGCCCATTGAGCGCCATCCGGTTGACGCTCGCATTGGTGGCGAAAGGCTCATATGGAACTTTGTCAGAAAAAGGAGAAGGACGCGTTAATGATGCTGAAAAAGATACTGAGAGACTTCTTTCTTTAGTCAATGACTTGATTGATATGGAGCGGTTAGACTCGGGTTTCATCCAGCTTGATGTTCAAAATATTGCGGCCTTTTCGCTTGTCGAAGATTCAGTGAGTGCAACCCAGCCACTGGCAGACGAGAAGTCCCTTACTATTGAAGTTTCTTGTGACAAGAATCTCGAGTTGCGAGGAGATAAAGGGCGCCTGACGCGTGTGCTAATCAATTTACTGTCCAATGCAATCAGATTTTCACCTGATGGAAAAAAGATCTCTGTCGCGGCCCAGAGAGTTAAGTCTGTAGTCAGATTCGTTGTCACAGATGAGGGTCAAGGCATCGCTCAAGAAGATCAAGAACGTATATTTACTCTATACGAGCAAGTGGGTCCGGAGTCGAAAAGCTCGATCGGTTCTGGTATTGGCTTGGCTATTTCCAAAGCGTTGGTCGAGGCGCATCATGGAACTATTGGAGTCGAAAGCGAGTTGGCTAAAGGAAGCAGTTTCTGGTTTGAGATTCCGTCGCCGGAATAGGTCTATTGCAAGAGCATCTCTTCGCTAACCGGGCACATCAAGAGAATAGCCGCGTCGGTGAACGGTTCTTATAATCGATTTTTGATCTGATCTATCCAATTTTTGTCTGAGCTTATTGATATGAACGCGCACCGTATCTGGTGATGCCTCTGACTGGGTGGACCATACTCTATCTAGAAGATCTTCCTGGCTGAAAACCTTATTGGGATTTTTCATAAGAAACTCGAGAAGATCAAATTCTCTTGGCAAAAGCTGGATTTGCTCGTTTGCTCGAGTTACTTTGCGTGTTGCCGAATCTAAAACAATGTCTCCGCAACAAAAGGTCGACTTGCCGGTTGCTTCGACCGATCTGCGTAATAGCGCGCGCAGGCGAGCTGAAAGTTCTCTTGGATGAAAAGGTTTCGTCAGATAATCGTCAGCTCCAGCATCGAGACCCGTTTCTTTATCATTTATCGAATCTCTTCCCGTGAGCATTAGAATGCGTGCCCGCCCGCCTTGCTCGCGATAGGTCTTGCACAAGTCGATTCCGTTCACACCCGGGATTGATAGGTCGAGCACAATGGCGTCATAGGAGTGCTTCTTGAGTCGCTCCAACCCGGCTGTTCCCGAAGCTACCCTATCAATCGAGTGGCCCTCGTCCACTAACCAATCTTCGACCAGATTGGCCAGCTTGATATCGTCTTCGATTATCAAAATGTTTGCCATGAAATCCTGCTTCCCTCGCCGTATTTTACAACTCCATTACGACTTAATGAAACAACCCGTCTACTATTTTGGGCATTACCATAACCGCTCACCGCCACAAGGGTTTTTACTATGTCTAGATATGAAGCCGCAGACTCGTCTAATGGTAGACCTACATTTCAGATGACACGTCAATTCGATCTCTTCGACTTGATGAATAATTCTACTGTTGACAGACATTCAAGAGGAGGATTAGAACACTCAGTCAGAGATATAGATTTCGACAAGCACGCGGATCCGTTCGCAGGCATTAACGATTTTCGGGACGGTGGTGACAGATGTTCACATTCTGGTGCCGATCGGAGAACTGTTAATGACAGGAACGTTGAGCCCTCTTTGAGTCGATCTGCAACAGATGAACAGGCCGTTTTAGGGACATTATTTGATACTCTCGAGAAGTACCTTCCTCCGGAGCAAATGAATAATTTCCTCGAGGATTTTATTAAACGATTGGCAGCCCAATTTGACAATGGCGGGTACGATACCGCATCTGGTGCCCCTGGACGAAATCCCGTCCATGATATCGGAAGCGGTGCCTCTCATGATGGCGGAGGTGATAATCGGATTCCTGGGACCGATCAGAATAAGAATCCGGCTAAGGATCAAAACAAGGATCCTGCTAAGGATGGGTCTGGAAATCAGCCAGATACTTCGGACTTCCCTCAGAATGATAAAGGTCTTTCACAGATTCCCTCGCATGCAAGCGTTTTCGAGAACGTTGAAAAGTCTGATTGGAAGAAGAATGGCAATCAAGCGGAGACTGCCCTTCCCGCTGGTGCCGATCCATCTACGGCCAATCCGGGGAACAAAGTTACTCGAATGGATGTGAACCACGGACCAGATGGTGTCAGCTTCTATACTGAGGGAACCAACTATGCCGACAGCCTGTATTCCCATGTTCTAACGCGGGAACAGCAATCGCAAAATGACAATCATTTTCGCTGGAGTTTTGATGTTACCGGAGGGGTCAACTCGGATAAAGCTCAGGCTATGGAAATGGATCTGTGGCAAGCAAGAAAAGAAGGGGATCACTACCAGCGATATATGTTCGGATCTCAAATCACTGGTGACAAGTTGCAGATCTGGGATGAGAAGAATCAGCATTGGAAAGATGCAGCGAAACTTCCGATGCTGAAGCCAGGAGAAAAGTATCATATGGAATACGACCTTGTGCGAACTGATGATGGACGTATGTGGTACAAGGGCATTACTGTAAATGGAAAAAATCTGCCGCTCGAGCATAACATTCAGTTTGGAAGAAGA
>AGTN01145303.1_pt1 | contig 10545 bp, 9 predicted proteins | sample 314218 | NCBI WGS metagenome assembly AGTN01 (sample SAMN02954264, study PRJNA73603) | bioreactor metagenome | biome: terrestrial; feature: non-aerated bioreactor; material: poplar woody material; isolation source: poplar biomass | place: USA | collected 2006-12 | reverse complement strand
TCGATCACCGGCGCGATCCCGCCCGCCACCACCCGCCACCAGTCGCGGGCCTCGGCCAGGCCGGACAGGTCGGCCGCACCGCCTCCCAGAAGGCGGCGGAAGCGTCGCCCAGGCCGATGGCGGCAAGGCGGGGCCTGGCCTCGTCGAACGGCATGGCGTGCAGCAGCCGGGCGTTCAGATGCCCCAGTTCCACCGGATCGAACTTGGGCGTGGCGCGGCCGAAATGGCCGATGTCGAACTCGTCGATCAACTGCTCCAGGCTGGCGCGGGCCTCGATGGCGTCGGAGGTGCCCAGCTTGGCCAGCAGGCTGTTGACTGCCATGGGATCGATGTCCTGGCCGCGCAGGTCGCGCAACGACAGCGAACCCAGGCGCTTGGACAGGCCGGCGCCGGAGATGTCGGTCATCAGCGGCAGGTGGCCGAAGGCCGGCGCCGCGGCGCCCAGGGCCTGGAACATCTGGATCTGCGGCGCGCTGTTGGTGACGTGGTCCTCGCCGCGCAGCACGTGCGAGACGGCGAAGTCGATGTCGTCCACCACCGAGGGCAGGGTGTAAAGGAAAGTGCCGTCGGCGCGGATCAGCACCGGGTCGGACAGGCTGGCGCACTCCACGTGGCTGTCGCCGCGCACCACGTCGTCCCAGCGGACGGTATGGTGTTCCAGCTTGAAGCGCCAATGGGGCTTGCGCCCCTCGGCCTCGGCCTTCCGGCGTTCGGCCGGGGTCAGGCGCAGGCCGGCGCGGTCGTAGACCGGCGGCTGGCGCCGCGCCAGCAGGCGCTTGCGCTTGTATTCCAGTTCCTCCGGCGTCTCGTAGCAGGCATAGAGCCGCCCGCCGGCCTTCAGCGTCTCGGCGGCGGCGGCGTAGCGGTCGAGGCGCCGGGACTGGAACGCCTTCTTGTCCCAGGCCAGGCCCAGCCAGAGCAGGTCCTCGTTGATGCCGTCCACGTATTCCGGCCTGGAGCGTTCCCGGTCGGTGTCGTCGAAGCGCAGCAGGAAATAGCCGCCATGGGCCTTGGCGAACAGCCAGTTGATGAGGGCGACGCGGGCGTTGCCCACATGGAGCAGCCCGGTCGGGCTGGGTGCGAAGCGGACGAGAACCGTCATTTATATTTGCCCCTCAAACGCCGGGCTGACGCTCGCGATGGCTCGCGGGCGCCGCGTGCGGAGCACGCTACGGTCAAATGCGGGCAGAGCCCGCAGGCGCCGGTCCCTCGCTCCGCTCGCTCCTGAAATAGTCATATTGTCCTGGTGAAGCCGTTGGTGATGGGATAGCGGCGGTCGCGGCCGAACGAGCGGCCGGTGATCTTGACGCCGGGCGGCGCCTGGCGGCGCTTGTACTCCGCCCGGTCCAGCATACGCCAGACCCGGCGCACCACCGCCTCGTCATAGCCCTTGGCGATGGTGTCGTCCACGCCCATCTCGCCCTCGATCAGGCATTGCAGGATGCCGTCCAGCACCTCGTAGGGCGGCAGGGTGTCCTGGTCCTTCTGGTCGGGCTTGAGTTCGGCCGAGGGCGGCTTGGTGATGACCCGCTCGGGCATGGCCGGGCCGTCCGGCCCCAGCCCGCCGTCCGGGCGGTGGGCGTTGCGCCAGCGGCAGACGTCGAACACGGCGGTCTTGTAGACGTCCTTCAGCACGGCGAAGCCGCCGCACATGTCGCCGTACAGGGTGGCGTAGCCGGTGCTCATCTCGCTCTTGTTGCCGGTGGACAGCACCATGGGGCCGAACTTGTTGGAAAGCGCCATCAGCGTCAGCCCGCGCGCGCGCGATTGCAGGTTCTCCTCGGTGATGTCGGCGTTGGTGCCCGCGAAAAGCGGCGACAGCATGGCGTCGAAAGCGCCCATGGCCGGACCGATGTTCACCGTGTCCAGGCGGCACCCCAGCAGCCGCGCCACGGCCGCCGCGTCCTCCAGGCTTTCGGCGCTGGTATAGGGCGACGGCATCATCACGCACCACACCTTGCCGGCCCCCAGGGCGTCGGCGCCCACGGCCGCCGCCAGGGCGGAATCGATGCCGCCCGACAGGCCCAGCACCACGCCGGGAAAACCGTTCTTGGTCACGTAGTCGCGCAGGCCCAGCATCATGGCCTGGTAGATGCTTTCCTCGCGGCCCGGCTCCGGGGCGATGGAACCTCCGGTGGTCCAGCCCTGCGGCCCCCTGGTCCAGGTGGTGGTCACCACCTCCTCCCGCCACGCCGGCAGGCGGGTCAGCAGCTTGCCCTTGGAATCGATGGCGAAGGAGGCGCCGTCGAACACCAGTTCGTCCTGTCCGCCCAACTGGTTGACGTAGATCAGCGGCAGGCCGGTCTCGATGGTGCGCGCCACCGCACGGTTGAGGCGCACGTCGGCCTTGTCCAGCTCGAAGGGCGAGCCGTTGGGCACCACCAGGATCTCGGCGCCGCATTCGCCCAGGGTCTCGGCCACGTCGGGGAACCACATGTCCTCGCAGATCAGCACGCCCAGGCGCACGCCGCGGAACTGGATGGGGCCGGGCACCGGGCCGGGCACGAAGACGCGGGCCTCGTCGAACACGCCGTAATTGGGCAGGTGATGCTTCAGCCGCGTCGCCGCGACCTTGCCGCCGTCCAGCAGCAGGGCGGCGTTGTGGGCCTTGCCCGCCACCCGCCACGGCGCGCCGACCAGCACGGCCGGCCCCCCGTCGGCGGTGTCCCCGGCGAGGTCCTCGACGGCGGCTTCCACCGCGTCCAGGAAAGCGGCCTTCAGCACCAGATCCTCCGGCGGATAGCCGGAAACCACGAGTTCGGGGAACACCGCCAGATGGGCGCCCTGCCCGGCCGCCGCGGCGCGCGCCGCGCGGATGCGGGCGACATTGCCGGCGATGTCGCCGACCGTGGGATTGATCTGCGCCAGGGCGATGGAAAGCTGTTCAGACATGAAGGAAAGCCCAGAGAGAATGCTCGGTCTTGACTTAACGGCAAGGGATCGGGCCTGTCAATGCGCGCAGCCGCGCGCAAATCCGCTATTCCAGCGGCGGGAAGGAATCAGTCCGGTTCCTGCGATACCGGCGACCGCTCAGCGGGCCGGTCAACGCCAAGTGCGCCGGAACCGGGAAATGGTCGGGGCGTTCCGGACGCGCCTAAGCCGATGCGCGCGCCGCCGTCTCGAAAGCGGCGAACCGGGCCGGCAGGCTTTGCGCGTTGATGGCGTTCGCCCGTGCCAGAACAGCCTCGCCGGCAATGTCCGGGCGGCCGCAATGGAAAGGGGGCTCCGGCGCATATTCTAGCATCAGTTGCAAGGTCTGCGCAAAGTCGGCACCGGCGAGTTCCGCCGCCAGGGAAAAAGCGAAATCGATGCCTGCGGTCACCCCGCCTCCGGTGATGACGTTGCCGTCCCGAACCACCCGGCCCGCATCGGGAATGGCGCCGAACGACGCCAGTCTGTCCCGCCACGCCCAGTGGCTGGCGGCCCGTTTTCCCCGCAACAGCCCCGCCGCAGCCAGGATCATCGATCCCGTACAGACCGAGGTCACGTAGGCGGCCCCCGATGCGAGCGCCTTCAGACGGGCCATGGTGGGTTTGTCTGCCACGACCTGCGTGATGCCCAAGCCCCCCGGAATGAACAGCAGATCGCAGGCGGACCAGTCCTGAATCCGTTCGGTGCCCGCGAAGCGCAATCCTTCCTGGCTTTCCACCTCGCCTCCCCGTGGCGAGACCACATGCAGGTCCACGCCGGGAAGGCGGCTGAAAACCTGATGCGGGCCGGTGAAATCCAGTTGGGTCATCTGTGGGAACACGAATTCCAGGATGCGGAATGGCTGTGCGTTCATGGCTGCCTCACGTTCATGGCCGATGGTGCGGCTTTGATACGTGCCCCGCCGGGCACAGGTCCATCTCCGGCTTGGCCGCGGCCTCGACGGCCGCTGATCGCGCCCCACCGCACGGCGTTCTAGGCCCTGATCCCGGTCAGAAAGCCCTCCACCTCGCCGCGCAGGGTGCGGGCTTCCGCCACCAGAGCCTGGGTGGCCGACAGCATGCCGCCGGCCGAGGTGCCGGCTTCCGACGTCGCCATGGTCAGGCGGCCGAGATGGGAGGTGACCTCGGCGGTGCCGGCGGCGGCCTGCTGGACGTTGCGGGCGATTTCCGCCGTGGCGGCGCCCTGTTCCTCGACCGCCGCCGCGATGGCGCCGGCGATCTCGTTGATGCGGGTGATGGTGCCGGCGATGGTGCGGATGGCGCCGACCGCCTGGGTGGTGGCGCCCTGGACGGCGGCGATCTGGGCGGTGATCTCCTCGGTGGCCTTGCCGGTCTGGCTGGCGAGGTTCTTGACCTCGCCAGCCACCACGGCGAAGCCCTTGCCGGCATCGCCGGCCCGCGCCGCCTCGATGGTGGCGTTCAAGGCCAGCAGGTTGGTCTGGGCGGCGATGTCGGTAATCAGGCCCACCACCTCGCCGATGCGGCTGGCGGTCTGGGCCAGGCCCTCGACCAGGGAATTGGTGCGCTCGGCTTCTTCCACCGCCTCGCCGGAAATGGCCGACGAGGCCTGGACCTGCCGGCTGATCTCGTGGATCGAGGCGGACAATTCCTCGGCCGCGGTGGCGACGGTGGCGACGTTGGCCGACGCCTCCTCGGCGGCGGCGGCCACCGAATTGGCCTGGATCGAGGCGGTGTCCACCGCGCCGTTGACCACGTTGGCGGCGCCTTCCAACTGGCCGGCCGCCGAGGTGATGGTCTCGGCCACGCGCTTGACGCTGCCTTCGAAGCTGTCGGCCACCCTCAGCAGGCCGGCGCGGCGTTCGGTCTCGGCCCGGGCCTTCATGGCCTCCTGCTCGGATTTCAGCCGCTCGGCCTCGGCGGCGGCGTCGCGCAGCACCGCCACCGCCCGGGCCAGTTGCCCGATCTCGTCGCTGCGGTGGGTCTCCGGCACGGTCACGGTGAAATCCCGCGCCGCCAGCCGGTTGGTCACCGCCACCAGCCGGATGACGCCGCCGCCGATATGGCGCGACAGGGCGACCACCAGGGCGATCGCGGCCACGGTCACCGCCAGGAAGATCAGGCCCAGGCGCAGGGCGACGGCGCGGAATTCCGCCGCCACGTCGTCGATGTAGATGCCGGTGCCGACGGCCCAGCCCCACGGCGCGAAGCCCGTCGCATAGGACACCTTGTCGACGGGCTCGTCCGAGCCCGAACGCGGGAACTGGTAGAACACCTCGCGGCCGCCGGCCTTGGCGGCGTCGAGCAACGCGCGGACGAACGGCACGCCGTTGGCGTCCTTGGCGTCGAGCATGCTGGTGCCCTCGTTCTGCGGCCGGGACGGCAGCAGGACGCTGACGCCGTCCGGGGTGTAGATGAAATAATACTCCACCCGGTCGTAACGGACATGGCGCAGCGCCTCGCGCGCCATGGCCTGGGCGGTGGCCTCGTCGAACTCGCCGGCTTTCGCGCGCTCATGGAAGGACTTGACGACGTCGCGGCCGACCTCGGCCAGATTGCGGACCTTGGCGATGCGGTCCAGGACCATGCTGTCGTAAATCTGCGACAGCGCGACACCCGCCAGAATAACGAACCCCGCGGCGGCCAGGACCGCCGTGGACATCAGCTTTCCGGTAATTCCCGTCGTCACAGCCATGGCTCCACTCCCCAATAGATGTACCCATCATATCGGGAAAGCGTCGAATGTCTTCTTATCTGAAAGAAGTAAAACCGATGTCTTATGTTTATTCGGTGTCCAGGGCGGACCACAGGAATTCGCGGCCGACCTTGACCTTGCGCTCGCCGCCATAGGCGATGATGTCGGCGGTGGCGTAGGTCTCGCCCCAATCGGCGGGCAGGAACGAGCCGGTGCCGACCACGTCGATCGGCGCGCGGGCATAGGCCATCACCTTGCACTTGGCCGGACCGAACCCGGAGGAGGCGATGATGCCCACCCGCTCGAACCCGGCCTTGTCCAATTGCTCGCGCATGTGCCACACCGCCGCCGCCGACACGCCGGTGCCGACCAGGATCTTCAGTTCGCCCTCGGTGCGGTAGCCGCGGATGGCCTTGGGCACGTGACGTTCCAGCACGGCATAGGACCCCTGCGGGTCCAGCCCTTCGATGAAGCGGCCGCCATGGGTGTCCAGCCGCACCGAGATGCGCCCGGCCGCCGCCAGTTCGGGAAAGCGGCGGCACACCTCGAGCGAATCGGTGACCTCGCGGCCGAAGAAGTCGGGCAGGATGATGAGATCGTCGCCAGGATAGGTCTCGTGGAACATCTCGGCGGCGCGCAGGGTCGAGCCGGCATAGCCGATCAGCGCATGCGGCATGGTGCCCTTGCCGCCCGTGGTGCCGAAATAGGGCGCCGCCAGATCGGTGGAGGTGCCGACGAAGCCGCTGGCGCCGACCGCGCGCCGCGCGGCCTCGGACCCCACCGAGGCGGCGTAGCTCATGATCTCGTGCATCTCGGCCCCGGCGCAGTGCCGCGCGTCCATGGCGAGGAACGGCACGTGCGGCAGGTCGACGCACATCTGATAGGCGTTGTAGGCGGCGACGCAGGCCGCGCCCAGCTTCTGCAGCAGGATGGTCTCGCATTCGGCGAGATGGAAGAACGAACCGGTGATCAGCAGCATGGGTTCGCCCGCGCCGACCCAGGCGCCTTCCTCGAAGCGGCTCCGCACCTCGACCTTCTGGCCGCGTTCGGCCTGCACCGCCTTCAGCCAGTCCACCGCCAGCCGCCAGGCCGCCAGCACCGGGCGGCGCATGAACACCGCATAGGTGACGTCGACGTCCCCGAATTTGCCGACGATTTCCCGAGTCCGCCTGAAATAATGGTCCGTCAGGCGGGGGATATCGTCGGCCGGGGGAATCATCTGCCGGCAGCCTTCCGCTTGGCGAGGGTCTGGACGCGCTCTCCCTTCAGGGCGTCGGCCATCAGGAAGGCCAGTTCCAGCGCCTGGGTGGCGTTCAGGCGGGGATCGCAATGGGTGTGGTAGCGGTCGCCCAGGCGGGCCTCGGTGACGGCGCGGGTGCCGCCCACGCATTCGGTGACGTCCTGGCCGGTCATCTCGAAATGCACGCCGCCGGCATGGGTGCCCTCGGCCTTGTGCACGGCGAAGAAGGCGCGGACCTCGGCCAGGATGCGGTCGAACTCGCGCGTCTTGTAGCTGCCGGCCTTGACCGTGTTGGCGTGCATGGGGTCGCACGACCACACCACCTTGCGGCCCTCGCGCTCCACCGCCCGGATCAGGGCGGGCAGCTTCTCCCCGATCTTCTCGGCGCCCATGCGGGTGATGATGGTGATGCGGCCCGGCTCGTTGTCCGGATTCAGCGTGTCGATCAGGCCCAGCAGGTCGCTGGTGGACATGGACGGGCCGGCCTTGAAGCCGATGGGGTTCTTGACGCCGCGCAGGAATTCCACGTGGCCGGCGTCGAGCTGGCGGGTACGCTCGCCGATCCACAGGAAGTGGGCCGAGCAGTCGTACCAGTCGCCGCTGGTGGAATCGACGCGGGTCAGCGCCTGCTCGTAGGGCAGCAGCAGCGCCTCGTGCGAGGTGAAGAAGTCGGTCTCTCGGATCTGCGGCGTGGTCTCGCTGGTCAGGCCGCAGGCCTCCATGAAGGCCAGGGTCTCGGTCAGGCGCGCGGCCAGATCCTCGTACAGCTTGCCCTGCAGCGAGCCCGAGACGGTGCCCAGCGTCCACTGGTGCACCTTGTGCAGGTCGGCATAGCCGCCCTGGGCGAAGGCGCGCAGCAGGTTCAGCGTGGCGGCCGACTGATTGTAGGCGCGCAGCATGCGCTCGGGATCGGGGATGCGGGCCTCGGGGGTGAAGTCCGAGCCGTTGATGATGTCGCCGCGATAGCTGGGCAGTTCGACGCCGTCGAAAGTCTCGGTGTCGGCCGAGCGCGGCTTGGCGAACTGGCCGGCCATGCGGCCCAGCTTGACCACCGGCATGGCGGCGCCGTAGGTCAGCACCACCGCCATCTGCAGCAGCACGCGGAAGGTGTCGCGGATGTTGTTGGCGGAAAACTCGAGGAAGCTCTCGGCGCAGTCGCCGCCCTGCAGCAGAAAGGCGCGGCCCTCGGCCACATCGGCCAGCGACGCCTTCAGCCGCCGCGCCTCGCCGGCGAACACCAGCGGCGGATAGGCGGCCAGGGCCTGCTCGACCTGGCCCAGCTTGGCCTGGTCGGGATAGGTGGGAACCTGAACGATCGGTTTCGAGCGCCAGCTATCCGGCGTCCACACAGCAGCCATCGAGTCCTCTGAACGTCTATAAGGGCGCACCCGCTGCTTTTGCGCGGGTTGCGGAACCTTTTCTATATAGCGTCGGGACATTGAATTCCAGCTTCACGGGACTGCATTGCAGATATCTCCGCAATTGGGGCTGGCGGGCGGCGGCGGCCTGGGTCATTGTCTGGCGTTCCCTTAAGCCCCGACGTCCGGTTTCATGTCCACCGCTTCAGATTTATGGGTTTTCGGCTACGGTTCGCTGATGTGGCGGCCCGGTTTCGAGTTCGCCGAAATCCGCCCCGCCCTGCTCAAGGGCTGGCACCGCGCCTTCTGCCTCTATTCGCTGCATTACCGCGGCACGCCGGCCCAGCCCGGACTGGTGCTGGGCCTGGATCGCGGCGGGTCGTGCCGGGGGCTGGCCTTCCGCGTGCCGGCCAGGGACGCCGAGATGGCGGTGGAATACCTCAACGAGCGGGAACTGGTGGGCTACGCCTATGTGGCGCGGACCCTGACGGTGCAGATGGAGGGCGGCGGGGCCGTTCCCGCCTACACCTTCGTCGCCGACCGCAAGCACCGTCATTACGCCGGCGACCTGGGGGTGGAGAAGGCCGCCGCCATCATCATGGACGCCCAGGGCTGCGCCGGGCTGAACCGCGACTACCTCATCAACACCATCCGCAAGCTGGAGGCCGAGGGCTTCGCCGACAAGAGCCTGCACGTCCTGCTGAAGGAGGTGGAGCGCCAGACCGGCCTGATCGAGGCGGGTGCGGGGATTTAGTCCGAAAGAGGACTTGCCGCCGCGCGCCGCCGTGCCGACATGCAGGGCATGGACCTCGAAGAATATCCCCTGCTGCACTATCCCGATCTGGTTCTCGCCTTGCTGCGCGCCGGCTGCGGCGGGAGCGGCACCCTGGCCGGGGCGGCCCGCCAGTTGATCCGCCTGCGCGCCCGCGCCCGCGAAGCCGAGCGGGTGGACACGGCGGAACTGGCCCGGCGGCTGGAGCGCGCCCGCCTGCATCTGGTGGCCGCCAGACTGCTGGAGACGGACGACGGCGAGGCCTTCCACACCACCGGGCGCGGGCGCGAGATGCTCGACGCCAACCCGCAGGGCATCGATGACGGCGTGCTGATGGAATTCCCTGAATTCCGCGCCTGGATGGAGGCCGCCCTGACCCGCCCGCCGCCGGAAAACCCGCTGGCGCCGGAATTCCAGGACGGCTGGGCCGCCGGGCTGCAAGGCGGGCGGCTGGACGACAACCCCTATCCGGCGGAAACCGCCCAGCACGCGGCGTGGGAGGACGGCCGGCTGGAGGCGGGCCTCAGATGAGGAACAGGTCGTCCAGCGCCTTGAACAGGTCGTCGCCGAAGCTGGATCCCTTGTGCACCACCGGAATCTTCCTGGGCAGCAGCGCCAGGCGTTCGTCGCCATGGTCCAGCGAGGTGATGACGGCGATGGGAATGTTGCGGGTGGCCGGCATGGCCGCCAGGCCGATGGCGAGGTCGATACCGTCGAGATGGTCCATCATGGCCGAGACCAGGATCAGGTCCGGCTTGGACTGCACCACGTGGGCGAAGGCCTCGATGGTGTCGGGCACCACCGCCACGCGGTAGCCGCATTGCTGCATCTCCCGCTCGACGTATCGGGTCTGGGCGCCGTGCGGCATGACCAGCATGATCTCGATGCTGCGCACCTGGATGTCGCCCAGTTCGAAACCCAGCCGGGTGGGGAGCGAACGGACCAGCGCCGCCGGATCGGCATCGGCGGGCTGGCGGTTCTCGGCCAGCATCAGCATCAGGTCGAGAAACGCCTGGAGGTCCTCCCACACCCGGGGCGGCAACGCCGCCGGGGCATTGGCGAGATAGTCGTCGAGGCGGTGCGCCACGGTCGCCAGCGAGCGGAAACCGAAATTGCCGGCGGGCCCGCGCAGGCGCACGGCGGCGCGGCGGAACTCGTCCACCACCTCGGCGCCCGGGATGCGGCCGTGGCGGCCGCCGTCCAGGACAACATCCAGGCCCTGCAGGGTTTCCACCGCCTCGTCGATGAATTCCTGGCGGAGTTCGTCTACGACCTCACCCGCCCCCTTGCCGCTGCCCGCTTCGGCCATGTCGCGCCAGTCCTTCCCCTCGGCCCCGCCACCGGAGCGGGCCATCTTAACCTGACCTTCCGATGCATCTCCACCGTCCTTTCCCGGAACAAGGCACCTTTTTCCGCTGTCCACAGCGCAGGGAAAACCCTTGATGGAGAAATCGCCTGGCCGAAAGCTCCGAAAAATATCCGGATGGGCACAGGACGCCCCCCTCCCCCGGGGAGACGTCGCCCCGGCGGCCCCCGGCACGGGCGGCGGTTCCGGCGGCCGGACCGGAACCGTCGGCCCCGCCTGCGCGTCC
>AGTN01528567.1_pt1 | contig 10551 bp, 12 predicted proteins | sample 314218 | NCBI WGS metagenome assembly AGTN01 (sample SAMN02954264, study PRJNA73603) | bioreactor metagenome | biome: terrestrial; feature: non-aerated bioreactor; material: poplar woody material; isolation source: poplar biomass | place: USA | collected 2006-12 | reverse complement strand
CCCCCGCCCTCTCCTATTTTTTGTCGAACGAGACAACCCTGGCCGATTTTGAACACAACGGCGAAGCACTGCTCCATTTTGTGAACCTGGACGATAACGACATCTGGTCGGCGTTGAAAGTATGGACATCTCATCCCGACACAGTATTATCGGTTCTAAGCAATGGGATGATCAACAGGAAGTTGTTTAAAATTGAGATAACAGAAGAAAAAGCCGGAAAAGAGAAATCGGGCTTTTTTCTGGAAAAGTTCGGGAAGAAGTTCGGGATTACGGAACATGAAGCCTCCTACTTCCTTTCATCGGATATCGTTACGACCGATATGTACAGTGAAAAAGACGACAGCATCGACATTCTTTACAAGGACGGCACGGTAAAAGATATTTCCAATGCGTCGGATATGCTGAATATAGAATTGTTGTCGAAGAAGGTGGTGAAATATTATTTTGCCTATTTAAGAGATTGACTCCTCACTCCCTTTTTCCGATGGTTTCACCGGATCATCCTGTGCGGTGGGCACAAAGAACCACACTACCACCAGGCCGATAATCCCAAGAGAAAGGATCACCATTCTTATCGGAATATTTTTTATGACAATAAACGAGGAGAAGAGCACCATGAGCGTCATAAAAAGAAGGATCCCAATTTTCCCTTTTCGGGTAACACCTTTACGTCGTTGGTAGTTCTTTATCTTGGGCCCCAGTATTCGGTTGTTGAGCAGCCGGTTATATAGTTTTTCAGAGCTTTTGGCATACAACACCGCCGATAACAATGCGAGCGGCGTAACCGGAAGACCGGGGACGACGATACCGAGAATGGCGAGCGCCAACGAAACCGTTCCGCCAACGATGTACAAGATGCGTACGATTTTATTCTTCTTTATTTCCAGTTTTATTTTTTCTCCCGGTACGGCAACCGAGACTTCGCTCACAGTCGTCCGGCTCCTTATAGTGTTGTTATCCATTATGTCCTGTTTTTTGAGACGAAGTTATGAGTGCAAAGATAAGGAAATATTTAAAAAGGTCAAATGTATCCGTCTCCGGGTACTTGGATGTAAAATCGCAGGAAAAGCCAATTTACCTCTCGGTTTCCTCGAAGTCAGAAGGGTAAAATGCGGACAATCATCCCTGTTATTTTTGCACTTTATTGAAAATCCATTATCTTTGCGATAAATGTTAAGGTTATAAAAAGAAATACTGTTTTCAAACGTATGGATCCCACACAAGCAAAGAGCAAAAAAATCCGCGTCCTGTTCGTCTGCCTTGGTAATATCTGTCGCTCCCCGGCAGCTGAAGGCATCATGACGAGAGTGGTGGAAAAGAATGACCTACAGGATGTTATTGAAGTGGACTCAGCAGGGACATCGGGGTGGCATGAGGGAGAACTTCCCGATGAGCGTATGCGTGCGCATGGTGAGAAAAGAGATTACGATTTTTCTACCCGTTCCCGTAAATTCAGAAAATCGGATTTTGATAATTTCGATTATATCATTGTGATGGATGAGAATAACTACGCTACGGTGAAATCGACAGCCTCCAATCAGGAACAGATGGACAAGATTCACCTGATGACGGAGTACTCAATACAATACGATTATCACGACCACATTCCCGATCCCTATTACGGCGGCTCCTCCGGATTTGAACTGGTTCTCGATCTCCTGGAAGATGCCTGCGAAGGATTACTGCAAGCAATTAAAAGAGATTATTCCCTGATTTAAACGGATGAATCTCATCCTTGAAAAAAAGTCCGCGAATGCTCACGGACTTGAATATAATAAAAAGAAAAACAACTACTTTTTCTTTTTATCAGCAGAAGACTTTTTCGGACTTTCTTTTTTGGTATCGCCCTTGGGAGCTTCTTTCTTTTCGGGTTTAGTTTCTTTCTTTGCCATAATTGTTTGCCATTAAAATGTTAATTGATAGTTTAAAGCATCAGTTATTTCTGAGAAAAAGTTAGAATTCATCCAATTGTCTCTCAAACCAATTTTTGACTTCGTCTCTTGTTTTTCCGGTTTTTGTCTGGACTCTGCCATACAACTCATCTTCTTTGCCCTCTACATATAAAAGGTCATCGTCCGTCAGTTCAGCCCATTCTTGTTTAGCGCGACCTTTCAATTCATTCCATTTTCCTTTAAATCGTAATTCGTCCATAATTGATATTTTACAGGGTTTCTTCATTGAAAACCCTACGCATACAACAAAATAGGCTCAGCGAATGTTCGGCCTTTCATTGTGAATCAGTGATCTTGTGTTTTCTTAACACCATATAGTGCAGGGAGTGGCGCGCGTTGACATTCGGAACTCATAGCAAAACGGCCCCCGATCCTGAAACCGCAAAAGCGATTTTTAAATCCGGGGTATATAGCGGGCGGATAACGGGAAAAAAAGATTGGTACGAAGATAAATCTTCGGGAAAAGCAGCATGAAATAAGAGATCAACGACTAAACCACATACAACGAACTGATAGACTCATTGTTGCATACCCGCATAATGGAATCGGCAAACATGTCGGCTACAGAAAGGATTTTCACTTTTTCTGTTTTCTGAGGGTACGGGATACTGTCTGTGAAAATGATTTCCTTTAGTTGGGATTGATCGACCCTCGTAGAAGCCGGATCGGACATCACAGCATGGCTGGCGATAGCCCTTACGGAATTGGCTCCGTTTTCCATAATCAAGTCGGCGGCTTTTGTAATGGTTCCGGCAGTATCTACAATATCATCGATAAGCAATATGTCCATACCCCGTACATCGCCAATGATTTGCATATCCGATATCTCGTTCGCCTTCTTCCGGAGTTTGTAACAAATGACCATAGGACAACCCAGGAATTTGGAGTAGGCACTGGCGCGTTTCGTTCCTCCTACGTCCGGAGTGGCAATGACCATGTTGCTCAAATCCAGGTGTTTAATATATTCTACGAATACGCCCGAAGCATACAGGTGATCTACCGGAACATTAAAGAACCCCTGAATCTGATCGGCATGTAAATCCATTGTTATTAACCGATTAATGCCGGCAGCAGCCAACATATCGGCTATGAGTTTCGCCCCGATACTTACACGCGGTTTATCCTTTCTGTCCTGTCTTGCCCATCCGAAATAGGGAATTACCGCCACAATGGATTTTGCCGATGCCCGTTTTGCCGCATCAATCATCAGCAGCAACTCCATCAGGTTATCGGAATTGGGGAAAGTAGACTGGATGAGGAATACTTGTCTGCCACGAATGGATTCTTCGTAGGAAACAGCAAATTCGCCATCGGCGAAATGTTCAATGATCATATTCCCCAACGGGCAACGCAAACTGTTACATACCTTTTCGGCGAAATAACGCGATTTACTTCCGGAAAAGATTTTAAATGGTCTATCCTGCATACTCTTTATTTTTCTGAAAACTAACTATATAGGTTTTTACGTTACGATTCTCTCTAAAAACGGGTGAAAGTTCCCACAAAAGTACAAAAACTAGCCTCAATAAAGAATTTTTTATAAGAAAGAAATTTTATATATTTCCCCCGAATGTGCGTCAAGCTTTATTCTGAACGGTAATTCGAACGTAAACAGCCTATCTTCCTTGTCTTTATTCAGTAAAGGCGTTAATTTTCCCTCTCCCGTATCTTCTATTTCCAGAAATGAGTACGCGTGAGGAGGAATACGCACGGTGCACTCTTCTTGTTCGTGATTGAAATTTACGACTATAAGTAACAGGTCTTTTTTATGGCTTCGCAAAAAAGCGAACAATCGGGTGGAATCGAATTCGGGATTTTCGTAATTGGCGGGCATCAGGTCGTAGAATAAGCCGGAGGAAATGGCTTTCTCCTCGTTACACAGCGTGATAAGGCGGGTGTGGAAGTTACTGAGTTCGTTCTCTTCCCGGGTGAGCTGCCCGGCGTCCCATGCGCCGTTGTTGTTCCATCGGCGAAGCGTATCTACCGACCAATAATCATAAATAGTTGTACGGCCGTTCTTTCCGCTGAAACCTTCCTCGTCCATCCCTTTTTCACCGAATTCTTGTCCCGCATACAGCATCACGGGGTTGGTGTTGATGCAGGAAGTAACAATCATGGCTGCCTTGCCTTTCTTGCCCTCTTTTAAAAAGTAGTCCGACGCAATGCGTTGTTCATCGTGATTTTCCATAAAATTGAGCATCTTATGCTGTATATCACCCACATTGTTCAATGTGAAAGTAATATCGGAAGCAGGCCTGTAACCACAGGCAACGTCTCGTAAAACGTCGTAAAGCCCCACCTTGTCGTATAGGTAATCGAACGCATTATTGTCCAAAAAGCTGCGATATGCGGAAGGATTGTATATTTCCGCCAGGAAAATAATTTCCGGGAACGCGGCTTTTATTTGGGGAATCATCCACTGCCAGAATGCCAGCGGAACCATTTCAGCCATATCACACCGGAAGCCGTCTACTTTCTTTTCCGCCCAGTACATGATGATATCTTTCATCTTTTTCCAGGTATCGGGGATGGAATAGAAATGGGAGATTCCCCCTCCCATGTAATCCACTCCGTAATTGAGTTTGACCGTTTCGTACCAATCATACTGAGTGGGTGTGCTGGTAAAACAATCGTTCCCGGTTACTTTCGCGGGAAATTCCTCATAGGAGAAGCGGGCCAGCTTACCCGGGGAAAGTTGTATATTCAATGATTGTCCCGGAAGGTAATAGAAATTATTTTGTGCCGAAAAAGCAACCGTCCGGTCGTCGTCTTCTCCAAAATCCCTCACTCCATCAGGTTTGTTGACCGATTGGTAATTTCTTGCCACGTGATTGGGAATGTTATCGATGAGTACTTTTAAGCCCGCTGCATGTGTGCGTTCTATCAACTCCTCAAACTCCCTCATTCTGTTGGGTATATCCACTGCCAAATCGGGATCCACATCGTAATAATCCCGCACGGCATAGGGCGATCCCGCCTTTCCCTTGATAATTTCAGGATATTCCTTCGGAATGCCGTAAGCCGTGTAATCGGTAGCCGAAGCATGTGCCAAAACGCCGATATACCAAATGTGGGTATATCCGCTCTCTTTTATTTTCCTTAAAAGATTGCCGGTAATATCATTGAATTTTCCACATCCGTTCTCTTCAATGGAGCCGTTGAATGTATTCCCTGTAGAACTGTTTCCTAACAGTCGGGGTAATACTTGATAAATAAATAATTTCCTGTTTTCCATACGCTTGTCTCCTCATTCCTTTGAGTTCGCCACCCCTTTTCGCATTCTGATACGCTGGAGTTGGGCTTGAATTTTTTTAGTGAGTTCATAGTGCCTGTGGCATTTTCTGACTATCTGCCACGATTCTTTTTCGCTCATTTTGATTGCTGCATAATGATAACCGACCTCCGTGATGGTTTCCATGTTACTCAAATCGAACATAGAGTATTTTTCTATTCCCTTCGTCTCTATCAGTACGTCGCAATACGTTTTATCAAAAATAGTGTTGGAGTTGGACATAAGATTGAATGTTCGTTCCGCCATTCTTCGAATATTGTTTTTTTCAGCCGGAGGAATCATTAAGGATACATTCACACCAACCACATATTTGCATTTTTTCCTGATGACGGAGACCGGGAAATTCTTCAGCAATCCTCCGTCGACATATGGAACACCGTGAATTTTCTGAGGATAAAATACAATGGGCACCGAACAGGATGCCACTACTGCATCCACCAGATCGTCACCGTTTGAGAAAGTCACCGAGCAGGCTCTGTCCCAGTCGGTGGCTACGGCACAGAAAGGTATTTGTAAGTCTTCGAACCGTTGGGCTCTCAAGTTTTTTTTCAGGAAGTGGTGCAATCCGGTACTCTTCAGAAAACCCGTTTTAGGAATAGTAAACTCTACAAACTCCCGAAACTCTCTCTTCCTGAATAGCTCTGCAATCTCTTCGGGATGGTATCCGTCGGCATAAAAAACGCCTGCCAATGCCCCGGCACTGGTACCGGCAATTACATCAGGCTTCAATCCGCACTTTTCCAACACTTTCAGTGCTCCAAGATGGGCAAACCCTTTTGCTCCTCCCCCACTCAGTGCATAACCTAAAAAATAATCGTAACTTTTACCAAAAATAGCCATGGCCAAACCTCCCTATTGACACTTTGTTCTACAAATATGCCACTTTTTTTTGATTTTACAGCCTGCTTTGCCGCTATAAAAAACAATAATCATAAATTTTAGTGAATCTGTAAAATCATCTTGTCGTGAAGCAGCCGTCCGTTCATCTTCTCTTCAGCTCCAAACACCACGCCTGCTATGCTTATGTTTGATTTCGGTCCAGCTCTTCTTTCAATTCGCGGACCGTTTTTCCCAGCACAGGGTGAAGCATATCCGGCGCAATTTCACATAAGGGCGCGAGGACAAAATCGCGGGTATGAAACCGCGGATGAGGAATGGTCAGTTCAGGCGTGTTTATTATCATATTATCCGCTGTAATCAGATCGATATCTATGATTCTGTCGGCATACACGCCGCCTCCGCTTTTATCCGATCTACCCATTTCATTTTCAATCTCTTGTGTGATTGAGAATAGGGTGTCTATGTCTATATATGTTACTACTTCGCAGGCGGAATTCACAAAAAAATTCACGGATTGAAACCCTACGGGTTGGGTAATATAAAAAGCGGATCGGGAAATAATTCTTCCAATCCGCTCCTGAATTTTATCGTAGGCGTCTTCTATATTTTTGTGTTTATCGCCGAGATTTGAGCCCAGGGCCAAAAAAACGGTGTATTCCACTTTTCCACCTTTCCACTTTTCCACGTCTATCAATCTACAATCAACATCGCGTCGCCATACGCTCCGAAGCTATATTTTTCTTTTATCGCCAGTTCATACGTATCCATTATTCTTTCATAACCGCCGAATGCACAAGCCATCATAAGCAGTGTGGAATAGGGTAAATGAAAATTGGTTACAAGGCTGTTTGTGAGCGTGAATTCATAGGGAGGGAAAATGAATTTGTTGGTCCATCCGTCTCTGGGCTTCAAATGTCCGTCGGTGCTCACGGTAGTTTCCACAGCACGGAGTACGGATGTTCCTACGGCACAGATATTCCGTTCTTCGTCTTTAGCCCTGTTTACTTTTTCACACAATTCTTCGGTAATACGTATCTGTTCCGACTCCATCTTGTGTTTGGTCAGATCCTCCACATCAATCATGCGGTAAGCTCCCAACCCGTTATGGAGAGTGAGGAAACCAAAATCGATATCCTTGATTTCCATTCTTTTCATTAGCTCGCGGCTAAAATGCAACCCGGCTGCGGGCGCTACCACGGCACCTTCGTTTTGAGCGAATATGTTTTGATACCTGTCCACATCTTCAGGCTCTGCATTGCGTTCCATGTATTCGGGAATGGGTGTCTCTCCAATCAGGAATAACTGGTCTTTAAATTCATCATAGGGCCCGTCATAAAGAAACCGCAGGGTACGCCCGCGCGATGTGGTATTGTCGATGACCTCAGCAACCAGTTCTTCGTTTTCACCGAAATAGAGTTTATTGCCTATGCGTATTTTGCGTGCCGGGTTTACCAGAACATCCCATAAATGCTGATCGGGGTTGAGTTCTCTCAACAAAAAAACTTCAATTTTTGCCCCCGTTTTCTCTTTGTTTCCGAATAGCCTGGCGGGAAACACTTTCGTGTCGTTGAAGATGAAAAAATCTTTTTCGCTAAAGTACTCCAACACGTCCTTAAACACTCTGTGTTCCACTTTATCGGTTTTTCTGTGCACAACAAGAAGCCGGGCTTCATCGCGATGTACAGGAGGGTGCTTCGCGATAAGTTCTTCGGGCAAATTAAATTTGAATTGCGAAAGTTTCATACGTTAAAAATAACCTGTCAATTATATTTTATATCTATCTCTATGTATGGATTTATGAAGGGATGTGCTCGTCCAGAAACCGGTCTATTTCATCCATTTTCAGGCATCTATCCAAGGTGGTCTCCCCCACCCGCGTACGCGTTAAGCCGGTAAGATGGGCGCCTGAATTCAATGCTTCACCGATATCCCTGGCCAAAGCCCTTATGTATGTGCCTTTACTGCATACCACACGAATGGCGATGTCCGGCAACTCATAAGAAATCAATTCGATACTATCTATAACCAATATTTTGGGTTTTAGTTCAATATCTTCCTTCTTTCGGGCAAACTCGTACGCTCTTTTTCCATTTATCTTGACGGCCGAAAAAATGGGAGGCACCTGCTCTATGGTACCTGTAAACCGGCGAAGGATTTCTTCTACCTGCTCTTTTGTAATGTGTGTGGTAGGATATTCCGCATCAACCTCCGTTTCCAGGTCGAACGACGGTGTAGTCGCTCCAAGGCGGATATGGGCAACATATTCCTTCGTCTGCGCTTGTAATTCTTCGATGTTTTTTGTCTTTTTACCTGTGCAGATTGTCACGACGCCCGTTGCCAACGGATCGAGTGTTCCCGCATGCCCTACTTTCAGTTTCTTTATGTTCAATTTTCGGCATAGCTTGGCACGAATAACGCGCACTACACGGAATGAGGTCCAGTGAAGTGGTTTATCGATATGCAAAATCTCACCTTCGATAAAATCCATAGGCTTATGCCATACTTAAACTAACGCGTGAAAAAATAAGGACCAGTAAAATTCCGCCCACAATGATGCGGTATGCGCCAAATGCTTTGAACCCATACCGGGTAAGGAAATCGATAAAAAATCGGATAGCCAGTATAGCCACTATAAACGCCACTACATTCCCGATGAGGAGCAACAGCATGTTGTCTTTCAGCATCTCCGTGCTAATCGGGTCTTTCAAGAGCTGGAACAGTTTGTATCCGGCTGCGGCGGCCATTGTGGGAACCGCCAGAAAGAAGGAGAATTCGGCGGCGTTCTTACGGCTCAGCTTCGTAGTCATACCTCCCACAATCGTGGCCATGGAGCGGGATACGCCCGGAATCATGGCAATACACTGAAAAAAACCTATTTTCACTGCCCTCCGCCAATTCATCGACTGGTCGTGCGACGGTTTATTAAACCATTTATCTACATAGAGCATAAAAACTCCCCCTAACACCAGCATCGCAGCAACTACGGTGACATTTTCGAGCAATGCGTCGATATAATCACCCAGAAGCATGCCGAATACCCCTGCAGGAATAACGGCAATGAACAATTTCCAGTAAAAATCGAATTTATGCAGAAATCGGGTGAGATAGGCCCATCCTTTTTTCCCTGCCGGCATTCCCGCCACGGCTTCCTTATCGAAAATACGTACCGGGTTCAATCGGAAAAAGCGTTTCCAATAAAGGACTACCACTGAAAGAATAGCCCCGAACTGGATAATAACCGTAAACGCTTTCACAAAAGGAGTGCTTTCTATTCCCAGCAATGCCTGAGTGATGATCATATGTCCGGTAGAAGACACCGGGAGAAATTCCGTAAGGCCCTCTACGATAGCAATAATAATTGCTTCTAAAATAGTCATAAAAACGATGTTTTGATGGATACCGGGATCATTTTCCAGCTGCGCTCTTTTTCTCTTTCGCGGGGTACAGAATACCTACAATCATCAACACAAATCCCGCAAGGCAAACAACGGGGGCGACTTTAATGCGCCGGACGCTGAAAATGTCCGGTTCAAATCCATTTTCCAAAGAGGTGGAAGGTCCTGCCATCAACAAGAAACCTAAAATAATGAGGAGAATGGCAATACCGCAAATAATCCAATTTGTTTTGCTTAAAGCAACATTTTTTTGAGACATATCGTACTGAAATTTTACACGTAATATAGTTGATCCGACTTCATTTTCACATACCTGTTCACTGCAAATGTAGTGGCTATGGTAGAAATAATCACCCCCAGCAAGATAACCACAGCGAAAATAATTATCACATCTACAACAGATATAATAGACTGAATCTCAGCATATTCGTTATTGAAATAGCCGATCATCACGAAGATAATCCCATCAGCGATAATCCCGGCAATGATTCCTGTGAAAATGTTGTTTACCACAAACGGCCTTCTGATAAACCGGTCGGTGGCGCCCACCAGCTTCATAGTATTGATAAGAAACCGTTTCGAGTATACACTCAAACGAATGGTGTTTCGAATGAGGGTGAATGATATGAACAGAAGCACCACCGCAAGAATGAGCAGGACAGTCATTACTTTCGTAAGATTATTATTGATAAGGTCTATCGCTTCCTGCTGATAAAGTAAATCTGTAACGTTGTTATCTTGTTTAATAACGGTATTGACTACGGCGATGCTGTCGTTATTCGCATATTCCGAATGGAGAAAAATTTCGATACAATCCTGCGCGGGATTGTAACCCAGCAGTTCTTCGGGATCTTCTCCCAGATCGTTAATAAGCTGTTCTCTGGCCTCTTGTTTGCTGATAAAGCGCGATGACTTCACAAAAGGGAGTGCATCCAGATTTTTTCGAATAGTGGAAATTTCCGCATCCGTCACATCTGTGGAAAGCATGACGTTGAAACTCATATTCTCCTTAACAAATTTCGACAAGCCATTTCCCATAAAAAGAATCAAAATGGTAATGCCTAATAACACC
>AGTN01426763.1_pt1 | contig 10551 bp, 6 predicted proteins | sample 314218 | NCBI WGS metagenome assembly AGTN01 (sample SAMN02954264, study PRJNA73603) | bioreactor metagenome | biome: terrestrial; feature: non-aerated bioreactor; material: poplar woody material; isolation source: poplar biomass | place: USA | collected 2006-12 | reverse complement strand
AATGGTGGTACACCCGAAGCAATCGCGATTCCGAGGCAGAGTGGCAACGCGATCAAAAATACAATGAAGCCGCAAAGCATATCGCTGCGCCAATTCTGTACGAGCCCATCCAGACCGTCTTTCGGAATCTCACGCATATATGATTCCATCACGTTCACTCCGGAGGAAAGAGTTGCGCAATTGCGCAATAATGAATCTCTAATCCTATTACCGCAGATCCTTGTGATGATTATGTGATCGAAAAGGGTTGCACCTGTGACGAGCGTGTGATCAAGGCTGGTTTGCAAGAGTCACGCTTCGCGCCCCCGAGGTGCAATCGGGACTTTCGAGCAGTTATTGCACCCGTCTCTTAACTATCTCAACCGGACACTGTGCCTGTAAAACGACTTCCTGCGAGACACTGCCAACCCAGAGGCGGCGCATCGTTCCATGCCCTCTTGAGCCCATAACAATCAATCCGGCTGGCCAGGCGTTCGCTACATCCAAAATGGACTCGCCAGGATCGCCTTCGGCAAGTATGGTGCTAACCCGTTCTCTGGAAAATGCCTCCGCCAACGCCAATTGTGTCTGGTTGAGAAACTCGTTATTCTCCGCAATTGCCTCACGATTTCCCTGCGACAAAGTTCTGGAGTGAAGGGCGTTTATGCCATCATCATACTTCGATAACAACGGTTTGCTTGCCGTAAGAATTTTGAAAGTGGTGGCATCCGACCACGGCATCGACAAGACATAGTCTATGACGGCGCGCGAGTGAGGACTTGGATCTACGGCCAGAAGGACGTTCAATTGTTGAGAATCTCTTTTCGGTCGTTCCTTTTGGGCACGCACAATAAGCGTGGAACAGTCGCCATACAACAAAACAGACTGCGACACGCTTCCGAGTAATATTCGACCGAGTCCCCTTCTACCGTGAGAACCCAGAATGACGAGGTCGGCAGGCCAGTTCGAGGCGAATTCAATGATTGTTTCTTTCGAGTATCCATGCAGCAATTGGTACTCGACAAAGATGTCTGGAAACTCTTGCTCGAGCTGACGTGCCATTTGAGATACCAGCCTCTGGCTGTAAGCGACTTTTGTCTCGTACTCTTTTGTGTCCTCAGCTATTTTCTGACCACTGGTCTCAATCAACAAGTCGACTGCATCGGCAGCGTCCGGAAGCTCGGGAGTGTCAACAACTGTGATTACTTTGATGTGACTGCTTTCAGGCCATCGGCGAGACAATACGAAATCGACTGCCTGGCTAGAGCATCTGGAATCATCTATCGATAATAGAATGTTCACGTTCCGATCGTCTTGTTTTTGAAGAGGGCGAGGGTTTGTTGGCACCGCCGGCTAAAAGACCAGTTCATCTCATTCTCCTTAATGCCGGGTCACCGCATCGCCGGCCTCGTCCTCGTTCCCTCGACACTGCATGAACAAAGGCGCTCCAGACCGCTCATACGAACCTCCGGAAGTCCGGCTCTCTCTCGATCATCCTTGAAGGAACGCAAGAAAACTGTGCTAGTGTGATCGATAATATTCACTGATGGTTCAAAACAAAGATTGATGCGTTTCCTTTGACCGGCCAGAGTATCGAGAGCGGTTCTTACTGGAAGATTGTTGAAGCATGTGACGGGACCGGCAAAGTGCACCTCTACCTGGTCATTCTCAGTCTCTTTCACGCAGGAGATCGGGTTTCTGAAAAAAGATGCGAGTGTATCGAAGATGTGTTGTTGCAAAGGAAGATGTTGTCTTTTATTGTCGTGACAATTTAGTGAGAAATATGCCAGCGACAGAATTTTCGTTCCGATACCGCACGCAATACCAACGAGAAGGTCGGAGAAAAGAGTCACAGTTACAACGGTCGAGAAAACGGAGAACTGATCCCATCCCAGCGCAAAGACATGCTGCCACTTCTTCGGTCCGCACAATTTGATTCCGATATGGACAAGCACCGCAGATAGTGCTGCAACTGGAATCAGACAAAGTAGCTTATGAAAGAACAGAACGAAAATTAGCAAGAATAAGGCGTTATAGAAATTGGCCCATGCCGTTCTTCCTCCCGCCATAATATTGGTGGCACTCTTTACAGCACCTGGAATAATCGTCAATCCGCCGACCAGGCTGGAGCAAATATTGGAGATTCCCATTGCGAACAAGGTGCGATCAGGATCGGATTTTCTATGAAAGGGATCGATTTGATCGACTGCGTGAATCGTTGCAAGTGACTCGCAACCATCGACAAGGGTAAGGGCGAACACGCAGAGAATAACGGTTGGTATTAGCGTTGGACTGCTAAATAGACCGGCGAAATCAGGCAAGACAAGACCATGTTGCAACGGGTTTTCAGGAATAGCAACGAGGAACTTTGTGTCGAGACCGAAAACCTGCCCCAGGGCTATGCCGAAGATAACCGCGATTAGATATGGCGGCACTAATTTAAGTGGTCTGAAGTTGATTTTGGAAAGCGCGAACAGTAATGCTAAACATGCTGCAGCAATGAAAAGAACTGGACCATTGGCATGCACCATATGGGAGGGCGTCTCGACCAGCAAACCGAATATTTCGTGAGCCTCGAACTGTTGGCCGATGAAGTTAGGGATCTGCTTGATGATGATCATCAACCCGATCGCCGCAAGCATTCCGTGAATTGCGCTGCGCGGTATCAAATAGCTAAACCTGGCAGCGTTCAATTTTGTCAGGATAATCTGCGTGATACCGGCGAACATGATCACGCCCAGAATAAGATGGTACCCCCGATTCATGTCATTGTGACCGAGTGCGGCAATGCTGGAGTAGAGAACGGGAGCTAGACCAGCTGCTGGACCGCTGATAGTAACGTAAGCCCCACCGAGCAATGGGAAGATCAAACCGGCAACTATCTCGGATGTCAGACCACAAATGGGTGGCGCGCCGGAAGCAAGTGCGATACCAAGAGACAGAGGCACCGAAACAAGCGCCACTATCAGTCCGGCAAGCATATCCTGACGCCAGTGTTTGAGACCGGCCAGCCCGTTGCAAGGCTTGTCTGAGTCATTGCAAGGTTTGTCTGAGTTGTTGCAAGGCTTGTCTGACTTAGAACTGCACTCTTTACTCGAATTCTGAACTTTCATTAATGGATACCTGTGTAGTCACGAGCCAGGCACTCATGAGTGTCGGCCAAAATTGCGAGAAGCTGTATCAGTGGCGCTTAGAAGTGCATTATTCAAACTTGTGCAATTGCGCAACTAGTTCGATTGACCTAACCATAACAACGCAGTGTTACCAAGCTGTGATCATGAGAGAGATTATGAACTGTTGCGAATAAGTCGCCCCAGGCATACCGCTATACGCCCGCCCTGGCTGGTCGAGTAGGGTCATGGCGTTCTGAAATTCGCGTTCGAGTTCAATCGATAGCCGGCGCCGTGGACGGTTTCAATTAAAGGGTTGTCATCAGTCAACTTGAGCTTCCGCCGGAGCCGAGTTAGCGTCGTTCGAAATGCGTTGGTTCCGGACTCTGAGTCCAGGCTCCAGACACGGTTCATAATCGTCTCGGTGCTGAAGACTTTGTCAGGGTTGCGCATGAAGAATTCCAGGAGGCTGAACTCCTTTGGCAAAAGTACGACGGTCAAGCCATCTTGCGTGACTTTCAACTGCTCGGGAAAAAGAACAATGTTGGCGACTTTCAATTCGCTGGAAACTGAATTCGATTGCCGACGAAGCTGCACTCTGATGCGGGCCGAAAGTTCATTCAGATCAAACGGTTTTGTCAAATAATCATCGGCGCCACCATCCAGTGTCTGCTCTTTCTCATTGACCGCGGTTTTGCCGGTCACCATGATCACAGGCGTGTTTTTGCCGGCGCTGCGGATGTGTTGAAGAACGTCGAATCCTGAAACGTGTGGTAAGTTCCAATCCAAAAGAATTACGTCAAAGTCGGCCATGCGCAGAAATTCGAGCGCTTCTTCTCCGTCGCGGGCGATCTCAACCACGTAACGCTGTGCCGTGAGCCACGTCTTGACGGTCTCTGCCATCGCGGGATTGTCTTCCACTATTAGAATCTTAGCCACTTATGCCTCCGCAAAGCGAACAGCCAGGGGAAGCAATATAATAAAGGTACTGCCATCGCCTGGTTGACTTTCACACGAGATAGAACCGTGGTGCAACTGGATAAGCTCCTTGCAGATGCTCAGACCCAGACCGGAACCGACTCTGTGGGAGGTTGTCTGAACGCGGTGAAAACGTTCAAAGATCTTCTCCTGATCTTCAACCGGTATACCCGGACCCTGATCTTTTATCCGTATTTCCACATTATCTCCAGTGACTGCGACACTCATGGTCACCTGAGTTTTCGGCGGCGCAAATTTCAACGCATTGGAAACGATGTTGATCAGAACCTGTTCTAGCCACACGCGATCGCCTTGAATTTCGAGTGGGTCAGACGGTTCAATCTTAATCGAAATCTTTTTCTGGCTTGCCACCAGCTGTAGTGCGTTGGCACATTCATCAAGCAGACCAGGAACATCGACACTCTCGAGGTTGAGAGTCTTGTTGCCGCTTCTGAGTTTCTCGAGGGTAAGTACGCCGTTAATCAAAGTTGTCATCCGCTGCGATTCTCGTTCACTCAGATTTAGCAGCTTGGTGCCCTGGTCGTTCAAGTTGCCGAGAATGCCGGCTTTCAACATCTCCATGTAGTTTCGAATTGTTTGCAGTGGCGTTCGCAGATCATGCGTGATCATGGCGATTGCTTCTTGCTCATTTCTCGTAGCTGTTTCGATCAATCTTGTCGCTTCGTGAAACGCTCTATCCAACTCGGCGATTTCATCGTCTCCTTTCATGACCTGGTGAAGAGGCTTTCGATTGGCAAAGAGCGACGCGTTCTCTTTCAATCTCATGATTCTAAGCGTGAGACTGCGGCTATACCAAAGTGCCAATAGCAATCCCAGGGCGACAGAGAGCCACATAGCGCAGCGCAGTATTATTGTGATTTGATGGCGGTCTTGCAAGTTCTTCTCGAGGTCGGCGCCCTGTTCTGTTTTGTTCGCGAGATCAAGTACACCCGCGTTTAATGCTGATGCGAGCGCAGCGTCCAGTCTCTTTCGGCTGCCGACCAAAACCTGAGTGAACTCTTCTGGCGAACTCACCTTTTGCAATTCGACTTTCACATTTCGGATCTCATCCTTCGCATCCAGAACCGCTTTCTTGGACAGCAGAACGGAGTGAAGCAGCTCAGGATCATCTCTGCACAAATCTTCCAGTTTCGAAAATTCCTTCAGGAGATTATCGATGAGCCCTCGAAGCGTGCTTTCCGTCACTGTGTTTTCCTGTAGATAGCGCTTCTTTATCAATCCGACTTTCGCCACGTCGCGAATGATGACGTTGACGGCTTCGTTGACCTTTCTCTTGTGGTCAAGCCGCTGCGCCTCTTGTTCCACTCGTTCTTGCAAACCGATCAGAACGCTGAACATGCCGATTTCGAAACACACCGGGATGCTGACCAAAAGCAAACCTTTGTGCATCAAAGTGAGTCTCATGTGCTGCCGTGTTTTAGTGTTGAACCAGAGAGATATCTATTCCGGCATGATAACACAGGAAATTCGGATTCAGGCTCTCGGAACGGTCAGTTGCGGCGTTTGGGCTGGTTATCACGTGCTCGCGGCGATTTAATCTGCCATGACACACTCGTGTAACACCTATGACATCACGCTGAAACAGTGGCGGCGCTATGCTCTGTCCATCGCCACCCAGCGCATCAAAAGCATCATCCCAACAGTTTGGGAGGTACCCATGTCGAGTTCGAGTCTACCTCCAACCCAGAAGATGTTCGAATTTTTCGATTGGAAACTTTGAGAGTGCAGGTCACTCAAAAGTGACGTGCATGTCTGCTGAGGTCCGCAAACTTACTACCCGTAACTGTTTTGTGAATTTTGGAGAATCGCCCATGCCTGACAGATTTGGAGAAAGCGATGGTTCTTCGAGGCAAATTTCTGAGAGAGACGCGTACCGCTCGATTGCTCAGGATGGATGGAAGGCAGATCAAGAAAAGTGCGGACACTCTCCCAACACTGCTTCGGAGCATTTGCCGGGGCTGTCTATTGGTGATGAAAAAAGCGGTAATAGTTTTAAAGATTTTTTGTCAAGGAACGATAAGTCGTTTAGCGAACGTAATACACCTTTAGTGCGGAGAAACGAGGAGTCGGGGGAGCGTGGTTTAGATAAACGGGGTTCTGACCACGCTTCCCACGACCATCGTAGTCATGGCGAGCATTCTGGCGCTGATCGTTCGCGAGGCGAATCTGGTGGCGGTCACGCGAACGATGATCGGAAGTTGGATTATCGTCGCATGGACCACTCTCCGCGAGAGCATCATCTTCACCATCACGGTCGAAAATCTTGGAATCATTCGAAGGATTCCAACGGGTGCCCGTCGCCTGGGCAAGAGAATCAGGGGAATTCAGGAGCGGATTCTGGCTCTTCGAATAATGCGGGTTCGGGAAGCAATGGCGACTGGGGAAGCGGCAGTCATGAAGTTCCTACGGCGGGTGGTGGCACAACTTCTGGTGACTCCAATCATGGTGGCACCGGCAGCGGGCAAGGCGGTTGGCAACCAGGCGATTCGAATCGTGGAGGCACGACGAATCCGACGGATGGTGGAACTCCAATAGATGGTGGAGTTCACAGTCCCCCAGATGGTGGCACCACCGGCGGACGTCACCCCTTACCAAACACTACAGTTTCAGAACTTACTAGACTTTCAGAACAATTACTACCAGTGCATAAAAACGGTTCCTATCCATCAGTCAATGATTGGGAAAGTCTCCACTCGAAAAATGTGCAACGTGCGCAGAGTGCTGCACAGAATGGATCCGATCTTGAATTCTTCGGGGATTCGATCACTGAGGCAATGGGATGGAATCCGGCTGCTATGCAACCTTTCAAAAATAACTTCGGCGCGGATAATCCAACTGCGCTTGGTCTCGGCGGCGATGGCACGCAGCAATTGCTTTATCGGTTAAATCATGGAGAAATGCAAGGAACTCCGAAAGCAGTTGTTCTGAACATTGGTACAAATGACCTCGGTAGTCTCTCCACAGAGCAGATTGCTAACAATATACAGAAGAGCATCGAATCGATTCAGTTGCGGAGTCCTGATTCCAAGATTGTGTTGATGGGCATTCTTCCACGGACGGACGCTGGCGATCCGGGTAACGCGATGGTTGATGCGACGAACGCGGCGCTCTCGAAGCTAGCCACTACCAATGGTGCAGTTCAGTTTGTCAATTTGAGAAACTCGTTTGTTGACTCAAACGGAAATCAGAAGGCGGAACTTTATAATACCGATAAACTGCACCTGTCGCCGGCTGGATATCAGGCATGGGCTGACGGTATCAGGAACGCGATTGGTCGCATAAACAGTATGCCCGCAACTCCGTCGAGGCCAGGTTCTGATAGTGGATCTCACTCTGGCGCGGGCAATGGAAGTTCCGGCAATTCGGGATCTGGTGATTCGGGTTCCGGCAGCTCCGGCAATTCGGGATCTGGCACCGGATCTGGTGACTCTGGCAACTGGGGCGATTCAGGTTCCGGTAATTCTGGTTCTGGTGATTCAGGCAACTGGGGCGGCAATTCAGATTCTGGCGACTCAAGTACTGGTGACTCAGGACACTCCGACGCCGGCGACTCGACTCCAGAGGAGAACGTCGGCAGCCCATTGATGACGCTAGACACGGCACACGTTCGTGGGGTCAATTTGTCCGGCGCCGAGTGGGGCAAAGGTTCATCGTCGGATACTAAGTATTGGCCTACCGAGCAGGAACTCGACTACTACAAGAGCAAGGGTATGAACACTGTTCGTCTCATGTTGAGTTGGGAACAGCTTCAACCAAAACTTGGTGGTCCTCTTGATACCGCTGAGATGAATCGCTTGAAGAATTTCTTGCGTGAAGCCGATGAGCGCGGTATTAAGGTTCTTGTCACCGGCGGTAGTTTCGCTCGCTACACGCTCAATCATGGAGCTTTCGGTGCGGGAGCGGACGGCGAAGTTAATGGAACCAAAGTTGGGGATAGTGGAGTTCCGATTTCTGCGATGGCGGATTTCTGGACCAAGATGGTCAACGAGATCAACTCGGATCCAGCCGCGAGCAAAGGGGTTGGTGGATGGGATCTCACAAACGAACCGCACACCATGAACGGCACGTGGCCGCAAATTGCCATCGCTGTCGACAAGGCAATCCGCGCAACCGGCGACCAGCATACAATTGTTGTCGAAGGCGACCAATGGGCGAGAGACTTTAGTGGACTGGAGGAATTGGCTCGGATCGACAAGAACGTCGCGTTCGAAGCGCATAGTTACTGGGATGACGGTTCCGGCGGTTACGCGAATATGAATCCTCCGGCCAACGCCAATGTGGGTGTCGACCACATCAAGCCTTTCGTTGAGTGGCTCAAAAAGAATAATGCGAAAGGGTTCGTCGGAGAGTGGGGCGTTCCTACAAACAATACAGCATGGGCTCCCGCGGTCCGAAACTTCATTGACTATCTCGATGCCAATAATATGGGGAACATGGTCTGGGCTGGCGGACCCGGATGGGGAGCGGATTACAAATTGAGCGTCGAGCCGATAAACGGGCAAGATCGTGCGATCATGAAGACGATCGTCGAGGCCAATGCGAGTTAGATCGCTGGCGCTTGATCACCGAAAGCCTATCACGGATCCAGTGACCAGTGATCTCCGAAAAGCGTATCTCGGATCCCGAGATACGTGATACGAATGAAAAGTCAAAACGGGGCGAGGAAAGGAGAGGGTAACCTCTCCTTTCTACACCAGGGGCAGGTTACAAGGGCCGGTTACTCTGGACTTTACAGTTGTTTAGGCGGCAGTTCCTTCAGTTTGGCGGCGGCGGCGATTTCGAAGCCGTAACTTGAAGTATAGAGTTTTTTCTCAAGGAACTCGTCATAGGACCCGTCATCGACAACTTTCATGGCGGCTGCGAGATCGCCTTTGCGGAGATAATCCGCTGTGGTTTTGGTGGCGAGAGTCTCGTTGAATTGGTACTCGTTGCCGAGCAACGAGGGGCGATAAGTCTCGGATGCGGAGAGTTTCTCCCCAGGCGATGGGTGCGCGGTGGAGAAGATCAAAGTTCCTTCACTGGAATTCTCGGGGAACCACGCCACTTCATGCACCTGATCGAGACCGCCGTCACCAACGGAACAGGTCCCGAGCGATACAAAGACGAATTGCTCGGTTGGTTTGATTTGCAGCTTTTTCGGAGACCAGCCGCAATAGACGTCGCCGAAGTAGTCGTCGTAGGAGCGAGCTTGGAGATATCCTGGTTTGTCGAAGCGGACGAATCCAGATATGCAGCCGTTGTCCATCTCGAGGTGATTTGAGTCGCGTTGCGCGGTTCTGGTGTAGTCGACGAGCGTGTTGTTGTTGTTGTCGTACCAGCCGCCGGTGGGACCGAGAGGATGCGCTGAGGCACGCCTTTTGCTGGCGGAGTCAGTGATACTGGATTTGGTGCACAGTGGGCGTTCTTTTGAAATGGCTGGAAATGTCTTTCTCGCATGCTCAACAGATGGACCGCAGGCAGAGAGCGTTCCGCACATAATTGGAATCAGTGCCAATCGAGTTAGTAATTTCGACTTTATAAAGGAACTGGTCATCGCCTGCCTCGTTTTCAGTTTATCGCCTCGGTGGCTGCTTCGCGTTTTCGAATGACACGCTAACTCATTCCGAGCTTTTATGCTTTGATTTTACCAGCTCAATCTGGAAACGCCTCGGACGACATGCAAAGGAGCAGAACCAGGTCCTCAAAAATCAGGGCTTTTCGTCACGAATGTGCGGGGCGGGTTGCACGCCGCTTGCACGAGCGACTGCCTACGCTTGAGGCGATAGGCGGTGGAGATGATTTTATGAATTTATTACCGCGTGAACATGGGACACACCGAATATGGTGAACTCATTCAGCAAGGGAGGGCCGCAATGTAGTCTTCGAGCGGAACGACAGCTGCGGTAGCGGTTTTTTAGAAGCTACCTTCAACGAAGAGTTCACTGAATTCCGCGGCGTCTACGGCGATGGTCTGTCGTGGACCGGCGTGCGTGGTTGGTAGCGAACACACACTCGAGAGCACCATCAATGTCGACACACGCAGGGGCGCAAGCAACTTCAGTGCGTGGACCGATTTCAGTGCGTGGGACAATTTCAGTGCGTGGACGCGTTAATCTGTAGCATCATTTACGCCTGACGCAGACCTTCTATAACCCTTCCAGTTGTCGGCGACTGTCTCTGAGGAGATTGATCCTGTCCACGGCCTGAGCCTGGACCACCTCCACCCTGACCGGGTGGTGATGGGTCGATGGGCATTCCCCCGTGGTTGCCTGAGTACAACCTCTCTTCAATAGCCTTTGTCGCCTCGTCAACTGTCGCTATGCCATTGTGATTTCGGTCAAACTCTTGGAACTTCCAGTGAAATTTTGCCTTCTCACTTTCGTCGAAGTTCTTTGCGAATAGCTTGTTTGCTTCGCCGAAGTCGAGGAATCCATCGTTGTTTTTATCGCCATCTCTCATCATGGCATTGGCAACACCAGAACTT
>AGTN01527070.1_pt1 | contig 10555 bp, 6 predicted proteins | sample 314218 | NCBI WGS metagenome assembly AGTN01 (sample SAMN02954264, study PRJNA73603) | bioreactor metagenome | biome: terrestrial; feature: non-aerated bioreactor; material: poplar woody material; isolation source: poplar biomass | place: USA | collected 2006-12 | reverse complement strand
ACCAGCGAGATGCTGATTGTAGATGTTATTTTCGCGTTTAAGAATCGGGCCGTGGACACCTTTTTTTTGTTAGACATACAAGTTTCGGATAAACGAACTATAAAGTAAGCTTGCTAACATTATGCCGTTGCGAGTACTTTTTCGATAAGTGATATATAGAGAATATGAATAAATTCGTATTCTGTTATCACGAGAAAAAGTCTGAAAGAAATAGTCTAATTTTAATGAACAGCGAAAATTAAGCAAAAGACTTATTCCAAAATTAGGTGCAAAGTAATAAAAATTATTGCAGAAAACGCAACGCAGCGGAAAATATTAAGGGAAAAAAACGTAATTTATAACTTCTTCCATATCTTCACCCATTCCTTGCTGATGTATTTGGTTTTATGGGATAAGCAAGGGCGCTATAGAAGCAAGGACAAACAGTAGAGAGATAAGAGATAAACTTCTTTTTTTCATAGATATAGATATCGTTTAGTTGCTTTTGAGTGGCTTCAGGTTCAATTCCTTTGCCTTTTCAATCATAAAACGGTAGGCGGCATCATGCTCGTTGGGGATCTCTCCATCGAGAATGGCCTCTTTGATGGCCGATTTGAGTATGCCCACTTCGCGTCCCTCGGAGAGGCCGAACACCTCCATGATTTCGTTTCCATCCACCGGGGGTTGGAAATTACGCACGCGGTCTTTTTCCTCTATCTCCCGCAGCTTCCTTCGGACAATCTTAAAGTTATTCAGGAACCGCTTTACCTTCACCGGGTTTTTCGAGGTGATATCTGCCTCACAGAGCGTCATCAGGTCATCAATATCATCGCCGGCATCGAAGAGCAGGCGGCGCACAGCGGAATCGGTTACCTCCTCCTCTACCAGCTGCATAGGGCGCATATGCAGCGATACCAGCTTCTGCGTATATTTCATTTTCTCGTTTTGAGGAAGCTTCATACGACGAAAAATCTTCGGAATCATTTTCTCGCCTATGAAATTATGGTTGTGGAATGTCCAGCCCAATTTGGGATCCCATCGTTTGGTAACCGGTTTGGCAATATCATGCAGCAGTGCCGACCAGCGCAACCAGAGGTTATCCGTTTGCCTCGAAATATTGTCCAGCACAATAAGTGTATGCTGAAAATTGTCTTTGTGCCCCACTCCATCTTTTGTTTCAGCGCCCTTCAATGCTGTAAGTTCAGGAAATAGAATATCCAGTAATCCGGTTTTTTCCAGCAGATTAAATCCTATTGAGGGTTTGGGCGACAAAACAATTTTATTGAGTTCATCTGTCACCCGTTCCATGGAGACAATTTCAATACGCTTTTTATTTCGTATGATGGCATCGAACGTATCGGGATAAATATCAAACCCCAATTGCGACGCAAAACGAATCGCACGCATCATACGCAACGGATCGTCGCTGAACGTGATGTCCGGATCGAGCGGCGTACGTATAATCAAATCTTCCAAATCCTGAAGTCCATTGAACGGATCGAGCAGTTCACCGAAACGATCTTCGTTCAGGCAGAAAGCCATCGCGTTGATGGTAAAATCACGCCTCTTCTGGTCATCTTCCAGTGTACCGTCTTCTACAACAGGCTTGCGCGAATCATGGCTGTACGATTCCTTTCGGGCACCAACAAACTCAATCTCATACTCTTTGTGCTTAATCTGTGCCGTGCCGAAGTTTTTAAAAACAGTAATAGATGTTTTCTTTCCTAATTTTTTTGCAACCGATTCCGCTAATTTAATGCCTTTACCAACGGCTACAACATCTATATCTTTGGATGGGCGGTAAAGAAAAAAATCGCGTACGTAGCCGCCTATTACATAGCATTCCAGCATCATCTCGTCGGCAGCGATCGAAATAGTCCTGAAAATAGGGTGATCCAAATGTCTTTGTATCTCTTTTTGAGATATATCCATAATTCTTGGCAGTTTGCTTTTAGTGATTGCCCCAGGTGGCACCCAGATGGCGCTGCGTCAGCCACTTATCTGTTACGAATTGCAAAATTACAATAATTGCGCCTTAAAACAGCTTTTTATGAGGAATATATTTTGTAAATTTGTAGGGGTGTAAACCGATAAGAAGGTTCTTTTTTTGTACGTTAAACATTCTATTTAGTGATACGTTTTTCTTTTCAGACTATTATAATAGTGCTTACTTTTCTTACGTCTATTTCCTGTTCCGGAAAAAGCAGAGGGGCAAAAGAATTCTTTTCCGAAGCTGAGACCGCTTACCGGGGAGGGAATTATTCGCTGGCTAAATTAAAGATTGACAGCATAAAAATACTCTTTCCTAAAGCGTTCGATGAGATCAACGCGGGGTTTGCGCTGATGCAGCATGTACGAATGGCGGAAAATAAAAGGAACATAGTCTATTGCGATTCCATGCTTCGTGAAAATTACATCCTCCTCAATGAGATGTTCACAAAATTTGACTTCGTGAGAGACGACCGCTATCAGGAGTTCGGGGAGTATTATCCCAAGGTCTACCCTCATCACTCTTCCCTGAGCCGAAATGGGCTTCGTTCGGGTGTTCGGGAAAAAGGAACCTTGTTCATCGAAAGTATTTTATCCGGCAGCACCATTAAGCACAATAAAATAAGAGTTACATCCCGCGATGGGAGTTTTGCAGAAACACAGGCCGTTACGTCCGACGGGCTCAATTATCGTTTTAATACACTCGACAAAGCCTATGAGATTGTCCGTTACAGCGGAAATGATGAAAACCACGTGGCGCAATTCATTTACACCTTTCAGGATGATCCCATTACGGTCCAGTTTATCGGAACACGGACCGTTACGGTTACACTAACCGACGACGCCAAAAAGGGGATCGGACAGTCGTTCGAACTCTCTACCCTCCTTCTCAACATTGAACAGCTTAAATTCGAGAAAGAGAAAAGCGAAGCATTGATCCGGTATCTGGAGAGTAGGGAGAAATAAAAAATTTATCCGTTTTCGTTCAGCAATACGTAGAAAACAAATTAATTCAGACTAATACCCTTGCGAGAAAATGACTAAACACCATTGAATTCTACCGTTGCGAAAATCTATGTGAAAAATTGTGTTTGTCTTTTAAAATTAATACCTATCTTTGTCCTCAGAAATATCGGTGTTATGTGTTCCACTCGGCTTCGGAACACGTAATGAAAAGGGAATCAGGTGAAAATCCTGAACAGACCCGCTGCTGTAAGCTCCGCTTACGTGCTGAACAAGACACCTCATGCCACTATCTGTCGACAGACGGACGGGAAGGCGTTCAGACACGGGAGTAAGTCAGAAGACCTGCCAATATCTCACAAAAGTTACATAGCTTTCGGGGAATAAAGCTTGAAAACGACACGCGAACAGTTATTCGTTCTTACTTATCGTGATTCATTTTCAGGAAGCTTTACCGAAGAATTTATTCGGTATAGATGAATGCATTTAAAAAACATGCATGGGGTGTTGTCATTGCCTTTGCAGCATTGCCCGGCACTATTACGGCACAAACCGTCTCAGACAGCTTGTGGCAGTTGCCGGAAGTAGTGATATCGGCGCGCAGGGTAAAAACAGATGTAATTCCTGTACAAACATTATCGGGTGAACTGCTGCAGAATGTAAGCGCACACTCCGTAGCTGACGCTTTACGCTATTTCTCTGGCGTTCAGCTGAAGGATTACGGAGGCATAGGAGGCCTTAAGACGGTAAACGTTCGCAGCATGGGAAGCCAGCATGTAGGCGTTTTCTATGATGGCATAGAGATAGATAATCCACAAAACGGCGTAGTAGATCTGGGCAGGTTCTCCCTCGATAATATCGAGGCGATATCCCTCTACAACGGCCAGAAAAGTTCTATTTTCCAGCCCGCAAAGGATTATGCATCCGCCAGTTCCATATACATGGAAGCTAAAACGCCCGTTTTCGAGGGCGATAAAAAACATAATCGTAAGGTTACATGTAAAACAGGTTCATTCGACCTTATCAATCCGGCACTATTCTGGGAACAAAAAATATCGGATAAACTTCATTCCTCATTCAACATTGATTACACCCGTTCATCGGGGAAATACAAATTCCGATACAAGGTTGTCAATAGGCACGACGACCGGGGCGGATACGACACAACGGCCGTCCGCCAAAATGGAGATATCGGGATTTTCAGGGTCGAGCAGGCTCTTTTCGGAACGATGAAAGGCAGAGAGTGGAGAACGCGTCTTTATTTCTATGCTTCTGAACGCGGTTATCCGGGGGCTGTCGTAAAGGAAGAGCCGGGACGGTTTAAACATGAAGACAGGCAAAGAGATCGGAATTTTTTTGTACAGACTGCCCTGAAAAAGCGTTTAACAAGCCACTACTCCACCAAACTGTCGGGCAAATATGCGTATGATTATCTCTATTACGAATCCGACACGCTGACACAGAAACTGCGAAACAAATATATGATGCATGATCTGTATGTTTCGTCTGCCAATCTGTTTGAAATTCTTCCATTTTTGACGGCCAATGTTTCGGCTGATTTTCAATGGAATAAAATGAATGCCAATTTGGTTCAATTCATCTATCCGCAACGTTATTCGGGATGGCTGGCGGCAGCAACATCCATCGAGTTGGATAGGTTAAAGGTACAGGCAAGCATTTTGGCCACATTCGTTCACGAAACGACAAAAGAAGACAAGAAAGACATCCGGCGGGATTGGCAAAAAGTTACACCAACCGTTATGGCTTCGTGGCAGCCTTTAACAGACGAACAATTTTTTGTCAGGGCATTTTACAAAGATATTTTCCGCATGCCGACATTTTCCGAAATGCATATGGCATATATGGGAACCCTTTCATCGTACTTGAAGCCTGAATATACGAAACAATACAATATCGGCGCGATGTATTCAAGAAATATTTCTCCATCATTGAATGTAGAGGGGCAGATTGACGCGTATTATAATGAAGTTACCGACAAACTTCTGGCAATTCCGGGAGGTGTTAATTTCCGGTGGACCATGAAAAATATCGGATTTGTCAAGATAAAAGGAGTCGATGTGTCGTTGGGTACGACACATCAATTCCGGAAAGATCTGGTTATGGATACACGGTTTAATTATACCTATCAAAAAGCGCAAGACTATACCCCAATAGCTGTAGAAAGCGATACCATCACGTATAAGGGGCAGATAGCCTACATTCCGCAGCATAGCGGATCAGCCATATTGGGTGTTAGCTACACATCATGGAATCTGTCCTATAGTTTCGTCTATACGGGCGAAAGATATACAGGAAGCGCCAATATACCGCGCAACCGTTTGCAACCCTGGTACACACATGATCTGGCAATCGGGAAATCGTTTCTGTGGGGAAAAATCCCTCTTAAAGCTACAATGGAAATAAACAATCTTCTTAATCAGGCATATGATGTTGTACTTAATTATCCGATGCCGGGAACGAACATAAAATTCATACTTAACATCCTAATATAATTTCAATGATGAATACAGAATTGCAAAAAATTTTGTCCGTCCTGTTGGCTCTCGGGATTATCCTCTTGTCTTCGTGCAGGGGAGATGACGAAGAGCTGATTCCGCCAACGGTCACACCTGTTACACCGGGAGAATCGGGGTCGGTAAAAGGGTTTTTCCTTCTCAACGAAGCGAACATGGGCAGCAATAAAGCTTCTATTGATTATTTCGATAGTGAATCGGGCACGTATTTTCAACACATTTATCCTGTCATTAATCCGAATATCGCTCACGAATTGGGTGATGTGGGGAATGACATCCAAATTTACGGGAGCAAACTGTATGCGGTTATCAACGTATCGGGATATGTAGAGGTAATGGACGTTAGGACGGGAAAACACGCTACATCCATTACCATTCCTAATTGCCGCTATATTGCTTTCGATAAAGGCTATGCCTATGTAAGTTCGTACAACGGGCCGGTTAAAATAGAACCCGATGCTCCGCTCGGGTGTGTTGTGAAAATCGATACGACCAGTATGAAAGAAGTGGGCCGGGTTACGGTAGGATATCAGCCCGATGAGATGGTTATTCGCGATAATAAACTTTACGTTGCCAATTCCGGCGGTTATCGTGTTCCGAATTATGACAATACCGTTTCGGTTATCGATCTGGATAAATTTGAGGAATTGAGGAAAATAACCGTGGGTATCAATCTTCACCGTCTCGAATTGGACAGCGATGGAAATATCTATGTCAGCTCACGCGGCGATTATAAATACACGCCGTCCAACACTTATATCATCGGCAAGAACGATATGGTAACCAAGGTGCTGCATTTACCGTGTTCCAATATGACTGCCTCAGGCGATTCCATTTACATGTATAGCGTTGAATGGAGCCATATTACTGAAAGAAACACTATTACCTATGCTATTGTAAATACGAAAACACAAACGGTTGTTTCCCGTAATTTTATTACGGATGGAACAGACAAGCAAATTGTAATTCCTTACGGGTTGGCGGTACACCCCCAAACAAAAGATATCTACGTAACAGACGCAAAAGATTATATAAGCCCCGGTATCTTATACTGTTTCGACAAAACAGGGAGACGCAAGTGGTCGGTTGTAACCGGTGAAATCCCGGCACATATCGTCTTCACCCGTCACAAACTACAGAATTTAAACATTCTGGAGCCGCTACCTATATAACGGGTGATTAAATAGTTGCCGTTTGTTTAACGGAGTTAAAAGAATACAGAAAATAAAAACACTAAAAAACATGGGTATAAAATGATTAGAATGATGAAAATTAAATCTTGGCTATTGATTGCGTTTTCGGCGCTTCTTCTCTCGTGTTCCGAAGAGGATGTGGAAGCGGTTTTGGGTGATCCTGTCATTTCATTGGAAACAGGTGAATACAAAGTGAAAATAGGGAAAGAAATCGTTATCGGATCTTCGGTAGAGAATGCTGTTAATCCCATCTATTCGTGGAAATTGGATGGAAAGATTATTTCAACGGAGAAAGAGTTGAAATTTAAAGGCGAGTATATTGGTGAATATTTCGTTACCCTTCGGGTAGATGCAGCGAACGGTTTTGCCGAACAACAAGTGAAGGTGATCGTAGTAAGCAAGATGGTTCCCGAAATCGATATGTCATCGGCTATTCTTGCCTATGCCGATCAGGATAAAGAGATCAAAGCCAATGTGCTCTATACCGATGAAACCACAACGTATGTATGGAGGCTGAATGGGGCAGAAGTATCCGAAACGGATACCTATGTATACCATCAGACGGCTCTCGGAGCCAAAATCTTAACACTCAAGGTCACGAATGAAGACGGGGCTGATTTCAAAGTCTTCACGATCACTACCCTGCCTCCGCCTGCTCCCGAATTGTTTTTCGATAACGGCCATTATCGCACGGTAACGAATAAAGATGAACTCAGAAAAATGACCGTTCCCCGGGGGAGAAACCTTGTTCTTTCTCCGGTAATTATGAACATCGATGAGCCTTCGGGTTTTGTGTGGACTGTAAATGGGACGACCCAAAGCGCCAGTACCGGATTTTTTACTTTTAAACCTTCGGAGGAAGGTGTTTATACCATCACGGTGACAGAGCAAAGCACTTCGGCCAGGGCGGAGGTAGAAGTTACCTGCACCAAACCCGAAGGAACGTATTTCAGAGCGATAACAGAAGATAGTAAAGCAACGGCTAAAACAGTTTTTGATTATATCCCGGCACCGGGACAGTTCGTTAATTATCAGACAGGTTCCACAAAAGCCCGGGCTATGCAGGATGCTCAAAGATGGTTAGATGCCGGCAATACGAGCAGTTTTATTCATATAGGCGCGTACGGCGGATACTGGATCGTGGGATTCGATCACAGTGTGAAGAATGAAAAAGATAAAGCCGACTTGTTAATCAGAGGAAACGCTTTTGCCGGATGGAGCGAACCGGGTATTGTCTGGGTAATGCAGGATGAAAACGGGAACGGCCTTCCCGACGATACATGGTACGAACTCAAAGGGAGCGAAACCGGAAAGGAAACGACCTATCACCGTTACGCCATTACCTATTATAAGCCCTCCGAAGCAGGATCGGACGTTCTATGGACGGACAACAAAGGCCAGAGCGGATCGGTAGACTATAACGGCTATCATACGCAGGCTTATTATTTCCCCATGTTTATCAGTGAAGATTATTATACGTTAACGGGTACACGTATTGCTCCCAATTTTTTCATAAACGGTGGAATAGAATATGCAAAGGATCTCCCTTGGGGATACGTGGATAATTATAATACGGATCCCACGAGAAAAATGAACGAGTTTTGGATCGAAGACGCCATACAGGCCGATGGTTCTCCCATAGATCTTACCTGTATCGATTTCGTAAAAGTTCATACCGGAACCTTAGGAAAAGGAGCGGCCGTAGGAGAGGTTTCTACCGAAGGGTGTGTTCCGTCCGACCTGAACTTCAATTAAATAACGCCATAAAGAAATACATAATGAAACTCAATATTTATAACATCTGCCTGTTCTTCATCGCAGCTATCTTTTTGCTTGCATCATGCAGCGCCGAAGATGATCCTTTTACGGGCACAGACAATTATATCGCTTCGTTCAGCCTCAAACAGGGCAACGTCACTTACAACGCGTCTGTTTTAGATAAGATCATTACCCTAAAGGCTCCCGATGGGATTTCTTTGGAAGGAGCCGTTGCAACTATGGAATTAAGCGAAAACGCAACCGTTTATCCCGATCCTTCCACTATTACCGATTGGAACAAGGACATGCTTTTCGCGGTTACGGCCTACAGCGGCGAACAGGTTACCTACAAATACACCGTGGAGCGGAGCAGCATCGAAACGGAAGGCTCCGTAGTGCTTGAGACTCAATCGGATGTGGATGAATTCGGTTCAAAGGATATCACCTTTGTCGCAGGCAACCTGATTATCGGGCGTACCTTCGGCACCGACTCCATTACTACCCTGGCTCCCCTCGCGAAGTTAAAGGAGATTGGCTATTCGTTGATCATATATCCCACTTATTCCTCCACGACCATCGCAGGATTGGATAATCTGGAAAAAGTGGGAGGAGAGATATTCATAGAGAATGTTCCCAATCTCGAGAGCGTCATCATTCCGAATCTAAAGCACGCAGGATCCATATATATACGGAACGGATTAATAGCAGAGATAAATCTGCCTGACTTACGCCATGTGTTGGACGGCCTGACTTTCGATGCTCCCCTGAAAGGTTTTTCCGTTCCCAATCTGAAAGCGGTGGATGGGCTGATAACCTTTAATACGGCGTCTAACTCCAATGCGATGATGACAGGGATATCGTTCCCGGCATTGGAAAGTGCCGGAGCAGCCAACTTTTATTTCTTTAAGAATGTCTCGAAGGTCGACTTGCCGGAATTAAAAAAAATAGGCAGTGTGTTCTTCACGCAATTCATTTCCCTCTCTTTTATAAATGCTCCCAAACTGATCGAATGCACGGGAGAACTAACTATCCCCTCAAGCACGTATCTGGTGGAAGCGAGCTTCCCGTCACTCGAGAAAGTGCAGTCGCTTACTATTAACGGAAAAACTATAAGCCATCTCGATTTCCCCAGACTGAAAACGGTAGAAAAAAAACTATCCATACAGAATGCACAGATCTCCGATCTAAACGGCTTCAGCTCGTTGGAGCGAATAGAGGAAGAATTCTATCTGAATGAACTTTCCATGTTGAAGAAAATAGATATGCCCTCTTCCATACAATACATCCGACAATTATCTATCTATAATAGAACCTCTTCTCCTATGGAAGAGATAAATATCACCGGTAAAAATATCGGGGAGCTGAAAGTGATGGCGAACAATATCCGTTCCCGGATTATTGGTGATGAGGTTTTTAAAGGAACGCTTACTATTTCGTCGAGTGGCGCCTCGTACGACAACGGCTATCCCGATTTTCCGGGATTAATTGGGTTCCACGAAGTGGATTCATTGTCGCTCGACGGGTATGTATCGGCGATGGATACCGTCCGCATCAAAGGGATCAGGAAAATCAACAAAGGCCTGCGTATTGATAATAATAACATAATACGTTTTTCTATGCCGGATATAGAGGAGATTGGAGGTGATTTTTATTTTGCCGGTTTAAATCAAAGTGTAGACGAAAAACTTGAATTTCCGAAATTAAAGACAATAGGCGGATTTTTCGACCTGGCGATAGAGTCGACCAAAACACGCACGGTATCTTTTCCTGCATTAGAGTCTGTCGGCGGATACTTTACACTTTATACCGGATATAACGACGACCGGAGTTTGGAGAGTTTATTATTCCCAAAGTTACATATGATCTCGGGTAAAATGACCCTATTGACAAACAGGTACACTCATTCTTATACGAATCGTTTGCTAAAAGATCTCGACGGATTCTCCGCTTTGAAAAATGCGCATGCCATAGACATTACGAATCAGTTGGCATTGGAGTCATATGCAGGATTAAAGGAGGTATTCAAATCGATAGAAGAAGGAGAATGGACTGCATCGGGAAACGGATATAATCCTACTTTTGCCGACCTTACTGCGGGAACATGGGTAAAACCGTAACCGATAACATTCATATTTTCCT
>AGTN01019489.1_pt1 | contig 10560 bp, 7 predicted proteins | sample 314218 | NCBI WGS metagenome assembly AGTN01 (sample SAMN02954264, study PRJNA73603) | bioreactor metagenome | biome: terrestrial; feature: non-aerated bioreactor; material: poplar woody material; isolation source: poplar biomass | place: USA | collected 2006-12 | reverse complement strand
GAATCTAATTTTGCTCAATGGGTCGATAGATGTAAGTATCGAGGACCAATTGCGAGAAATGGGGTTTAGCGCCTTTCTTACAAAGCCCGTAAAGCAATCTCATTTGCTTGACTGTATTACAGAGGTCGTTGTCGGTAAGCGAAAGGTAGAGTTGCTTGCCAAAACGACACTTCAGCAGTTCAACGATGTTGGTCTCGTGCTGATTGCCGATGACTACAGTATCAACAGGCAAGTTTTGCAGATGTATTTGGAACAACTAGGACTTCAGTATCATATGGCCGTCAATGGTCAGGAGGTGGTTGATTTGTTCGGCCGCACGCAATACAGTTTGATCCTGATGGATTGCCAGATGCCAGTACTGGATGGTTTTGCGGCGACGAAACTCATCAGGAAACAAGAATCGTCTACGGGAATGCATACACCTATCATTGCTCTGACTGCATACGCCATGGAAGGAGATCGAGAGCGGTGCCTTTCGGCGGGAATGGATGACTACCTAACCAAACCAATTGAGCAAGGAAAACTGGAACAGATTCTGCGTAAGTGGTTACCGGAAAGGAATACTGCTGCTTCTGAATTTGCCACCAAACCGATCTTGAACATCGCAATGCTGGAAACTCGATTTGACCGAGCAGATTTATGCGCGCTCATCGACTCTTTCTGCGGTGAAATGGATTCAAAAGTTGCGTTGATTGAAGAAGCTATTAGCAAGCAGAACTTCATACAGCTTGCCGATGTGATACATGGAATCCGCGGTGTCAGCGGTGTTTTATGCGCCGGACAACTTCGCTCAATTTGCGAGCTCATCGAAAAATTAGATTCCAAAGACTTGGATTGGAACCAAGTTTCAGAGTTGAAAAAACAGTTCGATACCTGTTTGGATGAGACCAAGAACGCCATGCGTCGTTACGTGGAGAATAAAGATGATTCGGGTAATGCTGGTTGACGATCAACCGTTGATTCGGATGGGAATTGAGTTGGCTCTCAAAAACTATTCCGACATTTCCATTGTTGCAAAACTCGCCAATGGCTTAGAAGCTGTTGAGAGTTATGCTCAGGTGCGTCCCGATGTTGTCCTCATGGATATTCAAATGCCTGAAATGGATGGTCTGGAAGCGTCGGGTCGCATTCGAGACAAAGATAGAAATGCCAAAATTATTTTCCTGACCAATAATGATTCGCTTGATGACATACTCTCCGCGATCTCTCTAGGAGCAAGCGGCTATTGTTTGAAAGACATTGATCCGCGAAGGCTTTATGAGTCAATAAGCATAGCGTTCAATGGTGGACTATGCGTAGAACCGCAAATTGCTGCGAGCATGCTCAGATTTTTCATATCGAAAGATGCAATTACCGACAGTTCAATCTCCGGCGGCGGTGTTAGCCAACAACCTCAATCAACGAAATTGAATACGAGAGATTCGAATGTGCTCACTCAGTTGGTGACTGGTTCTATCACCGGCAATATGAATGTCAGCACGAAGTTGAGCGTCGTCAATATCTTAAACAGGATAGTTTCGCTGACAAACGACGCAATTGCAATCTCGCAGGCTGACACGATCGAATTGGAGATCAACGATCGCTTTGAGTTTCTAGAGCTCATCGGGCGCGGCGCGATGGGTATTGTTTATAAGAGCCGCCTGAAATCGAACGGAATGATTGTGGCTATTAAGGTCTTTCAACCGCAAAATCAGGTCATTTGGAATCGTACTTTGCAGGAAGCCAGCATCATGAGCAAACTTTCCCATGACGGGATAGTCTCAGTTCAAGATCTTCTTGTGGACGGACATGGCGCTGGCTATTTGATTATGGAATTCGTAGACGGCCCGTCGCTCGACACCGTCATAGAATGCGGTGGTGCAATTGTAGAGAAGGAGGCTGTTCCGATCTTTGTTCGCTGCGCTGATGCTCTGCACTACCTGCACTCCAGTGGTATCGTCCATAGGGACATAAAGCCCAGCAACATAATCCTCTTCTCTGATGACGAGAGCTCGATTAGAGTCAAGATCACGGACTTCGGAATCTCAAGGGAGACAATGCGCGACGATCCCCGATTGACCATGCAGGGCGAAGTATTTGGCAGTCCCCTGTATATGAGTCCGGAACAGTGTTTGGGAAAAGACCTCGATGCACTGTCGGACATATATTCATTCGGCTGTCTGATGTTTGAAGTAATTTGCGGGACGCCGCCGTTTGTCGGGGCGAACTGTCTTGAGACGATGAACATGCATGTGCATGAGCCCTTGCCCGTCTTGCAGGAGTTTATCGGTCCACGAACCAAAGTATCCTCAAAGTTAGTTAGTATCATCAAAAAATGTCTGGACAAGGATCCGTCGCAACGTTTTCGAAGTGCTGCAGAGTTGAAGGGAGAATTGGCAGCGCTTATTGGGACATCGAGCTGAATGCGTCACAACTGCGTAATTGGAACAGGGAGCTTGTCACGTTGTGGTCACCCTAACGTGTTAGCTTTCAATTCAACCTCAATATCACTTGTTTCATTGTCGTAGCGGAGTAAGCGCAAAGCTCTGCGAGATGGGTGTTTGCTAATGCACTATGATAAGACGGACCGTCCTTCGGCGAATGTGGTTGATGAAACCCAACCTTCGATGCTTGAGAGAATCTCTCAAGTAGTCTGGGGACCTCCAGCCTTTGCTCCGGAGGACACCAGAGCTCTTGAGGGGTTCAAAGAATACGATGGACCACCTGCGGATCTGTCGGTGTTCAAACGGGATTCCGATAGGATAATTCACAACATTGAAGAGCAAAGGAAGAAGCTTGAGATCGGGGATGACGGCAAGCCTATCCTGGAGACCCAGGACCTTAACAGCCTCCCACGAAACCTGGCAATCTACGCCGACCGTTTAGCATCCGAGGGCAAGATCGGGAAACCTAACTGGTATATCGGTCCACCCAAAGTTCTTGAAATACCACCGTTGCCTTGACCATCGTTTGTCCGCCTTGCTTGCGCAGAATACTTGAACTGCTCGAGCTGATCCCGCATTTTTATTTCGGAGCATTCGGTGTAGCATTAGATTGCGCCCCTGTCTTTTGCGGTAATGTCGGACAGCTCAACTCCTCTAGACGAAACAAGCGCCTCGGAACAAACCGGGGGACCGGACGAGCTTCGGCCAGGTGAGCTCGTCTTCGAGCGATTCCGCACCATCAAAAAAATCGGCGCTGGTGGAATGGGAGCCGTCTATGAGGTCAAGGATACAAATCTCGATAAGACCATGGCGCTCAAGATTCTGCACGTCCGGATAAACGACAGCAAGGCTACGATTCGATTTCAAAACGAGGCGCGCAACGCCAGTCGCCTCTCGCATCCTTCTATTGTCCAAGTCTTTGATTTCGGCATAATGAGCGGCAAGGCCTATCTGGCGCAGGAGCTGGTCGAAGGAGAGAGTCTGCAGGACGTTGTTCGAGAGCAGGGCTGTTTGGACCTGCCACAATTTGTTGACGTATTTTCAGATGTATGCGACGCACTCGAAGCGGCTCACCGTCAGGGAATTGTGCACAGAGATATAAAGCCGGGAAACATTCTTGTCTTGAAGCGAGACAAACTACTGTCAGCGAAAGTTCTTGATTTTGGCTTGTCCAAGCGTTTCGATCTTGCCGATGAAGGTCTGCTCAAGCTGACTCTGACAGGCCAATTGCTCGGAACTCCGCTCTATATGAGCCCAGAACAGGCAGACGGGAGCAAGGTGACGCATGCAGCGGACCTCTATGCACTGGGGTGTGTCATGTATTTTACTCTTGCCGGACGGCCGCCGTTTCGAGGCGATACCGCAATTGATACCATATCGATGCACTGCAGTAATGAGCCGCCGAGACTACAGGTGAATGAGAAGGGAGAGTCATTGCCAGAGTCCTTGGCGGATCTCATTTTTAAGCTTTTGTCGAAGAATCCGGATGATCGATATCATTCCGCACTTTTGGCGAAGCAGGAGATGGTCAGAGCCGTTGAACTTGGGTTTGCTCCTGACTCGGAAGAAGATTCGCGTGTCGGCAGGGACCAAGACTCGAACGCGGTATCAGGTAAAGATAAAACTTTAGCAGCTCGGTCCGCCGATTCAGAGGTATCGAATGGGGTGAATCCGATTGTCCAAGAGGAGATGGTTCATCCAGCGAAGTCGTCCCTGAGGTCGTTTGCTTGGTTGCTTGCTCCGGTTATTCTTGGCTCAGGCTTCCTCCTGGCGGTCAAAATTTTGTCTGGTGGCACATCTGATCGGCAGGATCCTTCGTTACAGAGTGTTCCCTTGCGAGGACTGGATTATTACCTTGTTGACAAGCATATTGATGCCTTCGGAAAACCGTCGACGGCCAGAGTAGATCTTATGAATATCAGAATTTTAGCCGGCGGCGCAGCTAGAGACAATCAAATCGGCCGGGCTCTGGAGCTTTATAAGCAGTTTTTAGATAATTGCAATAGAGGATCGAGACATGACGCATTGATTTTGGCCGACCTAGACTATGACATCGGTGTGATGCTTAAGAAGAAGAATCAATTCAGCGAAGCCTATTCGAAATTCAAGGAATCAGAAGAACTTGAAATTGAATTCAATGGCAATCAATTGGTTCAAGGTGAAGCGAGCTGTCAACAAGGCGACTGTCTATTGCAACTGAAGAATTACTCGGAAAGTCTTCCCAAACTTTTGGACGGAATTTCGCTACTGAAAGAAATGCCGGGTTTATCCGCCCAAAATCCAACTATGGACCATGCCCGCGAGGTCCTTGTTTATAGCTACTGCTGTGCGGCCGAAGTCTTGATTGAGAAGAGGGACTTCACAAAAGCGCTTGCGTACAACTCGCAGGGCTTTGAGTTGAATGAGAAGGTACATCATAAGGATTGGTTGAAGGACAAACTGGAAGCGCAGCGCAAGAAAATTCGGGATTTGATGGAAGACAAGCAATCATCTATAAGCACGAGTCATTTGCGCATTAAAGCGAAGTTGGAAGCTTCCTGCATCCAATACTGTGGAGCGAGCAAGAGAGGAGCTGGACGATCCTAACGGTAGAGCCGACTCTTGTTGCATCGAAAGGTATTGCTCCTCAGTAGCCAATCACCTGCTGATTGGGTCAAGTAGGAGCAATGACTATATTCCCTTCAGTTCCCAATCACTTGTTGGGAGGCGCGGCGAAATCGTCGACAGTTTGACGAAGTTCGCCGGACCGCGTGCAGCAATAGGCAGGCCGCCGGTGATGACGATATTGTCTTTGGCTGCGACGAAGCCTTTACGCAGCAATGTCTGTTCCACCACACTCAGTGTCGAAATAGAATCGCTGACTTCGGTGAGCATGATCGGTGTCGTTCCCCACAACAGTGTCAGCTGATTATAGACGTGTGCGTGTTGTGTCAGAGCGATGATCGAGATTTGAGGTCGCAACTGTGAAATCAGCCTGGCAGTGGCACCGGATTTGGTGAATGTCGCAATTACGCGTGCCCGCGTATCAACAGCCATTTCGCAGGCTGCGTGCGCGATTGCGTATGCCGGAGTCTGAATGTCGTGCTCCCGCAATTGCTTGGTGTCGAGAACTGATTCGATCGAGTTTGCTATACGTTCCATCATTTGAACTGCATTGATCGGATAGTTTCCAGTTGCAGTTTCTTCCGAAAGCATGACAGCATCGGTACCGTCAAAAATTGCGTTGGCAACATCCGATGCTTCGGCGCGTGTCGGTCGCGGATTGTTGACCATCGAATCGAGCATCTGTGTCGCCGTGATACAAGGCTTGCCTTTGGCGATCGCTTTTCTTGTGATCAGCTTCTGAGCGGGCGGAACTTTCTCTGGCGGCAGTTCCACACCAAGATCTCCGCGAGCGATCATGACACCGTCTGTGACATCAAGAATGTCGTCGAGGTGCTCGATAGCTTCTGGCTTTTCGAGCTTGGCGATAATCATAGGTGGTGGCCAGTGTTCGCCAATCAGTTCTCGCAACTCGATAATATCTTTCGCGTCCCGAACGAACGAAAGCGCGACAAAATCAACTTCGCACTCCAGACCCACGATGAGGTCTTTGCGGTCCTTTTCAGTTAACGCTGGAATCGAAAGGCGAACGCCGGGAATGTTTATGCCCTGGTGATTCTTCAATTCGCCGCCTATGACGATCTCACAGTTACAGTCGGTGTCGGTTGTCGAAAGGACCTTAAGTTCCATCAAACCATCATCCAACAAGATTACATCGTCCGGTCTGACTTCTTTGGCAAGGAGCGAATAATTTGTGCCGACAACTTTGGCGTCCCCTGCAACCGCTCGGCTCGTGAGGCAGAATTGCTCGCCGCGCACCAGATTGACTGCTTTGCCGTTTTCAAGTTTTCCGGTTCTCAACTTCGGACCAGAGAGGTCGAGAAGAATTCCAATCGCCTGATCGATACGAACGCTCAGCTCGCGAATGTCTTTCACGACGTCGCGAATGAAATCGTGATCGGCGTGCGAGCAGTTGATGCGGGCGATGTCCATCCCGTTTTCGACCATGCGTTGAATTGTCGCTACGTCACGACAAGATGGTCCGATTGTTGCAACGATCTTGGTGCGTGCCACTGAAGGTTCCCCAGCTTATGTCGATTTACTAGTACCGGCTGCGATACTATTCTTCGCGACCTTGAAGTTGTCTAGTGAGACTTCAGGGAAGCACACATCAATTTCTTCGATCTCTTTGAGTTTGCCTTCATCGATCTTGCCGGCTTTGAACATGTCGGCAATCGTGTTGAAGCGCTCTTGATGCTCTTTGAAGCGCTCGATTGCATACTGTTTCGCTTGTCCTGTGGTGACAAGGAACGGCCAGTCGCTCGATTCGAGCAAGAACAGCTCGCGAGCCAACTGTTTGAGAGCCCGCACGGTGAGCGCGTCTCCGCTTTGATGCTTCGCGATCAGTTCTTTGGTCAGAGTTTCAGCACCGTGAATGACCGGCCACATCCATTCGGTATCGTTGTTGAGCCAAACTTGCCAGTGACCGCCGGAACCCCAGGAGGATTGCGGTAGTTCAATGGCATGTACCGGCGGAGTTTCAGCTAGATATTCGCTTGCTGTCTTCATGGTCACGGCTGTGTACTGACGGATCTTGCGAATCAATTCTTCAATGAACGTGATTCCTTCAAACCACCAGTGACCGAAAAGCTCGGTATCGAAACTGACCATAATGAGACCAGGCTTACCGGTCTTCTTGAGCTGTTCGGTCAAGCAATTTTGCAGCACGCCGACGTAGTGATCCGAATTTTCGTGTACTCGATTTAGCGCTGCCTCAGCGTTGTAGAGTTCTTTTTTGCCGAGGTCGGTGGTTTTCGATGTCAGCTTCCAATAATGCAGACCGGAAACATCGTCTTTTTTGTGGAATTCGCGATAGTTGCCGTCGCCGGGATAACCGTGATCGGCAGACCAAACTTGAAAACCGGCTTCTTCATGACGACCCATTACTGCGACCGGATACTCTTTGAGCCAAAATGCCTCGAACGTGTCGTAGCCGGTCGGCGGTCTCGATGGAGCCGGGATGTATTCGATCGATCCATATGGACCGAAGACTTTGCGAACCTCTGCTGTTTGTCCGCCTTGAATTACGAACGATTCGGTGAAGAAATATTCCAGTCCCGCTTCGTGCAGCCAGTGTCCGATTCCGGGCCTGTCGCCTTCTTCGGGGCGGTAGGCGCATTCAGGTAGCCACACGCCTTTTGGTTGACGACCGAAATGTTTTTGTAATTGTCGACACCGGATTTGAATTGCGCTTGCAGTGAGCTGTCTTCGCCGACCAGAGGCGAGAAGCAGTGTGTTGCTGCCGAGGTTGTAAGTTCGATAGCGCCCAGGTCCTGGAATTTCTTCAAATTGCCGATAATGTCTCGGTTCCAGCGGTTGAGCCAGCTGTCGTTTACTTTGGTGAACCAATCGAGGTAGAAGCGCGCCAGACGAAGTCTGACGGGATCGGGTGTTTCGCCGCGTTGCGTAAAGCGTGCCTCGTCTTCTTTAGCAGCCGTGATGCGGCCGTCAAGATACTTTTCGAAACCTTTTTTGAAATGCTCGTCGCTGAGTTGTTCAGCAAGAATTGGCGTGATTCCGAGGGTGATTTTCGCGGGTATGCCGTCGTCCCAGAGGTTGCCGATGGCGTTGAGGAGCGGAATGTATGTCTCGAGCATGCACTCGTAGACGCTTTCCTCACCGAATGGCCACATCCCTGCTTTCCGATAATACGGAAGGTGGCTGTGAAGCATGAATACAAAGGAACCGACGCTCACGAAAGTAAATCCTCGCTCTGATTCGACCTGTATACAGTAGAAAGCTTCGACAAGGGCTTCGACAGGAAACGACCCTGTTCACTGAGAACTAGGATCGTCATCCGAACTCAACGTTCGAAGTATGGCGAACGGTCGTAAGATATCGCATTTAGAGGTCCTTTTACTAGCCGCAACCGAGGCGTCCGTAACTATTCTTGAGATTCAACTCTTAACACGGGTACGATGTTTATAGACTTTTTGTGATGATTCTGTGATTCTTCATACATACGTCCTTTAATCTTGACTACATGCGGAGATGGTCACCGGCACATGTCTCAAAGCGACGACAAAGAAGATCGCAATGATGATGAACAACAGAAGCTCCCAGCCGGAGAAAAGTACGCCAAGCCGCAGCTTGGCGACTTAAGCGCACAGCTTTTTGGTAGCTCAGATGTCAACGTTGACGAAAACGTTGTCCAGAATGTCATTGCGCAGAACAAGACGCTTGTTAATGGGCTAACGCAGCAGTATAAAAGAACCGTTGGTCCTGAAGGCACTGGAACTCCCGGTGGTACCGCCGGCGTGCAGCCAGCGCTAGGAACGCCTTCTTCGGCAGCAACGACCGGACCGGCGCCAACGTCCACGGTCCCTGCGGCAGGAACGCCACAGAGCGGGCAGGCTACCACTCCTGCGGTCAGTCCACCGCCTCCGCCGGGTTCGCCGCGCACCTCATCTACGTCTTTGGGAGCTCTTCCGCCGCCCCCACCGGGCTCGCCACGTGCTTCATCGACTTCGCTAGCAGCTCTGCCGCCGCCGGCATGGGCAGCGGGAGCAAAGTCCACGCCACCGCCCCCACCAAAGCCGGTCGCGATCGCACCATCATCACATGCGACTCCGTCTCCGGCAGCAGATCCGGCGAAACCGGCTCCAGTGCCTGTTCGTCCGGTAACGCCGACTTCAACGCCTGCACCGGCGATGGCAAAAAATGATTTAGCCAATAGTCCGTTTGCAGTGCAACCAGGCGGTTCCAGCGATTGGGAAAACTTGTTTGCAAGAGCTGAAAGCGCACTTGCCGGCTTTAGCAAAGCGGACGCTTCCAGCACTATGCCTGCGGCTCCGCCTGCAGCATCTCCGGTTTCAGCGGCGATTGCTCCGGAAACACCTGTGCCAGCGAACATCAGTTCTACGCCTGCCGTTGCGCCACCGCCTCCAGGCTCACCGCGCGACTCATCGACCTCGTTATCGGCGCTTCCACCGCCACCACCGGCGAAGGCGAGCCCCGCGGTAGCACCAGAATCTGTGGTCACTAAAACCGCGGAGCCTGAGAAACCGAAAGTGGCAGCGCCGGAATCAAATGCGCAGGTTGCACCATCGCCGGAGGCGTTGGCGTCGAATGAAGTCGAAGCGGCAGAACGTGCGGGGGAGAACGTTCCTTCACAAGATGACTCTCTTCCGGTCGACATCCTTTCGGCTGAGATCGACGAAGTTACCGGAGAGATCATTGAGAGCAAGCCAACGGGCGAGAGTGCCGATGAAAGCTCGCCGTTTGCTGCAAGCGAACCGTCCGTGAGCTCGGCTGCTGAAGGGGCAACCGAAGATGGAACTCCGAAGTTCTCGGGACCGCGTGCTCCGTCACAAAGCACCAACTACGTCGACTTTCGTCTTTTACAGGAGCTGAAGGAAGAGCAAGAGGAAGAAGACGACTCTGACCTGGTTTACGAGCCGCTCATTAAACCGGAGACGAAAGAGAAAAAGGATGAGAAGAAAGTCGAGGTTATCGAAGAGCCCAACGAAATGCGAGGCATGGTGCGGCGCGTCAAGCGGAGCGCTGCCCAGAAAAATATCAAACCTCTGTCGACAGACAACAAAGTGTTGAAGATTCTTGAGAAAAACCCGCTCGGGATGACGCTTCCCGAGATGGCGGGTGGAACGAGAAAACAATCACGCATCAAACTCTTGCGGCCGATGCTCGCGCAAGCAATTAAAGAAGGGCTTGTCATGCCGGTTAGTCAGCGGGCCGGGCACACAGTTTATAAGTTAGTCAAAAATATTTCGCACTAATTCGCAGAACTAAACGAATCGCCCAAGTTGTAGTCAGTTTTCACAAATTGACCAGGTTTTTCGTGCCAGGCATCGAGGGGCGCCCGGAGGTTTCAAGCATCTGCCGTTCGGCATCCGCCTTTCAAGCGTCTTCAAGGGCTCGATTTAGTTGTTCCATCAAGACTTTCGGCTCACCGCTTATGTTGATTACCTTCTGGCGTGACGTCCCGCCGCGGATTAAGGTCACCGATGACTTGCTCACCCTCAACAGGTCGGCGAGGAACTCACGAAGAGCTTCGTTGGCAGCGCCTTCCTGCGCC
>AGTN01640849.1_pt1 | contig 10566 bp, 14 predicted proteins | sample 314218 | NCBI WGS metagenome assembly AGTN01 (sample SAMN02954264, study PRJNA73603) | bioreactor metagenome | biome: terrestrial; feature: non-aerated bioreactor; material: poplar woody material; isolation source: poplar biomass | place: USA | collected 2006-12 | reverse complement strand
TTAGTAAAAGAAGCTACCAAACTTATCCATACACCCGAACCGGCTTTTAAACCAACAAACCAACCGCCTGAACCAGACTCTGCAACAATAGCCGATATGGGATTTGAGCAGGTTTACAAATCGGAAATCCATCAATTTTCCGTAAGGGACAACAAAAGAATTTTTGCCTACAAGTTTCCCAATCAATCCCCAAATACCATTATTCTAATTCACGGTGTAGCGAGCAGTGCTTACTTATATAACAAGACGGCAGGACTTTTGCAGGAAGCAACCCAGGCAGAAATTTACGCCATAGATTTAAGGGGGCACGGACAATCGGAAGGTAATAGCGGTGATGTGGATTATATCAACCAATATGTGGATGATTTGGCTGACATTATGGGGACAATCCGCAAAGAGAAACCCAATGGGAAAATTATCATTGCGGGACATTCTATGGGTGGCGGTGTGGCTTTACGCTATGCTATGGAAAAACACTATGAACAACCTAACGGCTTTTTACTTTTTGCACCTTTGATTGGGCATAATTCGCCAGCCATTTCGCAAGGACAAGTTGCCGAAAAAGCAGACGAGGAAGCATTTCTGAAAATCCATATCGAACGGATTATCGGACTGAAAATGCTCAATGAAATCAATAACCACGAATATGACAGCTTACCTGTGTTGTTTTTTAATTTACCAGAAACAGTTCCGTTGAGAAAATACAGTTATCGTGCAAATACAAGTATGACACCTGATGATTATGCGGCAGGTTTGAAAGCGGTAAACAAACCAATGCTTGTGTTAATTGGAAGTAAGGACGAAGCCTTTTCAGCCGAAGCACTGCAAAAAGCCATTTTGGAAAACAGTAATGGAAAAGTACAGATTATTGATAGGGCTACACACAATGGAGTAAAACATAACATACAATCTTTTACTTTTATCAAAGATTGGTTTTCAAAATTATAATGGACAAACAAGAGAAACAGCAATTTTTTCAGGAAATTATTGAACAGCATAAAGGTATTTTGTTCAAGGTTGCCGGTGCGTACTGCCCAAATGAAGACGACAGGCAAGACCTTATACAGGAAATGATGATACAGATATGGCAGTCAATTCACAAATACAACCACCAATTTAAAATTTCAACTTGGTTCTATCGTATTTCGCTGAATATCGCTATTTCTTTTTACCGAAAAAACACGATAAGAGCACACAAATATACCGTGCTGAATGAGCAAACGGTACAAATACCAAACGAAGATAAAGCTGAAGATGAACAGCAACTGAATTTATTGGAACAATTTATCAGCGAACTAAAAGAGATAGACAAAGCCCTGATGATACTGTATTTGGAAGATAAAAGCCATGCTGAAATTGCCGAGATATTAGGAATGTCAGTAAGCAACGTAGGAACGAAAATAGGACGTATCAAGGACAAATTAAAAACACGGTTTTCACAATTAACATCATAAAGAAATGAACGAGTTGGAATTAAAAAACTTTGGCAAACAACCAATGAAAAATTGGAAGAAAGTTTTGTAATAAACAGGAAAAACACGGAAGATATAACCCGAATAACGGTTCATAATTTTTTAGGTTCAATGAAACCTATTAAAATATTTACGCTATTGGTTGGTATTTTTTGGGTCAGTATCGGAGTAATTGTTTTGAGCCGAATTTATTTAAACGCATTTTCGGAAGCCAATAAGTTTTTTCTCTTTTCGGCTACCATGCAAGTCTTGCTCACAGCTATTGCTTTGCTTATTTACGTCTATCAACTGACCAAAATTTACCAAGTAGAAATTTCTGACCCAATTCTGCAAACACAAAAAAAATTGGCGCAACTAAAAATTTCCACCCTTTGGGCAGCAAGGATTTTGTTTTTACAGCTTCCTGTTTGGACAACATTTTGGTGGAACGAAACAATGCTCACAGATTGGAATTTGTTGCAATGGGCGATAACGGTAATAGTTACTATTTTATTCACTTATATTGCCATTTGGTTATTCTTCAACATCAAATACGAGAACAGGAATAAAAAATGGTTTAAGCTCATTTTTAACGGAAAGGAATGGGCACCATTGATGAAGTCAATGGAATTGTTAGAGCAAATAGATGAGTATAAGACTGGCACAGACGCCAGCACCTAACAAATAAAGCTTAAACGCCATGCAGCGTAGCGGAGTTACATTACAGTTTTCAGGTAATGAGGCAGTTTTTCTTTTATCAGTTTTGATAGAATAACATAGCGGTCTTTCTTACCTTTGCCCTGCCTGACCCACACTTGCATCCTGCCGGTATCTATATCGCTGATTTTAATGGGATGCAGTTCGTTCATACGCAAGACCCGCTGAATAGGCGAACACCAACAGAAAACAGTGCTTCAAAGTACGGGGAACTTTGAAGAATTCCCTGCATTCTTCCCTGGACCACACTTCGGGAAGTTTTTTGTCCTTTTTAATCACCGGAAGTTTCAATGCGAGTTCATCCCGTCCAAAGAGACGGAACCAGAAGCGTATTCCGAAAACGGTCTGCTTGAAGTAACTCTCCGACAAGCATTCGTGTACCGATTTGCGGTAAAAATAGGTATTGACTTCTTCTACAGAAACTTCGTGCGGCACTCGTCCGAAGTGCAAAGCCAGATGCGCGATGTTTCGGCCATAGTTTGTTGTCAGGCTTTTGCTCAATCTGTCCAACACGACGCGTTCTTCAAACAGGGGGAGAACGTGTCCCTGAATCCCGGTACCAAGTCCTTTGCCTTGGCTACCGTGGTGTAGTAGTTTTCTTTCTTGTATGTCATAACTAAATAGTTTTAAATGAGCTTGCAAGAAAGAAATTTTTTTGGGTATCTTTGACTGCCGAAGACGACAGAGCTACCGAAGGTTTATTTCAACAGCACATTTGCAATAGGCGGGGTTTCGTGCTCCGCATCAACATTTGTGGTAAAAAGCCTGCCCATCGCAAATCTGCAAAACGTTAGCGGCAATGGAAGGATGCTGTCCTCAACCCGACAGACAAAACTCTAACAGGTCAAACTCCCATTTGGATACTATTTCAAGTGATTTGGATACTTTTTCCTGGGACACAATTTTGACCTTTGCCATAAATTAAAAACTAAAAAGAATAGTTATGAGTAACATTAAAAAAGTAAACTTAGGAAGTCAGGGACTTGTTGTTCCAACAATAGGTCTTGGCTGTATGGGTATGACAGTAGGCTTTGGGGGCAATATCTACGGAAAAGCCGATGAAAAAGAAGCTATTGCTACTATTCATCGTTCATTGGAATTGGGCGGTAATTTTTTAGATACGGCAGAAGCGTATGGACCTTTACTCAACGAACGGCTGATTGCAAAAGCTATCAACGGAAACAGGGACAAGTATATCATTGCCACCAAATTTGGTTTTGAGATTGATGACAATGAACAATATACAGGTGCGGCAAATGGCAGCAGAAGCTATGTAAAAAAAGCGGCAGAGCGTTCATTAAAAAATCTTGGCACAGATTATATTGACCTGTATTATCTGCACCGTTTAGACATCAACACACCGATTGAAGAAACCGTAGAAGCAATGGGCAAGTTAGTAAAAGAAGGGAAAGTAAAATACATCGGGCTTTCGGAAGTGGGTTCTGAAACCATTAGAAAAGCACACAAAGTTCACCCGATTACAGCAGTGCAATCTGAATACTCATTGTTTGAAAGGCAAATTGAAGAATTGGGTATTTTAAATACGCTGAAAGAATTAGGCATTGGTTTGGTTGCTTATTCGCCAATAGGAAGAGGCTTTTTGAGTGGCGAAATTCAGAAACCCGAAGATTTTTCAGAAGATGATTTCAGAAGATATTTGCCAAAGTATATTGGCAAGCAATTCTATAAAAATTTGGAGTTGGTAAACGAGATAAAGCAAGTGGCAACCGAGAAAAACATTACAGCGGCACAACTTGCCCTTGCTTGGATTATTGCCAAAGGACACATACCTATTCCCGGGACTAAACGAGTGAAGTATGTGGAAGAAAACATTGCAGCAGCCCACATTTCGCTAACCGAAGAAGACTTGAACCGATTGGAAAGCATTATTCCGTTGGGAACAGAAACAGGAGCAAGATATGACGAAGCAGGAATGAAAGGAGTTAATTTGTAACATTAAAAACAACGGGTAAACTTAATCGCTTATCCGTTGTTTTTTTAATTTTATTCAATGAAAAATAGCACGCCTTATTTTCTGAATTCAGTTTCAGAACTTCATACTTTTTTGAAAATCAAAAATCCAACACACCCTTTGGTAAGTGTTGTAAATCTTGATGACATTGTTTTTAAAAGCCCTGATGACATCAAAACGATTGTCTATAATTTCTATACGATTTATTTGAAGAAAAATTTTGACGGAAAAATAAAATATGGACAACAGTACTACGATTTTGACAACGGAATAATGACCTTTTTTGCACCAAAACAAATGTTTTCGGTAGAAGCAGACAGTTCGGCAAAAGTTGAAGGTTGGATGTTGGTTATTCACCCCGATTTTATTCAAAATTATCCATTAGCAAAGCGTATAAAGGAATACGGATTTTTTTCTTATGCCACCAATGAAGCGTTACACCTTTCAGACAAGGAAGAAACCGTTATTTCAGGGTTAGTTCAAAATTTGCAACAGGAAGTTGAAGCAATGATAGACAATTACACGCAAGATGTTGTTGTTTCTCATATTGATTTGTTGCTGAACTATTGTAACCGTTTTTACAATCGTCAGTTCATTACCCGAAAAAAAGCGTCCAACGACTTGTTTTTAAAGTTTGAAAATTTACTTACAACATATTATCAAAGTGATGATTTTAGTGTATTGGGATTGCCCACAGTTCAGCTTTTTGCTGCAAAGCTAATCGTTTCACCCCATTACCTGAACGATATGCTTAAAAACCTAACAGGACAAACTACACAACAACATATCCAAAACCAACTCATAGAAAAAGCCAAAGAACTTTTATCAACGACAAATTTATCCGTAAGCGAAATTGCCTATCAGTTAGGTTTTGAATATCCGCAATCATTCAACAAACTGTTTAAGAACAAAACTAACCTGACACCGTTGGAATTTAGACAGTCGTTCAACTGACAGAACCACTACCGCTAACAGCGGTTTTGCTTTCTAAGACATATGCAAGAAAAAAGGGAAAAACGCTGTTTTCCCCAATCCATTTCAGCATGGAAGAAAATCCTTGCGAATTGTTTTTGAAGCTTTTATGGAGCTTTACTGAATAAATAAACGCACCAATAGAAAGTTTTGATACGTCAATGCCGATTGTTTCATTAATTTTCATATTTTTGCATTTGAACGGATTAATAAAAAAATATATCATTTCTTAGTGAATAATTATTGATTCTTTGACCACTCAAATTATAGTGCAAATCTAAAAGCATCAGGCGGACGAAAATGCGATTTTGGAAGTTTTCCGCCTCGCGTTGTCGTTCGCCACGGTTGACAGTGATCCGCCCTTCAACCGCCCGAACGCCAAACCGCCGAACGTTCGCGGTTATTGTATGACGACAAACAAAAACATAAAAACAGAGCCAGTTGACAAAACCAATTGGAGTGACTTTGAAAATCTTTTCAAATCAAAAGGTGGCCCCAGTTATTGTTGGTGCATGCCCTGGCGAATGACCAAAGACGAACTAAAGGACAACAATACGCCAAACCGGTATAAATTCATTAAACAGCGAGTTTGGTCTGATACCCCTATCGGGTTGTTGGCCTATATTGACAATGAAGCAATAGCGTGGTGTTCTGTTGCACCAAGAGAAACTTATCAACGACTTGGGGGTGATGAGCGTTTGGAAAATGTTTGGTCAATTACTTGCTTTTACATAAAAAAGGATTTCAGAGATAAAGGACTTATCCACCTACTGATTGAAAATGCAAAAGAATACGCCAGGAAAAATGGAGCGGAATATATGGAGGCTTATCCGGTTGAGCCAGATTCTCCAAGTTATAGGTTCATGGGGTTTATAAAGACTTTTGAAAAAGCAGGGTTCAATTTTGTAAAAAAAGCGGGAAAGAGGAGACATGTAATGTCATGCAAACTGTGAGCGAAAAACAACGAACCGCTAACAGCGTGTATATGGCAATGGCGGGTGAAGTGGTAAATCGAAGGTCATTGCTACTAAAAAAACTTTTGTGCAAGCGGACAGGAAAGGGCTTTTAATCCGCCACTGCACATACACGCAAACCGTTGGGTGCAACCCTGACCCAAGCTCACAGAAAAACAAATCTTTATGGACAAAAATTAAAAGCTAAACAAAATGAAAAGAACACGATTACTTGTAGTAGGACTTTTTGTATCGTTTGCAATTGGTTTTTATATTAACTCTATTTTTGCACAACAGACGACAAACAGCAATTCATCAAAAAACAATAAAAAACAAAACAATATGAAATTAGGGGCATTTTCAATTAGTCTTAGTGTGAAAAACCTTGAGACATCAAAAGAATTTTACGAAAAATTAGGATTTAATGTTTTCGCAGGAAGTATGAAGCAGAATTATCTCATAATGAAAAATGAGAATGCACTCATCGGACTTTTTCAGGGAATGTTTGAAGGCAACATCTTAACATTCACTCCGGGTTGGGACGAAAACGCAAACAATGTAGAAAACTTTGACGACATTCGTGAAATTCAGCGACAACTGAAAAGCAACGGAATTACACTAACAAGTGAAGCTGACGAGAAAACTTCGGGACCCGCAAGTCTTATGCTGACCGACCCAGACGGAAATGTTATTTTATTAGACCAGCATCGTTAGACCAGCCTTTCTCTAACAGACACAAAATGGAACAGGAAATTCAGCTTAAACATCCGCAGGGAAAAAAAGCCGTGAGCATAAGCAAAGACAAGTATGAACTGTTAAAAACAGAAACCGTAAAATTTCTTACGAAAAATCCTGACGGAACTTTTCAGACATATCAAAAGCCATAGCCCCAGATTTTAAGGAAAGAAAAATAAAGTTTGACGGTTCACTGAATTGGTATCTTGAATGGGTAAAACTTGACACCTTTGGCACATTTGAGTTTGCCCCGACAAACGAAGCCCACGCCTCGCAAACCCAAAATAACCAAGCCCAACCACCACCCAATAATAACATCGTCATTTTGGCTACAATTATACTCCTTTTGGCAACATAGGATTTTTATCTTCTTACGATCTTTGTATTTCAAAACATTAAACATATAAGAAGAATGAAAACTATTTTTATCACAGGAGCATCTTCAGGCTTGGGAAAAGCCTCCGCCAAATTATTTCAGTCAAAAGGTTGGAACGTTATCGCTACAATGCGAAAACCTGAAAAGGAAACCGAGCTGACTAAACTTGCAAACGTCACTATTTTGAAATTGGACGTAACCAATCCGGAAGAAATTCAGGAAACGGTAAACAAAGCGATTGAAAATTATCCGGTAGACGTTGTTCTGAACAATGCGGGTTACGGGTTAGTCGGAATACTCGAAGCGTTTAGCGACCAACAAATAACCCGGCAACTCAACACAAATTTGTTGGGTACGATTCGCGTCACAAAAGCGTTTACACCTTATTTCCGTGAGAAGAAAAGCGGAATGTTCATTCACATTACCTCAACGTTCGGAATGATCGGCTATCCGACTTGCTCTATTTATTCCGCTACCAAGTTTGCATTGGACGGTTTTTCCGAAAGTTTGGCTTACGAGTTGGCGCATTTCAATGTTAAAGTCAAAACCATTGCACCGGGCGGAATACAGACGGATTTTGCAGGACGCTCAATGGACGGCGGGCAACATGAAGCCTATCAAAAATTGGCTGAAAAAGTAAGCGAAGGGTACAGTGCTGAAAAAGTAAGTCAATATTCCACAGCGGAAAGTATTGCAGCCATTATTTACGAGGCCGCAACCGACAACAAAGACCAACTCCGATATATTGCCGGTGCAGACGCAGTGTCGTTGTACGACGAAAGAACAGAAATCGGTGCAGAAGCGCAATATCAAAAAAATACAGGAAATGTTTGTGTATTGATTGGTTTCTCTCAGATTGTACGGATTTTCACAGATAACTTTCGGGGTTGTCTGTAAAAAATGAATTTTAAAACAATCATTTCAAAATGACAACAAAAAACAAATTGCTCATTTACGGAGCTGCGGGATATACAGGAACGATGATTTCCGAACGTGCAAAAGAATTAAACCTCGACTTTGAAATAGCAGGTCGGGAAGAAGATAACATCAAAGCATTCGCCGAAACGCTCAACGTGCCGTATCATGTGTTTACGGTAGATGACGAACCCGCTTGGCAAAAGGCTTTGGCCGATAAACAGTGCCTTATCAATGCTGCGGGACCGTTCCGCTATACAGCCGAACAGGCTATGCATGCCTGCCTGCGGGCAGGCGTGCATTATTTGGACATCAGTGCGGAGTTGGAAACGTATCAACTGGCGGAATCGTTTGACCAAAAAGCCAAAGATGCATATATTCAGTTGATTTCGGGTGCAGGCTTGTTTGTGAGTTACGATGCGTTGGCGATTTATGTAGCGGGTAAAGTCAGGAACCCGCAAAAACTGTCGGTTGGATTCAGGCATTTTGGCGGATTTTCGAGAGGTTCGGTTATCAGCAGCCAAAACATAGCCGATTTAGGTGTGTTGGTGCGGAGAAATGGCAAAATCGTTACCGATACCGAAGCAAAACCCAAAACATTCCGGTTTGTGAATGAGGAGGAAGAATGTTTGCCCACCCCATTGGGCGGAATTATCATCTCGTATAAATCGACAGGTATTCCGAATATTGAAGAATATTTTTCGCTGAAACTTCCGGCGGCAGATTTGCCTGATCTTGACCCTGCAACGTTGCCCGACGGTCCGACTTCCGAAGAACGGGCAGCGGGCAGGAACGCATTGTCGGCAGAGGTTACCGGCGAAAATGGCGAAATATTTCGTGCTGTAATGGACACACCATCGGGTTATACATTTACCCCTTTGGCTGTTGTGGCTGTTGCCAACCGCATATTGAATAACGATTTTAAAATCGGCTATCAATCACCTGCTTCGGCTTACGGAGTATCTATCATCACTGATATTCCCGATACACGGATTATTGATTTGTAACAATGAAAAAAACAGCCTTGACACCCAAAAAATTCCATTCTTTAACGGCGTTGCATAAAGCAATGGGGCAACCGGCTCCGCTGCATCCGTTAATCAGCATATTGGATTACGGCAAAGCGGTTTTCGATCCGGAAGACTTTGAAAATGGCATTGTACTGGATTTTTACAAAATTTCGTTCAAGACCCATTTCAGGGGACAATTGAAATACGGACAGGGATTTTATGACTTTGAAGAAGGCGGAATGTCATTCATATCGCCCGGGCAAATCCTCAGAATGCAGGACGAAGAAGCCGATTACAGCGGTTTGTCGCTGCATATTCATCCCGATTTCATACGTCCGTATTCCTTGGCTAAAAACATCAAACAATATGGGTTCTTCTCGTATTCGACGACGGAAGCCTTGTATCTTTCCGAAAAAGAAAAAGCAACTATTCTGAGCATTTTCAACAGCATTCAGGAAGAATTAAACGAGCGAATCGATCCTTTCAGCCAGGATGTGATCATTTCCCAGATTGAATTGTTGCTCAATTACAGCAATCGGTTTTACAACAGACAGTTCGTCACACGGAAAACTGTAAACCACGATTTGCTGACACAAATGGAACAACTGTTAAGCGATTATTTTGACAAGGAAGAAGCATTAAACAGAGGACTTCCATCCGTAGAGTATTTGGCTGGGCAACTCCATCTTTCGCCCCACTATTTAAGCGATATGCTTCGTTCGCTGACAGGACAAAACGCGCAACAACATATTCACGAAAAGCTGATTGAAAAGGCGAAGGAGTATCTGGCGGTAACCAACTTATCCGTAGCGGAAGTGGCCTATCAATTAGGATTTGAACACCCGCAATCGTTCAACAAGCTGTTTAAAAAGAAAACAAACACATCGCCGCTGGAATTTCGACAATCGTTTCACTAAATAACTAAATCAACCAAAATGGACATCAAACAATTTTTAGAAGAATGGCTTGCGGCAAGCAACGCCTACGACACCGCACAATATTTGAAAAAATATGATGAAAACGCCGTACTCGACGACCTGTCTGTCGGACGGACTTTTACAGGGCACGACGGGATCTGCAAGTATTTTGAAGATTATTTCATCGGGTACAAAACCCAGACACGAATGGTAAAAGCAGACATCAAAGACAACTCAGCACAGATTGAAGTTGAATTTACAGGCGAATTTCCCGAAGGAAAAACCGGTGGGATATTTGATTTTATATTCAAAAACGGAAAAATAGTATCAGCAAAAGCGGATTTGTTGTAACAAAAATTTAAAACGATGAATAAAACAGATTTTAGCGAGATAATCCGACGCTCCAAAAATATACGAAAATTGTATCACCAGTTGGAACAACAACATCACGGAAGTGAATGGACAATAGAAGAAGATGTATTGGCATTTTTGACCGATGCCGGATTGGTCGGACGGCAGACAATGTCGCAACAAGGGAGGTGGCCTGC
>AGTN01154282.1_pt1 | contig 10583 bp, 9 predicted proteins | sample 314218 | NCBI WGS metagenome assembly AGTN01 (sample SAMN02954264, study PRJNA73603) | bioreactor metagenome | biome: terrestrial; feature: non-aerated bioreactor; material: poplar woody material; isolation source: poplar biomass | place: USA | collected 2006-12 | reverse complement strand
CACTCTATTCCGTTAAAAGTTCAAATTGCCGTACAATATTCTTAACTTCTTTCTCGTTCCTGACTACGACTACGATCGTGTCGTCGCCCGCGAGGGAGCCGGCTATTTCGGGATGGCCGAGGCCGTCGACGAGGACGCAGGCCGAGTCCGCGCCGCCTGTGACGGTTTTTATGACGATCAGGTTGCCTATCCCCTCGACGCTGAGGACGGTCTCGTGAAATATCGCCCTCATGCGGGCGAGCTTCGGGTCGAGCGGCTTGACGTAACGCGCGCCCGAGCCCTTGACGTTAGCCTTTTCCAAACCGAGTTCCCGGATATCTCTCGAAACCGTCGCCTGAGTGACGTCGTACCCTTCCTTCAGAAGCGCGGCCATCAGGTCTTTTTGCGTCGAGATCTCCGATCGGGAAATGATATCGAGTATCTTTTGCTGGCGTCTTTCTCTGATCATTTTTCCACTCTCCAAAAACTCATTTTGTCGAGAAATTTTTCATAAAAATTATATTTTTTTAAACGGATAAACTCGGCGAAAAGCCCCGAGTTCTTTATTATTACGCTCTCGCCCGCGGAAAGCTTTTCCGTTTCCACGCCGTCTATTTCAAGGCGCGCCTCGGGCGTCAATAATTTTATTTCCACCGAGCTTTTTCCGTCGATAACTATCGGGCGGGAATAGAGCGTATGCGGGCAAATCGGCGTAACGATCAGAGCTTTGACCTCGGGCGAGACCACGGGGCCCCCCGCGGAGAGAGAATAGGCCGTCGAGCCCGTCGGGGTGCTTACGATTATCCCGTCGGAGGAATAGCGGTCGATGAGAGCGCCGTCGACATAGACTTCGCTCCTGACCATTCTCGCGCCCCTCTCCACTACGGCTTCGTTCAAGGCGAGATACTCTCTCCCGCCGTATTCTATTTTCAAAAGCTCGCGCTTGTCGATAATGAACTTTCGCGCGGAAACCGCGTCGAAAATCTTGAGGTAGTCGGATTTTTCGAGCTCGGTCAAAAAGCCCATATGCCCGAAATTTACGGCTAAAATCTTGGTGTTCGTTCGGGCGCATTCCTTGGCTATCCTGAGAACGGCGCCGTCGCCGCCGAGAACTATTATAATTTCCGAATTTTTCGCGAGCGCGTTTTTATCATAATACGGAAGGTTCGAGCCGATAGGCTTCAGTTCGTCCGATAAGGCGACCTCGTACCCGCCCTTATCGAGAAGGTACTCCGCGAGCGCCCTTGTCTCTCCCTTATCTTTCGATAAATTCGCATAAATTCCGATACGCATATAATAATTATACATTAATTTTTTTAAAATAAATAGCTTTATGCTTCTTAAATAGCTTTATACTTTTTAATTTTTCTTATAAACGACGCTCAATATCCTTCCGACCATAAGCATCATTTCTTTTGAGTTTTTTATAGCGATTTCCTTAAAAACGGCTTTGCCGCCGACCGTAAACGCGGCGACGACGCTCGAAAAAATTATCGTCACCAAATATTGCTTTCCCGAACCGTCGCCGGTCAGGAGCTTGACGACTATCGCGACGGTGCAGGCGCCGCTGATAATGCCGCAGATATCGCCTATGACGTCGCCGCAGATGTTCGAGACCTTTTCGGCGTTTTTGACAAGCTTAATCGCTACTACGCTGCCCTTGACCTTCCTCGAAGCCATTGACAGAAGGGGCGCGAGCTCGCAGGAGGTGACGGCGACGGCTATCGCGTCGAAAATGACATTTATTACGATGAGCAGGATGAGAAGTATAAACGCAACCGCCGTAGGCGCGTTGCCGGTGGTTATTTCGGAAAGATAGGAGAAAAAAGCCGATAATGCAAAAGTTACGACGACGACTTTGACCGTCCAGATCGTAAGATTGGAAAGCCGTTTGCTTTTTGGAGATTTTTCGGACTTGACGGGCTTTCCTTTTTTGTTTTCCGAAATTTCGGGAATATCTTTATTCATTATTATCTTGTGAAATATAAAAAACGGCGGTATAAAATCCGAGTAAACCTTGCGCCTTAAGGTTCGGTAGGATTTCCCCTTCGCGTACCCGCCGTCGCCGCGCGGGCGGTTTCCCTTTGAACGCGAAGATATCCGAATCTCTCCGGATACAACCGAATCGCCACTGAGAGCACACTATAATCCTCGGATCCCGTACAGTCTAGAAAATTTCTTTGGCGGATTTGCCGGAGTCTATCCTCTTTTGCAGAGGGCGTTTCATTTCTTCCCCGCCGTCCACTCAAGGCAAGCTACGCTGCACACAGATATTTTTTACCGTAATGCAGGTTTAATCCCTTTTAGTAAGCTAAAGCCCACCGCGAAGGGTCTCCACGAAAACCGGGACGGTCACGTCATGCCGTTGTCGGCCGCCCGATAATCTTAACTCCCGGCACCGGCCCGGATTTGGGCAACCCAAGCCGACACTAGGAACTTCATCGATTTGCTATTTACGGATTTTTAGCCCCGTCTTCGACTCCAAACAATATCCGACTAGAATACTGCACCGCCGTTTTTTAAATTACGTTTAACATTATAACATACGTTGAAAAAATATACAAATGCGTAAAATCGGTAAAAAAATCATTATTTAAACGAAGATTTTATATGCCCGGGCCGTCATACGCATTCTTTACGCCACGTTCGCTTGCGCTAAATAGACGTAATAACGCCCTCCGTTCGCCGTAACGGCAATATAGTTAAGTTCGTCGTCGAGTAAAATATCATTATACGGAAGAAAGATAAAAAAGTTAGTCGTTACGCTGGTGAAAGTCAGAAATCCGTCGTTCCATTGATACGGCACGGGAGCGTCGATCAATTTGCCGATCGTAAAATCCGTCAAAGGTTCCCCGTCTATCGTCGCCGTTATCTTATAGGGCGTCCCCACGGTAAAAACGAAGGTATCCCAGTCTATCAATATTCCGTCCGCGTAAAATTTGCGGTCGGGATAGGAGTATTTGACGAAGACAAGATTTACGTCGTCGCTTACCCGAATATATATATAAATTTTTTCCGTACCTTCAAATACGACAGGCGCGCTCAACGAAGTATAGCCGCCCGATCCCTTGAAATGAAAATCCCCGTCGTAATAAGCGAAGGGATAATAACTTGAGTCTCCGCAGAGCCTGTACAAATATCCTTCCTCGGGCGTAAATGAAAATAATCGCCCGAAATCGCCGGCCGCTACCGAAAATTCTTCGCCGGCCGTCAATTCCTCCGCGTCGGCCGTTTCGATAGTCGTCGAAACCGTATGTTCCGAATCGCTTTCATTGACGAAGTATATCCTTCCGGATCCGCCAAGACTTATCAGGCTTAACGCGTCCGCGCAACGCACGTCGGAATGCGAGCCCGCCCCTATATAAGCGCGTACCGCGGGATCGGAAGTAACTATGCGGTATAATCCCGCTTCGATATTTTCGATAAATACGCTTACCCAATCGTTGGCGGGAACGGTTACGTCCTTCGAGGGGAAAACGGTAATGAAATAGTCAGATCGATCCTTTCAACGGCCAAATCTCCGAATAACAGCCTGAAATTCCATAATGTTTTTTTCATTGCCGAAATAGACGTAGAATTCCCCGTCGGGCTCGTAATAAACCGTATCGTCCACCTTGACCGAAACGCCCGGCGTGACGCTAAAAAGCGTCTCGGTCTTTTCGAGGGAATGGCCGGGTATATTATTAGGATTGTATATGCATAACGCGCCGGGTTCGCCGTATCTGATCGCATGGTCGCGGGTATAGGCTCCGTACTCTTCGATAAATTTTTGATCGTCGGCGGGTATCGAATAATGCCCCGAAAAAATTTGAAAAGCCTCGCCGGTTTTGCCGATACGGGGAAAAATATAGAGGTCGGCCTCCGTTTCGGCAAAGGCTTCAAAATAGGCTTCGTCGAACGCTATTGTCTGTCCGAAATATTCGACGACGCCCTTACCTTCAAAATAAGGATGAAAGTCGTCCGCATAGACGTACCAACCGAGAAAACTATATCCCGGAAACTCCCGTTCGGGCAAAATTATTTCGTCGTAGATATCGAAATCGCCTACGTATTCGCTGTTTTCCGGATCCGTCATTATGAAGACGCTCGGTTTATCGTTATGCGTCCGCTCTATCTCCGCCTCATACGCTTCCACCGCTTCATAAAAATAATCGGGAAGTTCGAGGTCGACGCCGTCTCCGTAAGCCGTCATTTCTAATTTTATCGTCAAGGTTTGAACGTTGGCGGAGCCCGGAAACGTGAAGTTAATATAATAAACAGCCGTTTTCCAGAGGCCGTCCGCCACTTCCGCGTAAAAATCCGAATTGACGCCCGAGGCGTTATTGAATCCGAATAAGTTATTGATTTCAGGATTCAATAAACCGCCGTCAAAATGGCCGGTATAGAATGTTTCGTCTCCTTCTTTACTATATTTTTTAATCCGTTCGAGTCCTAAATTCTTAACGTCGAGTAAAATCGCTAATTCGGAAAAAGCGCCTAAATTCTCTTCGGGAAGCTCGTAGGTAAAGGGAACTGCTTCGGCCTTACCGTTCTTATATGTTACCTTATACGAGCCGTCGGTATAGTATTCGGCTTGTCCGTCGTCCGCAAATAATAAATCGTCCTTTGACTTTATCCATATCGTTACGGTCGTGCCCGAGCCGTTTACGCGGGAAATATAACTTATCTTTATATCGACGGAGAGAAGGACGTTTGTGTCGTCGAAAATTTGGTTGATTTCTTCGTATAAGGCGGAATCTTCCTCCTCTTCGGCGTCTCCCTCGGGTTTTTTATCGCAAGCGGAAAAAATAACGCGGCCGACGACGCGGTCAAACATAAAATTATGAAAAGAATTATTCGCCTTACCATATTTTAATTATACTCTTTAAAATTATATATGAAAAGGTGAAATAATAATTGAAATGCCTATTCTACGACGCCTTTCTGATAACCGTCGGCGGCTCGCGTTTTTCTATCGTGTCGCGGGTGATGATAATTTTCTGTATCGTTCTGTCCGAAGGCACTTCGTACATCAAATTGATCACCGCGCCCTCGACGATCGTTCTGAGGCCGCGGGCGCCCGTCTTTAATTGCATCGCCTTACGGGCTATCGCGCGAACCGCCTCTTCCTCGAAGTGGAGCTCTACGCCGTCCATATCGAGCAGTTTCTTATATTGGCTGACGAGCGCGTTCTTCGGCACTTCCAAAATTTTCATCAGCGCCTCTTCGGTCAGCGGATCGAGCGCGGCGATGATCGGGAGGCGGCCTACGAATTCGGGGATCAGCCCGTATTTGATCAGGTCGTCCGGCTGAAGGTCGTGTATGAGCTCGGTGTAGCTTCCCTCGGGCGCGCGCAGAGCGGAATTGAAGCCTATCGAAGAGCTGTCGCGCCGCTTGTCGACTATCTTTTCGAGGCCTACGAACGCTCCGCCGCATATGAAGAGGATATTTGTGGTGTCTATCTGGATATATTCCTGCTGCGGATGCTTCCTTCCCCCCTGCGGCGGAACATTTGAAAGCGTTCCTTCGAGGATTTTGAGAAGCGCCTGCTGAACGCCCTCGCCCGAAACGTCGCGCGTTATCGACACGTTTTCGCCCTTTTTGGCGATCTTGTCGATTTCGTCGATGTAGACGATCCCCTGCTGGGCGCGCTTAATATCGCCGCGCGCGTTCTGAATAAGCTTCAAAAGGATGTTTTCCACGTCCTCCCCGACGTATCCCGCCTCGGTCAGAGTGGTGGCGTCGGCTATCGCGAAGGGCACGTTTAAAATTCCGGCTAAGGTTTTCGCGAGCAGAGTCTTGCCCGAGCCGGTCGGCCCGAGCATTAAAATATTGCTCTTTTCGAGGATGACGTCCAAATATTTGTCGCTCTTTGAAACGACTCTCTTATAATGGTTGTAGACGGCTACCGAAAGTATCTTTTTTGCGTCTTCCTGTCCGATTATATATTCGTCGAGCTTAACTTTTATTTCCTTAGGGCTGAGAAGGCGGATCCCCTTGATCTGCGTTTCCTTGTTTAATTTCGCGTCGGAAACAAGCTTATAGGCGTGCGAAACGCATTGGTCGCAGATAAAAGCGCCGTCGGTGCCGGCGATCAACTGTTCGACCTCGGACTCCTTTTTGCCGCAGAACGAACATCTTATTTCCTTTGTAAAACGGTTGTCTCTTACGTCCAAAGTTTTGCTCCCTAATTCCTATTATAAAATATCTTGTCTATTATGCCGTACTTGAGCGCCTCGTCGGCCGACATAAAGTTGTCGCGGTCGGTGTCTTTTTCGATCGTCGAGAGCGGCTGGCCCGTCCTTTCCGCAAGGATTTTGTTGAGAGTCTGCCTCGTTTTCAGTATATGCTCGGCGGCGATCGCTATGTCACTGGCCGGCCCCTCGGCTCCGCCCGCGGGCTGGTGTATCATTATCTCGCTGTTCGGGAGGGCGAAGCGTTTTCCTTTCTTGCCCGCCGCCAAAAGAAACGCGCCCATCGAGGCGGCCATACCTATGCAAATCGTCGAAACGTCGCATTTTACAAAGTTCATCGTGTCGTAAATGGCGAGCCCCGCCGAGACCGAGCCGCCCGGGCTGTTGATGTAGAGCGCGATATCTTTCGTGGGGTCCTTCATTTCGAGATATAAAAGCTGGCCCACTATTATGTTGGCCGAAGCGTCGTCGATCACGCCGGTGATAAAGACCAGCCTGTCCTCCAAAAGCCTCGAATAGAGATCGTAGGCCATCGTCCCCTTGTTCGTCTGTTCGATGACGGTCGGGATCGGGATCATATTGTTATAAATTTTTTTCTCGTTCATACTTATCTCCTGAAACCTAAAAGCTGGAAGCTATTCAATAGTATTATTAGCTCTCAAATACTCGAATATCTTATCCCCGAGCAGTCTGTTCATGATCCTTCCGGCGTCGTACTCGTTCATTCCCTTTTTATATTCCTCGGGCGTTTTGTTCGTCTTTTCGGCGAGCTTAGTAACCTCGGCGTCGAGCTCCTCTTTTTCTATTTTAAGGCCCTCGGCTTTGATTATGCCCTCTAATACGAGGCGGGTTTTGACGTTTTTAGCCGAAATCTCGCGGCGTTCGTCGCGAAGCTTTTCTAAAGTGGTGTTAGTGCTCTTCAAATAGGCGTCGAGGCTGTATCCCGAATAGGACATACGCATACCGAGATCGTCGATATTCCTGTCGATTTCCTCTTCGATCAGAGTTTGAGGGATATCGATAGCCGTCGATTCGGTGATGGTTTCGATTATCTTGTCGTCCTCCTCGTAGCGAGCCTTGAGCTCGGCGTCCTTGAGAAGGTTTGCTTTAATATCGGCCTTGTACGCTTCGAGGGAGTCGAATTCGCTCACGTCCTTGGCGAACTCGTCGTCTATCGCCGGAAGCTCCTTCAGCTTGATCTCGTGCAATTTTATGTGGAAAATTGCCTCTTTTCCCGCGAGATCGTCGGCGTGATAATCGGCGGGAAAGGTAACGGCGATATCCTTCTCCTCGCCTGTTTTCATCCCCTCGACCTGAGCTTCAAAGCCGGGTATAAACTTGCCGGCGCCGAGGTCGAGCGTCTGCTTCTCCGCCGTTCCGCCGTCGAACTTAACGCCGCCTACCGAGCCGCTGTAATCGATGATCACTCGGTCGCCGGTCTTAGCGGGGCGTTCGGTGACGTCGATGTAGCGGCAGGAGGCTTCGCGCTTGTCGTTCAATTCGCGCTCTACGTCGGCGTCTGTGACCTCGAAGGGAACCTTTTGGAATTTCAGGCCCTTGTACTCCCCGAGTTTGACTTCGGGATAGACGTCGGTCGCGATCACGGCCTTGACTCCGTCCTCTTCGACCTCGCCTATGTCGATATCGGGCTTGCCGAGCGGCTCGACGCCCTTTTCTTTACCCATAATTTCCGAGTAGGCCTTGCCGACGGCGATATCGAGCGCGTCTTCGTAAAAAAACTGTTTTCCGTAACGGTTTACGATCAGATTGAACGGAACTTTGCCGGGGCGAAAGCCGTCTATCTTGTAACTGTGCTTGTGCTTTTCGTATGCTTCGCGAATGGCCGAATCCCATTCTTCCTTGCCGATGCTTAACGCGATTTCAACGCGCGATTTGTCCAGTCTTTGCAGCGAGTATTCCATTAATGTGTGTCTCCGAGTAGCTTATGTAGTTATATCTGAATAATATTACCATAAAGAGGGAAAGAAATGCAAATGTTTAATATAGGCCGTGGTCACTTCGTGACGGGCGGCAAAGGGAATGCTATAATATAATTATGCCAATCGACTATCCTACGCTATCCGCTCTCGCTTCGGAACTCTCGTCGATCCTCGCGGGCGGAAGGATCAATAAAATATATATGCCGCGCGACGAGGCTGTGGAATTAGTTATTCGCGCCGGCGGAGAAAATTACAATTTGTTGATTTCCGCCGAAACCGCCTTCCCCCGCGTCGTATTGACCGAAGAAAAAAGCCTCAATCCGCCCGAGCCGCCGGCCTTCTGTATGGCGCTGAGAAAAAGGATTTTGAACGGCGCGTTCGGGTCAGCCCGCCTCTTGAACGGCGACAGGCTCTTCGATATCGGAATTTCCGCGCGGTCGGAATTGAAGGATCTTGAGACCTACCACCTTATCGCCGAGCTGACGGGCGGAGGCTCCAACATAATACTGACGGACGCAGATTTCAGAATAATCGACGCGCGGAAAAGGGATTACGAGGGAAAGAGGCGCGCGTTTCCCGGGATTTCCTACGAGCCGCCGGCCAAAGCGAAGCCCTTCATAGCGGACGAGGCCGTATCAAACGCGTTAAAATCGCTTAAAGGCGAAAATTTATATAATTATATCCTTGAAAACTCCTCGGGTTTTTCAAAAGAGACGGCGAAAGAGGCCGCTCTCCTTTCGGAAAACGAGGATACCGGGAGTATTATAAAGAGATTTCTAAACGTTTACGGGAGCGCCGGTTTCAAACCTTGCGTCCGCGCCGCGGACGGCAAAATCAAGGGCTACTACGCGTTTCCTTACCACAGTTCGGCGGGAGAATATACTATATTTCCTTCTCTTTGCAAGGCCGCCTCGGCGTATTATAGTTCGCTCGGGGAAAGAGGGGAAAACAAAGAGCTTTCCGCGGCAAAAACCGCGCTGAAAAGAGTCAGGGAGAGGACGGATAAAAGAATAAGGGAGAACTCCTCCCGCCTTGAAGAAACGTCGAAGATCGAAGAGGCCTTGCAGACGGCGGAAATTCTCAAATGCAACATTTTCAATATTATAAAAGGTCACAGTATTCTAAATTGTTGCGATTTTTATAATACTCGACAAATTGACATACCTCTTGACCCTCTCAAAACGCCGGAAATGAACGTAGAAGCCTATTATAAAAAATATAAAAAACTGAAAGGCGCGAGAGAATACGCTCTGAAGGAGAGAGAGGAGCTGAACGCCCTATCGGAGTATCTGTCGGCGATAGAGGCGAGCCTCGATACCGCCTCTACCGCGAACGACATAGCCGAGATAAAGAGGGAGATCGCCTCTCTCGCGGGAGACAGAGGGAAGAGAGAAAAGATATCAAAAAAGGAACCGCAGGCCCGCCCTCTTAAATTCGACGTAGGCGGCTTTACCGTCTACGCGGGAAAAAACAACGTTCAAAACGAGCTTGTAACCTTTACTCTCGGCTCGGCCAAAGATATCTGGCTCCACGCTAAGGGCGCGCACGGCTCGCACGTGATCATAAAGACGGACGGCCGCGACGTGCCGGAAAAGATACTCGAAAACGCCGCCTCCCTCGCCGCTTTTATGAGCGAGGCAAAATTTTCCGACTTCGCCGAAGTCGACTATACCGAGAGAAGGAACGTAAAAAGAGCAGGCAGGACGGGAATGGTCAATTATACGGATTATAAGAGTTTGAGAGTAAAACCGAAAAAATTAATTTAATTTTTCCCTTCTCTCGGCGAGTTCCCTATGAGCAAGTTCTCTTTCTTCTTCGATAAATTTATAAAAGCTGATAGGAACGGTAGATAAAATCCAGCCGAGGGCGGGGAAGATCGTGATCAACCAAAAGAAAGCGTCGGTCGTCAACCTTGTCTGGCTTTGAACGACGAGCTCGCCGTCTATCTCTTTCGGCTGTATAAATTTGACGAGAATAAGGGCGAGCGAGACCGAGCCCACTTGTAAAGCCGTCATCAATTTGTTCATCAGCGTCTGAAAAGAGACCGTGATCCCCTCGGTGCGGTTTCCCGTCTTCCATTCGACGTATTCTACCGAATCGGCGATCATAGCGTAATTTATGTTCGTGACTATCCCGTAGGGAAGACCGGCGATAAAGAGAAGTATCGCGATAGAAAAGATCGACGGGCCGATAAAAAAAGGGCGAAACAGACGGCTACGCCGAGCGCGGACGCTATGTAATATATTTGTTTGTAATTGAATTTTTTGCAGACGAGCGGCGTGAAAATCATTCCTACGAAATTCGCGACGCCCCAGCCGGCGACGATGACGGTGTTTATGACCGTATTTGTAAGCGTATACGTATGCCCGAAAACGTGTAGATCGTACGATTTCAAAATATAAGTGGCGACGTACATTCCCGCCGTCACCGGAAGCGCGCGCATAAAGCCGAGAACGTTTGCCCCGACCACGCTTTGAAGAGGCTTGTTGAT
>AGTN01667785.1_pt1 | contig 10589 bp, 2 predicted proteins | sample 314218 | NCBI WGS metagenome assembly AGTN01 (sample SAMN02954264, study PRJNA73603) | bioreactor metagenome | biome: terrestrial; feature: non-aerated bioreactor; material: poplar woody material; isolation source: poplar biomass | place: USA | collected 2006-12 | reverse complement strand
GTCGTAATTCCCGACGCCTTTTCCGTAGATATTTATTTCAAAAGAGGTTATTTCCGGATATTTTTTTAAAATTTCCTTTATTTTCTTTTTATTTTTATCTCCTCGTCCGACGCGCCCGCGAGGGAGCGGAAAGAGGATAGGAAGATTTTTACCGCCGTGAAAATTATGTAGGCGCTTATCAGTATCCCCGCTATCCCGTCGGCGGGGAAGGACGTGACCCGCGTCAAGAGGTACGACGCGAGAACGGAAAGCGTTATAAACATATCGGCGAAGGAGTCGAGAGAGAACGCCTTAAGAACGGGCGAAAGCGAGCTTTTTTGATATCTTCTAAAAATCAGAAAGAGCGCGAACTTTACCGGCACGGTCGCCGCGAGAATGATAAAATAGCGCCACAAAAAATAGATCGGGACGTGAAAATAGACTATCCTTTCGAGAGACATATAAAAGTAGGAAAATCCCGCCGCGAACAGGATCACCGAGATAATGACCGATAAGAGATATTCTACTTTTCCGTACCCCAAAGGGTACTTTTCGGTAGGCTTTTTGTCGATTAACGAAAATCCGGCGACCACCGCGCCCGAGCTTCCCGCGTCGCCCAAATTATTCAATCCGTCCGCCGCGACGGCTATGCTCGAGGTGAGCGCGCCTATCAAAATTTTGACGAGGCCGAGAATGAGGTTAGCGACAAGGCCTATGAGGCCGGATATTCGGCCGGCGCGGCCTCGGCCGGAATTTTTCATACGTCTATTATACACTAAAGCGGCCGCTTCCCGAAAAATTTAGAAAAAGCTCACAATCCCTTCACTTCTCCGTCCCTTGACTCGCTTGACTACGGATGTTATAATGCATATGCATATATTGTAATATATTACGCGCATATAAGAATCCGCGCGCGTATTAGAGGCGGCATAATGGAAAATAAATTTAAGAAATTGTTGCGAAAGGCCGGCCCGAAGCTGATGATCGCCATCGTCGCGATCCCCCTTCTGACCGCCGTTATGACTTTTTCCGGCGCGCCGCAAAAAATTAAAGAAACTATCAGCTACGAGGTTCCGCTGACCGCGCTCGCGGATTCCAACCCGGTCACCGTGGAGAACTGGACTACGAGCGCTACGGCTTCGGCAAACGGAAGCGCCGAAGGTAGTAATTGGACGGCGCTCGGTATCCCCGCGACTTGCGAGGCCAGCTTTACGACTACCACTTATATTTATTTCGGCGGCGCTATGCTGACGGCCATAAACGCAGGCCGCATCTCGGCGTCTATCAATCTTTCGATAAACGCCTCCGGCAGCGTGGGCGGCTCCTCGACGACCAGAAACGACTGGAGCAGCAGATATTCGGTCACAGGATGCGGATTCAACCAACAAAATATAGGCGTCGCCGAAGGTTACAGCACCCCCAGTATACCGAGCAGATTATTGTCAAGCGGAACCGTTAGTATTTCCCTTTACGTGTATACAAAGGCAAGGTGCACCGCGTTTGCGGCGTCGTTTAACGCCTATGCGTCGGGCTCGGTCTCCGCGACGATAAATTTCACGATAAGCAAGTGGACGATCCCCTTTAGAATGAATCCCGCCTCCGGCGCGGGTATGCTTAAAATGGGCGCCTCCGCGCCTTCTACGGCATACGACGCGATTTTGAGCCCGGACACGTCGACGACGGCGACCGTTTCGGTCGATTCTATCAACGAAAATTACTATTTCACCGGCTGGACCAGCAGCCCGAATTACGGCTCGGCGGCGACAAGATCGATAACGACGGCTGACGCGAGCGCTTTCGTCCTCAACCAGCCGACCTATACGGCTAACTTCGATACTTTCCCGGCCCTGAACGTAGCGAGCTTACCGTATAACCGAAGCCAGCAGGGAACGAATATTACCGTGCCCTCCGGCTATACGGCGACTTACGCTTACAGCCCGGCTCCTCTCGCGGGCGACACTATGCCGAGAAACGCCGGAACATACAGCGTCACCGTAACTATGCTAAGGAACACGACCGGCGAAATCGTCGGCACAAAGACGTTCACAAACGGCTTCGTCATCTCTCCGGCGACATTCACTTTCACGACCGACGCTAAAAACTATATCTACGGGCAGAAGCTCGAAGACGTGGCGCCGACCGTCGTCACGGCTCAAATAGGAGGAATAGCGGTGGAGGGCACGGCGACGTGGGCCGGCCCGACCACATATCCTCCGTTAGGGCCTTCCCAACAGCCGGTGCATTTTACGCCGAGCAGCGCAAATTTCGTCACTCCGGCCAACGTAAACTGCGCGGTCACGACGACCGTGGGCGCGACGTTCGGAATTCTCGCGACCGGGCCGGGATACTCGGGTAACGTCGCGGCCTTTGATCCCGCGACTTCTGTAATCAGCGGCGGGCACGCCATTTTAGGGCTGAAAATAACGGAGAATTTAGAACAAAATTTCTTCTTTGTCGGCTGGCAGAGAGGGCTCTCCGGCACGTATACTTATATCTCGACTTCCAAAAACTTTACCATAGACCTCTACAACGAGCCGGCCTCTTCGAGAACCTGCGTATATCGCGCGGTCTTGGTACAGTTTACCGTAAACGGCCAAAATTCTAAAAATATAACCACCTCTTACACCGGAAATCCGGTCTTACTGACGCTCTCCCAAAACTACGCCGCTCTCGGCCAGCCCGGGACGCTGGAACAGACGGCCCCGACTTCTTACGAAGGCTCCGGCGCGGGGCAATACAGAATCGGGACGATAAACGCGACTTTCACTTACACGTTCAAGACCGGATCGCTCGCGTGGCTCGATTATTCGCCGACGATCGTCATGACTCTCACACAGGGCGTTCTGAACGTAGTCGGCGCGTCGACCGGCTGGGTCACCTCGGCAAGCTATGACCTGAGCGTTTTCAACTCAACCCAGGACGCGGTAGAAAAATACATCTATTCGACGGACGGCGGCGCCAACTGGACCGACGACCCTCTCAATCCTTTAATTCCATCCCCCGCGGCCGGCAATCTGCTGTCGTTCATCGTGAGCGCCGAAGGCGCGCACGTGACAATGTCGAAGACGTATATTTTCAAAGCCGTTCATTCGCTTAACGGAGCCCCGGGCGATCCACAGCACGCCGTCGCCACCTCTGGCCCGATAATCTGCAAAATCGACTCCATAACACCCGAATTGACGATATCGGGGTCTGCGGAAGGCGCATACAACTGGGATTGGATCAATAAAACCGTGACGGTAAACCTTTTGGCCAAATACGGCGGCTCGATGGCCCAAATAAGCTGGAGCGACGACGGAATAAATTGGACGAACACGCAATTGATAAGTTTCAATACGACCGACGAGGATATGCACGACGAAACCACTTTCCATATGACGTTCGCTCAGGAGACCAACGTAGTCAAGTATTTCAAAATCAACTCCGGCACCGGCGCCGAGGTTTTCGTCGTGGACGAATACGGCGTAAACAAGCCCTATTATATCAAGATAGACAAGACCGCGCCTCAAATTCGCGAGACCGGCAGGGATTTCGTAGTGAACGAAAACGGCTGGATGGGCAGGGAGGCTACTTTCGCCTACACCGTGACCGATAACGTCGGCTGGTCGGGAGTGAGCGATATAGAGGCCGGCCTCGAATCCGAGCATCGTCTGAGTTATACCCTCAACGGGACAGACGATTCGCTCGAGAGTTTAGATTTCTATAACAATAATTTTTTAGTGAAACTCAGGGATTATATAGTTTATACGATCAGGATCACCGATCGCGCCGGCAACACTACTTCGATAACGCTGCACGAAAAGGTGGACACGGCGACGCCCGAGCTGACCGTAGACTTTGGGAGCTACGTCAAGGACGTATGGGTAAAGGGCGCCGCGGTAATCGATTTCACGATAAATTCCGGCGCGAGCGAAACGGCTATTCTTTACAGTAAAGACGGATCGGGCTATTTGCCCCTGACAAGCGGCTTTATTTCCGGAACGGTCGGCGCGGACGCAAAACAGATCGTCCACAGTCAAAAAAGCTTCGGCGACGAACAGGACTCCTATTATAAATTCAAAGCGGTCTCCGCCGCCGGCATATATTCGGATGAATTCGACTTCGGGAGAATCAAGGTCGACAACACGGCGCCCACAATTAACGTGACCGATCCCGAATGGTCCACCGACCTCTCGCACTGGACGGGCTCGAACTGGAGCGAATTCAACATCGAGAACGTAAAATTCAGGGTTTACGAGGGGGCGACCTACAATTCGGGCATGGCCTCGGTCAAAATCAATAACGACGTTTATACAAACGATTCCTCCGGGACGGACAGGTATAAATTCACTATCGAGAGCTCTATAAATTACGTCGTAACCGCGACCGACCTCGTAGGGAACGTAAGAACTTACACCTTCCACGCCAACGTCGACACGAATACCCCGTCCTATACTAAAACCGCTTATATCGGAAACACTTCGGCGATATACGATTTCGGCCCGACCGAATGGATTAGCCCGGCGAATAACGGCGCCAACGCCTTCGTCCGCCTCGAATTCGATTTGGATATATCGCCGAGCGGCGGGAAAGTAGACTTCTTGATCGAGACCGCCCCGGATCAATGGGTTATCGCGAAGCCGGGGGTCCTCGTCTGGCAAGCCGGCCGCGAGACCGAGACACATCAGACCGCCCACCTGACTATAATAATAAATTCCGAATACAACAACGCCTGCAAATTTGTGATGACCTCCGGCTCGGGCAAGACCTACGCCGGCGACATTGTAGTCGGGACGATAAGGATAGACTTGAACGCCCCCTCGTACTCGACGCCCCTCTCGTATACCGACGGCTTCCAGACTATCACCGAGGCCGCCCTTCAAAGCGCGTGGCGCTATAATACGGTCACGGCGAGCTTTAATATTCAGGATTCCCCCTCCGGCCTCGACGTTTTGGAAATAAGGAGATATCCGGTCGGCGCGGTTATCGGGACCGATCCTTACGACATAGTAGCGACGAGCGGCTCTTCCCCGAAAACCTTCTTAATGGACCGCTATAATCAATATGTCGTCTATCGCAGGGATTTGGCGGGAAACGAGGCGAGCACGGCCCTTCTCCCGAGGATAGACCTGACGGACGGCTTCTCGTTCACGGTTGACACCGGCGATTTCGTCTCCGGAACGTGGCTCACTCAAATATATCAAAACGTGCAGTTCCTCTTCCCCGTCGTCTTTGCCCCGGGCTCGGGATATACTAATTTCGGCCCGAGCGGCGGCTCGATCCAGATGTCCGTGGACGGCGGCCAGACCTGGGCGGAGTCGATAACGATAAACGGCGTTCCACAGGCTATTCAGAATAACGGCACGCTCAATCCCTCGATGACGGCCTCGGTTTCACAGCAGAAGACGTATTCCTTCCGCCTGATAAACGGCGCGGGCAGGGTCTATTACTATCCTTCGACCGTAACGGTCAAAAAAGATATCGTCACGCCGGCCATATCGGCGACTGCCACCGTGAACGGCGTAGCCTATACGGACGGCGAAACGCACTGGGTCAACACGACCGTCCTGTTCAACGTAGTCATGACCGTTGGCGCGAGCCTCGCCGACTATTACTGCGGCATATCGGAGATCCAGGGCCTGCCCGAATCGGCGCTCGAATGGACTAAGGTCAACGCCTCGCTCCTTCCCGAGACCGTTTCGGCTCCCCTGAGAACGACTTACAGCACCTCCTACACTCAGAGCAAAAAATTGTATTATTATTTCCGAATTGTCGCGGGCACCGGCGTCTCCGTCTACACTTCCGCGGGTATACCGGTCGCCATAGACACGACTCCGCCCTCCGCCGTGGCGAGAGCCTATTATCAGGGCGCGGCTTACAGCGGCAATTTCGCGAGCGGCAACGTGGAGATCAGGCTGGAAAACTTCATAAAGGGCCCGAGCGGCGCGACCGTTCAATACCGTTCGCGGAGGATAGGCGCCGCCACTTACGGGGCTTATACCGGCGCGGGATACGACGCGATAGAAAATAAACTGATAGTTTCCGGAAACGCCTACGACGAATACCTCTTTAGAATAACGGGCGGCTCCGGCGTCGTCTTCGAGACGACTCAGCCGGTAGCGATAAAAATCGACGTCGTCGTTCCCGCCTTTACGCTTTCGATATCGGGAGACCAGCTTCCCGCAGGGAGCCTGAGCGCCGGCTGGTACACGACCAACGTTATTATAACCTTCAACGTTACGGTCTTCGGCGAATCGGCGTATACCGCTCAATATATGGCGAGCGCGGACGGGGAAACCTACGGCCAGTGGACGGAGCTTCCCGGCGGCACGGCGGTCTATAACGACCCGACGACCGAGGGCGGCACGACAAGGTACCTCAAATTCAGGCTGATAAGCGGCTCCGGAGTTCCCTCCGCGGTAAACGACCTCGGCGCGCTCAAGATAGACGACAACATCTACTCTATCCGGGCGACGCAAAAAGTGGGAACGGTGACGGGAACTTACTCCTCTATAAGCAACCAGACCTACGCTTACAGGCGCGGCGATACGGCGCACAGCGACCTGATAGCGGCCTCCGGCTACTATGTCAAAAGCTATTCGATAACCTCCTCCGGCTCGGATACGGTCACCCGCACCTATACGGCCGCCTCGCGCACGACCTCGGAAAATTTCACCAAAGAAATAACCGGCGCGAATATAACGATCGAGGCCGAGTTCTACAAAGTGATAACGGTCACTTTCAACGGGCTCGCTCAATATCTGAAGGGCGGCTCTTCGGCCGCGCCGGTCGGGGTAAACGTTACCGAAACCGGATTCGGGAGTATTTACGGCTCTCCTAAATTCGACGTAACCTACGGCGGCTCCGAGAACGTTCCGGCCGAGATAGGCGTTTATCAGGTGGCCGCAAGTCTCGAGGGCGTTTATAAGGGCGATATAAAGATCGGGAGCGAATACTTCATAGTCAATTACCCCGCCCCCGAGAACGGCGTCATGACTCTCTTATATTTCGAGGGCTCGGGCACGGAGACCTCGCCGTATCTCGTCTCGACGGAGACCGACCTGAAGTATATTGAAAAATATATGGATCCCGATCCCGGGTACGACTTCCTCGGCGCGGGAAGGCGCTCGGCATACTTCCTGCAGGACAGGGACATCGTCCTCTCGCCTTTGTTCACGCCTATAAGCGGGGCCTTCACGGGCACCTACGACGGCGGCAACAAAAAAATCGTCTACGGCGGCACGTTCGACGCAGGCCAAAACTTCGGGATATTTCGGCATATAGGCTATATTCTCGATCCCGAGCATCCGGAAAATAATCCGACCACTATGTCCTTTTCGTTCGTTATGAATTTAGGGCTCGAGTTCAACCTTACCGCGGGCGCTTCCTCGGAGAACGTCGGCTTCCTCGCTTCGACCGCCTATTACGCGGTTATAAACGGAGTTTATGCGGTAGGAGACCTGACGATAAACGGCGGCTCCGGGAAATACGGCGGGCTCGTAGGCTCGGCGGAGCTATCGGTCTTCACTTATAATTTCACCGACGTCTATATCCGCGGATATAACGTTACGGGCTACGCCGGCGGCGCGGTCGGGTACCTGATCGACGGCGGCTTCGTTTCAAACGTCTCGATAGGACAGTTAGTTCTGACAAATTCGCTCGCGGCTAAATATGGCTCGATGATGGGCTTCGCGGCCGGCACGTTCTCTTCCGACGCTCCGGGATATCCCTACAACTATTACGTCAAAGGCAACCTGAGCGTAAATAACAATCTCGTTCCAAATTCAAATATAGCCGACTACGGGAGCCTCGCCTTCTATAACCAGATCAATATGGTGGCGACCGCTTTCATTGCGGCGGGATTCGACGATTTTATAGCGAGCGATCTGGTGATAGGCGACGGAAGCAAAGCGGGCTGGCAATCGAGAACGGTCTCGAATCTATCCAAAATAAGGATAATAAAGGCCGGGGCCGCCGGACTCGGAACAGAGAGCTCGCCCTTCCTCGTCTCAGCAAAGGCAAGCCTCTTCCTGCTCGACGTCTTCCCCTACGCCTATTTCAGGCAGACTGCGGATATCGGAGTTGGCAATTTCTCGGGCGTCGCATACGACAGGGTCTTCTCCGGAGTCTACGACGGCGACAACTTCACTCTCGCCGAAATTACGATCGACAAGAATACCGAGTACGGCGGATTTATCGCGCTCTTATCGGGGACGGTTAAGAATCTGAAGCTCGCCAACGTCTTCTACACGATAACTTCTTCCGCGGAAACAAGCTACGCGGGAGGAATTTCCGCGATAATTTACGCGGGCGGAAAGCTTATCAACGATATAGTCTCCGGCTCGATAACCGTCTACAACACGAATCCCGCCGGAAAGCTCTATGCGGGCGGCCTCGCGGGATCGGTCAGGTCGGGAATCGTCTCGGACTGCATAAGCCTCGTCGACCTTGCGGTAGTCAACGTCTATTCGGTCAACGCGGGAGGGATAGTCGGCTGGGTCTCGGGCACGAGCATTCTCAACAGCGTCGTTTCACTCGCCCGCGTCTCCGTCACCTTCATAAGCGGCGGATGCGTAGGCTCGACTTTCGGGTACGTCTCCGACGACAGCGTCACCGGAACGAATATCTACAACGTCGGCGGCAACACCTACGCGAACGGCAAGCCCTTCGAGACGAGCATCGGCGACAACGGCTCGCCTATCGGATTGAAGAGCGTCGCGACCAACGACTATCCCGGCACGGTCGGCGCGGGAAGCCACATAACCGTCAACGGTTCGGGCGTCCTCGCCCTCATTTCCGCGCTCTATCCCTTTAGCGGCGGCTCGGGCACTCCTCAGGATCCCTTCCTCGTATCGACCTATACCCAGCTCCTCAGGATCGGCAGCTATATGTACGCGAGCTTCAGGCTGACGAACAACATCGTGATAGGCGACTTCAACTCCGACGGAACAGTAGACTCCGATTACGCTTACGACTTCAGGCCTATCGGCGGGAACGCCGTGTTTACGGGCAGCCTGGACGGAGAATATAACAGGCCCAATCCCGGCGGCGGCTATACGAAGATCCAGAGCTCGATAGGCGTCCTGACCGACGCGCTCTTCGAGACGATCGGCGGCTCCGTCAAAAACCTCAAGCTCAACGTCAATTACCGCGCCTTCGACGAGGGAAATCCCGCGCTCGCGGCCTATCCCGGCTCTCATTCCCTCGCAAAGGGCGAGAGTATCGTCTACGGGCCGGTGGCAAGAATTTCCCGCTCCGGCGCTACGATCAACAACGTCATCGTCAACGGCGAAGTCGAAGTTCGCACGTCGGGACAGGCGAGGGCCAAAATCGGCGGCATAGTCGGCGTGGCCAAGGGGGGAGCGATACAGGCCTCGATCAGCAACGTCGGGATCGCCGTTCGCGCCTACGCCGCGGACGTCGGCGGAGTGGCCGGCACCGTCGAAGGCAACGTGCAGATACAGGGCTCGATCCTTATGACTATAAACCTGACGTTTAAAGACGTATACGTCGACGGCGGAATAGTCAACGCGGGGCTCATCGTGGGGGCGCAGACCTCGGCGAACGCAAATATCGATAAAACCACCTATACCAACGCAAAGGTCTTCATAGGCGGAATCGAACAGACCGATATTTTGAAGAGCAAGATAGGCTTCGGAGGATAATCAAAAAGAGCCGCGAATTTCGCGGCTCTTTTTGATTATAAATGATAATTGATAATTAAGGATGATCAAATCTTATCATATTTAATATTAATCAACTCGAATTGTCTCAGATTAATTGTCTTCGGGGCTTTTCCTACCGTATCTTCCATAATATCTACTACCGCCGCGGCCTTGTAGCCTTTGACCGTTATCTTAACAGCTTGCGGCTTATCCGTGCAGTTGTAGGCGCGGATTATCAGGCCTTTGCCCTCGGCGGGGATTTTGACGGTCTCGATTATCACGGCGGGATTGTCCGAAGAGGCGAGTTGCCCCTCGAACGGCTCACCGGCTTCTCCTACGGTCAACGCGAGCGGATCATTGAGAAGGTAGGCCTCTCTGTACGTCGCCTCGGAAAGCCGGCCCTCGTGCGGGAAGAGGGCGTAGTCGACTCTTTGTATCCCTTCGTCCACTCTGTGCGAGGGCCCTCCGAGAGGGGAGCGGATCAAATCCATGTCTATCACGCCGAATTTGACGCGGTAACCGTATTTACAGTCGTTGAGGAGCGAGACGCCGAAGTCTTCCTCCGAAAGGTCGACGAACTTCTGCCCGTTTACCTCGAACTGCGCCTTGTCGAAAGAGTCGTTCTCGGTCGTCTTCCTCGAGACGTGGCCGAACTGGACGTTGAAATTTGCTTCTTCGGTTTTAATATTCGTCGGGAAGGCGACGCGGAGCATCTTGCCCCTCGTTTCGCCGTGGTCGATTTCCGCCGAAAACCTCAGAACGGGCGAGCCGTCGAGAAGAGAAATTTTTTCTTTGATCGACGTTCTTCCGACGCGGTAGATCGCGAGAGCGCAGGCCTCGGCCCCGTCCGCGCCGGTCTTGAAAAATTCGCACTTCGCGTTTCGGGCGCTATATTTGTAATTTCTCGGATGGATATCCCACGCGTTGCCGAGATCGGAATAGAGAGTGAACAGGTTGAAGGCCTTG
>AGTN01020987.1_pt1 | contig 10597 bp, 9 predicted proteins | sample 314218 | NCBI WGS metagenome assembly AGTN01 (sample SAMN02954264, study PRJNA73603) | bioreactor metagenome | biome: terrestrial; feature: non-aerated bioreactor; material: poplar woody material; isolation source: poplar biomass | place: USA | collected 2006-12 | reverse complement strand
TACCGCTGGTTCATCAAGATCGTGGCGCTGCAGCCCTACGATACGCGCATTTTGCATTTTACAGGGCTCGCCGCGTACAACTGCGCGCTGTACGTGGAAGCCGCGTCGTACTTCGTGCGCATTTTGAGGATCGATCCCAAAAACAGCCTCGCCACATATTACAAGGCAAAGGCGGAGGACGCAAAGGTCAACGACTCGGCAAAAAAGCTGGAGTACGTATATCAGGTGCAGTTTGACGAGATCAAGCTGAGGATCAAGTACCTGAACGATTGCCTGAAGCATAAGGACGGCAGCTTCGAGAAAAAATGGGCGGAGGATAAGTATTTCAGGTCGATCATACTCTGGGGGCTGCACTACGGCGACGAATACATCAAAAAGATCGCGCTTGAAATCATGTGCATGTTCCCGGGCGAGGAGGTCGAGGAGGAATTCCGCAATTTCCTGCTCAAAAGCGCCGAGGCCGACGATATCAAGAACGACGTATTTTTATATCTGAAGCGCATGGGAGCAAAAGAGCCCTATGTGGCCTATATCAAAGGGGCGATTGCGGAGGTGCGCGTGGGCAGCGTTACGGAGGACTTAAAGTCGCTGCCGGAGCCCTACGCCGAAGCGCTGGATTGCCTGATCCGCAACGCAAGGCGCCGCCAGGATGACGGCGTGATTACGGCGGCGGTCGAGATGCTCGTGGCTGTCGCGAAAAGGAAAAGCGACGCCGGAGAATGGATACGCAAGCCGCAGGCGCTGGCGGCCGCGCTGGAATACATCGCCATGCGCCGCACGCCGGAGGCCGCCATTCTGACGCAGAAGGAGCTTGCGGAAATCTATCGGGTTCCGGTTTCGACGATGAGCCGGTATTGCGCGCTGATCTACGAGGTAACGGAACATGGCCAGGCTGATTGACTTTGAAAGCATGTTCCATGAATACCTCCGCGATTATCGGCATAAGCACGATATTGCGGACGACGTGATGGAAGAGATTCTGCCGGAGATGTATCTCCGCTGGCTGGACATACCGCAGGAGGGTCTGGACGGCAGATCCCCCGGCGGCTGCTTTGACAGCATCGGCGGCGGCGATCTGGTTATGCTGCTCGGGCAGTACTTCTTTTCAGAGCTGAAGATACCCGGCGGGCTGCTGGGCTGCATCGCCGATAAAAAGGAAGAAACATTCCCATATGTCCACGCGCTGCTGCAAAACTATGAGGGGGAACAAAGCGACGCGTTCAAAGCAATGCTCGTTGAGCTCATCGGCGAGATGGGGATGCCGCATCCTTACGAGTACTATATCGGCGTGATTTCAGGCTCGCCGGAGGGCGGCGATTTTTCGGAAGCGTGCGTGGACGCGCTGAAAGGCGCGGGCAGCGCGGTGCGGGAAGCGCTGATGGCCGCTTATGAAAATGCGTCGGGCGAGTATGCGAAAGACTGCTTTCTGGATATTCTGTCCGATATGCCGTATGACGAACGCGTTTACAGCTGCGCACTGGAAAGGTTTCTGTACAGCGGGGGCAAACGCGCGTTTTACGCGAACTGCCTTGGCAAGCTGGGCAACGAGGCGGCGCTGCCGTATCTGGAAGACGCGCTGCGCCAGGAAGACATCACCTACTTCGATTATGTATCCATCAGAAACACAGTGGAGCAATTGGGCGGGGAAGTGAACATCGAGCGCGACTTTACCGGCGACAGGGACTACGAAGCGTTAAGCAACATGGAGGAATAATGGCCGTATCATTGGAAGACGTGAAAAGCTGTGAAAAGATCAATGTACTCGTGAACCGCGCCAACAAGGTTCTTGAGGTGATCGGATATACGGATCACGGCCCGCGCCATGTGGGCTATGTGAGCCGCATCGCGGGGGAGATACTCGCCAAGCTGGGTTTGCCCGAGCGGCGCGTGGAGCTGGCTAAAATTGCGGGTTGGGTGCACGACGTGGGCAACCTCGTGAACCGAAAGAATCACGGCCTCAACGGCGGGGTGATGCTGTTCCCGATACTGTGCGAGATCGGGCTGCCGATCGACGAGGTGTGCGAAGTTTGCGCTGCGGTCGGTTCGCACGAGGAGGAAAGCGGCAAGCCGGTCAGCGACATATCGGCCGCGCTGATACTCGCGGACAAGGTGGACGCCCACAGGGCGCGCGTGCGCGTTAAAACGTATTCGCCGAGCGACATCCACGATCGCGTCAACTTCGCGATTCAGGCGACGAAGCTTAACGTGCAGGACGGCTTGATCTCCATCGAATATACGATGAACGAGAGCTCTTCGCCGATGGACTTTTTATCGATCTACCTGACGCGCATGCAGATGTGCGAGATGAGCGCCCAGTTTCTGGGCTGTCAATTCGCGCTCTATATCAACGGCGTCAAGCTCAACCGCTGGGACAGCACCAAATGAAGCATCGCTGCTTTGCGTCCTGCGCGTTCGGGCTCGAATCCGTCACCGCGCAGGAGCTTAAGAATCTGAGGCTGGATGACGTTCACGCCCGCGACGCGCGGGTGTATTTTTCTGCCGACGCGCGCGGCCTTGCGCGCGCCAATCTCTGGCTGCGCACCGCGGACAGGGTATATATCGAGCTGGGGGAGGCGGAAGCGCTTAACTTCGACGCGCTGTTCGAAGCGGTCAGGGCGATCCGGTGGGAGGACTATATCCCCGCGGACGCGCGCATCGACGTCAACGCCGACGCGGTAGGAAGCGCGCTGTTTTCCCTTTCGGATATACAGTCGATTTCAAAGAAGGCCATCGCCGTGCGGCTGGGCGGCAAATACCATCTCGGCACGCTGCCTGAAACGGGCGCGCGCTACGACGTGCATATCAAGCTGCTCCGCAACACCGCGTCATTATGCCTCAACGTGAGCGGCATGGGGCTGAACCGCCGCGGCTACCGGAGAGAAAACGTAGCCGCGCCGATACGCGAAACGCTGGCGGCGGGGATCGTGCTGCTTAGCGGCTGGCGCGGCGGCGATTTTGCCGACCCGATGTGCGGCTCGGGAACGATCGCCATCGAGGCCGCGCTGATCGGCGCAAACATCGCGCCGGGGCTTGCGCGTTCATTCGACGGCGAGCGCTGGCGGCTGTTCGGCGGCGAGTGGGACGCCGAGCGGCGCTCCGCGGGGGAGGCCGTTAAACCGCAGCCGGACGTATATGCCTCGGATATCGACACCAAAGCGCTGGGCGCGGCGGACGCCAACGCCAAAGCCGCGGGCGTAACGCTCAAGCTGTATCACGGCGGCATCGGGGATTTTGCGCGCGGGGACTGCGCGGTGGTTACCAATCCGCCCTACGCGCAGCGCCTCGGCGACGCGGAAAGCGTGCACAAGCTGTACCGTGATATGGGCAAGGCGCTGGCGGATGTGCCGAAAAAGAGCATCATCACGGCGGATGAGCAGTTCGAACGCTGGTTCGGCGGGCGCGCAGCTAAAAAGCGCAAGCTCTACAACGGCAGCATACGCTGCACGCTGTATCAGTATTTTTGATTCTTGTTTGACTTGTGATAAAAATATGGTATATTAAATAACGCGCATGTGCCCGTAGCTCAGTTGGATAGAGCGTCGGACTCCGACGCGGAGTCTGGGCAGCCTAAAACCGAATATGTACCCGTAGCTCAGTTGGATAGAGCGTTGGACTCCGACTCCAAAGGTCAGAGGTTCGAATCCTCCCGGGTACACCAATAATATTGACAGCTCACAGGAGTTGAACCTGTGGGCTTTTTGTTATATAATGGCATATATAAGATGTAAAGCGGTGCTGTTATGGATTCGGTTTTTCATTTTGAATTGCCTGCTCAGGATATGGAAAGGGCAAACAAATTTTATGAAAAAGTATTTGGATGGGATATTTAACGTTCTTACGAGGCTTATTACAAATTAAAAACGACTGCCGACACAGAGGACAATGGGTTATCCCAGACTCCAGGAGTGATTAATGGCGCGATTCAGCAAAAGGATAATACGATAACTTCTTTAAGGCTTGTGATCCATGTGCAAAATTTGGACGACGCCTTAGAAAAAGCGTTGGCAGAAGGGGGAAGAATATTTATTTCTAAAAAGCAGATACCAGGAATGTTCTATTCTGTTATTATCGATACGGAAGGCAATGAAATAAATATGGTTGAGAAAATTAAATTATAATAAACTCTGTTTGTATTTTTCATTGTAAGATACATTTAAATATAATCTGAAATTTCGTCTGCATCTATTTTGTCAACATTAAACATTGCAATCAAATACGAACCATGCAAAACGCCGTCAGCTCATCGTTGGCGGCTTTTGCGTTTGAAGCCTCCGGCATTATAAGACTGCTTGCGCCGCACTGGAAAGGCCGATGAAAGGAAACCAGTTCCTGCGCTGCCCTGTGATGGCGTGCGCAGGTGCTTTTTTATTGTCTGTTATGCGCAGAAAATACCAATATTTTATTGCGAAACCCAATATGGCATGGTATTATTAAACATAAATATTTTTATTAGGTGATGATATGGTCGTTGAAATACAGGGCCTCACAGTAAAGTATAGAAATTTCGTGGCCGTTGACAATATTTCTTTCGGGGTTGCGCCGGGCGAAATTTTCGGGATTATCGGGCCGAATGGCGCGGGGAAAACCTCTGCCATGGAATGTCTGGAAGGCCTTAACAAACCAGCCGGCGGCCAAATCAATGTTTTGGGAATCGATCCGGCGAACCGCAAAGCGCTGTACAATCATATCGGCGTACAGCTTCAGGAAGCGTCTTTTCCGAATTTAATTAAAGTGGAAGAGCTTTGCCGGCTTTTTTCGAATTTTTATAAAAATCCAGCCGACTATCATATGCTATTGGAACGCTTTGGACTGGCTGACAGGAAGAAATCCTATATAAAAAAATTATCGGGGGGACAAAAGCAAAAGGTATCTATTATCGCGGCGCTGATCGCCAATCCGCAAATCGTTTTTTTAGATGAGCTCACGACAGGCTTGGACCCTCAGGCGCGTATCGACATGTGGGAGCTTATCAGATCTTTGCGCGACGAAGGCAAAACCGTTCTCATGACCACACATTATATGGAAGAGGCGGAGTATCTGTGCGACCGTGTCTGCGTGATGAGTAAAGGAAAAATCGTAGCGATGGGCACAGTCAAAGCACTGATCGAACAGGCCGGCTTGAGCCAAAAAATCAGGTTCCTGTCGCGTGACGCAAAAAAGCCGGGTTTAATGGAGATCGATCATGTGACGGATGTGAACATCCATGACGGCGTCGTCGAGCTGTACGGCACCGGCAAAAATCTGCTGCGTGACGTCACGGTCTATTTGACCGAACATCGCATTGAATTTGAAGATTTGTCCAGTAAGAATCCCGGGCTGGAGGATGTCTTTTTAAAACTGACGGGTTTCAGATTGGAGGAATCGGTATGAAAGCCTTCCTGACGATGACGTTTACCGAGCTCAAATTGTCTATGCGCGTATATGTGTATGTGTTTTTTGCCTTTGTCTTTCCTCCCATGATGCTTTTACTGTTTGGAGGCATATACGGGAACGCGCCGAGTGACTTCTATGGCGGATATGGCGCCGTGGACGTCTTAACGCCCGCTTATATAGGCATGATTCTGGCTGTCTCCGGCATTATGGGGCTGCCGCTTGGCCTTGCCGAATACCGTCAGCATAAAGTCCTGAAAAGATACAAAGCGACGCCTGTTGGTACCGGAACCATTATGATACCGCAGCTTCTGGTCAATGGGTTGATGAGCATTGTCGGCGTGGTTATATTGGTTATTGTGGGCAGGCTTGTATTCAATCTGCATTTTTTGGGGAACGTATTTTATTTTATCGTGGCTTTTCTGTTATCAATAGCCGGTATTTTTTCTATTGGATTTCTCATTGCCGCCACCGCTCCCAATAGTCGCGCAGCCACTGCCATTGCCTATCTGGTGTATTTCCCGATGCTTTTTCTCTCGGGTGCGACGATCCCGCTTCAAATTATGCCCGAAGCCGTGCGGGTCGTGTCCAAATTTATCCCGTTGACCTATTGTGTTGAAATCCTGCAAGGCACATGGATGGGTAGTCCAATCGGCGGTTTTATCACGCAGAGTGCCATTTTGCTGGCAATAACAGGGATATGCGCAGGATTGTCAATTAAATTTTTCCGGTGGGAATAGCCCGCCCGCGGTTGACCGGGGGCCGGGATCTGGAACAGGGAAACTGGACATTCCAGATGTCGCCCCTTTTTCATGGCCAAAAAGTCTTTTGCAAAGCGTTTTTTTGTTGCAAGGTGCTTATGAATAAATTGGGCACCAAATAGAAAAATGCATATTTGCTTTTGAAGAAAACAAAATAACGACCTCCGAACCCGGACATCCTATTCTTGAGCGGATTATTCCCGCGCCGCTTGGGCATTTTTCTGCCGCTTATCGAAATGGGCCGCATCTATTTTTTTGGTCCGGGAGGATTCGAAGCGAGGGAAGAGCAAACGTGCCGGTGGCGCGCCCGCCCGGGACGGGGAGGCAGTACGGCTGGGGAACCGGACAGTTGGAGCGCGGGGAACAGCAGCAAGAAGTAGCCGGCCTCCCGGGTATGCCAGCGGGCAGTGTCCGCAGCCAATATCGCGAATCAGCTAATGTGGAAATCAAGATGGTGAGGCTGTTGGCTGCGGGGCCTTTCGACCTATGGACGAAAAACAGCGGAGATCCATAGGATTATTTTCCGAACAGCTATTGACATCGGGACGTTACAAGTGTAATATCAAGCCATAAGTTACAGCTGTAGCGTACCGGGAGGCACCAAAATGAACCAATTGGCTGAAAGGATATCCGATTCCGAACTCGAGGTCATGCGGGTACTGTGGGAGGCGCAGGAAGCTCTGCCCATCACAGCCATCCGCGCGGCGCTTGTTGAAAGGAGCGGTTGGGAAGATTCAACGATACGGACGCTGGTGCGCCGTTTGCATGACAAAGGAGTGATAAAGCAGGAAAAGCGGGATATGTATTATTACTCGCCCTGCGTGAGCAATGCGGAATACAACGAGTATTCAACGCGCCAGCTGATAGACAGGCTGTATAAGGGCAGCGCCAAGAACCTGATCGCGGCCATCGCATCCCACGAGGAATTCAGCGACGCCGAGCTGGAAGATCTGAGAAAAATGCTCAAGGCAGGTAAGAAGGATGAATAGCGCCGTTGTCACGCTCATATCCCTTTCGGTGTCGGGCTCGCTGCTGGCGCTCGCGCTGTTCGCGCTGAAACCGGTGATGAAGGCCGGATGCATGAAGGCCTTTGCCTATTACATCTGGCTTATCGTGCTGATACGCCTGATGCTGCCGGTGGGCGCCCCCGTGAACGCCATGGATGCGCTGTTTTCCGGCATACCCGTCGCGACGGCGCAGGAAGCGGTTACCGTTTCGGATAATAACACCGGCGCAGATGCGCCTGATACCAACTGCCCGGCCACAGACGAAGCGGCTTCCGTCATCTCTGACATAGCCGTAAAAAGCTGGGCGTTCATAAAGAGCAGGATGCTGTGGATATGGGCGGCGGGAGTCTGCGCAAGCCTTCTATGGTTCGTAACAGGCTATCTGCGCTTCTGCCGTCAGATCCGAAGGACGAGCACCAGGCCTCTGCCGGAGGACGATGCCGTTTTCCGTCATATATGCGGCGGCGGGCGCGTAAGGCTGGCGTATAACGAATACGTCACCACGCCCATACTGATAGGCTTGTTTTCCCCCACCATCATCGTGCCTCCGCTTGCCTATTGCAGGAACGGCATGAAAACGGAATTTGAAAACATACTGCGCCATGAGATGACGCATTATAAACGCAGGGACATTATATACAAATGGCTCGCCGTGCTTGTGAGCTCCGTACACTGGTTCAACCCGCTGATGATACTGCTGCGGCGCGAAATAGCGCGCGCATGCGAGCTTTCCTGCGACGAGGCCGTGATACGGAATATGAGCGACGGTGATAAACAAAAATACGGGGAGACGCTGCTGGCGCTTTCCGCCAGCAGAAAGCTCCCCGCGGGCATACTCGCGACGACGCTTTGCCAGAAACGCTCAGAATTAAGGGAAAGGCTGGCAAGCATAATGAAGTATAAAAAACAGACGATTTGGACGATCGCGATCTCTGTTCTCTTTGCTTTCCTGCTTACGGGGTGCGGTACCGCACTGGGTGTCGTAAATTCAAATACAGAAGCACTGCCGCCCGATGAAGTCAATACGGTTATGGAATCCGGAGAATCCGGCAGCACGAATGCGGCCGCTGTTGATGAGGGGGAGGAGACGCTAAGTACGCTGACAACAACCAACATTACAGATGTTTTTTTGAGTTATGTTACGATTAGAGTCCAAAGCGTAAGGATCACAGGATTATATGGCGCAGAACAAATGGATGCGGATATGCTGCTGGATATGGCAAACAATATAGGCGCTGGATTTGCTGTAAACGGAGATTATTATTATACTATAAGACAATGGGATGACGGTCAGCCTGAAACCTGATCATTGACGAACAGGCTTTAGAACCCTTTTGAATATCGGGGATCCAATCACTCCTCATTCGAGACAGACTGGAAATTATTTTTTCATAAAAGCTGAGCAAAATTGAAGCGGGAAAGAGTGCGCATGAGAAAAAAAGCGGTATATATATTCCTTATACCCAGCCTACTGGGTTTTCTGATATTCTTTCTGGTTCCATTCATCGGGAGCCTGTATTACGCCTGCAACGTGGACGGCACATTCAGCCTGAATCACTTTGCCTACACGCTGCAAAACGAAGCGTTTCAGCTGGGGCTTAAGAACACGCTGCTGTTTCTTTTGATCTGCGTGCCTTTAAACATCCTGCTGCCGCTGCTTGTCGCCATCGCCGTGAAAAACATCGGCGAACAAAGCCGCCTGTTTCGGCTCGCGTATATCTCGCCGCTCGTGGTGCCCGTGGCGTCGGTGGCGATTTTCTGGTCCATACTGTTCGCGCCCGGCGGGACCGTCAACCATATTCTCGGCATTGTGGGCATCCCCCAAACGGATTTTCTGCACAGCGGCTGGGCGGTGTTCGTCGTCGCGCTCATTTACCTCTGGAAGAACCTCGGCTATATGATGGTGCTTTACCTCGCGGGCTTAAGCGAGATACCCGCGAGCTACTATGAATCCGCGTCGATGGACGGCGCGGGCGCTTTCCGGAAGTTCCGCGAAATCACGGTGCCCTGCCTCTGGCCGACGGTATTCTTTGTGCTGGTGCTGTCCGTGGTGAACTGCTTCAAGGTGTTCCGCGAGATGTTTCTCATCACCGGCGCCTATCCGGACGAAAGCGTCTACATGCTGCAGCACTACATGAACAACATGTTCAGCAACACCGACTACGCACGCTTAACCTCCGCCGCCTTTATCATTACCGCGCTCATCGTGGTGTTCCTGCTGTTCATGTTCCGCCTGAACCGCGGGGCGCAAAAGCGGCTGGGGAGGTAAACACAATGAAACGCAAACCCCAAAAAGCTGTGCCGATCATCCTGCTCGCCGTGCTGGCGCTCATCATGGTCTTTCCCATGGTCGTGACGGTACTCGATTCGTTCATGCCCGGTTGGGAGGCGGCGCAGTATACCGACGAGCATGTCGCGAACAAATCGATCAGGCTGATCCCCAGCGAGGTGACGCTGGAGCAATACGAACGGGCTTTCATACAGAACAGTGCTTATTGGGATTATTTCTGGAACTCCATACTGCTGAGCGTTTCCATTGTGATCGGTCAGGTCATCGTCAGCGCGCTGGCGGCCTACGCGTTCACGATCATGAAGAACAAATGCAAGGAATGGCTTTTCTTCCTGTATATCGTCGTGATGCTGCTGCCCTTTCAGGTCACGCTGGTGCCGGCCTACTTAACCGCCGACGCGCTGGGCATCATGAACACGCACCTGTCGATCATACTGCCCGGCATATTCTCGACCTTCGGCGTCTTTCTGCTTCGGCAGCACATGGAGCAGATACCCAAAAGCTATATCGAAGCGGCGCGCATGGACGGCGCGGGGCACATGCGGGTATTCTTAGGCGTCATGCTGCCGCTCAGCAAAACCACCGTGGTGGCGCTCGCGATACTCTGCTTTATCGACAACTGGAATATGGTGGAGCAGGCGATGATCTTCCTGTCCGACACCGCCAAATATCCGCTTTCATTGTATTTCGTATACTTCAACCAGTTCATACAGATGGCGTTTGCCGCTTCCGTCGTGTTTATGCTGCCGATGCTGCTGATATTCATGAACGGAGAAAAACAATTGATGGAGGGAATAAAGCTCAGTGGAATCAAATAAAAAACCGATGAAAAAAAGTCTTGTGTGGACGATCGTATTTATCGTCGCCGTCCTGATACTGACCTTCTTCTCCAAGACGCTGTACAATCTCAACCTGCCGTCGGTCAGTTGCGTAAGCCCCACATACGGCTCGCTCAAGCGTGTGTTCACCTGCGAGACGATCGCCTCCGCCAGGACGGAATACGATCTTTACGCGCCGTCCGCGCAGAAGGTGCTGGAGGTGCTGGCCCGCGAGGGCGACTACGTCCAAAAGGACCAGCCGCTGATCCGGCTGGATACATCCGGCCTCGAAAACGAGATGCTGCAGCTGAAGCTGGAAAAACGCAGACGACGGATGCAAGGCGGGCGTTT
>AGTN01642348.1_pt1 | contig 10609 bp, 9 predicted proteins | sample 314218 | NCBI WGS metagenome assembly AGTN01 (sample SAMN02954264, study PRJNA73603) | bioreactor metagenome | biome: terrestrial; feature: non-aerated bioreactor; material: poplar woody material; isolation source: poplar biomass | place: USA | collected 2006-12 | reverse complement strand
CGACCGCGCAGCCCAGAAAGATAAGCGTGATATCGCGCATGGTCGTTTGTTCGGCGCGCATGTCCGAAAGGATGATGACCGAGCTCCAGCTGCGCTCGCTGGGGATCGTCCATACGGACATCCGGTATGAATCGCCATGATCGCCTTGAATGATGGAGACATCGCTCTTTGACGAAACGGGGGCGTACTCCACGGCGATGCCGTCTTCCGCCGCTTTTTGCTTTGCGCGCTGTATCAGGACGTCGCGCGGCGTGGCGCTTTCAGCCACGCCCGGCCAGCTAAAAGGCTCCCCGTTGTCCTCTATATGAATGAGAAATCCCTGTGAAAGCTCGGTTTGGGATAAAAAGGTGTGGCGTATCATGGTTTCGGACTGGACCTGATAGGCAATGGTATCGGCTGCGTGGGCAAAGGCATTCTCGGAGCTTAAGAGAAATTGCTGCCGGGTGAAAAGCAACGCGCCCAGAGCCATCAGAAGCAATATGATCCCGCTGACGATAGCGTTGATGGCGGTTAAGCGGAACCGAAGCCTTTTTAAAAGATTCATGATTCCTCCAGCCGGAAGCCCACGCCCCGCACAGTGGTGATTTTAACGCAGCTGCCCACAGCGTCCAGACGTTTGCGCAGAAAATGAATGTAGCTGTCCAGGTTGGCGTCTTCCACATCGGCGTCCGTTCCCCAGACACGCACAAAGATGGTTTCACGGGGCAGGGTTTGACCGGCGCTGCGCATCAGCGTTTCCAGCAGTTGCGTCTCCCGTTTGGATAGCGTCACCGTTCCCGATGCGCCTGTGAGCTGGAGATTAGCGGTATCCAGAGCTAAATCGGCGCAGGCGCATTGCCGGCTGTCGTCCAGCCACTGCCGGGGACGGCGCGTCATGGCACGTATCCGTGCGAGCAGTTCCTCCGTTTCAAACGGCTTGGTCAGGTAATCGTCCGCACCTGCGTCCAGCCCCTGTATGCGATCATTCAGCTCGCCCAGGGCTGTCAGGAACAGCACAGGCGTGGTAAAGCCCCGCTTGCGCGCAGCGGCAAGCGCAGACAGGCCGTCCATGCCGGGCAGCATCCGATCCAGCACCACCAGATCGTGCGCACGCTGCAGCATCCATGTCAAGGCGTCCTCACCGTCATGGCAGACGTCTACATCGTATCCTTCATGTTTTAAGTGAAACGACAGCGCGTCACAAAGCGCCAGATCGTCTTCGACAACGAGTATCCGCATGAGCTTCTCCTTCTTTACCTCATTATAGCACTTGGCATATTTTTTTAACAGTCAGTCGAAATTGAGATATAAAATCGTTCCTTCAAGGATTTTTCAAGAAAGCGCCTGCTATACTATCGAAAAATGATGACTACATGGAGGTAAAAACGATGAAATCGAGGTTTGGGCGGCTGCTCGCCATGGCGTTATGCGCCGCTGTGATGATAGGCTTGGTGGCATGCGGAAGCAAATCGCCGGAGGAAACGGGTGAACCGGGTCAGAAGGCGGGACGTTATGTGGAGAGCCAATTGGAGGCAAGCGGCTATTCCAACGCGGGTGCAATCGCAGCGCATGGCAACGACCTGTATATCGCCGCGAATAAAGAAGGTGCGGATACGATCAGTATTCTCCGGTACCGGGACGGAAACATCGAAGAGCTGCCATATTCGCTGGATCCCAAATATTCCGTGATGGGTATGGACATCGATGCCGAGGGCAACCCCGTTTTATTGTGCGCGGAAATAGATACTTCCGCAACGGGGAATGGCAGTGGCGTCATCGATTCATCGGATGAGGTGCAACAGACCGTGGAATCGGGGCAAAGTGTCACGGCGGGCGACAGCGATCCCGAAGATACGACGGGTCAAAGCAGCGTTATTATTGGCGACGGACAAGGAAATACCGGCGGAAACATAACCACATATATCCTCAAGCCCCGGGGCGATACATTCCAGCCCATCGGGGAAGCGCTTCCAAAGGATACCATGTATCAATCCCTGTTTGCGCTTGATAACGGAGGATATCTGACGGGCGGCATAAGCGGCATCCTGTTGCTCGATGAGCAGGGAAAGGTCAAGTCCACGTTTGGCAGCTTCGCAGCCCAAATGGCGGTCAGCGGCAACAATGTATATACCGTCGAGTATAGCCAAAGCGGAGAGCAGAATCTGGTCCGCTATAACGCGGATAATGGGCAGAAGGTCTCTGAAACGCCGCTGCCGGTCAGCAGCAACGCCACCAGCACCGGGCAGCTCGCACTGGCAACGAGCGGCAAGGGCGATATTTACCTCGCTGACAGCAACGGGATATTCCGTCTGAACGAAGGCGGCAGCAAATACGAGCAGTTGGTTGACGGATCGACCACCATACTGGGCGACGCGTCCCGCTATATGATGGGTGCGGCTATAATCGACAACGGAAGCATTTATGTGCTCAGTCCCAGCATGAACGAGGCCGGGGGGTTGGGGATTTACCGCTACGCCTGGTCGGACGACGCGCAGGTGGTGGATCAGACGGAGATCACCGTGGTGTCGGTTTTCGATTTTCCCGCTTTAAGCGCTGCGGTCAACGCGTATCAGCGGGCGCATCAGGATGTAAAGGTCAATTACCGCTCCTATCTGGATCCGCAGCCGCTATCCGCTTTAGACTATATGAGCGCGGATGAAATCCAAAACCTGCAGGTCAGGATCGACGACGCTGTGCGCGCGATCAACACGGAGATGCTGTCCGGAAACAGTCCGGACGTGCTGATTCTGGACGGTATGCCCATACAGAGCTATATCGACAAGGGCGTGCTGGACGATCTGTCCGATTGGGCCGACAGCAGAATCAATGAAGGGACGTGGGTGTCTTCCATCACAGGCGCCTACCGCGACGGAGACGCGCTGCCCTGCATGCCGACGCTGTTCAGTGTGCCGGTCTATTGGGGCGAAGCGTCTCAAACGGAGAAGATCAAAAGCCTTAATGACCTGAGCGCGCTGTCGGAATCCCTTGGCGGCGGCCAATACCTGTTTGACCTGCTAAACGAACGGTCGCTGCTTACGCTGCTGTATCCCATATGCGCGCCCGACTGGGTAAACGGGGATGGCACGATCGATTTTACTAGCGATAATTTTAAGGCGTTTCTTGAGCAAATCAAGGAGATTCAGGGCAGTATTCCCATCCTGAACGGTGAGGGAAATCTCACCGAAAAGAACTTTATCGAGCAAAAGACCGCATTGTATCAGCAATGGTTGTCTTCCGATTTTTCGGTGGGACAGGGAATAGCCCTGGCGTCCTACAATGGGCGCACCCCGGGCTTTGCGCCGTTGCCCGGGCAGTCGGACAAAAATGTGTTCGTACCGGGACAGATCGTAGCCGTCAGCAGGGATTCGCAGCAAAAGGAGCTGGCCTATGATTTCCTCGACATGCTGCTGTCTGAGCAGGTGATGAAAAACGCGGTGATGGAAGGCAATTCGGGATACCCGATCGTGGCCTCCGTTCTGGAACCCATGATATCTCCCCCCGCCGACGGGCAGGGCATACTGGGCGGGATGGTGATTGGCGATATTCAGCTGGAAATCAAGCCGCTGGATGAGGCCACGTCCCAAAAACTGAAGGCGCTTATCGACAGCCTCGATACGGCTTCGTCCGTGGACTATACGCTGCTGAACATGATTGCGGAGGAGAGCCTGCCGTATCTGCGCGGTGAAAAAGCCCTGGAAGCGACGGTCGAATCCCTCAATGCGCGGGCAAAAGCCTATCTTGCGGAATAAGCGCGGGCTGCAGACGAAGCGCGAGGCTGGGGGTCCCCGCAGACGTACGCGTCTGCGGGGCAGTCTATGGGGCTTCGCCTTCCTGCTGCCCAACCTCGCCGGCACAGCGGTGTTTGTGCTGATCCCGTCGCTGGACACCGCGCGCAGGGCGTTCACCGATGGGACGGGCCGCTTCGTATGGCTGAAAAACTTCCTGTCGGTGCTGAATAACGAAGCGTTCGCGCTGGCGGCGGCCAACACCGCGCGGTTCATGCTGACCTGCGTGCCGCTGCTGCTCATCCTGTCGCTGCTGCTGGCGATGATGCTCAGCCACAAGCGCATGCGCAGCCCGACGCTGCGCGCCGGCTTCCTGCTGCCGATGGCTATCCCTGTGGCCTCCATCGCTTTGCTGTGGCAGGTGTTTTTCAGCAGGTATGGCGCGCTCAACGGTTTTTTGCAGGGCATCGGCGTAAGCGGTCAGGACTGGCTCAATACGGACGCGGCGTTCCGGGTGGTGGTCGGCAGCTATATCTGGCGCAATATCGGCTATGACATGGTGCTTTTTCTGGCGGCGTTGTCCGCCATACCCGCCAATCTCTATGAGGCGGCGCAGATGGACGGTATCGGCGCGTGGGGTCAGTTTAAAATCATCACGCTGCCGCATTTAAAGCCCGCCCTGTATATGGTCACCATCCTGTCCCTGCTCAATGCGTTTAAAGCCTTTCGGGAGGTGTACCTCGCGGCCGGCAGCTATCCGCACGACAGCATCTATATGCTTCAGCACCTGTTCAACAACTGGTTTACCAAGCTGGAGATGGAAAAGCTGTGCGCCGCCGCCGTGATGATGGCCGTCGTCATCTGCGCGCTGATCGCCCTGCTGCAAAGGCTGTGGAAAACAAAGGACAACAAATGAAAAACAAAGCCTTTTTATGCCGCCGCATCACCCTGTGGCTGGCCGGATTCTGCATGATCCTCCCGCTGCTGCTGATCGTCCTGGGCTCCTTCATGCAGCTCAAAGAGCTCAGCCGCCATATCAGCCCGGTGATCACCGGGGACGGGTATGCGACGCTGCCCGTCCTGCCCGAAGCGCTGACACTGGAGGGCTATGTTAAGCTGCTGCTGGACTCGCCGGAGTACCTGCACAGGTTCTGGAACAGCTGCGTCATCGTTTTGCCATCGCTGCTGATTCAAACGGCTGCGGGGACGATGGCGGCGTGGGCGTTTGCGCGGTATGAGTTTCCGGCCAGGCGCTTCCTGCTGGCAATGTATACGGTTCTCATGCTGCTGCCGTTTCAGGTGACGATGGTTCCCACCTATATCGTACTCAACGAGTTGGGGCTTATTGACACGCAGGCAGGCGTGATCGGCTCTCAGGCGTTTTCCGCCTTTGCCGTTTTCCTGCTGTACCGGTTCTTTAGGTCGATTCCGCGGCCTTTGATCGAGGCCGCGCAGATGGATGGCGGAGGCGAGGTCAGCACCTTCTTTCGGATCGCCGTGCCTTTGGGAGCGCCGGGCATCATGTCCCTGCTGGTGCTGAGCTTTATCGAGCTTTGGAGCCTGGTGGAGCCGCCGCTGGTCTTTTTGAAGGATCAGGCGCTCTGGCCGCTTTCGCTGTATCAGACGCAGGTGACGCAGGCGCGCCTGGATATCGCGTTTGTGGCGTCCGTCGTGACCGTCATACCGCCGCTGCTGCTGTTTTTATACGGACAAACGTATCTGGAGCAGGGCATACAATCCATGGGGATCAAGGGGTAACCGCCATGAAGCATATCGCGATCAAAACGATATCCCGGAAAAAAGCGCTCAAATATTTGGGCATATTCTTCTGCGTGATGCTGGCCTTAACCCTATTGGCCAATACGCTCTATACGCTTTCCATCGCGCAGGTGGAAACTGTGAGTCCGGTGCGCACGGGCCTCACGCGCAAGCTCGAGGCGCAGGCCACCGTCACATCGGATACCGAAACCCTGTTGCTGGTGGATCCGGTATTGACAGGAGCCGGGATCTTTGTGGATGAAATCCTGGTGGGCATCGGGCAATCCGTGGCCGTGGGAGACCCGGTGATCCGGTTGAACATGGCACAGCTTGAAGCGGCTTTGGATAACGCCAATACGGAATTGACCCGGCTGCGTCTCAATGACGAGCAAGCCGGTATCCCGGTCACGTTTGAGTCGGACGGCTCTCTGGATGCGGAAAAAGCCGAACAGGATTGGGCGGACGCTGCACAGGACAGAGCAGAGAGGCTGGAAGCGGCGCAAAAAGCTGTGGAGCGGGCGCAGAATGCTTTGAGCGCGGCGCGGGAAGCCCTGGAAAGCGCCAGAAGGACGCTGGATGAATTGCAGGCGGGTCATGCACCTGAAGAGGATATCGCCGCTGCCCAAGAAGCCGTTACGCAGGCAGAGGCAAAGGTGAAGGAATGCCAGGATACGCTGAACGCGGCCAATCAGAATCTTCGGGACGTGCAGGACAGCATCAGCGAGGAAACAGAGGACGAAGAATATGAACGGGCAAAGCTCAGGGAGCAGCAGCGTCTCCAGCAACAGCAGCGGGATGCGAACGAAGAACGAGCGGAGATCGACGCGCAGCTGCGCGATCTGGATATTGCGGCGCAAAAGGAAAAGGTGGAGCTGCTGGGTGCGGTGATCCAAAAGGGCGGCATACTGGAAACCGACAGCGCGGGCGTTGTCACCGCCGTGAGTGTTGAGGCGGGCGCTGCTGTCGGTACGCTGGCCGCGCGCATCGCGCCCGGCGGCGGACAGTATGCCCTGATCGCATGCGTAGCGCGGAGCGTTGCCAAATACTTTTCCGCCGGGGACACCGCATCTGTCAGCTTTCCCTCCGGCGGCCTTTCAGACTTTGAAGCGCCGGTCACCGAAATACGGGAGGTCAACGACGAGGATGCGCAGGGCGAAGATACGCAGGATATGGTGGAGCTTGTTGTGCACATCCTCAGCACGCAGGCCAGGCTGGGGGCTGCGGCGCAAATCAAGCTTGAGAAGAACACCGCCGCCTATGAGTGTGTGATTCCGGTAGCGGCACTGCGCGAGGACAGCAAGGGCAAGTTCGTGCTGGTTCAGCGCGAGCGCGAGGACGGCGGCTGGGGTTCCAAGCTGTATGCCGAGCGCGTTGCCGTCGAGGTCGTCGATCAGAACGACGAATACGCGGCGGTTCAAGGATCGCTCGGCACCTACGACCGTTGTATCATCAGGAGCAACAAGAGCCTTGAGGATGGCGACAGCATCCAGGAAGTGAGGCAATAGCCATGCGGGTGATCACGGGTGTTCGCTATATCGCCGCTTATATCTGCGCGGTGGCGTGCCTGTTTCCGCGCTGCGATGGCTGGACGGGCAGCTCTTCTCCGCAATTCTATATTATGAACAGGATAGCCCTACGTTTGATCAAGCGCAATCGCTGATGGCGTCCGCCGGACAGGACGCGGAGCTGGGCGTTGATTCCATGACGGCATGGTCGCAGACGTCGGACGGGGACATATCGAAGGGAAATACACACGCGCGGGTGGATATCTTGAGCGTTCTGGGCGACGCGCGCCTTTTGCTGCCGTATGCGTTGCTCTCGGGCAGCATGCCGTACAGCGATGAAGACGGCGTGGCGATCGATGAGCATACCGCATACGCTCTGTTTGGCAGCACGGACGTCGCCGGCCTGCGCACGGTGCTGGACGGCGCGGATGTTACGGTTTGCGGCGTCTTTGCGATGCCGTCCGGCGCGGCGCAATGGGGAACTTCCCCCGGCTCTGGCATCGCCGTGCGTATTGCCGCGGCGGCCAACCGGATCGGCGCGCTGGGAGTGCGCCTGTCGCCCTCCGCGGAGGAAACCGCCGAGCGCGCGAAAGTGATAACGGGCGCTCTAGGCTCCCCTCATTATGTGGACAATCTGGACGAAACGGCGTTGTGGCTCCGGCAGCTCGGATATTTGCCCTTATGGATATGGATGATCGCAGCATTGATCCCGTGCGGCAAGGGCGTATGGGCGTATCTGCGCCGTCCTTCGCCGCTTGACGCGTATACGGCTGCAAACAGGCGGCGTCTGAAGGATATTCTTCTGCGCATAGCGATGGCGGCGGGCTTTGTGACGACGGCCTGCGCCATGCTGTGGTTGGTTGGTTTTGCGCCCGGTATTCCAACGGCATGGCTACCTACGCGATGGTCGGATTTCTCGCATTGGGGCAAGCTGGCAGAGACGCTGGGGCAAAGGGCTGTGCTCGGCGCATCCGTATCGCTAAGCCGCGCGGAGCTGGCATGGCAGGCGCTGCCGCGAAACGCCATGATCAGCTGTATACTGTTTCTGCTCATCCGCCCCCCCCGGACAACGAGGATGACGCGGGGACAATGGGCGCTCAGCGTCGCCGCGCCGTTTGCCGCGACGGGCGTGTGCCGGTTGCTCAGTGTGGAGCTGGTTTTCTACGTTCCCATGCTGATCGTCCCCGTCCTGGCGCTTGGCCTGCGGTGGCTGGGCGGCTGGCTGCTTAAGAAATATACCGTAACGAAAGGAAAGACGGATGGCGACCATCGTTTGCAAACATGTGTCAAAAACATTCCCAAATGGCGTTAAGGCGGTCTCGGATTTTAGTCTGGAGATTGCCGACGGCGAATTCGTTGTGCTGGTCGGTCCGTCGGGCTGCGGCAAATCCACCATACTGCGCACCATTGCGGGGCTGGAGGATTTGGACGAGGGGGAAATATGGATCGATGAGCGGGAGATTTCCGGCATTGCGCCCGGAAAACGCGACATTGCGATGGTGTTCCAAAACTATGCGCTCTATCCCCATATGTCGGTCTATAAGAACCTTGCCTACAGTCTGACGGTGGGGCGGGTAAAGCGGGAGGAAATTGACCGCAGAGTCCGGGAAACGGCGAAGCTGCTGGGCATCGACGAACTGCTGGATCGACGGCCCGGTCAATTGTCGGGCGGACAGAGTCAGCGGGTGGCGCTGGGCCGCGCGATCGTTCGGGAACCCAAAGTCTTTTTGATGGATGAACCGCTCTCTAATCTGGACGCCCAGTTGCGGCAGGCCATGCGTACCATGATGACGCGGCTGCATCTGCAGCTCAAAAGTACGTTTCTCTATGTGACTCACGATCAGGTGGAGGCCATGACTATGGGTGACCGCATTGTGATCATGAAGGAGGGCGAAATCCAGCAAGCGGATACGCCGGAAGCGGTTTATCAGAATCCGCGAAACCGTTTTGTAGCGGAATTTATCGGCGCGCCGCAGATCAACATACTGCCGGCGGCGCTGTGCCGGCGCGAAAGGGCTGTTTTTGCAAATATTGATACCAACGCCATCCAAATTCCGGACAGCGTTGCCGAACAGTTATCCGGGGCGGCATGGGAAACGCCGACTGTCGATATAGGAATCCGTCCCGAAGATATAACCGTGCGTCCGGCTCACACATCGGGCGGCGTGCCGGCTGCCGTCGAGCTGCGGCAGTCTGCGGGCAGCGAGGTCTACTTGCATCTGCGTTTTCTGTCGGGCGGACATCCTGTCGTCGCAAAGGTATCGCCCGATCATGCCGCAGGCCGGGGAGATGAGGTAATGGTGGAGATCAATGTGCGCAAGCTTCATTTCTTCGATCCTGTGAGCGGAACGTCGTTCAGTTATAATGCGTATGTCAATTTACTTAAAACATTATAGCTCGGGTGCCCCTTCTACTCCGCCTACATCCAGCCGTACTTTGAGCCGTTGAACATGACGGTGGAGGAGCTGCGGCCGGTGCACCTGTGGGCGTTTGTGGAGCATATGCAGACGCTCCGGGCGAAGGACGGAACACCGCTGAAGGTCTGCACGGTCAAGAAGTCACTGAGCAATATCAAGCTCGCGATGGACTACGCGGTGAAGAAGGAGATCATCGAGATGAACCCGGTGGAGCCCGTCAAGCTCAAGACGAAGCGGAAGGAGAAATTCACGCATTCGTTTTACACCATCGAGCAACTTATGCAGCTTTGGCGCGCTGCCAAGGGGACGATGTTTGAACCGGCCATCGTGCTGGCATCGATCTACGGGCTCCGGCGCGGCGAGGTGTCGGGGCTCAAATGGGAACGGGTGGACTTTGAAGGCCGGAGTATCCGCATCGAGGAAGCGATGGTATACGCCGGTTCCAAGCCGGTGACCAAGGACACCAAGACGGAGTCCAGTATGCGCACCATGCCGATGATCAGCCCGGTCAAAACCTATCTGCTCAAGGTACTGGAAGAGCAACGGCAGAAGGCCGACGAGATGGGCCGGGGATGGGCGGACAGCGGCTATGTCGTGGTGGATGACTTGGGCGAACCCATCAGGCCGATCCGCCTGTCGAATAACTTCCAGCGGATACTGGCGGAGAACGGTCTGCCGCACATCCGCTTCCATGACCTGCGGCACAGCGTCGCGACGTACATGCTCAGCATGGGCGTTCCCATCGCCGAAATATCGGCGTGGCTGGGGCATAAAAGCGTATCCACCACCGCCGATATCTACGCCCATGTGACGGACGACATGCGCAAAGGCGCGGCGCGATGGATGGATGCGGAATACGACCCGGAGGACAATGGCAGCGCGCCCAGGATGACGCTTGAAGAGGCAATCAAAAAGCTGTTTGAAAACGTGCTGGATAATGAGGACGAGACGGTTATTGCAGCCGATAAAGCGCTGAAAACCGGTTTGAACTCGGATGAACAGCAAAAACGGCAAAACGAACAGGGGTGGAATCATGAGAAAATCGAAGAGAAACCGAGATTGCGCGTGATCAGAGGAAAATCAGCATAGGGTTTACCATCACTTTTACCATCAGTTTCTATTATGTGGTAGCGGAAAGGAATTAAATGTAATGAGCGTTACCAGCCTGTGCGGAAAGTATCGCATAAAAAATCCCTTGAAATAGCGGTTCCAAGGGATTCCGGTG
>AGTN01139308.1_pt1 | contig 10611 bp, 4 predicted proteins | sample 314218 | NCBI WGS metagenome assembly AGTN01 (sample SAMN02954264, study PRJNA73603) | bioreactor metagenome | biome: terrestrial; feature: non-aerated bioreactor; material: poplar woody material; isolation source: poplar biomass | place: USA | collected 2006-12 | reverse complement strand
ATGTTCTGTAGTTGATTGTCTCCGGTTGGTCACTTCCCCGTGTGACCAGGAGAGAATGCGCTCTGGAGAGGCAATTCCAATTTTGATGTAGTCGAAACGATCGATGCTTGTGGGCATGTCTTTAACAGACCTCCTGCGCAGGTGGCTAGCGCCACCAGTTCTCACTCAACTCTTGAAAAACACTCTAGTGGAATCGAACCGATTCACTAGTGAGGTTGGCTGAGACCGGACAGCAAAAGCAATTTCACTGTCCGGCCCCTGCGATTTATTCCTCGGCGGCGAATTCGTCGTCCGCCTCGATGTCGTCGTCATCTAAGCCGAACTCTTCTTCGGCTTCTTCTTCAGCCGGGAATTCGTCGTCGGCTGCTGCTTCGGTCTCAGTCTCTTCTTCGGCAAACGGTTCTGCCGGAGCTGCGGCTTTGGCCTTGCCACCTTTTGCAGGTGCAGGACCGCCGATGAGATCATCGTCGTCGTCGTCATCGCCTGCGGGTATACCGCGAGCGCCACGCAGACCACCGATGAGAGCGCCTGCGGCACCGAGCAGATCGAGATCGACGTCATCATCGGGTCCGCCGGTTTGCACCAGCCCCGATACCGCCGACTCGGCACCAGATATGGCGCCAGAGAGTCCCGATCCACCGACCGGTCTGTCACCAGCAAATGGCGACTGTCCGGGCAGTCCGGCTTGTGCCAGACCTTCGGTGACATGAGCGATGTGCGCTCCACCAAGACCAGCCAGGCCCAGTTCGTTGAGCGCCATGGCGCCTTGCGGAACGGCTTGCTGACTCAGTTGTCCGAGCTCCGAGTTCATACCCATTTCCATCGGTGTCAGTCTGCGCAGACCACGTGGTCTTGCATCTTCCACTTCAGTCATGAGGTCGACTTCGATTTCCTGACCATCCCGGGTTCGCTTAGCTACAGAGACATCGAGACCGATGGACTGCAGTTCGCGGACCAGAACTTTGAAGGACTCTGGAATTCCAGGACGCTTCAAGTTCTCACCTTTGACTATCGACTCGTACGCTTTGGAGCGTCCGTTGACGTCATCGGATTTGATGGTGAGCATTTCTTGCAGCGAGTAGGCCGCGCCGAATGCTTCCAGTGCCCAGCACTCCATCTCTCCAAGTCTCTGTCCGCCGAATTGCGCTTTACCGCCCAGAGGCTGCTGCGTAACGAGGGAGTAGGGACCTGTCGAACGAGCGTGGATCTTGTCGTCGACAAGGTGAACCAGCTTCATCATGTAGATTTTGCCGACAGTGACGAGACTGTCGAAAGCGTTTCCGGTTCTTCCATCGTAAAGAGGAACCTTACCGTTAGCGGCTACCCAGTCAGTGCCGGCTTTTTCGCGGCCTTTCTTGAGCTCGCCGTGTACGAGCACGCTCGATGCTTCTTTTTTGAACATCTCATCGAAGGGCGGTACTTCGTAGCGCAGACCGGTGAGCATTCCTGCAAAACCGAGCAACGTCTCGAATGTTTGTCCGACGTTCATACGGGATGGCACGCCCAGCGGGTTGAGAACGATGTCTACCGGTGTGCCGTCTGGCAGGTAGGGCATGTCTTCGATCGCCAGGATCTTAGCGACGATACCTTTGTTGCCGTGACGTCCGGCGACTTTATCGCCAACCGACACTTTGCGTTTTTGAGCGATGTAGACGCGTACGACCTTGTTGGCCACAGGCGGCAGTTCATCACCCTTTTCACGATCGAATACTTTGACTTCTACGACACGACCGCCTTCACCGTGCGGAACGCGCAGCGAGTTGTCGCGTACGTCGCGAGCCTTCTCACCGAAAATTGCTCGAAGGAGCTTTTCTTCAGGTGGGTGTTCCGATTCGCCCTTCGGTGTGATCTTGCCGACCAGGATGTCGTCAGGATAAACACGCGAACCGACTCTTACGATGCCACTTTCGTCGAGGTGACGAAGTGACTCTTCAGATACGTTCGGAACTTCGCGAGTGATTTCTTCAGGACCCAATTTGGTGGATCGAGCGTCAATCTCCAGCTTTTCGATGTGGATTGATGTCAGCACTTCGTCATAGACGAGACGCTGCGAAATCAAGATCGCATCTTCAAAGTTGTAGCCTTCCCATGGCATGAAGGCCACGAGCAGGTTTCGACCGACCGCCAGTTCGCCTGCGTGCGTTGCCGCACCATCGGCTATCACTTCACCAGGCTTGACTTCGTCGCCAACTCGAACAATTGGCTTCTGGTTCAAGCAAGTGTCCTGGTTGGATCTTTGGAACTTGTTGAGTCTGTATTTAACGAGACGTTTATCTTTCGTGCGCACGTGAATGGCATTGGCAGTCACATATTCGACTTTGCCTTCCACGTCAGCGACGATCACCATACCCGAGTCGCGTGCGGCTTGCTTCTCGATACCTGTCGTTACGATGGCAGGTTCGGTAGAGATAAGCGGCACTGCTTGACGTTGCATGTTCGATCCCATCAGGGCTCGGTTAGCGTCGTCGTGCTCGAGGAATGGGATGAGCGCCGTTCCTACGGAGACGATCTGAATCGGGCTGACGCCGACGAAGTCGACTTCATCCGGTGTCGTCTCTACGAACTCGGCTTTGTATCTGACAGGAACCAGTTCTGTTGCGAACGTTCCATCATCATTAATAGGTACATCGCCGGGTGCGACTCTGTATCTATCTTCTTCATCGGCTGTCAGATAGCGTTTCTCTTCGGTGACTATGCCACCCTTAACGCGCCAGTACGGTGTCTCAATGAAGCCGTAAGGGTTCACGCGAGCATGGGTAGCCAACGATCCGATAAGACCTGCGTTAGGACCTTCAGGCGTCTCTACAGGGCAGATTCTGCCGTAGTGGCTGGGGTGGATATCGCGAACCGCGAATCCGGCGCGCTCTCGAGAGAGACCGCCAGGACCCAGTGCTGACAGACGGCGTTTGTGAGTGAGCTCAGCAAGCGGGTTTGTCTGGTCCATGAACTGCGACAACTGGGACGAGCCGAAGAACTCCCGAATAGCAGCCACGAGTGGCTTGGTATTGAGAAGGTTGGCAGGCGTCAGTGTGTCTGCATCTTGAAGAGTCATGCGCTCGCGAACGATACGCTCCAGTCTCGTCAGACCGATACGGAACTGGTTTTGAAGCAGCTCTCCGACGGAGCGGATACGGCGGTTGCCGAGGTGGTCGATGTCATCGACATAGCCTTCATCGTAGTTAAGAGCGATGAGGTAGTCGACAGCGGCGACGATGTCTTCGCGAGTCAAAGTTCTTTGTGTTTCTGGAATCGAGAGTCCCAGCTTCTTGTTCAACTTATAGCGGCCGACTCTGTTCAAGTCGTAGCGCTTGTCATCAAAGAAGCGAGAATCCAGAATGCTTTGTCCACCAGCTACGGACGGCGGATCGCCTGGACGAAGTTTTCTATATACCTCTATAAGGGATTCTTCCCGGGTCTTACTTCCGTCTTTGTCGAATGTCTTCTTGAGGAAGTCATGGTGCCGGAAAAGGGTCTCCATTTCCGTGTCAGAGTAGCCGAGTGCACGCAGTAGCGTTGTCACTGGCAACTTTCTGTTCTTGTCGATTTTGACGTAGATGATGTCATTGGAGTCGGTCTCGAACTTCAGCCAAGCGCCTCGGTTTGGAATGAGGGTGGCGGAGAAAGTTCTCTTACCGTGCTGGTCAACGTCCCGTTTGTAGTAGATCCCGGGACTTCTGACGATCTGCGAAACGATGACTCGCTCGGCGCCATTAATAATGAACGTTCCGCGGTCGGTCATCATCGGGATATCCCCGACGTAGATCTCTTGTTCTTTGATTTCACCGATATCCCGGTTGACAAGCCGCATTTGAATGCGCAGCTTCTTGGTGAAGCTGGCATCAAGAGCCCGGGCTTCTTCCGGGGTCTTGGGCTTGTTGGGCTCAGTGTGGTCCTCGAACATGTAGTTCGTGAGGAAGTGAAGTTCAAGCCTTCCTGTGTAGTCCTTGATAGGACTGAAGGCCTTCAATTCTTCCGCAAGCCCCTCTTCAATGAACCACTTGAAGGAAGCTTTTTGGATCTCTGCGAGATCGGGCAGATCGGAAATACGCGATCCGCCAACCCCGAAGGTGCGGACGCGCTCAGACAACTCTAAAGCCATCGGTTACCTCTGGTATTCTGGCTGGAAACTCTCGGCGAAAGCAACACCGTATAATGCCTATTTTGGGCACGAAGGAGCAAATATAAGTAGCTAGTATTTTATTGTCAATACAAGCTATGCGAAACATAACGAAGTTTATCGAGCAGCAAAACTTAATAAAGTTTCGCTCAGAATGCCCGTTTCCCTTGTTGTGACTGCGTCTTTTTTTGCTCGCCTCTTTTAAGGCTCTCCGGAGATCAGCTTCCGCAGTCCCCCACCTGCTTCGACCGCTTACCGGATAACGGGGTCCGCTTGCCCTCGGCAGCCCCGTCGTATACTCATTCCCTTGACTCTTATTTCAACAAAATTGGCTGCCCAAGGGAAGTTATTATAAATAAACTTTAACAATCTGAATTTTGGTCGAATTGCCCACCTCTTGTTGAGGCGCTCGCTTGGCTGATGATGTAAAAATCACCGCAAGCTGTAAACAATCGTTCACTGTATCCAATCGTCCACCCTGTATACAATCGAAAAGGTGGGGACGGAGCGCCGCTGGTGTGGCGTGCGGTCTTCAAAACCGTTGCGGGGTAGAGAAACGCTGCCCTGGGTGAGTTCGATTCTCACGCGTCCCCGAAGTTTTTGCCTCGCCATAAGCTCCTTCGTTTCGTCGCCCGTGGACCGTACAGCTCTTGCAGTCGGTACGAGCGCCGATTCGCGACCCGACCCGCGCTGAATGCAACCCGCATTTTGGCACGTCGCATTTCGCGACTCGCAGTTCCACAGTCAGCTTTCAGTACATTCCGACGCATCGGAATCCTCATTTTTCGCCGTCATGATCCGACCGCCGAAGTCGTCATGATCCGACTGCTTCAGTCGTCATGATCCTGACAGCCTCAGGCAAAGAAAAATTTGTCACAAAATTTTTGAATCACTACCGGCGATATCAAGTAGGGTTTGTCGTCAAGATCTATTCTCGGAGAGGTGCATCGAAAGCGGCTCCTGCACAGCGTTTACATATGTGGTATCACTGGCGATGGTGTTCAAAAATTCAGTCAAGTGACACCAAACCCACCGCTTGACTTCACAATTTTCAAGAAGGATCTTTCGAAAATAGCAGTCAGGGGGGCTTTACAAACCTTGCGAACTTCTCATAATAATGGGGTGTAAAGCGATCCAAATTTACTAACTAGAAAGTCGGTCAACCGTGAATGGGCAACAAGGGGCACTGGTCTGGCTCGATCAGTTTGCAGGTTACTTGGAAGTGGAGAGAAATTATTCGTCTCACACTATAAGAGCTTATCTAAACGATCTGAGACAGCTAATTGACAGCACGAGCAAAGAGAAGCAAGAGGGGGCTTCCGAAGACGCGCTGCCACGTTTAACAGAAAGATGCAGCGATGCTGAAGTAACGTTCACCACCCATGGTGAATCGTTCGCGCCACGTCCAGTCGTCGAACCATCAACAGCTGAAGAGCTCAACAGCCACCTCGGAGATGATGAAATTCAATTCGAGCCGATGGCAACTGAGTCAAGCGCATCATGGTTGGAAGCCGAAGGTCTCAAGGCTTACATCAGGCAAATTCAAGAACAGTACAGTCGTCCAACAGTAGCAAGAAAAATCTCGGCGATTCGCAGCTTCTACAAATATCTGCGCCGGGAACAACTGATCACCGAAGATCCATCCAAGATGGTTCGCGGACCGAAACTGACGAGAAAACTGCCTTCCTGTCTCGATCGAGAAGAAGTAGTACGACTCTTGTTGGCTCCGGATCAATCAGTCTTGGGCGTGCGCGATCGCGCTCTAATGGAAGTTCTCTACGCAACCGGCATGCGCGTCAGCGAGCTTTGCAGCTTGCGTGTTCGTGACTACAACGAAGAGGCCATGGAAATGCGCGTCACCGGAAAGGGTGGCAAGGAGCGCGTGGTTCTGCTTAACCAGAGCGCTAACGCATGGCTACGCAAATACCTGCATGAGTTCTGGCCAAAACTGGCTGGCGGCCGTGGTCCACAAGTTGAAAGTCCGCTTTTCGTCAGCAGACAAGCAACCAGACTGTCATCACGTTCGGTGCACAGAGTGGTTTTGAAATACGCTAAAAAAGCCAGAATCGAAAAACAGATCACTCCACATACGCTCAGACACACATTTGCTACTCACCTCCTTGAAGGTGGAGCGGATCTGCGCGTGGTCCAAGATCTGCTCGGACACACGACTATCAACACAACCCAGATTTACACACACGTAAGTCTGGAGCGCTTGAGAAGGATTTATTCCAATACTCACCCACGCGCGTAGTCGCACGGACGGACGGGTCTAATTCATCACTGAATAATCCATTTTGTTGCAGATGGTTCTGCTTGCAAGTACTGGTTGAATGTCAACCACCTTGAAAGGCACCATCTGCAACACCGCTTCTACACCTTTTCCGTTCTCTTCTTGGCAGCAGGCAGTGCTTGTTACCGGAGGGTTTTTCCAACTACACTTACATCTAACACGGGAAGCACGGCTAGATTGAAAACATAGCTAATTGCTGAAAGAGGCTCAGCCGTACCACAATGGAGTGGAAAGAGTACAAAGACAAAGTCAAAGACGCAATCAGCGCCGGTGATTTCGACGGTGCCGAGAAGATGCTCATGGCTGCGCTAGAACATGTTCGCACGAGCGGAGATGATTCGCACGAGCGTGTATGTCTGTGCTTGGACCAACTCGGATGGATCTATGTCAATCAAAAAGATCTTGACAAAGCCGAAGGGGTTTACAAGGAATCGATGGAGATCAAGCGGAATGTGCTTGGTATGGACAACCCTATTGTCGCTCGAGCTTGTAAGAAGTTGGCGACCGTCGTATATCTGCAAAAGAAGTTCGATCTGGCAGAGAAGTACTCTAAGGATGCTCTCAACATATTCAAAACCACACTGGGAGCGGACAACGAGGAGACCAAGCAAACTCTCGATGACCTGGTCTCGCTGCTGCGCAAGCTCGGCAGAAACGTGGAAGCTACGATCGTCGAGAAGGGCGGTAAGGCGTCATCGTCTTCGGCGCCTGAAAGTCAATCGCCGCATTATGAACCAGGGCAGACCTTCATTCGAATTAAAGTCTGCGTAAACTGCAACCTGCCATACGACGGTGATCGCTGCATGAGATGCTCTGACAGCTCGGTTCCGTCCGTTTAGGAGACTGAAAATCAGCGATTCTCAATTGCCCTTGAATAAAAAATGGACTCAACCGCCATGCTCTTGGGTATGAGCAATGTAGGCACATTCGCCCGGTATCAACGAATCGCTTATTGACCTGTCACAGACGCGACGAATGCCTCGCAAGAAATCGACAAAACAAGGCAAAGAGCGCAGTAGGCCGTCTTCGGATGGAACCGTTCCTGTGTCTTCACCAGCCAACGACGCGACTCGCGGCTCAGCCCCTGGCGAACCGAGAGAGAAGACCCTCAAAATTGACGTGGTTGAGCTGGAGAAGATTACGAGGGCTGCCCCGAAGCAAAAGTCCAGGTTAAAAGACACCGGCAAAAATGCAGCGGCGAGCACAGCTGCAAAAGCAGGTAAAACAGGCGATTCGAATCATTTAGGAAAACCGGAGCAACTTTCAGGTAAAGAACGTGGCACCGTATATAGTACCGACGGCTCATGCAAAGCAGGAGACGAACTCGCTGAAAACGAACTGTCCGACGACGAGTTCTCCGAAGATGAACTCACCGAAGACGAATTAGATGAAGACGAACTCGCTGAAGATGAGGATTTCGAGCACTTTATCGAGTATGAAGAGGTTGAATATAACGTTGATGAGGTTCCTCCGGACACAATCATCGACTCCAAGTTCAAAATCATTTCGCTTCTGGGGGTCGGCAGCCTGAGCGTTGTTTACCTGGCTGAGCACCTCTATCTTCAGAAGTCGGTGGCCCTGAAAATATTCAAGCCGGTGGAGACGGATGAAAACGCTCGCTTTGCGCGGATTCAGCAGGAAGCTATTACACTTGCCAACATCTCCCACCCCAATATCGTCGGTGTCACCGATCTCGGTATCACCGGCACAACACCATATATAGTGCAAGAGTTCGTAAAGGGAATGGACCTGCAAGAACTCCTCAAGCAGGAAGGTTGCTTCTCTGAGAATCGCTGTATAAGGCTGTTTTCGCAACTTTGCGAGGGCATAGCATTCCTTCACGACTGCGGTATCGTTCACCGAGACATCAAGCCGGCAAATGTAATCGTCTCACGAGGAGAAGACGGCTCGGAGAGCGCGAAACTGATAGATCTGGGAATTGCCAAACAGGACAACCCCGGCGGCGCCCTTCATACTTTCACCACATCCGGTAGCATCTTCGGCAGCCCGTTTTACATGAGTCCAGAACAATGCCAGGGCGCCAAGATCGACAAGCGGTCGGACATCTATTCACTCGGATGCCTGATGTACGAGGTTCTCACCGGGGCGCCACCATTTCGCGGTGCCACCATGTTGTTGACGCTCGAAAAGCATATTAAGGAACCTGCCGAGCCGTTGAGTAACCGCCGAAAAGCAGCACCAGTCTCGCATAGCCTCGAAATGATCGTAATGAAGTGCCTGGAGAAATATCCCGACAATCGGTTTCAAAGTTCAAGCGAGGTGAGTCAAGCTCTCAAAAAACTCGATCGCGGTTTCTCTCATGGAAAAACAGTAAAGGTGCTCATTGCCGCTGGTCTGGCTGTCTGTCTGATACCGCTTGCTTGGACGCTCTTTGCGCCGCAACAAAACGTTCCTCTGAAAACAAAAAACATAACTGCACCTTTTGCCGACAAACATGTGGCAGCAGTATTAGGCACACTCGAGGCAGCAAGCCTTTTCGATGGTTTCACCTCAAACAAAGAATCGGTGACTGCCTACGAAGAAGCACTAACAGAGGCGGAACGTCAGAAAGCCCCCGCCCATGTCCAACTCAACATCGCCCAGCGCCTGGCGCGACTTTACGGATTGGACCGCAACCGCCCCAACGGCGAACACAAACTGGAAGGGCTTTTTGTCCGCGTCAAACCGTCAATCACAGCCGTAGAGTTGAGCAATAAAGCGGGATCACTCTTGAAGAGCGAACCCACCGGTAGTGCCGCTCTCATCTACTACTACCTGGCGAATAACTCGTTGGAAGAGCGCAACTACGATCTAGCCTTGACGCGGTATTATCACGCCCTTAACCTGGCGGCCAAAGCGCCACGGGAATTACGCCTGGTCCAAAAAATTAACACAAACCTTGCCCAGCTCAAACTCGAGACCGGCAAGATCGCTGAGGGCACCGGGCTGCTTGAGAGCACTTTGAAAGAAGCGGTGCAGGAACTCGGGCAAGACGATCCGTCCGTAATCGCCTTGCGGGACAAGCTCATTCAAACGTATGCTCAGCAAGGAAAGGCGGCGCAGGTCGAACAGCATGCCAGATTCGTTCGCAGCTTCCTGGCTCGCCATCGAGGTCCCAGAGCGATCCACATGCTCGAAGAGAATATAAAGCAACTGATGGACGCCGCCGCACAGCTGCCTCCCTCGTTTTAGACAATCGTCCTGGGTTACTTGCGGGGGCAAGTCGATCGCTTCTGTGGCGTGAGTGCGTTAGCAGCTGAGATCTCTTGCTTGAGACGTTCGACCGCAGGCTTGCGCCCTGGCAAAATAAAGATGCGGAAGCGACCGACTACGGCCTGAGATATAATTACCTTGTCTATCAGGTCTTGCCAGACTGGGGAAAAATTGACTAAGCGAAGATCAGCAGCCAGAAAGAAAAACGGCGGTGGTCTCCTGGGAACGATCGGGCGACTCATAAAGTTTAGCTTTGTGATTGGTTGCATAGCGGTCGGCGTCGGTCTTGGCTACGTAGGCGCCTGGGTATACGGTCAGATTCAAGATCTGCCCGACCTCACTATTGTCGAGCGCTATGAGCCGATCGAAGCAATTCAGATTTACGATAAAACCGATCACCTCGTTTGCACCGTGGAAGGTGACGAAGATCGACGCGTGATTCCTCTAAATCAGGTTTCCACTCAGATGCAGCAGGCGATTCTGGCTGCCGAAGATCACCACTTCTACGAGCATAATGGTATCAACTGGCTCAGTATCGCCAGGGCTTTTCAGACCAATATCAAAGCTGGACACGTGGTGCAGGGCGGCTCCACCATTACACAGCAGTTGGTGAAAAACCTCTTCTTTTCAGAGGGTGGAAGAACTTTCGACCGCAAAATCAAAGAAGCCTACATGGCTTACAAACTCGAATCGAGCTACGGCAAAGAGCGCATCCTGGAGATGTACCTCAATCAGATTTATTTCGGCAACCAAGCCTACGGAATCGAGCGCGCCGCCAAACGTTATTTCAACAAGAGAGCCGCCGAACTCAACCTGGCCGAATCAGCATTTCTGGCTGGCCTAGTAAAAGCTCCCTCAGATCTTGGCGCCCCGGCCAACCGCGAGAAGGCCTTCGAACGGCAAAAAGAAATTCTCGACAAAATGGTCGAATATGGCTATATCACCGCCAAACAAGCAGAAGACAACAGCAAGCTGAAGCTCGCCTTCA
>AGTN01434238.1_pt1 | contig 10612 bp, 5 predicted proteins | sample 314218 | NCBI WGS metagenome assembly AGTN01 (sample SAMN02954264, study PRJNA73603) | bioreactor metagenome | biome: terrestrial; feature: non-aerated bioreactor; material: poplar woody material; isolation source: poplar biomass | place: USA | collected 2006-12 | reverse complement strand
GGGCCGGACGGCGGCGAAGGAGCAGATATCGAAGACGGCGTTTTTCAGGCCTTCGAGGCTCCTCTTCTCGGTGTAATACTCGGCGAGCGATAAAAATCCGGGGTCGCCCTTCTCCTGAAGCCCGGTAAAAACTTCCTCGGCGGCCGTGAAAAACAGAAGCTTCGCTTCGCTCTCGTCGATAACTTTAAAGTCGGGCTCGCCCCCGACGTCCTCGAAATACCTGCCGTATACGTCCTTGCAAAAGCCGTCTATCGTCGAGATAAACGAGAAGGGGATCGAGCGGATGGCTGCGCCGAGGAGAGCCGCGTCCCCGCCCTCTCTTATCTTTTCGTAGAAGAGGCTCAAAAGCTTTTCCTTTATGTCCTCGGCGCCGGCTTTGGTGAAGGTTATCGCTACTATCTTCCTGAGGTCGACTCCGCTCTCCACGCTCCTCGCGATCCTCTCCGCCATTACGCGCGTCTTGCCGGTTCCCGCCGAAGCGGATATTAATAAATCGAGAGGAGCCCGCACGGCGAATTCCTGGTTAGGCGTAAGCTCAATCTTCATCTTCCGCCTCCTCTCCCCCGAAATATTTCCCCGAACGCTCCTCGCGGCAGATCACGCCCGACGGGCACGCCCTTTTGAACTCGCAATATTCGCAGGGGTCGGTCCCCTCCCAGAGGGGAACGGGCGCCACGGAACCCGAGAGTATCTCCCTTGCCGCGACTTGCATTACCTCGAGGGAATATTCGAGAAGCGTCCGGATATTATGCTCGCTCCTCGCCGAGGAATTTCTCGTCGGGAAAAGGCCTTTTTTCGTACTCCTCACGGTCAAGCGTATGACCGGAGAGACGGCCTTTCCGTTTTTTTCCGCCTCGCCGAAGACCTGCGAATCGAAGGCGTCGAGAATATGCGGCTCGCCGAGATATATCCCCTCGGCGCGGAGCGGGGAATCCTTCCTGAAGGCCCCGTCGACCGGGATATAGAACATCCCCGCGGGACCGTATCCCATGCCGGAGACGACGCTCATGTAGGCGGGAAGCTGGAGCTTTCTCCCGTAATAGATGTCCTTGTCTTTGAGGCCGACGTTGCCGGTCTTGTAGTCTATGATCGCCGCCGCGCCGTCGAAGACGTCTACCCTGTCTATCTTCCCGACGAGGGGAACGGTAACGCCTCCCGCCTCTACTGAAAGATTGGACTCGGGGCCGAATTTATATTCGATCAATTTAGGATCGAAGCGGGAACGCAGCACGTTATTCGTTAGCTTTCGGATGGCCGCGACAGTCTCCCTCTTTACCGAACCGAGGACGCTCTCCTCGAGCGGCCCCCTCTCCTCTTTGGGAAGGACGGTTTCAAAGGCCAGCTCCGCGGCCTTCAGGCTCTCCCGCCGGAATTCCTCCTCGGTCAGCGACCGGATTTTATCCTTGACGGCCGAGAAATAGAGCTCGAACGCCTTGTGTAAAATGTTGCCGACGTCGAGCGCCCTCAGCTCCGCAGTCTCTTTTTCTTTCAGCCCGAGGCCGTGCCTCAAATGATGTTGCCGCGGGCACTTGAAATAGCACTCGAATTCGGTGACTCCGACGTGTCCCGAGGAAAAATAAAAATTTTGCGGCGGCAAAAAGGTTTCTTCCTTCGGAAAGAGCGTTTGATCGGCTCTCTCCCTCTCCCCGGGAGAGAGGGAACCGTAGACCGCGTCGAGATAGGCGTTTTGAAATATATTGTCTTTCGGTATCCGAAGAGCCGAGGAGAGATACCCGAAGTAGGCGTTTTTTAGACTGCCCGCGACCTCGTAAAAAGGAATTCCCGGCCCCGGCGAAAACTTTTCATAGAGGGAAACAGGGCTCAAGGAGAGCGTTTCCCCGAGCTCGGCGACGACCGCCGACGGCCTCGTCTCCCCGCCGTCCGGAGAGGATACCGAGAAGCCGAGATACATCGCTTCCGCGCCCTTGAAAAAGAGCTCGGTTATCAAAAACCTCTCCTCGGCCATGAGGCTCTCCGGCGTGGGGAAGAGCCTGACGCCGCCGCCCTTCAATATTTCGGCGTCCGCGGAAGAGAGAATGGCGCGGTAGCTTTTTAAGGAAGGCAGGGCGTCCGCCGTCGCGAAAACGACGAAGACGGCTTTCGCCCCGGTAAACCTGCTCTCGGTCAGCTTTCCGACGAAGACCGAATCGGCGAAGCGCGGTATCAGCGAGATCTCCTCGGCCCCGACGGCCGATTTGACCGCCTCGTAAAATTCGGGAAGACCCGCGCCCCCGAGAAGCCCTCCGGCCTCTTCGATCAGCGCCTTCAGCTTTTCTCCGGCTTGCGAATTTGCCTCTTGAAGAAGGGGCTCGTCCGAGAGGCTCTCTATAAAAATCTGATTTTTTTCCGCGGCCCGCGCGAGAAAATCTGAAAACGCCGCCCGTAAATCCTTTGCTTCGGAGAAGAGGGAGACGGCCGAAGCGAGCTCTTTTCTGACCGGCTCGCATTCCGCGCCCTCCTCGCCGAAAGCGTCGAAGGGCCTGAGAAAAGCCGCGTAGTCGATATTGTGCTTAAGGACAAAATTTTCAAAGCCCGCGGGCGGACGCCCGAAGAGCGGCGACTTGATAAAATCGAGGGCCTTGTCCCTCCGGCAGTTGAAGACCGCGGCCTCGGCGGCGGAGAGGAGATGCCGGGCGAGCGCCGTCTCCGAAAGCTTGTATTTCTGGTCGACGAAGACCGAGACGTCGAAGCGGCCGAAAATTTCCGAAATTATGTAGTCGTAATCGCCGGCGCAGGTTACGACCGAGATATCCCTGAAACGGTAATTATTCTTGCGGACGAGCCTCAAAATCTCCAGCGCGACGCCGCTTATTTCCTCGAAGACGTTCTTTTCGCGATACAGAATTATCTTTCCGCGGGATCCTATTTTTTTGCCGGAATAGGAGAAGAGAGCCCTGCCGACCGAAGCGAAGGGCTCGGTAAAAAAAGGCTCGCTTACGTATATCTCCGGCGTTATACCGAAAAACTCCGCCGTATCCTTCAATCTTTCAAAGGTTTCCGCGGGGCAAAGGCCGCCGCTTTCTCCGCCGTTATCGGGAGTGACGGCGACGTTCAAAGACCTCGCCGATTTCAAAAGCGCGGAGAGGATCTCGTATTGTTTGGCGGTAAAAGAGGGGAAGCCGGCGACGTAGACGTGGGCGTTTTTTATATAATCCGAGCTTCCCGCCTCTTTTATAAAGGCTTCGAGGCGGGAGGTGGAGTCGGCGCGGGAGGAGAGCTCTTCGAGATATGCGCGGTAGATCAGCGCTATGTCATGAGCCTTCGAGCCGGTCGAGCGGTTGAGCTTCGGTATCGCCTCCTCCAGATCCTCGGGGGAGTAGCCGCCGTTTCTGACCGAGGCGACGACGGCGAACATCTCTTTTGCAAAGCTCGCGGAATTTGCGGCGAGCGAGTAGCGGGAAAGTTTATCCTTGACTCTCTCCACCGCTTTTTTCAAAACTACGACCGCGCCCTCTTTGGAAAGGCACTTTTCGGCCCGCGGCCCCAAAGTTTTCAAAGCGAGGCGGGTGAACGAAAAAACTTCGATATTCGACGCGCCCTCCGAACCGAGGCGCTCGAAGATCTCCTTTTCAAACGACAGCGTGAACCTGTCCGGCGCTATAAAAACGTGGCGCGAACCGGGCAAATTTAAGTCTTTCAGCTTGCCTATGACGTCCGCCGCGGCGGAATCGGAAGAAAAAGACGAGAATAAGCGGAGTTTCATCTTCGCTTATTTTAACATAAAAGCGGAGAGTGAAGAGTGGAAAGTGAAGGATGATTTTAATAAAAATCCAACATTCTCAACTTTCAACTTTCAATTTGCCTCACGCCGCCGGCGTAAATACTCTCGCGACCAGCACGCTGGCGTCGTCGCCGGCGTTATTGAGCCGTTTCAGCTCGGAAATTATATTTTCCGCGACGGAATCGGGATTGAGGCTCTTGTTTTCCGATAAAAGCTCGATGAGCTGATCGCGGCCGAGATAGTCGACGACGCCGTCGGAGACCATTACGATGAAGCTCCCCGCGCCTATTCTCCGCTTTTCGACGATAGGCGCCGGCTCCTCTATTATCCCGAGCGGAAGGCTGCCGCACTCGAGCACCTCGACCGCGCCCTTATTGACTATGAAGCTCTCCCGCCCGCCCATTTTGATGAAGTCGACCGTCCCTTCCGCGACGTCGACTACGGCGACGTCCACGGCGGAGAATTCCTCTCTCCCGCGAAGGGACAGGAGCTTGCTGACCGAGCTCGCTATCGTCTTATAGTCGAAGCCGGCGCGGTAAAAGCTCTCGATCAGGCTCATAGCGTAGGAGCTCCCGAGGCCGGCGCTCCTCCCCGTGCCCATGCCGTCCGAGAGGATCAGCATTATTTTGTTTTCCGAGACCTTTATCGCGCCGTGGCGGTCGCCGCTCATCTCGCTTCCCTCTTTTCTAAGGTCCCTCTCGCCGTACAATACCTGAAAGACCGGAGCCTTCCCATAGTGCACGGAGAGCATCCCTTTGATCGTCTTCTCGGTCTTTATGGGCTCCATTCGGGTCCCAAGAATCCGGTTTACGGTTTCCGAAAGAAGGGGATTTCCAAAATCGCCCTCTCTGACGATCAGTGTAAGCGAAGGGCTCTTTTCGTCCGTGCCGTAGATAGCCGCCTCGCTCGCCGCGATATTCTGGGCCTGCAACTCCTCTATCAGGCGGGCCTCGGCGGCCGCGTCGTAGGAGAGGGATTTTTCAACCTCTTTTTTTAGTTCCTTCAAAATGCTCCCCACGCCGCCCATCTGGTCGCCGACCATGGCGCGCCCCTCGTCGAGGCTCTCCCTCTTCGATTCCCCCTTCCTGTATGCGTCGACGTTGTCGTTGATCGCGGTTATCAGGCCGTTTATTTTCCGGCAGCGCGAGGATAAAAAGGGCGGGGTGTCGAGGATAGTGGCCTTACCGTTGTCGAGAGCCGAGTGCACCAAAGAGGAGACGGCGACGTCGGTCTCGGTTCCCCCGAGAGCCTCTTTGCACTGCGGAAGCGACTGGCAGACTCCGCACACCTTTTGAACGGCCTCGCGGGTCAGAGCCTCGGCGTCCTGAGACTCGGCTTTCATCCTGTTTTCGACGTGCAGGACGTCCTGTATCTCGTAAAATACTCCCGAGAGCGTCCCCAGCTTCTCCGCGATAAATTTTCTGTCGCGGTTGACGAGAGTTCTCGACGCGGATTTCTCTCTGAAGAGCCCCGCGTAGGCCTCGAGGCTCCGCTTGAATTTGTTGGGGACGATAAGAAAAAGCAAGACTCCCGCCGCGGGCGAGATAAGGCTGAAGTAGAAAAAGGTGGTCTCGGCGTTGAAGAAGGCGCGGAAAATAGCGTCAGCCGCTATCAGCGCTATTCCGGCAAAATATTGCGATTCCTTTGAAAAACATATCGCGACCAGCCCGTACAGCACCGAGAGCGCGAGGGGGAAGGGCTCGCCCGAGGCGACGGCCGCGCCTATGCCCATCGCCGCCGCCGCGGGGAGAGCGCTTCTCGGGTCGAGGTACATAGTGATAAGAGTGACCAGCGCGAGCAAGGTGTAAAAGGGCGTGTACCAAAAGATGTTTATCGTGAAGAGCCCGAGGCCGAAGACCGCTATGACTCCCGCGGCCGCGACCGACTCCTCGAGGCGGAGCTTATACTTTAATTTTTTTACGAGCACCGCGTAGAGAACGGCGACCGAGGCGTATAAAAATATCTCCGAGCCGACTACGCCTATTACGGCGTTTACCGTCGAGTAGACGTCCTCGGAATAGATCAAAACCGCGGGGATCTGGGAGAGAAAGAGGTATGCGGCCGACGCGACGAGCTTTATCTTGACCTTCAATTTATAGTGGATAAAATAGGCGAGCGCCATTACGACCGGCGGGGAGAGAGCCGCGATAAGCATATTTACGTCGGGGGAGACGGCCATAGCCGCGCCGACGTAGAGCGGAGCGAGGATCAGTATGTTCTGGCGGCAATAGATAAGCGCCATAAAGAAAGCGGCCGCGAAGGCGCGGACGCCGATTTGCTTTTCGGCGTAGAACAAAAATGCGAAAGACAGCAGAAAAATTATGTATTTGGGTATCTCTTTTCTCTTCACGACACAAATATAGCACGCCCGAAAGAGGAAAAAATCCGCTATATTTGTCTTTTTTTAATGAAAATTAAGAAATCGACAGCAGCCCCTCTACCGCGAGCGAGATCAGGATGATTTTGAGAATATTGCCGCTCTCGCCCCACTTTAACAGATAGAAGTCGGGGTCGGTCGTCGAGGGGACGAAAGAGGCCACTTTGGCGTTCCCCTCGTATAAGTCGTAATTGTAGTTTTTCGGATCGCCCCAGATAGTCGTTTTAACCGCGGGGCCGGGCTCGATCCCCTCGAGGTATCTTAAATCCTCTTTTTCCGCCTCGTAGGGAAGGAATTTAAGCTTCCCGCCGTCGTTTACCACGGAGAGGGCCGCCGAGCCCCCCTTTTTGCGCCCGATAGAGACTTGCGCGAAGCCTCCCCCGAAGGAGACCTGCCCTATCTGCTCCCCAGCCTTGTTGTAGGCGTAATACCCGCCGGGAAGCGAGGCTATCTTCATTATCGCCTCGCCCCTCTCCGGCTTGACCGCGTAATCCCCCGCGTCCCTATAAAATTCTTTTTTTAATTTTAAGATCATATTTATTTCCGCCGGATTTTATATTACTATACAATCCGTTAGATGTCAAGGACGCCTTTACTATCTCTATATAAAGTCTTATAATTGATATAAAATAATATTTGGAGCGTATTTTGCGGAGCCTCTTAAAATATTTCAAGGGATACGGCGCCTACGCCCTTCTCGGGCCGGTGTTCAAGCTGCTCGAAGCCTGCTTCGAGCTGACGATGCCGATAATAATGGCGACGCTCGTCAATAACGCCTTCGGCAATCCGACCTATTTCGCCGGGCACAAGATCCCCCTGACGACGGCGGAGTGCGGGATCGCTCTCGCCTGCATCACGGTCTCCGGCTTTCTGATGGCGCTGACCTGCAACTACTTCGCCACTCTCGCGAGCATGGGCTTCGGCGCGCAGCTCCGCTCGGCTCTCTTCAAGCATATTTCTTCCCTTTCGCACAGGGAAATAGACCTGCTTCCCGCCGCGTCCTTCACAAACCGCCTGACCGCCGACGTTATCCAAATTCAGCAGGCCGTGACGATGTTCATCCGCCTCGTGCTTAGGGCGCCCGTGCTCGCGTTGGGCGCGCTCGCGATGGTCATTATTATCGACAAGACGGTCGCCGTTATCTTCGGGATAAGCATCCCCGTGGTCGGTTTCGCCATATTTTTCATAATGAAAAAGACCGTCCCGATGTATAAAAAAGTTCAGGGCGGGCTCGATAAAATAGGCCTTGTGACCAGAGAAAACCTGACCGGCGCGAGAGTCGTCCGGGCCTTTTCGAGGCAGGAAAAGGAGATAGCGCGCGGCGAGGAGGCCGCCGAAGGCTATTATAAGGATACCGTGCGCGTAAATAGGATAAGCGCGCTTTTAAATCCCCTCGCCTCTCTCATAATGAACATCGGGATAGCGCTGATAGTGGTCGTCGGCGCGGCCGAGGTTGGCAAGGGCAAGGTCTCCTCGGCGGAGATAAGCTCCTTCATCACTTATATTCTGTGGATACTTCTGGCCCTGACGATAATCGCTAACATCAGCGTCATCATCACCCGCGCCCTCTCCTCCGCCGAGAGAATCAAGGACGTCTTCGACATAGCCCCGAGCGTGACGGAGAAAGGGATAAACGCCCTTCCCGACTTTTCCGCTCCGCCGTTAGCGTTCAAAAACGTCTTCTTCAGATACAACGAGACTAATTACGTATTAAAAGACGTCAGCTTCGAGGTTTTCCCCGGCGAATCGCTCGCGCTGATAGGCGGCACCGGAAGCGGAAAATCGACCGTCGCCTCTCTCGCCGCGAGGTTCTACGACGCGTCCTCGGGAGAAGTGACGGTTTTCGGGAAAAACGTCAAGGATTACGACCAGGCCGAGCTCAAAAAGCTGATAGCCGTCGTCATTCAGAATTCCTCGCTGATGAGCGGGACGCTCCGCGAAAATATCGCGTGGGGCTACTCCGAGCCGGACGACAAGAGAATAATCTCGGCTTTAAAGACGGCCGAGGCCTGGGAATTCGTTTCCAAGCTGAAGGAAGGCCTCGACGCTAAGGTCAACGCCGGCGGGACAAACTTCTCCGGAGGGCAGGTTCAAAGATTGACGATAGCGAGAGCGCTGTACAGGCGGCCTAAAATCTTAGTCCTCGACGACTCCGCCGGCGCGCTCGACTTCGCGACCGAGGCGCGGCTCAGAAAAAATCTCAAAAAGCTCTCTCCGGAAATAACCGTAGTGACGATTTCCCAGAGGGCCGGCTCGGTCAGGCACTCGGACAGGATCCTGGTGCTCGACAAAGGCTCCCTCGCCGGAAACGGCGGCCATAAGGAGCTTCTCGCCGCGTCTCCCGTCTACAGGGAGATCTGCCTCACTCAATTCAAGGAGGAGGAGCTCGATGCCGATTAATCCCGGGAAATATATCCTCGACGCCCCGGCCTCCGCCGATCCGACCGTCCGCGCCGGAGCCCCGGCGGGCGCCGTCCTCAAAAAAATCCTGAAATTCGCCGCGCCGTACAGGTATCTGTTCGTCCTCTCGCTCCTCACCTCTCTCGCCGGCGTAGTTCTCGGCCTGATAGCCCCCTACCTCGCCGGAAAGGCGATAGATTTTATGCGGGGAAAAGGCGACGTAGATTATCGGGCGGTCGCTATAATAGCCGGCGAGCTCGGCGGCCTCTATATCGCGTCCGCATTGTTCGGCTGGGCCTCGTCCGTCCTGACGGTGGCGCTATCCCAGAGCACTATTAAAAATATACGCGCCGCCTTTATCAAAAAGCTCCACTCCCTCCCCCTCTCCTACCTCGACCAGAATTCGCACGGCGATATCTTAAGCCGGATCATTAACGATCTGGAAATAGTCTCTTCGGGCCTCCTTCAAGGGTTCATTCAGCTCTTCGGCGGCGTGGCGACTATCTCTATAACGATAGTGATGATGTATATCTTAAATCCGATCGTCGCCTCGGCCATAGTTTTGGTCTCTCCGGTTTCCATCCTCTTCTCGTTTTTTATCGCGAAGAGGGGCCAGCGGCTCTATAAAAAGCAACAGGCCTCTCTCGGCAGGATGAACGGCCTCGCCGAGGAGCTGATCACAAATATGAAGCTCGTCCGGGCCTACGGCTACGAGGGGACGGCCGTTTCGAGGTTCGACGAATCGAACGACGCGTACAGAAAAGCCTATAAGAACGCGCAGTTCAACTCCGCGCTCATAAATCCGACTACGAGAATGATAAACAACGCCGTCTACGTCATCGCCGGGATACTCGGGATAGCCGTAAGGGCGTCGATAGGCGACGTAGGGGCGTTTCTGATGTACTCGAACCAGTTCACGCGGCCCTTCAACGAGGTGACCTCGATAATAGCCGAGCTCCAGTCGGCGCTCGCCGCCGCGGAAAGGGTGATAGCCGTGCTCGACGAGCCCGCAAAGGAGACCGATAAGGAGAACGCTATCCCGCTCATCAGGGCCGAGGGCAACGTTTCCTTCGAGCACGTCAAATTCAGCTACCGCCCCGATACGCCTTTGATCAAGGATTTTTCACTCGAAGTCAAAAAGGGGGAAAAGATCGCGATCGTCGGCCCGACCGGCGCGGGAAAGACTACGCTCGTCAACCTTCTGATGAGATTTTACGAGATAGACGGGGGATCTATAAAACTCGACGGCAGGGATATTCGGGAATTTAAAAGAAGAGACCTCAGAAAGGCCTTCGGAATGGTGCTCCAGAATACCTGGCTCTTCAGCGCGACAGTCAGAGAAAACATCGCCTACGGCAAGGATTCGGCTACCGATCCGGAAATCGAGGAGGTGGCCAGAAAATGCCACTCCGACGAGTTCATCAATTCAATGGAGAAGGGCTACGGCGCCTTCGTATCCGACGCCGGGGGCAACCTCTCCTCGGGGCAGAGACAGCTCGTCTCGATCGCGCGCGTCATGCTTACGTCCCCGACTATGCTCATTCTGGACGAGGCGACCTCGAATATCGACACGCGCACCGAAAGATATATCCAGACGGCTTTCGACGAGATGATGAAGGACAAGACGAGCTTCATCATCGCCCACAGACTATCTACGATCAAAAACGCCGACAAGATAGTAGTTTTGAATAACGGCGATATTATCGAGATAGGAAATCACGAGGAACTTTTAGAGAAAAAAGGATTTTATTATAATCTTTATAACAGTCAATTTGTAGAATAATTTAGAGCATATCAAGCTAATTTGGCGAATGCTCAACTTTGCAAAATTTGATTTATGATGTAGATTTGTAAAGCTTATGCATTTATAATTTCTTTTTTTAATCGGATAAGATAATAGTCGGCTCTTTTTTGCAATTCGGGCAAATAAAAGAGCCTGAGAAAAAAAGCCGACAAGCGCCATTTCCGAGGCGGCGCTTGAGCCGCAACTCCGCCCCAATCCCATACGCTATTGTATTGTTAGTTACCGACAGAGCCCTTCCCGTCAGTAAGGGCGTATATCTTATGTGCCTTTACCGAGTGTTCGTTTGCTGCGGTTATGATATTTAAAGTCA
>AGTN01637850.1_pt1 | contig 10617 bp, 10 predicted proteins | sample 314218 | NCBI WGS metagenome assembly AGTN01 (sample SAMN02954264, study PRJNA73603) | bioreactor metagenome | biome: terrestrial; feature: non-aerated bioreactor; material: poplar woody material; isolation source: poplar biomass | place: USA | collected 2006-12 | reverse complement strand
CATCATACGGTCCGAGGTGGTTTACGAGGCCAAGAACTACGGCAGGACGGAATTATCGCCGAAGAAGGGCAGCGCGTTGCGGCGGGGGATGCAATCGCCGAGGTATACAGCTGGGAATACAACGATGATACGCTCTCGCAGCTGCTGGACCTGCAGAGCGCGATACTGGACTACGAGACCAACGTCAGCCGTGCGGGCGTTATCGACGAGAAGCTTGCCGATATCAACAGCCGCATCGGCGCCAAGGTCGCCGAGATCGCGCGCTGCGTGACGGAAGACCGCCCGCAGGATGCGCTGGCGCTGCAGCGCGGGCTGCAGGCCCTGCTGGATGAGCGGACCGAATACATGAAGAGCGTTGCGATGCCGGACGACATACTGCGCGGCCATTATACCGCCGAGGAGGCGCTGCTGGAGACGATCAGCGCCTGGCGCACGGAGCTCAGCGCGAGCAGGGACGGCGTCGTCAGCTTCTATTTTGACGGCTGCGAAGCGCTTATGACGCCTGCCAACATCGGCAGCTTCACAGAGGAAGCGCTTCTGGAGGTGGAGGCGGGCAAGACGATCGAGACGGAGGACAGCGACGCGGCCTATGCGCCGCTCTACCGCATCGTGGATACGGCCGACTGGTATGTCGTGATGTATTCAAAAAACGCGATTCCGGAGATGCACGAGGGCAGCGCGTTTTCGCTGATTTTCGACAATTATCTGGAAAATGAGTATACCGGTGTCGTATATAATGCGACAACACTTGAAAAAAATGGCGGTTTCGTGTATACTATACGGATACGGGACGATATCGGCTCGCTGATCGGCGAAAGACGCGTCACCGCGAGGCTGTACGGCGAGCAGGAAGGCCTGCGCGTGCGCAAGAGCTGCGTCAAGACGGCCAGGAGCAAGGCGGAGGAGAGCGAAGACGCAGCGGCAAGCGTAATGGCAAGCGTAACGGCAAGCATAACGGAAAGCGCAACAAAAGAGGTTACGGAAGATGTAACGTATGTCGAGACGGCGGACGGGCAGTATGTGCCGGTCTTAATCATCGCCGACGACGGGGATTACTATCTGGTGCGCACCTTTGAAGGACAAGGCTCCCTCTCGGTGGGGCAGCGCATCAGGGGCTGAGTGTGATTTATGACTTCAATAGAGTATAACATAAGAAGTATTGAAGAAAGGATGGATTTTTGCGCGAGGAAGTCGGGAAGAACTAAAAACGATATTGTACTTGTCGCGGTCAGCAAAACGGTGGACGCTGAAAAGGTTGTACAGGCCGCAAAGGCCGGCATCCGCAATTTCGGCGAGAACCGGGTGCAGGAGTACCTGAAAAAACGTGAGGACATCGGGGATTCCGTCATCTGGCACATCATCGGGCCGCTGCAGTGCAATAAGGCAAAGTACCTGATACCCGGAGTGGCTTTGCTTCATACTCTCGACAGGCTGGAAGTGGCGATTGAGATCAACAAACAGTGCGAAAAGAAAGGCACGGCGCTCGATACGCTGATCCAGCTCAATATCGCAAAGGAGCCGACGAAAGCCGGCATAGCTGAGGAAGATCTTGAACGGTTTTTAGAGCAGCTGTCTGTTTTGAGGAGCGTCCGCGTGAAGGGGCTGATGGCGATACCGCCGCCGGCTCATGATGCGAACGATAACAGGCGCTGGTTCGAAAGAATGAAAAAGCTCTACGACCGGTTTAAGAACGCAAACCCGGAACAGCCCTTTGCAACCTTGTCGATGGGGATGTCGGACGACTTCGAAGCCGCAATTGATGAAGGCTCAAATATGGTACGGATTGGTACGGCCGTGTTTGGAGCGAGGTCAAATCAACATTTTTAGGGGGTTACACCATGGCGAAAGGCATTTTTAACCGTATCCTTGATGCGGTTGGCCTGGAAGAAGAAGAACGTGAGGATGATACGGTCATGGAAGAAAATGATCAGTATTATGAAGAGGAGTTCGAAGAGGTAGAGCAGCGGCCGCGCAGAAACAAGCAGAGCAAAGTTGTTGCCATGCCGGGCCCGGCAAGCGCATCGCGCATGCAGATGCTGCTGTTCCAGCCGTGCAGCCTCGAAGAGGCGGAGAGCATCATCGATAACCTGAAAGCCAGGAAACCGGTGATCATGAACCTCGACGAGCTGGACGTGGAGCTCGGCCAGCGCATACTCGATTTTGTGGGTGGCGCGGTATATTCGCTCAATGGAGATATCAAGAAGGTGGCGCGCAGCATATTTGTAGTTGCACCTCCGAATGTGGACGTATCGCAGAGCATTGACGAGCGCAGCGGCCGGGACGGCTATAAAAGGTACGACTGATGCGGCTCAAGCGCTTTGCGCATAGTCGGCCCTTTTACGGGGATACTTCTACTGAGTGCTTGCGAAAGGAGACTTTGCCGTGCCGTTGACAATCAAGGACATACTTGAAAAGACGTTTAAGCGGTCTTTCAAGGGATACGACGAGGACGAGGTCGACCGGTTTTTAGACCAGATCATCGATGAGTTTAAGGCGCTGCAAAGCGACAACGAAGCGCTGAAAGCTTCTCTTGCGGCCGCGGACGAGCGATTGAGCCGGATGACCGAGACCGAGGAAACCATTATGAACACGCTGGTTTCCGCGCAAAAAAGCTCGGAACGCATGCTGGCTGAAGCCGCGCGCAAGGCGGAGCTCATCATCGACAGCGCCCAGACCACGGCACGGCGCCGCGCGGAGCAGACGATGACCGAGCTTACCGAGGCCGAGAAGCGGCTCGAGGAGGTCAAAGCGCACGCCTCGCAGTTTGCCGAGAGCTTTGCGAACATGATCAACGCGCAGGCGTCCTCGTTCGACAAGGCGTACCGAAGCTATTTCGGCGAACCGGAAGCGCCCAGCGGTATCAATACCGAGGCGACGCGCCGGATCGGCGCCGACGTGGAAGACGGGCTGAAAAGCATCGGTGTGATCGATCGGGCTGATGAAAAGCAGACGCCCGGCGACACCTCCGGCGCGGAGCCGGTCGAAGCGGCGGACGGGACTTCGTCCGGGCTGCCCGAAGTGCCGCAGGACGAGTTGCCCGAGGCTCCTCCCGATACGTCCGGAAAGGGCTTCATGGCGCTCAACGAGATCAATCAGGCGCTTTCCGAGCTCGAGGAGCAGGACGGCGACATACTGGGTGACGACGGGGCGGATTCCGCTTTCAAGCCGCGGTATGACGATTACTCCTGGTTGTATGACAGCGACGGAGGCGCCAAGCCTTCGGAAGCCTCAGGCAAGGGCGACGACGAGCTTAAAACGCTGATAGACGAAGTCATCAAGTAGCGTTTTATATCGGGAGCCGGGGATACGCTGTTTTGTGTACCTTTTTTCCGGTTATGGCGCATGGAAGGCACCTGAAGAAAGCATATGTGCCGGCATATTGGAAGCAATGCGATATACCGGATATGCCCGGCGGGATGGGCGCTCACAGTTCCCCGCAGGATATAAGCGCATATAAACTATCCGTAATTTACCCCTTCCCAGGCTGTTTTCCGCGCCGGCCCAACGTGCGGAAAGCTTCGAGGCGGCATCAGATGCTGCGGTTCCCGGTACCGCAGGCAGACGGTCGGCTGAGTCGGCCGCTGTTTTCGTGTCGTTAAAACGCAGGGAGGCATTATAAACCAATGAGCATTACCATCGGGCAATTCAACGAATCTTTTCCGCCGATCATGGACGGCGTTGCCAATGTGGTGAAAAACTATGCGTACTGGCTGAACAGGAAGTATGGCCGGTGTTGTGTGGTGACGCCCGAGCACCCCGATGCTTTGGACGACTATGGCTTTGAGGTATACCGCTATTCATCGATGAAGGTGCCGCTGCGCAGCGAATACCGTGTCGGGCTGCCGCAGATGGACGGGCCGTTCTGGCACGATCTGAAGAAGATACCCTTTGACATCGTCCACGCGCACAGCCCTTTCAGCTCGGGCTTTGCGGCAAGGAGCATCGCGAAGAAGAAGGGCATACCGATCGTCGCCACCTTCCATTCAAAGTACCGCGATGATTTTAAGGAGCTGTTCAAATCGGACATGATCGTGGACGGCGTCATATCGAGGATCGTGGAGTATTACGAATCCGCAGACGAGGTATGGTCTGTCAACAAGGGCTGCGCCGAAACGCTCCGCGAATACGGATACCGCGGGCCGATCCGCATCATGGACAACGCGACGGATTTCGCACAGCGCTGGCCGTCGGATGAAAACGACAGGGCGGTGGAAAAGGCGCTGGGCATCGCTCCCGGCGTGCCGCTGTTTATATTTGTAGGGCAGCACGTATGGCAGAAAAACGTGAGGATGATCATTGAAGCGATGTCGCTGCTCAAGAAAAGGGGATGCGCGTTCCGCATGGCGTTCGTAGGGGACGGCCCGAAGAAGGCGGAGATGGAGCGCATGGTTCAAAGCCTGGGGCTGAACGGCTTTGTCACGTTTGCAGGAAAGATTGAGGACAGGGACAGGCTTTCAAATATATATCTGCGCAGCAGCGCGCTGCTTTTTCCGTCGCTGTACGATATGTCGTCGCTCGTTCCGCGGGAGGCGGCCGCCTGCGGTTGCCCGACCGTGTTCGCGCGCGGTTCCACAACCTCGCAGGGCGTCACGGAAAAGAACGGCTACCTGATACAGAACACCGCCGGGGCGCTGGCCGACGCGGCGGAGTATATTATCCGCAATCCCGCTCACGCGCGGGAGGTGGGCGATGAGGCGCGCCGCACGCTGTATTTAAGCTGGGAGGATGCCGTTCAGGCGGCATACGACCGGTATCTGTATTTGATCGACCGGAAACGGGCGCGGGCGCAAAGCCAAAGCAAATAAGGCAGGCGAAGCCGACCGCGGGCGGATGCGGCCGCTGCGCCTGTTTTTTATGCCGGAAAAATGTGCCGAACGGGCTGAATGCTTTACGCTGCGCGCGCGTGACCATATTGGCGCGCTTGATTTATCGCCGTCTTTCTGATATCATGCAGACAGCGGTTTTGGAGGGCAGATGATAAGAAAAAACCGAAGCACTTATTCAGCCTCATATACATGGGCGTCACTATCGTCGCCATTGTGCTGATTGGCCTGTTTGCCGCAGACCTTAAAGCCATCGCGGAAGCGCTGAAAGATTTTCATGTTTGGTGGTTGGTCTCATGCGTCGGAGCGGTGCTGCTTTTCTGGCTCAGCGATGCGCTGCTGCTTCACGATATCACACAATATATGTACAAAGCCCAGCCGTTATCCCAGTCGATCAGGGTCGGCCTGATCGGGCTGTATTATTCCGCACTGACTCCCTCCTCCACGGGCGGGCAGCCCATGCAGGTGGTGTACATGAAGCGCAATAACGTCCCGGTGGGCACGGCGACCTGCATCGTGTCCATCAAATTCGTCGTGTTCGAGCTTTCATTGTGCGCGCTCTATATCGTGGGGCTGGTGGTGCGCGGCCCGTATTACTATGAAACAGCAACGAAGCGTTCTGGCTTGCCGCGCTCGGGTTTGTCATCAACCTGATCGCGGTTTCCTGTATCATATTGACCATCGTGAACAAAAAATTGGTGCTCAGAATCGGAAAAAGCCTGCTGAAGCTGCTGGCGCGCTTCAAGTTCATCCGGCATATGGAAACCAAGGCAGAAGCTTTTGAAAGGACGATCGAGGATTACCACATCGCCGCTTCTTATATCTCCAAATACAAGCTGCGCGCGCTGGGCTCGTTTATCATTTCGGTATTCAACTTATGTTTTTTATTCGTGATACCGTATCTGATCTATCTGTCCTTTGGATATTCAGAGCACAACATATTCGACATATTCGTGATGGAGGCGTTTTTGTCCCTCGCGGTGTCGTTCTTTCCGCTGCCCGGTGCGGCGGGCGCGTCCGAGGGCGGTTTCCTGCTGTTCTTCGGGCCGTTTTTCAGGGCGGCTACCGCCGTCGCGATGCTGATCTGGAGGTTTCTGACCTACTATCTGGTACTCATCGTGGGCGGCCTGTTCGTGCTGCTGGACGAGGTATTCTCGATGCGGCGGGCGAAGAAAAAAGCAAGCACCGAATCCGGAGAGTAGCCGCTCCGGAGAGCCCCCTTCCCGGGGTTTTTTTATGGCCTGCGCGATGGCATGGCTAAAGAAGGGCCGTAAAAGTAAATTATATGGCGTGCAGTATAAAAGGCTTGGACAACCGGCGGCGCGATGATATAATGGACGCAAAACGTAAAGCTGATGTAAAGTTAGGGGTGTTCCAATGGCGGGGCTGATCATTGTTATCGTGCTGGTATGCGCATCTATATTCGTAAACGGCTGGACAGACGCGCCCAACGCGATTACCACGGTGGTCTCCACGCGGGTGCTTTCCCCCAAAGCGGCGGTCGGCCTGGCCGCGATATTCAATCTCCTGGGCGTGCTGCTGATGGGTACCGCAGTGGCGCAGACGATCAGTCAAATGATAGCGCTTACCCCGGGTATGGACGCGCTGATCACGCTGGCCGCCGCGCAGATCGCCATCGTGTCGTGGGCGGTGGGCGCATGGAAATTCGGCATACCGACGAGCGAAAGCCACGCGCTGATTGCCGGGTTAACCGGCGCGGCGATCGCGGGCGTGGGCATAGATTCGGTCAGCTGGGAAGCATGGCAGAAGGTGCTTTGGGGCCTTGGAATTTCCTCCGTACTTGGATTTATATCCGGCTGGCTCGCGACGGTCGGCGTGACAAAAGCGTTTGGCAGAATGAAACGGCGAACCGCAAATAAATTCTTCTCGTACGGGCAGGTCGCGTCCGCGTCGGCGATGGCGTTCAGCCACGGCGCTCAGGACGGCCAGAAATTTATGGGCGTGCTGGCGTTTGCGCTGATGATGGGCAAGGCCATACCCAATTCCGGTACGTTTACCATACCGATTCCGATCATGATCGGCTGCTCGTTGATGATGGCGCTTGGCACCTCGATCGGCGGGTACAGGATCATCAAAACGATGGGCATGGATATGGTCAAGATCGAGAAATATCAGGGGTTTGCATCTGAGATCGCGGCTTCGGCCTGCATGATCTCATCCACGGTATTCGGGATCCCGTTGAGCACGACGAATACCAAGGGCACCGCGCTGATGGGGGCGGCCGCCGCAAGAAGGATGTCCAACGTGAACTGGGGGATCGTGAAGGAAATGGTGCTGGCGTGGGTGCTGACGTTCCCGGCCTGCGGGCTCATTGGATATTTAATGGCGCTGCTGCTGCACGCCATATTCTAGTTTGGAGGGATAACGGATGGCTACGAAGAAATTGGACATGGATTACTTTGAAATGTTCGTGAAGGGCGTGCAATATGCGCTCGACGCGGCGAAGATGCTGAAAAGCCTGCTGGACGACGGTAAGGTGACGGAGCAGCGGATCGCAGCGATTAAGAAGATCGAAAACGATGCCGACATCCATATGCATTTGATGTGCGAGCAGCTCAACGTGGCGTTCATTACGCCCATCGACCGCGACGACATTTACCGGATCGCCAAGGAGACGGACGATATCACGGACAGCATCGAGCGCGCCGCCAACGACCTGTGGGTGATGCACGTCAGCAGTATCACGAGCGATATGCGGCTGATGGGGCAATATGTCGTCGACGCGTGCGAGATGCTCGTGCAGCTGATGTCCGAGATCAAGCACCACAAGAAGAGCAACAGGCTTTACGAGTATACCGTGGAGATCAACCGCATCGAGGAGCTGGGCGACAAGTGCTATAAGAACGCGATATACGAGCTGTTCGGCAAAGAAAAGGATCCGATCGCGCTGATTAAGGAACAGAATATATACAAGGTGCTCGAGGACGCGCTGGACGACTGCGAGGACGTAGCCGACTGTGTGGAAAGCATCATCATCACCAAGACCTGAGTAAGGGCCGGATAAACATCGACGGGCGGTGAAGGCCGCTCCGTTTTGTTTTCGGTTTTTAATACGGGTATCCGCTTAAACGGGTGCGCCCAGCGCGCTGATGAACGCATCCACGGCCGGCCGGCTTGTCGCCCACGAGGTTACGAGACGCACGCATGTATGCGTATGATCAGGCCTGAGCCATGTCTCGAACAGAAAGCTCTCCGAAAGCCGGCTGACCAGCGCATCGGGGAATATCGGGAACAGCTGGCTGGAGGGGGAATCGGACCAGAAAGGATAACCGGCCTGCCGTATGCCTGCGCGCAGCCTGTCCGCCATGCGGTTCGCATGCGCCGCAAGCTCAAAATACAACCCGTCGCGGAACAGCTCGATATACTGCAGGCCGAGCATACGCCCCTTGGCGAGCATGCCGCCGCGCTGCTTGATAATAAAGCGGACATCCGCGGCAAGCGCCGGGTCAGCGATGACAAGCGCTTCTCCGAAAAGAGCGCCGTTCTTGGTACCGCCGATATAGAAGGCGTCGGTCAGCGCGCAGATGTCGGAGAGGGACAGGCCGCTGCAGCACAGCGCCGAGCCGAGCCGTGCTCCGTCCATATACAGCAGCAGCCCATTTTCCCTGCAGAATCCGTGCAGGGCGGCCAGCTCCGCTTTGCAGTAGCACGTGCCGGTCTCTGAGGAGTTGGAAATATATATCAGCCGGGGCCGCACCATGTGCTCGCCGGTGTGCGATGCAGCGTTGGGCGGATACGCTCCGGCGCAAGCTTGCCGTCCGGGCAGGGCACGGTCAGCACCTTGTGGCCGGTCGCTTCAACCGCACCGGTCTCATGTACGTTGATGTGGCCGGTATCGGCGGAAACAGCGGCTTCATGAGGCCGAAGAAACGCCGAAAGCGCTACGAGATTCGTTTGTGTGCCGCCCATCAGAAAATGCACCTGTGCTTCATCGTTGCCAAGCTGCATACGGATAAGCGCCGCGGCCCTTTGGGTATAAGGGTCGTTGCCATACCCGGGGGTCTGCTCAAGGTTCGTTTTGCCAAGGGCCTCCAATATCCTCGGATGCGCGCCTTCACTGTAGTCGTTTTGAAAGCTGAACATAATTGCCTCCCTGTCGGATGATATGATACCATACTACAACGAACCTTCCTTGGCTGCAACCCGCGCGGGGTCATATACGCCGCGGGTGACGACAAACGGGGCATAAAGGCGTTTTGGGATGCTTAACGGATTGATTTCAAGCTGAGTAGACAGCGGCAGCCGTGCATGGAAGCGCCGCCGGGGATCACGCGCGCAAAGACCGTACGGAAGCATGCGCTGCAGGCCGGGGTTTGCCGCCGTTTTATGATTCCAGCGTTTTGCTGTCGAGGATATATTTCATCATGCGCAGCGCCTCGCTGTCCGTTTTGCCCGTGAGCCTGATCGAGCGCTCCAGCTCGCGGTAGGCGAGCTTTAAATACCCGTTTTGAAAATAGAGCTTGCCGAGCCGCATCAGCGCGGTGTCGTCGGCGACGAGGTTAAGAAGGCCGCGCGCCCTGTCGAATTCGTCAAAATGCGCCGTTCTGGCCAGTATTTCGAGGAGGCTGAATATGGGCTCGACATAGGGCTTCGACGACTCCCCGCCGGCCGGCGGAACGCAGCTTTTGCCCGCCATCAGCGCTTCAAAGCAGTCCAGCACGTAAAAGTATGTTTCGTTTCCCCGGGGCATATCCGCCTTAACGCTGCCGTCGAAGAGCGCGCAGAGGCGGCTTAAAAACGCCGCGCGGCTCTCATAGGGGCTGCCCCAAAGACGCCTGAAATACGGGCATGCTTCGCCGTAGCGCTTCAGGTAAAACAGGCACGCGCCCTGGTCGTATCGCGCGGCGTCCATGTCTTCGCCCCTTTTGGCCGCTTTGCGCGCGCAGTCCAGCGCGGTCTCCCAGCGGCGCAGCGCATAGAATGCGTCGGACAGCAGCAGGTATTTGCCGGGTATCGCGGGCAGCATGCGCGCGAGCTTCCCGGCGGCGGCTTCCGGAGCCCGTTCCTCCATCAGAATGGCAGCCATCAGGCGCAGGGCCTCGCGGTTGCACGGATTAAATTTCAGCGCCATGCGGCCGTAGCGCAGCGCGCCCGCCGCCTCGCCAAGATTGTAGTGGATCTGGCACAGCATATGCGCCGCCCTGAAGGTGCCCACGCCGGCGATGAAGCTCAAAAGAAGCGGCGGCTCACCCATCTTAAGGCACTTTTTATACGAACGGATCGCCGCGAGATAGCGCTCCTTGTGCAGCCAGACATTGCCCCGGATGAACTCGAGGTCGGTGAAGTCCGGGTAGAATTTCAGCCCCGCGTCGATGAATTTGAGCTGCTTCGCCGTTTCGCCGAGCGTCTCACAGCAGATGACAAGCCGCAGAATCAGCCTGGAGCTGTAGCTCTGGTCGGGCGAGAAATTTTCGTAGCTTTTCAGATAGCTCTCCAGCGCGTCCTTCAGGTTCATCTGCGCAAAGTATTCATTCCCGAGATTATATAGCATGAAAGGGTCGCGGGGGTGTTTTTCGAGCTCCTTTAGGATCATGGATATATTGCGCTCGCGTTTGGCCTGGCAGCGCGCCGGGTCGTTGAGGTAGCCGTAGTGGTAGACGCGCATATCGGATATGGCGGTGACCGGCCGGGCGGAGGAGTCGTCGCAGCATAACTGTTCATGGATGTCGCCGGCAAATTGATAGCCCATGCGGTTTTTGACCAGATAGATATTGAGGTTGCAGAGTATGTTGGCGGGGTCGGGAGCATCGCCGAGGAAGCTCAGCGTTTTGCA